>Ga0164243_10003107_pt1 | contig 26803 bp, 24 predicted proteins | sample OricompcompostOP_FD_108781 | JGI IMG/M metagenome (GOLD analysis project Ga0164243, IMG submission 108781) | Organic Plus compost microbial communities from Emeryville, California, USA - Original compost - Organic plus compost (OP) | ecosystem: Engineered > Solid waste > Mixed feedstock >...
CGGCACCCGAGCCAGCTCTACGAGGCCACGCTCGAAGGCGTCGTGCTGTTCCTGATCCTGCGCTGGGCCACCCACAAGGCGGGCTGGCTGCGCCGGCAGGGCGCGGTCACCGGCCTGTTCCTGACGTTCTACGCCCTGTTCCGCATCTCGCTGGAGAACGTGCGCGAGCCGGACGCGAACATGCCGATCTTCCCGCTGGGCCTGACCATGGGGATGATCCTGTCCATCCCCATGGTGCTGGTCGGGATCTGGCTGGTCTGGCGCGGGCTGAAGCGGCCCGAGGCCGCCGCCCCGCCGGCGGCGGAGCCCTCGCGGGCCGCGCATGAGCCTTGAGGCGCGGCTGAAGGCCGAGATCGCCTCCGGCGGCCCGCTCACCGTCGCCCAGTACATGACCGCCTGCCTGCACGATCCGCAGGACGGCTACTACGCCACCCGGCCCCGGCTGGGGGAAGGCGGCGACTTCATCACCGGGCCCCTGGTCTCCCAGATGTTCGGCGAGCTGATCGGGCTGTGGTGCGTGGAGGCCTGGCGCCGGCTGGGCCGCCCCGGGCGCTTCGTCTGGGCCGAGCTCGGTCCCGGCGACGGGACCCTGATGTCGGACGCCCTGCGCGCCGCGCGCCTGGAGCCGGCGTTCCTGGAGGCCGCGGACCTCTGGCTGGTGGAGCCCAGCGCGCCCCTGGCCGAGGCCCAGCGCGCGCGGCTGCGGGACGCGCCGCTGGCCCCCGCCTGGACGGCGGGGCTGGAGGGCCTGCCCGACGGCGTCCCGCTGATCTGCATCGCCAACGAGGTGCTGGACTGCCTGCCGGCGCGCCAGTTCGTCCGCACCCGCGCGGGCTGGGCCGAGCGCATGGTGGGCCTCGGCGAGGACGGCGCCCTGGCTTTCGGCCTCTCGCCGCGGCCGGCGGGCCCCGCCTTCCCCGACGCCCCCGAGGGCGCGGTGCTGGAGGTCTCCCCTGCCCAGGAGGCCCTGGGCTCGGCGCTCGGGCGGCGGATCGCCGTCTTCGGGGGCGCGGCGCTGCTGATCGACTACGGCCGCGCCGAGCCCGGCTTCGGCGACACCCTGCAGGCGGTGCGCGGCCACGCGAAACAGGGCCCGCTGGAGACGCCCGGCGAGGCCGACCTCACGGTGCACGCCGACTTCCCCGCCGTGCTGGCGGCCGCCCGGCGCGAGGGCGCCGCCTGCCCCCCCGTCCTGACCCAGCGCGAGTTCCTGCTGCGCCTGGGGGTGGAGGCGCGCGCCGCCGCCCTGGCCCGCGCCCGTCCGGACCGGGCGGAGGTGACCGGTCGGCAGTTGCAGCGCTTGATCGGGCCCGGGCAAATGGGCGAACTGTTCAAGGCCGCCTGCATCCATTCCCCCGGCGCCCGGCCGCCGGCGTTCGAAGAGGCGTAAGACGTGGTCCCGGTGCTGACGTCCAAGCTGCTCGCCGAGGTCCCGGGCGTGCGCCACGCCTTCTTCACCCGCAGGGGCGGGGTCTCCACGGGCCTGTACGAGAGCCTCAACGTCGGGGTCGGCTCCAAGGACGATCCGGAGAAGGTGGCCGAGAACCGGGCGCGGGCCGCGGCCGTGTTCGGAATCGAGCTGCCGCGGCTGCTCACCTGCTACCAGGTGCATTCGGCCATCGCGGTCACGGCCGAGCGGCCCTGGGGCGAGCGGCCGGAGGCCGACGCGGTGGTCACCCGTACGCCGCGGCTGGCCTGCGGGGCGCTGGCGGCGGACTGCGCCCCGGTGCTGCTGGCCGATCCCGAGGCCAAGGTGGTGGGCGCGGCCCACGCCGGCTGGCGCGGCGCCCTGGGCGGGGTGGTCGGGGCGGCGGTGGACGCCATGCGCCGGCTGGGCGCCGATCCGGCCCGGATCGTGGCGGCCGTGGGGCCCTGCATCGGGCCGGAGAGCTACGAGGTGGGGCTGGAGTTCGAGGCCCAGTTCCTGGCCCGCCTGCCGGGCAGCGCCGGCTTCTTCCGCCCGGCCGCGCGGGAGGACAAGCGGCTGTTCGACCTGCCCGGCTTCGTGCTGTCGCGGCTGCAGGCCGCCGGCGTCGGCCGCGCCGAATGGATCGGCCAGGACACCTTCGCCGCGCCGGACCGGTTCTTCTCCAACCGCCGCGCCACCCACCGCAAGGAGCCGGACTACGGCCGGCTGCTGTCGGCCGTCATGCTGGAGCGATGAGCCGCCGCCGGACAATCAGCCTTAACGGCGGCGCAGGGGCTTGCGGCCTCCGGCTCGGCTGTTAGAAGGCGGGCGACTTTCCCAGGGCCCCCGTGATGAAGCTGATCGCCGGCAACTCGAACCGCAAGCTGGCCGAGGCGATCGCCGACCACCTGGACGTCCCGCTCACCAAGGCCCAGGTCCGCCGGTTCTCCGACAACGAGGTCTTCGTGGTCATCGAGGAGAACGTCCGCGGCGAGGACGTCTTCGTCATCCAGTCGACCTCCTATCCGGCCAACGACAACCTGATGGAGCTGCTGATCTGCATCGACGCCCTGACCCGGGCGTCGGCGCGGCGGGTGACGGCGGTGATGCCCTACTTCGGCTACGCCCGCCAGGACCGCAAGACCGGCGGCCGCACCCCGATCTCGGCCAAGCTGGTGGCCAACATCATCACCCGCGCCGGCGCCGACCGGGTGCTGACGATGGACCTGCACTCCGGCCAGATCCAGGGCTTCTTCGACATCCCCACCGACAACCTTCTGTCCACGCCGGTGCTGGCCGAGGACATCCAGCGGCGCTACCGCGACGCGCACGAGCTGATGATCGTCTCCCCGGACGTGGGCGGGGTGGTGCGCGCGCGCGCCCTGGCCAAGCGGCTGGACGCGGACCTGGCCATCGTCGACAAGCGCCGCTCCGGGCCGGGCGTCAGCGAGGTGATGAACATCATCGGCGACGTGAAGGGCCGCCGCTGCATCCTGTTCGACGACATCATCGACGGGGGCGGCACCATCTGCAACGCCGCCGCCGCCCTGACCGACGCCGGCGCCGAGGAGGTTTCGGCCTACGTCAGCCACGGGGTGCTGTCCGGCGGCGCGCTCGAGCGGGTGGAGGCCTCGGACCTGAAGGAGCTGGTCTGCACCGACTCCATCGACGGGCCCGACCACATCCGCAACTCCCGCAAGGTCCGCTTCGTCAGCGTCGCGCGGCTGATCGGCGAGGCCATCCGGCGCATCGCCAACGAGGAATCGGTCTCCAAGCTGTTCGATTGACGGGATCGGAAGCTGAGCCGGGGCGTTAGGTCACGGTCAGGCTCGTTCTTGTCGGCTGGTCCGGCCACCTCAGCTGGCCTAGGATGCCGGTGATTTGAGTATCCTGTGGGGGAAACCTGCATGAAGCTGCTTCGGCTGCGCAGCTTTGCTGCAAGCTTTGCTGTCGTAGGCGCCGCGGTCGTCTTGGCGGCCGCCTCGGCCACGCCCGCCGCGGCGTGGGGCCGCAAGAAGCCGCCCCCGCCGCCGCCCCCGCCCGTCGAACAGGAGGTCCCGGTCGGCCCGCCGGTCCTGGCCGGCTACGTGCTGGACCAGGCCAGCGCCTATGCGACCTACATGCGCACCGCCAGCGGCATCGGCTCCAGCTTCGCCAGCGGCGACGCCGTCGCCGCCGCCCTGCGCCTGGGCGTGCACGGCGAGGACAGGCAGCTGCAGCAGGGGATGGTCGCCTACGCCGCCATCGTGGCCCTGCAGGACCCGACCTTCACCGCCACGGTGCGCGACTTCGCCAAGCTGCCGTCGCACCGCGACGCCCTGATCCGCAACATCCTGACCGACCCGAACTACGTCCTGGCGCTCAAGGGCCACGACACGGCCGCCGGCCTGATCATGGCGAGCCTGAACGCCCAGGGCTCGGCCCTGCAGGCGGCCGGCGAGGCGGTGCGCAAGGCGTCCTACGACGTCCAGCTCAAGGCGCCCTGGTCCAAGCGGCCGGTGCCCAACCAGGACGGCCGGCTGCAGGAGGCGAAGCTGCTGTCCTCCAGCCCGCTCGCCCCCGCCGAGGACCTGAAGGCCGAGCTGACCCAGGCCTCCACCGGCGCGGCGGCCCTGGGCATCTCGGCCGCGCCGCAGGAGGGGCCCTACAGCCCGTCGGTGGTCCGCGCCATGGCCCTGGCGGCCCTGGCGATCCTGGGCAAGGCCGGCGACCAGGACATGGCCTATGTGCAGGCGCTGCTCGTCAACGACGCGGACGCCTACTGCTTCAACATGGCCAAGCTGAACCTGTACCAGTGCCTGTCGGTGGCGCGGCCCTACTACGAGGACATGTACTGCCTGGGCCTGCACGCCATGGCCGACAAGGGCCGCTGCGTGATCGCCTCGGCCGGGCCGGTGAAGGCCGCCCTGCCGGTCAGCGCCTCGGTCGTCACCACCGCCCTGCCCGCGGTGGCCCAGGTGGGCGCGCCCCCGGACGCCCCGGCCCGGGAGGCGCGCTGAGGCCGCTCCGCCGCCGGCGGCGCCCGCCCGGCGCCGCCCCCGCGCGGAGCGTGTTGCGTCGCTTCCGGGAAATGTGTATCTAGCCGCACCCTTTTTACCGGCAAGATGCACGCCGCGCCGATGCGCGGCGGCTTCTTTTTGAGGCAGGCCATGGCCGAGATCGTGCTCAACGTTGAAGTCCGCGACCGCACCGGCACGGGCGGCGCCCGCGCCGCCCGCCGCGAGAACATGGTGCCGGGCGTGCTGTACGGCGGCTCCAAGGCCCCCGTGGCGCTCGCCGTCGCCTCGAACGAGTTCCGCAAGGCGCTCTACACCGGCAAGCTGCTGGGCCACCTGGTGACCCTGAAGTACGGCAAGGAGACCCAGCCGGTCATCGCCAAGGACGTCCAGTTCCATCCGGTGACCGACGAGCCGATGCACTTCGACCTCTACCGGGTCGACGAGCACCAGCAGATCCGCATCAGCGTGCCGGTGCACTTCCGCGGCCAGGACGTCTCGCCCGGCCTGAAGCGCGGCGGGACCCTGAACATCGTCGCCCACGACCTGGAAGTCCGCGCCGCGGCCGACTCCATCCCCGAGGAGATCGTGGTGGACGTCTCGGCCCTGGAGATCGGCGACAGCGTCCACCTGTCGGACCTGAAGCTGCCCGGCGGCGTCGAGCCGGTGAACACCGACAGCGCCTTCGTGATCGCCACCGTCACCGGCGCCTCCGCGCTGGAGGCCGAGGCGGCGGCCGAGGGCGAGGCGGAGGGCGGCGAGGCCGCGTCCGAATAGGCCGGCGGCGGCGCCGGCCCGGCCCGCCCCCGACCCGAACGATCCGTGCGCCGCGTGTCCCCCGGGGCCGCGGCGCTTTCCTTTTGAGGACCTGAACGCCCATGCTGATCCTGGCGGGCCTCGGCAATCCCGGGAGCAAGTACGAGCGCAACCGGCACAACATCGGCTTCATGGCCGTGGACGCCATCGCCGACCGGCACGGCTTCCAGAGCGAGCGCGCCCGCTTCCAGGGCCTGGTGCGCCAAGGGTCGATCTCCACGCCCGGCGGCGCCGTCCAGGTGCTGATCCTGAAGCCGCAGACCTATATGAACGAAAGCGGCAGGTCAGTCGGAGAGGCGATGCACTTCTTCAAGCTCGAACCCCGGGACGTGGTGGTCTTCCACGACGAGCTCGACCTCGCGCCTGGCCGGTTCCGGATGAAGACCGGCGGCGGGGCGGCGGGCCACAACGGGCTGCGCTCCATCGGCGCCCACATCGGCATGGACTTCCGCCGGGCGCGGCTCGGCATCGGCCACCCCGGCCACAAGGACCGGGTGCTGGGCTACGTGCTGCACGATTTCGGCAAGGAGGAGATGGACTGGGTGCGCGCGCTCTGTGACGCCTGCGCCGAGGCCGCGCCCCTGCTCGCGGCCGGCGAGGACGACCGCTACCAGGCCGAGGTGCTGCGCCTGGCCCCCGCCGAGAAGGCCGACCCGCGCAAGGCTGCGAGGGGGCCCCTGGCATGATGCGCTTCGGCCTCGAGGGCCTGGTCCTCTCGCTCCTGTTCTCGGTGCTGCTGTGCGTGCACGCGGTGCGGACCCGCCAGGAGATGTTCTGGCTGTTCATCATCCTGCTGTTCCAGCCACTGGGCGGGCTGGTCTATCTGATCGCCATCGTCCTGCCCGGACTGTTCCGAGGGACGGCGGTGCGCAAGCTCGGCCAGGCGACGCGCGAGACGCTGGACCCGATGCGGGGCTATCGCGACGCCAAGGCCGCCTACGACCTGACGCCCACGGTGCACAACCAGATGCGCCTGGCCGCCGCCGCCACCGAGCTCGGCCGGCACGAGGAGGCCGAGGCCCTCTACCGCGAGGCCATGCAGGGCGTGCACGCCGACGACCCGGCCCTGCTGCTCGGGCGCGCCCGCGCCCTGATCGAGCTGGGGCGGCCCGACGAGGCCCTGCCGCTGCTGGAGCGGCTGAAGGGCGAAGGCCAGGAGGCCGGAACGCCGCAGGCGGTGCTGGCCTTCGCGCGCGCCTACGAGGGCGTCGGCCGGATGCAGGAGGCCGAGGCCGCCTACGCCGACGCCGCGCCGCGCGTGCCCGGCCTGGAAGGCATCGCCCGCCAGGCCGCCTTCTTCGCCCGCACCGGCCGGCGCAAGCAGGCCCAGGAGGCCCTGGCCGAGATCGACCGGCGCCTGGAGCGCGCCAACCCGCACTTCCGCCGCGAGGGCCGCGCCTGGCGCGACCTGGTGGCCCAAGCCATCGCCCAGGGCTGACAGCCCTCTCCCGACCCGACCAACCCTCGAAAGACCTGGAACACCCGTGGCCCTGAAAGTCGCCATCGTCGGCCTGCCCAACGTGGGCAAGTCCACCCTGTTCAACGCCCTCACCCAGACGGCGGCCGCCCAGGCGGCCAACTATCCGTTCTGCACCATCGAGCCCAACGTCGGAGACGTGGCCGTGCCCGAGCCGCGCCTGGAGAAGCTGGCCGCCATCGCCGGGTCCAAGGAGATCATCCCCGCCCGGATCAACTTCGTGGACGTCGCCGGCCTGGTGCGCGGCGCCTCCAAGGGCGAGGGCCTGGGCAACCAGTTCCTGGCCAACATCCGCGACTGCGACGCCGTGGCCCTGGTCGCCCGCTGCTTCGAGGACGGCGACATCACCCACGTGGAGGGCCGCATCGACCCGCTGGCGGACCTCGAGATCATCGAGACCGAGCTGATGCTCGCCGACATGGAGAGCCTGGAGCGCCGCAAGGACAACCTCGAGAAGCGCGCCCGCGGCGGCGACAAGGAGTCGGCCAAGACCCTGCAGCTGGTGAACCTGGCGCTGGAGCAGCTCAACGCCGGCAAGCCCGCCCGCGTCGCCGAGGTGGCCCGGGACGACGAGAAGGCCTGGCGGATGCTGCAGCTCCTCACCTCCAAGCCCGCCCTCTATGTCGCCAACGTCGAGGAGGCCTCCGCCGCGACCGGCAACGCCCTCTCCGCCAAGGTCGCCGAGCGGGCCGCGCGCGACGGCGCCAAGTGCGTGGTCATCTCCGCCAAGATCGAATCCGAGATCGCCCTGCTGGACCCGGCCGAGCGCGCCGAGTTCCTGGAGGCCGTCGGGCTGGAGGAGCCGGGCCTGAACCGCCTGATCCACGAGGCCTACGCCCTGCTGGGCCTGCAGACCTATTTCACCGTCGGCCCCAAGGAGGCCAGGGCCTGGACCATCCCCGTGGGGGCGACCGCGCCCCAGTCCGCGGGCGTGATCCACACCGACTTCGAGAAGGGCTTCATCCGCGCCGAGACCATCTCCTACGACGACTATGTCCGGCTGAACGGCGAGGGCGGCGCGCGTGAGGCCGGCAAGATGCGGCTGGAGGGCAAGGACTACGTCGTCCAGGACGGCGACGTGATGCACTTCCGCTTCAACGCCTGACCTCCGGCCCCTATCCTGGCGTGGGGGCCGCCAATGCATTGGAGAGCGCCATGGGCGAGACGATCCGGCTGAAGAGCACCACCGACGGGTTCGAGTTCGGCGCCTACCACTGCAAGCCGGCCGACGCCCGCCACGGGGGGCTGGTGCTGGTGCAGGAGATCTTCGGGGTCACGGCCGGCATCCGCCAGATCGCCGACTCCTTCGCCGAGGACGGCTACGAGGTGATCGCGCCCTCGATGTTCGACCGCTGGGCGCCCGGACTGGAGGTGGAGCGCGGCCAGGCCGACTTCCAGCAGCTGGTCGGCTACGCCAACGCCAGCTGGGAGCACGTCCCCGGCGACATACAGGCCTGCATCGACGCGCTGGAGCCGCCGGTGTTCATCACCGGCTTCTGCTACGGCGGCTCGGTCGCCTGGCTGGCCGCGAGCCGCTGCATCGGCCTGTCGGCCGCCTCGGGCTTCTACGGCGGCGCCATCGCCCAGCGGTTCCTGGACGAATGGCCCAAGGTCCCGACCGTCCTGCACTTCGGCAAGAAGGACAAATCCATCCCGCCCGAGGCGGTGGAGACGATCCGCGAGCGCTATCCGGACACGCCGGTCTACGTCTACGACGCCGACCACGGCTTCTTCTCGCCCGACCGACCGCCGGAGATCTACGACGCCGACAGCGCCCGCCTCGCCAGGCTCAGGACGCTGAAGCTGTTCCAGCAGACCGCCTCAGGGGCCAGGGCCGCCGCGGACGCGGAGATCTGATCACCACAGGGTCCGCCGCGCGCGCTCGGGCCATTCCTCGTCATAGGCCGCGCCGCCCTCCCGGCCCGCGCTCATGTCCGCCAGGATCCGGCCGGGGGTGGGCAGGCTCGCCGGATCGACCCGCCGCTCCGGATTCCACAGGTCCGAGCGCACGATCGCCCGCGCGCACTGGAAGAACACGCTCTGCACCGCGATCACCGCCACCGAGCGGGGCGCCTTGCCCTCCACCGCGAAGGCGGCGAGCAGGTCCGGATCGGCGGACAGCCGCGCCCGGCCGTTGACGCGCAGGGTGTTCCCCGAGCCGGGGATCAGGAACAGCAGGGCCACGCGCGGATCGCGCACGATGTTGCGCAGGGAGTCCAGGCGGTTGTTGCCCCGCCGGTCGGGCAGCATCAGGGTCCGCTCGTCGTGGATGCGCACCACCTCGCCCCGGTCGCCGCGGGGGGAGCAGTCCAGCCCCTCGGGCCCGGCGGTGGCCAGGGCGACGAACGGCGAGGCCTCGATGAAGGCCCGGTAGTGGGGCGTGATCCGGTCCGCCTCCTTGAGGACGGCGGCGGGGCTGGTCGGGCCGTAGAGGGCCTCCAGCTGCTCGACGGTGTCGATCGTGCTCATGACCGCACGCTAGGCCCAGGCTCGCCGCCCGCCAAACCGTGACAGCGGCCGCGCCGCGCCCTAAACCCGCGCGCCATGACCGAAGCGCCCGTCCAGATCATCGCCCGCGGCCCGCGCGCCGACGCCGAGGCCGCCGCCGCCGCGATCGACGCCGACATCGCCCTTGAGGGCGCGGCCTACTCCATCCTGGAGGAGGACGAGGCCGCCGGCCGCTGGCGCATCGACGCCTTCCCCATCTCGGGCGAGCAGACCGAGGGCTTCCGCCGGGTGCTGGGGGACTGGCCCGCCCTGACCGTGACGACGGAGGCCCTGGCCGACGCCGACTGGCTGGCGATGGCGCTGTCGGGCCTGCCGCCGGTGCGCGCCGGGCGCTTCTTCATCTACGGCCTGCACGACCGCGGCCGCACCCCGCCCAACACGGTGAACCTCCGCATCGAGGCGGGCGCGGCCTTCGGCACCGGCCACCACGGCACCACCGTCGGCTGCCTGCTCGCCTACGACGCCCTGCTGAAGCGCGGCGGCTTCGGCAAGGTGCTGGACGTGGGCTGCGGCACGGGGGTGCTGGCCATCGCGGCGGCGAAGTGCGGCGCCCGCACCGCCGTCGGGACCGACATCGACCGGGTCTCGGTGCGCATCTCGCGCGAGAACGCCCAGGTGAACCGGACGAAGGCCAGGTTCGTCCACGCCTCGGGGCTGGACCATCCGGCGGTGCGCGGGGCCGGCCCCTACGACCTGGTGTTCGCCAACATCCTGGCCCGGCCGCTGGTCTCGCTCGCCCAGCCGATCAAGGCCGCCCTGAAGCCGGGCGGGATCGCCATCCTGTCGGGCCTGCTGCGCCATCAGGAGCGCTACGTCCGCGCCGCCTACCTCGCCCGCGGCCTGCGCCTTCAGCGCCGGATCCACCGCGACGCCTGGGCCACCCTGGTGCTCAGGCGTCCGTAGCGCGCCAGCTCCCCCGAAGCGGGGGAGCAGAACGCCCGGGTCCGATTGCGCCGCTCCCGGGGCGGGCCTAAGTCTTCGCCCATGCGCCAGAGCTTCGACGAGCACGCCGACTCCTCCTTCGGCCAGCGCCACCTGCCCCGCATCCGCCAGGCCATGGCCGAGCAGGGCCTGGACGGCTTCCTGGTGCCGCACGAGGACGAGTACCAGAACGAGTACCTGCCCGCCGCCAACGACCGCCTGGCCTGGGCGACCGGCTTCACCGGCTCGGCGGGAGCGGCGGTGATCCTGAAGGACCGGGCCGCGGTGTTCGTGGACGGCCGCTACACCCTGCAGGTGCGCGACCAGGTCGACCAGAGCCTGTTCGAGCTGCAGGACCTGGTCGACGGCGGCGTGCCCGCCTGGCTGGAAAGCCGCCTCGGCCAGGGCCAGAAGATCGGCTTCGACCCCCGCCTGCACAGCCCCGAGGCGCTGGAACGGCTGAAGGCCGCCGCCGCCCGGGCCGGGGCCGAGCTGCTGCCGGTGGAGGACAACCCGGTGGACCGGGCCTGGGGCGCCGAGCGGCCGGCCCAGCCCAAGGCGCCGGTGGTCCCGCACCCGCTGGAGTACGCGGGCGAGGCCTCGGCCTCCAAGCGCGCCCGCGTGGGCCGGAGCCTGGCCGAGGCCGGCGCCGACGCGGCGGTGATCACCGCCCCCGCCTCGATCGCCTGGCTGTTCAACATCCGCGGCGGCGACGTGATCCGCTCGCCCCTGCCGCTGTCCCAGGCGGTGCTGAACGCCGACGGGACGGCGCGGCTGTTCCTGGACCCGGACAAGGTCACGCCCGAACTGCCCGCCTGGCTCGGCAACCAGGTCACGCTGGAGCCGCCCGAGGCCCTGGCCGGCGCGCTGCAGGCGCTCGGCGGCCGGCGGGTGCTGGTGGACCCCGGCCAGTCCTCGGCCTGGTATTTCGGCGTCCTGCAGGGCGCAGGCGCACAGGTGGTGCGCGGCCAGGACCCGTGCGCCCTGCCCCGGGCCTGCAAGAATCCCACCGAGCTCGAAGGGGCCCGCAGCGCACACCGGCGCGACGGCGCGGCCCTGACCCGCTTCCTGCACTGGGTCGCCACCGAGGCGCAGGCGAGCCTGCCGGACGAGCGCGAGATCGTCGCCAGGCTCGAGCACTTCCGCGAGCAGACCGGCGTGCTCAAGGACCTCAGCTTCGACACCATCGCCGGCGCCGGCGCCAACGGCGCCATCGTCCACTACCGCCCCACCACCCACAGGATCCGGCAGGTGCAGCCGGGCGAGCTGCTGCTGGTGGACTCAGGCGCCCAGTACCTGGACGGCACCACCGACGTGACCCGCACCCTGGCGATCGGCGAGCCCTCCGCCGAGATGCGCCACCGCTACACCCTGGTGCTCAAGGGCCACCTGGCGCTCGGGCGCGCGCGCTTCCCGCAGGGGACCTCGGGCCAGATGCTGGACGCCCTGGCGCGCGCCCCGCTGTGGGCGGCCGGGCTCGACTACGACCACGGCACCGGCCACGGGGTCGGCTCCTATCTCGGCGTGCACGAGGGGCCGCAGCGCATCGCCAAGGCCGGCCAGCCGGTCCCGCTGCGGCCGGGGATGATCGTCTCCAACGAGCCGGGCTATTACAAGACCGGCGCCTACGGCATCCGCATCGAGAACCTGCAGTTCGTCACCGAGGCCGAGGAGGTCGAGGGAGGCGAGCGGCCGATGCTGGGCTTCGAGACCCTCACGCTGGCGCCCTACGACCGGCGGCTGATCAACGAGATCCTGCTGTCGGACGAGGAGCGCGAGCAGGTCAACGCCTACCACGCCCGCGTGCTGGCCGAGATCGGCCCGCAGCTGGAGCCGGAGGTGCTGGCCTGGCTGGAAGCGGCCTGCGAGCCGCTGTAGCCGCTCAGTCGCTCAGCCGCGTCCAGGTCTGGCTCTTGCAGATGAGGCCGAACAGGACGCAGCCCTTGAGCAGCAGGTGGTCGGGGTCCAGCAGGGTCAGCGAGCCGCCATAGGTGTGGCCGTCGCCCGGATTGTAGAGCGTGCCGCCGCTCCACTTCTCCGGCCCGCCCTTGAAGCCCTCCATCAGCCGCGCCCCGATCATGGGCCGGCCCCTCAGCTTGGGGTCCTTGTTGTGGACGTCCAGCAGGTCGGGGTTGGACTTGGCCGGCTTGGCCGAGAGCACCGTGCCGCAGTAGGCGTCGTCGCCGCAGGGCGCGATCTCGACATGGGCGCCGCGCGAGGGGGAAAGCCAGATTCCGGTGATGTCCGCGGCCGCCGCCGGGCCCGCCAGGGCCGCGAGCGTCGCCGTCAGGGCAGCAAGTCTGCTCATGACCACGCTAGGGATGCTCAAGGGATACATCATCCCGCATTAAACATCACAAAGGCGAAAGTTCGGCGACTTCGTTTTTCAGTCCTGCGACGATGTGGCGAAACGGCTCTTCAGCCAGGCGGCGGCCTGCGCCAGCGCCTGGCGGCCCATCGGGACGGGCATGGTGACGAAGCCGTGGATCGCCCCCGGATAGCGGGTGTGCTCCACCTCGACGCCCGCCTGCCTCAGCTTCTCCGCGAACGCCTCGCCCTGGCGGCACAGGGGATCGTACTCGGCCGTGATCACCAGCGCCGGGGGCAGGCCCTGCAGGCTGTCGGCGTGGATCGGCGAGGCGTGCGGATGGCGCGCACGCGCCAGGTCGCCGAGATACAGGCGGTTGAAATAGGCCCCGTCCTCCCGGTTCAGGAAATAGTACTCCCCGTCCGGCGCGGGCTTCAGCTCGTTGGCGTCCTCCAGGTCCGCGGCCGGGTAGATCAGGACCTGGCCGACCAGCGCCGGCCCGGCCTCGTCGCGGGCGCGCAGGGCCATCACCGCCGCCAGGTTGCCCCCGGCGCTGTCGCCGACCACGGCGATGCGGGCCGGGTCGGCCCCGAACTCCTCCGCGTGCACCGCCGCCCAGGTCAGGGCCGCGTAGCAGTCCTCCGGCGCGGCCGGGAACGGATATTCCGGCGCCAGGCGGTAGTCGACCGCCACGGTCACGCAGTCGGCCGCCATGGTCAGGACCCGCGCGGCCTCGTCGTGGCTGTCCAGGTCGCCGAGGATGAAGCCGCCGCCGTGCATGAAGAGCAGCAGCGGCAGCCCTTCGCGCGCATGAGGCCGGTAGATGCGGATCTTGATGTCGCCCTCGGGCCCCGGGATGGTCCGGTCGATCACCTGGGCCACGGGCGTGGGCTCGCCCGGCGGCGGGGCGAGGCGGCCGCGCACCGCCTCGAGCGGAACCTCGCTCAGGGGCGGCATCATGCGGGACATGTCGATGATCGGCTGGAACTGCGGGTCGACGGGCATGGGACCTCCCTGTTTGGCCGGCCGCCTCAGAAGGCGCAGGCGTCGAACACGTTGCGCACCTCGCCGCGCCAGGGGCCGTGATACAGGTCAAGGAGCCGCTCGGCCGGGGTGACCCCGCTCTCGGCGATCTCCGCCAGGGGCTCCAGATAGACCCGCTCGTCGGCGACCCCCTCGCGGGCGCGGGCGCGGCGCTTCAGCCCCTCGCGGGCGATGGCGACCAGGTCCTGGGCCACGGCCTGGATCGAGCGGCCGTGCACCTGGCCCTTCAGGCCCGTGCGGGCGGCGTCGGCGCGCAGCCGGCGGCGGTCCTCGGAGGTCCAGTCCCTGCACAGGTCCCAGGCCGCATCGAGCGCGGCGTCGTCGTACAGCACCCCGACCCACAACGCCGGCAGGGCGGTCAGCCGCTCCAGCGGGCCGCAGTCGGCCCCGCGCATCTCCAGGTACTGCTTCAGCCGCACCTCGGGGAAGAGGGTGGTCAGGTGGTCGGACCAGTCCTTCAGGGTGGCGCGCTCGCCCGGCAGCTCGTCCAGCTCCCCGGCCACGAAGCGGCGGAAGGAGCGGCCGGACAGGTCGACGTAGCGGCCCTCGCGCTTGGCGAAGTACATCGGCACATCCAGGGCGTAGCGGGCGTAGGCCTCGAAGCCGAAGCCCTCGTCGAACACGAAGTCCAGCAGGCCCGTCCGGTGCGGGTCGGTGTCGGTCCACACCTCCGCGCGGGTGGAAAGAAGGCCCGTGGGCCGGCCCTCGACGAAGGGCGAGTTGGCGAACAGGGCGGTGGCGATCGGCTGCAGCGCCAGGCTGGTCCTGAACTTGCGCACCATGTCCGCCTCGGAGGCGAAGTCGAGGTTCGCCTGCACCGTGCAGGTGCGGAACATCATGTCCAGGCCGCGCGAGCCGACCTTGGGCATGTAGGCCTTCATGATCCGGTAGCGGCCCTTGGGCATGGTCGCGACCTGCTCGAGGGTCCAGGTCGGGGCGTGCCCCAGCGCCAGGAAGCCGATCCCGAGCTCGTCGCCCACAGCCTTGCACTCGGCCAGGTGCTGGACCGTCTCCTCGTGCACGTCGTGGATGGTCTCCAGCGGCGCGCCGGACAGCTCGAACTGGCCGCCCGGCTCAAGCGAGACGTTGGCCAGCCCCCGCACCAGCCCGATCAGGGTGTCGCCCTCGCGGACGTCCTCCCAGGCGAATCCCTTCAGTCCCTGCAGCAGGGCGAAGACCCCGGCTTCGCCCTCGTAGGGCACGGCCTCGTAGGTCCCGGTCCGGAACAGGAACTTCTCGTGCTCCGCGCCGATGCGGAACGCAGCCTGGGGCTTGCAGCCCTCCGCCAGGTAGGCCGCCATGGCCTCCAAGGTCAGAGGCGCCTCGTCCACGATGGCCTCCCCCATGCACCCTCCACTCTGCAGCGGGGTGGCCCGTCCCCGGTCTGCAACCTCTGTAATTACAGACGCCCGCCCCGCCAAGTGCGGAGCGGTCAGCCCCTCCAGTCCCCGAGCGCCGCCTGCCAGAGCGTCAGCGCCGCGATCGCGGCGGTGTCGGCCCTCAGGATACGCGGCCCGAGCGTCACAGGGGTGACATAGGCCATGCTCCGCAGCCGCGCCCGCTCCGCCGGATCGAAGCCGCCTTCCGGGCCGATCAGCACCGCCCAGGGGCCGCTCTCCTCGCCGTCCGGGCCGGGGAGGAGCGCCTCCAGCGCGGGCCGGGCGCGGCCCTCGCGGCCGCCCCACTCGGCCTGCGGATCGTCGCCGGCCTCGTCGCAGAACATCAGCCGGCGGCTCGCGTTCCAGCCGTCCAGCAGGCGCTCCAGCTTCTCGGGCTCGCACACCTCCGGGACATCCAGCCGCCCGGTCTGTTCGGACGCCTCGACGGCGATCGCCTGCAGGCGCGCGACGTTGGTGCGCTCGGCGTTGGTCCGCCGGGTGGTCACGAGCCGCACCCGCCGGCAGCCGAGCTCGGCGGCCTTCTCCACGATCGTCTCCAGCCGGGCGCGCTTGACCAGCGCCACCGCCAGCTCCAGGTCCGGCGTGGACGCCTGGGGCCGCTCGCGCCCGGCCACGCGCAGGCGGCAGCGGCGGCGGTCGGCCTCCGACACCGCCGCGCGCCATTCGCCGTCGCGGCCGTTGAACACGAGCAGCTCGTCCCCCGCCTTCAGCCGCATGACGTGCAGCAGGTAGTGCGCCTGCTCCGGCGCGGGAGTCAGCTCCGCCTCGGGCGACAGGGGATGTGGGACGAACAGGCGGATCATCGGCGCTCGGTCCGGCGGCAGGGGCCCGAGCCATAGCAACCGCGCGCGCGAACACGAAGGCCTCCGCACCCGCCGCAGGGCGTTTACGCATGTAGTTCACCATGGCAGACTACGCATGTAGTCAGGCCAAGGAGGGCCCGCCGTGAGGCCGCCGCCGCCGCAGCCCGCCCGGATCGTCACCGCCGTGTTCCTCGGCGCGGCGGCCCTGCTCGCCGCCCTGCTGGCGGGCGGCTTCGCCTGGGACGCCCTGCATCGCGCGCTGGCGCGCCCGGCGGTCCTGCGCGGCTGGCCGGAGGCCCGCCGCCTGGTCGCCGCCCGGCTGAAGCCGGACGAGCCCCTGGAGTTCGGCGCTGTGTGGGCGACCCGTTCGGGGAGGGTCTGCGGCCTGGTCAACGGCTGGGACAGCTTCGGCGGCCTCACCGGCATGACCGCCTTCGCCGTGGAGGACGGCCGCGCCGTCTTCGCCCCGGACGCCGGCGCGCTGGCCTTTGCGCCGGTCTGGCGGCGCTGCATGATCGACCGCTGGATCACCATCCTGCCGGGCTCGATGCAGACCGGCTGGTGCGCGACGCGGCGTGGCCAGACGCGCTGCGTCGCCGGGCCTGGATAGGCCGCCGCGCCCCCTCCCTCCGGAGCGCGAGTTCCCCTATGTTCCGGGCATGTCCGACACCGAGCTGGCCGACGCGCCCTCCACCCTCGACCAGATCCCGCGCGAGCCGACCCAGGACGGCCCGAAGGTCCGGCTCTACCTGGTGGACGGCTCGGGCTACATCTTCCGCGCCTACCACGCCCTGCCGCCCCTGACGCGCAAGTCCGACGGCCTGCCGGTGGGCGCGGTCGCGGGCTTCTGCAACATGCTGTGGAAGTTCCTCTGCGACATGAGGAACGAGCCGGAGGCCCCGACCCACCTGGCCGTGGTGTTCGACGCCTCCGAGAAGACCTTCCGCAACGATCTCTACGACCAGTACAAGGCCCACCGCCCGCCGCCGCCGGAGGACCTGGTCCCGCAGTTCGCCCTGGTGCGCCAGGCCACCAAGGCGTTCGGCGTGCCGGCCCTGGAGCTCAACGGCTACGAGGCCGACGACCTGATCGCCTCCTACGCCTGCAAGGTCGCCGACGCGGGCGGCGAGGTGGTGATCATCTCCTCCGACAAGGACCTGATGCAGCTGGTCGGCGACCGGGTGTCGATGCTCGACACCATGAAGAACGTCCGCATCGGCCGCGAGCAGGTGATCGAGAAGTTCGGCGTCGGCCCCGAGAAGGTGGTGGACGTCCAGGCCCTGTGCGGGGACAGCGTCGACAACGTCCCCGGCGCCCCCGGGATCGGGGTCAAGACCGCCGCCCAGCTGATCAACGAGTACGGCGACCTGGAGACCCTCCTGGCCCGCGCTTCGGAGATCAAACAGCCCAAGCGCCGCGAGACCCTGCTCGGCTTCGCCGACCAGATCCGCCTCTCGCGCGAGCTGGTGAAGCTGACCTGCGACGCGCCCCTGCCGGTCGCCGTCGACGAGCTGAAGGTCGAGGACCCGCACGGACCCAGCCTCACGGCCTTCCTGGAGGAGATGGAGTTCCGCACCCTTCTGAAGCGGGTCGGCGACGGCAAGCCCACCCAGGAGGGCGGCAGCCGGATCGGCGCGGCCCCGCGCGCCCAGCCCAGAGCACCCGAGCAGTGGATCGCCCACGGCCCGCGGCCGGCGGCCGAGCGGCCGGCCGACGAGGCGCCGGTCGACGTGACCGCCTACGCCTGCGTGCGCGAGGAGGCGGAGCTCGACGCCTGGATCGACCGGGCCCGCGCCGCCGGGATCGTCGCCTTCGACACCGAGACGGACGCCCTGTCCTCGGCCAATGCGGAGCTATGCGGCGTCTCCCTCGCGGTCGCCCCCGGCGAGGCCTGCTACATCCCCGTCGGCCACGCGGAGGCGGAAGGGCTGGCGCTCGAGCAGCCCTCGGACCTGAAGCAGATCCCCTGCGAGACGGTGATCGCCCGGCTCAAGCCCCTGCTGGAGGACCCCTGCGTCCTCAAGGTCGCCCAGAACGCCAAGTACGACCTGGCGGTCCTGTCCCGCTACGGAATCCGCGTGTCCCCGGTCGAGGACACCATGCTGATCTCCTACGTGCTGGAGGCGGGGCTGCACCCGCACGGCATGGACGAGCTGTCGAAGATGTGGCTCGGCCACGAGCCGATCAGCTTCAAGACGGTCGCGGGCTCGGGCAAGGGCCAGGTCAGCTTCCGGCACGTGCCGCTGGACAAGGCGACCTGCTACGCCGCCGAGGACGCCGACGTCACCCTGCGGCTGTACCGCCGGCTGCGCCCGCGGCTCGCCGCCGAGGGCCTGCTCACCGTCTACGAGACCCTGGAGCGCCCCCTTCCCCCGGTGCTGGCCGACATGGAGTGCGCCGGCATCCGCATCGACCCCGACCACCTGCGGCGGCTGTCGGGCGAGTTCGGGCTGCGCATGGGCGAGCTGGAGGCCAAGGCCCACCAGCTGGCCGGCCGGCCCTTCAACCTCGGCAGCCCCAAGCAGATCGGCGACGTGCTCTACGGCGAGATGGGCCTGTCCAGCGGCAAGAAGACCGCCACCGGCGCGGCCTCCACCGATGTCAAGGTGCTGGAGGAGCTGGCCGAGCAGGGGCACGAACTGCCGCGCGTGATCCTGGACTGGCGCCAGCTGTCCAAGCTGAAGGGCACCTACACCGACGCCCTCGTCGGCGCGATCTCCGAGCGCACCGGCCGCGTGCACACCTCCTTCGCCCTGGCCGCGACGCCGACCGGCCGGCTGTCGTCCAACGATCCCAACCTGCAGAACATCCCGGTGCGCACCGAGGAGGGCCGCAAGATCCGCGCCGCCTTCGTCGCCGAGCCCGGCCATCTGCTGATCAGCGCCGACTACAGCCAGATCGAGCTGCGGCTGCTCGCCCACATCGGCGACATCCCCCAGCTCAGGCGCGCCTTCACCGAGGGCCTGGACATCCACGCCATGACCGCCTCGGAGATGTTCGGCGTCCCGATCGAGGGCATGCCCGGCGAGGTGCGCCGGCGCGCCAAGGCGATCAACTTCGGCATCGTCTACGGCATCTCCGCCTTCGGCCTGGCCAACCAGCTCGGCATCCCCCAGGACGAGGCCGGGGCCTACATCAAGACCTACTTCGAGCGCTTCCCGGGCATCCGCGCCTACATGGACCGCATGCGCGCGGAGGTGCGCGAGAACGGCTACGTCTCGACCGTGTTCGGCCGGCGCATCCACATCCCCTCGATCCGCTCGAAGTCGGTGGGCGAGCGCCAGTACGCCGAGCGGGCGGCGATCAACGCCCCGATCCAGGGGGCGGCCGCCGACGTGATCCGCCGCGCCATGGCCCGCATGCCCCAGGCCCTGCGGGACGCCGGCCTTCGCGCCCGCATGCTGCTGCAGGTGCACGACGAGCTGGTGTTCGAGACCCCGGAGGCGGAAGCCGAGCGCGCCTGCGCGGTCATCGCCCGGGTGATGGAGAAGGCCGCCGCGCCGGCCGTCGCCCTGTCCGTGCCGCTGGTGGTCGAGGCCCGGGCCGCGCGCACCTGGGACGAGGCGCACTAGGCTTGGCCCGCATTCCGGTGCAAGGAGCCGCCGCATGAAGGTGGCGGTGGTCCTGATCGTCGACGACTACGAGGCGCTGAACGAGGCCTACGCCCTCGACTACGCCTTCCAGTCGGTCGCCGACTGCGGCCTGTCGCAGCCCTTCCACGTGCTGATCGCAGAGGGGTTCTCCAACATCCCCAGGGGCGTGGTCGGGCACTGGCGCGAGCGCGGGGTGCTGATCGAGGACTGCGCGCCCACCGTCCGCAGCCTGGTGCGGGACCATCCGTGGCTCGCCGCCCTGCCGGACAACCGCACCTACCGCGTCACCCTGCTGCGCCACCTGATCCTGGAGCGCCATTTCGGCGGCGAGGCGGTCCTGTCCGCCGATGTCGACATCGTCTGGCGCAGCGATCCCTACCGGCTGTTCGGCGACTGGGAGGGCGGCTATTTCGCGGTCGACCGCTCGGGCTTCCTGACCTTCGCCCGCGCCCCGGAATGGTTCGAGGCCTACCGGCTGGGGCTGGAATCGGCGCTCACCGGCGGCGCGCTCACCGCCGACTTCCGCCAGCCCAAGTTCGGCATCGACAGGGTGCTGCACGACCAGCACCTGCTGAACCACCTGGAGGCCAAGGGCCTGATCCGCAACGAGTGGGAGGCCTTCCGCGCCAGCCCGGGCCTGGAGGACCTGGCCCTGATGTCCAACCCCCTCTACCCGAAGTTCGGCCTGATCGACCCGCCCGAGCGTCTGACCTTCGAGCGGCGCGCGGACGGGGACTATGTCTCCGGACGGCGGGCGCCGTTCTGGCACATGCAGACCAGCTTCTGCCTGCTGTGCTCCTTCTACTTCATCTGCCAGCCGCTGATGGGCGACGACGGCTCGGGCGGCCGGCTGCCCTTCCCCCGCCCCAAGGCCGGCAAGGACAATCTGAAGGCCCAGCTCTGCCACACGCTCCGCGACCTGATCCTGGCGGGCAAGGTGTCCGACGAGCGGCTGGCGGCCCTCAGGCCGATGATGCTGCGGCGCGGGGTCTACAAGGGCTTCTTCGAGGGCAAGTTCGCCCGCCGCCTGTTCACCGAGAACGTCTGGTGGCGGTCGGGCGTGTGGGCCTGATCAGCGCCCGGCCCCGCGGGCCGGACGGCCGCGCCGGTAGTCCTTCAGGGCCTGCTCCAGCGCCGGCGACTCCATCCCGTCGATCGGGCCCAGGTAGTAGCCGAGCCGCGACAGGGTCTGCTGCGCCTCCAGCACCTCGGCATTGGCCAGGGCCGCGCGGTTGGTGGCGATCGGGGCGCTCGCGTCAGGCGGCGCGGGGGGCGCGGGGGGCTCCGGCGGCGTCTCGGGCCCGAGCGCGGCCAGCCGGGCGGCCGCCCCCGCCGCACCGCCCCGGGCCGCCAGCCCGTACCAGCGGCGGGCCTGGCGCCAGCTGCGCGGCAGTCCCCGGCCGGTCTCGTACAGCTCTCCCAGGCTGAAGGCGGCGTCCGCCACGCCGCGCTCGGCGGCCATGCGCAGCCAGCGCCCCGCCACCGCCGGGTCGGACGGCCCGTTCTCGCCCCTCAGGTAGTCCAGCCCCAGGGCGTGCATGGCCCCGACGTCCCCCGCCAGGGCCGCCCGGGTGGTCCAGCGCCGCGCCTCGGCCGGATTGCGCGCCAGCCCGCCCGCGCCCTGGGCGTAGAGCCGGGCCAGGCTCCGCTCGGCGGCCGGATCGCCGTCGGCCGCCCGGGCCAGGAGCCGGGTGGTCTCGGCCGGCAGGCCCTGGGCGGGGCGCGCGGGCGCCGCGGCGGGCCGGGGCGCGGGCTTCGACGCCGGCGCGGCGGGCGCGGCGGGCGCCGACGGAGCGGGCGCGGCCGGCCGCAGGGCGTCGGCCTCCAGGGCGGGCCCGGCGCGCGGGGCGGGGGCCGGGGCCGGCGGCGGCGGCGCCGGCGGGCGCGCCTGGCGCATCAGCACCGCGGCAAGGGCGGCGGCCGCCAGCGCCAGGCCGAAGCCGGCGGCCGCCGCCAGCGGGACGGCGGACCGTCGCCGCGGGGCCGGACCGGCCGGCGCCTGCGGCGCGGGCGCGGCCTCCGGTCGGGGCGTCGCAGGGGCCGGAGCGGGCGCCAGCCGCGCCTCCAGCTCGGCGATGGCCTCGCAGATGCGGTCGGCGGTGCGCGCCTCGCTGCGCGCCATCTCCTCCAAGAGACGGCGCGAGGCCTCCGCATGCCGCGCCTCGGCCGTGTCGGCCACCGAGGCCAGCCGGTCGCGCAGCGAATCCAGGCCCTGGACCGCACGGCGCTCGCGCTCGTCCAGCCGCGCCATCAGGTCCTCGGCCACCCGGCCGAGCTCCCGCTGCAGCTCGCGCTGGGCCAGCTCGGCCCGCTCGATCCTGGCCTGCAGGTCCGCGCGCGCCCGGCTCAGCTCCTGGCGGACGGCCTCGGCCTCCTCGCGGCTGCGCGCCTCGGCCTGGGCGATGCGGCGGCCCATGGCCTCGCCCAGCGCCACCAGCTGGCGCGACATCAGCTCCAGGCGGTCCTCGGCGCGGGCGGCGGGCGGCGGGCGGCGGGGGGGCTGGGCGGGAAGGCGGCGCGCGGGCGCGGCGGCGCCGTCCGCGGGGCGGCGCCGGCCGTCGAACCTGTCGGGAATCCCGACCTGCTTCTGCATCCGCCGCTCGCTGCCGTTCGGCCGGAAGCTAGGGTGCGTCGCACAAGGTGTAAACGCGACCAACGGTCGGCGGACTGGCGGTTGCGAGGCCGCTCGACCGCCGGTCGAGCCCCGGATCCCTCAAGAGCGCGCCAGAGCACGGTTCGGCGCTCTGGCGATTCCGCCTGAGCCGATCGCGCCCTATCGGGGACCCTGCGCCTGCGCGGCGATCCAGGCGTCCATGCGGGCCTGCAGCAGGTCCAGCGGCAGGGGGCCCTCGCGCAGCAGGGCGTCGTGGAAGCTCCGGATGTCGAACCGACCGCCGAGCGCGGCCTCGGCCTTGCGGCGGATCTCCCTCAGCCTCAGCTCGCCGACCTTGTAGGCCAGGGCCTGGCCGGGCCAGGACACGTAGCGGTCCAGCTCCACCTCGATGTTCTTGGCCGACAGGGCGGTGTTCTTCTCGAAGCATTCGCGCGCCCGGGCCCGGGACCAGCCGAGCCAGTGCATCCCCGTGTCCGCCACCAGCCGGCAGGCGCGCCACATCTCGTAGGACAGCCGCCCGAAGCGCTCGTAGGGGTCCCGGTAGATCCCCATCTCCTCGCCCAGGCCCTCGGCGTAGAGGCCCCAGCCCTCGACGAAGGCGGTCATCTCGCCGTTGCGCCGGAAGAACGGCAGGTCCTTGCGCTCCTGCGAGAGCGCGATCTGCAGGTGGTGGCCGGGCACGGCCTCGTGCAGGGTAAGCGCCGGCAGCTCGTACAGCGGCCGCTGGTCCAGGTGCGAGGTGTTGACCAGGAAGGCGCCGGCGATCCCCTGGTCGGGGCTGCCGGGGAAATAGCGGCCGGTGGTGTAGCTCTCCTCGATGTCGCGCGGGACCTCGACCACGCCGTAGGTCAGCCGCGGCAGGGTCCCGAACCAGTGCGGCAACTGGTAGTCGATCCGCTTGGCGATCTCCGAGGCCTTCTCGATCAGCTCCGGCCGGGTCGTCACGTAGAAGCGCGGGTCGGTCCTCAGGAACTGCAGGAACTGGGCGAAGCTCCCCTTGTAGCCGGTCTCGGCGATGACCGCGTCCATGCGGGCGCGGATGCGGGCGACCTCCTGCTCGCCCAGGGCGTGGATCTGATCCGGCGTCAGAGAGGTGGTGGTGTGGTGGCGCGCGAGCCAAGCGTAGTAGGCGCGGCCGTCCGGCAGCTCCGAGGCCGCGATCCCCGGCCGGGCGGCGGCGAGGTAGGGCCCCGCGAGCAGCTCTGCGTAGGCCTTCTCCCTGGGCCGGACGGTCGTGGCCACCAGCTCGCGCAGGCGCCTGCGCAGGGCCTCCTGCTCGGCCGGCGCGATGGTGGACGGCAGGGTCCTGAACGGCAGCAGGAGCGCGGACTGCTCCAGCGGCTCGGCGGCATGGGCGCGCGCGTCGCGGGCCACGATCTCGGCGACCTGGCGCGGCAGCACGAAGCCGGTGGCCATGCCGCGCCGGACATTGGCCATCTCCGCATCGTACCAGGCCGGCAGCCCCTGCAGCCGCTGCAGCCACGCCTCCGCGTCCGCCCGGTCGTGCACGGCGGTGGTGCGGCCGACGTAGTCGGGCACGTCGAACGGACCGGAGTCGGAGGAGAAGGGGATGCGCTCCGGATCGAAGCCCTCCCCCTCGATCGTGTCCTGGACGATCCAGGCCAGGTCGTCGCGGTCGAGCGCCTCCTCCGGCGTCAGCTCCGCGCCTTGCAGCGCCTGCAGCCGGGAACCGAAGCCCTTCAGGGCCTGCACCCGGGCGGCGACGGCGGCGGGGGAATCGTCGGGCCAGCGGGTCAGGGCCTCGCGGTCGCCCTCAAGGCCCGCGCTCAGGGGATCGGCCGCCCGCGCGAAGCGGTCGTAGTCCGCGACCAGGGCCTCCAGCTCCGCCGAGCGCGGCGCCGCGGCCGCGGCCGGCGCCAGCGCGAGGACCAGGGCGAGGGCGGCGAGCGCTCCCCGCCCGCGGCTCATTCGGCGGCGTGGGCCATGCCGCGGGGCCCGGCGCGCTCGGCGTCGACCATGTAGTCCCGCGTCATGGGCAGGGCGTCGACCTTCTTGGTCAGCTGCACCTGGAAGTTCATGTGGCTGCCGTAGCGGAAGGCCAGCTCGCTGCAGGCCAGGTAGAACTCCCACATCCGGCAGAACCGCTCGTCGTAGAGCCCGGCGATCTCCGGCCGCACCGCGTTGAAGCGCCGGCGCCACTCCTTGAGCGTCTCGCCGTAGTGGACGCGCAGGATCTCGACGTCCGTGACCCACAGGCCCACATCCTCCACCGCCGCCAGGGTCTCCGACAGCGCCGGGATGTAGCCGCCCGGGAAGATGTACTTCAGGATCCAGGGATTGGTGCCGCTGGGCGGGGTGCGCCGGCCAATCGAGTGGATCACAGCCACCCCGTCGTCGGTCAGCAGCTGCGCCACGGCCTGGAAATAGGCCCGGTAGTTGGGCACGCCCACGTGCTCGAACATGCCCACCGAGACGATGCGGTCGAACTTGCCCCGCACGTCGCGGAAGTCGATCAGCTCGAACTTCACCCGGTCGGCCAGGCCCGCCGCCTCGGCGCGCTTCTGGGCGATCGCCAGCTGCTCACGTGACAGGGTGATGCCGAGCACCTCGCAGCCGTAGCTCTTGCCGAGCTCCAGCCCCAGCCCGCCCCAGCCGCAGCCGATGTCCAGCACCCGCATGCCGGGCTGCAGCCGCATCTTGGAGGCCAGGTGGGCCTTCTTGGCGGCCTGCGCCTCCTCCAGCGTCATGCCCGGGCGGGACCAGTAGGCGCAGGAGTACTGCATGTCCGCGTCCAGGAACCGGCGGTAGAGGTCGTAGGACAGGTCGTAGTGGTGGGCCACGTTGCGCCGGGCGGCGCGGCGGTCGTTGATCTGCTGCATCTTGGCCCGCGCCCGCTTGAGCGTGAGGCCCAGGGCGCCGGGCAGGCGCTCCTTGATCGCCTGGGCCTGGTTGCGCCCGACGACCTCGAACAGGTCCCAGATGTCGCCGCGCTCGATCTCGACGTCGCCTTCCATGAAGGCTTCGCCCAGGCCGAGCTGCGGGTTCATCGCGATCCGGCGCGCCCCCCGCGCGCTCATGCGCACCGTCACCGGCGTCCCGGTCCCGTCGCCGTAGGTCTCCTCGCGGCCGTTGGCGTAGCGGACCGTCAGGCTCCCCACCCGGATCAGGCGCCGCAGCAAAGCGTGCAACATTTCCGCCCCTCTTCGAACTTCCCAACGCCACTGGCGTCGAAACTCTCCTTTCACGGCCGAAGGTTCAAGCTTCAGTTGTCCGTTGACCGCGGGCCGGTCGTCGCCAATGCAGGGGTCATGAAGCTGTTCGGGGTCATCTCTCCGGCCGATCTGGCGGCGGCTGCGCTGTTCGCCCTGTGCTGGATCGCCTACGAGCCGGTGCTGAGGCGGCTGACCCGCGGCCAACCCGCGACCATCAACACCCACATGGCCGTCATCCGCACCGCCTGGATGCGCAGCATGGCCCGGCGCGAGGCGCGGTTCCTCGACGGCCAGCTGCTCGGCCACGCCATCACCTCGGCGACCTTCTTCGCCTCCTCCAACCTGATCGTCATCGCCGCGGCGGCCGGCGCCCTGTTCGGCGGGGACCGGGTGCTGCGCAGCGTCCAGGTCGCCCCGCTGGTGGCGGGCGCGCCGCAGCTGCTGCTGAAGATCAAGCTGGCCCTGGTGGTGGCGGTGCTGGGCCGGTCCCTGCTCTCCTTCATCTGGTCGATCCGCCAGATGAACTACTGCCTGGCCGCCATCGGGGCGGCGCCCGACCCGTCCTCCCCGCCCGAGCGGCTGAAGGCCTATGGCGAGGCGGCCGGCGAGGTGCTGAACCCCGCCCTGTCCACCTTCAACTCGGGGGTGCGCGGCTACTACTTCGCCCTGGCGGCCGGGGCCTGGCTGCTGGGGCCCGTGGCCTTCGCCCTGATCACCCTCCTGGCGGTCGGCCTGCTGGCCTGGCGCCAGTTCAGCTCCCGCTCGGCCGTGGGCGTGCGCAAGCTGCGCGCCCTGCTGGAGGAGTCCGAGCCCTGAGACCGGGCCTGGAGCGGCGTCAGGCCGCCTGCACGCCCGCGCCGGTCGGGCAGACCACGCCCGTGCCGCCCAGGCCGCAGTAGCCGGCGGGGTTCTTGGCCAGGTACTGCTGGTGGTAGCCCTCGGCGAAATGGAACTCCGGCGCGGGGGCGATCTCTGTCGTGATCGGGCCCATGCCTCGGTCCGACAGGGCCCGGCTGTAGGCCGCGCGCGAGGCCGCGGCCGCCTTCGCCTGGTCCTCCGAGAAGGTGTAGACGGCCGAGCGGTACTGGGTCCCCACGTCGTTGCCCTGGCGCATGCCCTGGGTCGGGTCGTGGTTCTCCCAGAAGGTCTTCAGCAGCGCCTCGTAGGCGATCTTCGCCGGGTCGAACACCACCAGCACCACCTCGGCGTGGCCGGTGCGGCCAGAGCAGACCTCCTCGTAGGTGGGATTGGGCGTCTGGCCGCCGGCGTAGCCGACGGCGGTGGTGATCACGCCCGGCAGCTTCCAGAACAGCCGCTCGGCGCCCCAGAAGCAGCCCATGCCGAACATCGCCTTCTGCGCGCCCTCCGGATAGGGGCCCTTCAGCGGGGTCCCGTTCACGAAGTGCGCGGCGGCGGTGGGGATCGGCTCGGGCCGTCCGGGCAGCGCCTGTCCCGGCGCAGGCATGCTCAGCTTGTCGGCGATCGAGGGCATTGGGGGGCCTCCTGCAGCTGCGGCCGCAAGATAATGCCCGCCCGCGCCGGCGGCCAGGGCGCGTCATCCGAGACTCTGGCGCCAAGCCGCTTGCCCAGAGGGCCGCCCCCACTATATTGCGCGCCTTCCGCGCCGGGGCCCCAGGCCCCGCGCCCGGGGGTGAGGTGGCCGAGTGGTTGAAGGCGCACGCCTGGAACGCGTGTATACGGGAAACCGTATCGAGGGTTCGAATCCCTCTCTCACCGCCACC
>Ga0164243_10003108_pt1 | contig 26798 bp, 15 predicted proteins | sample OricompcompostOP_FD_108781 | JGI IMG/M metagenome (GOLD analysis project Ga0164243, IMG submission 108781) | Organic Plus compost microbial communities from Emeryville, California, USA - Original compost - Organic plus compost (OP) | ecosystem: Engineered > Solid waste > Mixed feedstock >...
GCGTGATGCTCGGCGCGGGACTCGCGGATGCGTTCCTCGGGCTGCACATCGCGATCAGCCTCGCGGCGCTGTATGCGGCGTGGCGGATCCGGGGGATCCTGCGGGAGCGGGAGCGGATGCGGGCTGCTGCTGCTGCGGCCGCCGACGCGGGTGCGGGCGAGGAGAGCGAGCCGCCGACGAGCCCGATCGGGCTGGTGGGGGCCGGAGCCTAGTCCCCGGTCGAAAGCGACCACTCCCGCATCAGGAGCGCAAGCAGCTCCCCCTGCCGCTGCTTGAGTACGTCTGCGTCCCATGATGTGTGGCTGAGCACCTGGCTCGTGAGCGCGAACGGAGTGCTGCCGCTCGCCCCGGAGAAGTACTTTCGCTTCTTGACCTCGAACTCATAGTTCTGAGCCTCGGAGTTCTTGACCTGGTTGAGAAGCACCAGGTTGGCGAGTCGATGCGTCCAAGTCTCCCGCTCGTCATCGGTGAACCAGTTGCGCCATTCGGAGTGTTCGGCGGGGGACTGAGGCAGGACATGCTCGACGGTGATGATCGGGTGGTCGTAGCGGACGCCGGCCTGGCCGGCCATCACTTCGTCGAGCCGGAGGAGCACGTACTTCCGAGTTTTAGGCGAGAGATAGACATCTCCGTCGAGCAGGCTGATTGTATCGGCTTGCTCTTCAGCCGTGAGCTCAAAGGCCGCGGCCTCAAGGTCAGCGCCATCGTCGTCCAACTGTCGCAGCAGCTCAACGTAGCGAGTGACTCGGGGCGTAGTCCACACCCTGCGGATGAACATGCTGGCCGCTAGCCGCTCAAGTTTCTTGAAGAATCTGTCGAGCCACTCGGGGTCGGTGCCGTGGGTCCGCATCGCCCAGAGGGCAGGTGCCCGCCAGTCGTTGTTGTCGAGCTGGCTCAATCGCGCGAACCACTTGTTAACGCGGTCCGCGCCCGAGGAGGCCGAGTAATTAGCATCCCGGATCTGCTCGTAGGCTTTCGCTGAAGGCACGAGCAGTTCGTCGATGAACCGGGGCCCGTCGCTCGGCAAGTACTCGTTGAGAACCTGCTCGGGGAACTCTCTTAGGAGGCTATGCCGCCCGCGTTGCTTGGATTCGATGAGCCGGATGTGCAAGAAAAGGTCAGCGAAGTCATCTCGACCGAGCGCCTCCTCGACGTCCTCCCACGTGTCCGAGTACGAACTGTCGTCGCCACCCGCGTCCTTGATGGCGCCGATGACCTTGGACTTGAAGATGTCCGTCGGGGAAAGATCGAGCCCGCGGGCGTTCATCACGCCGAATATCCGATGCGCACTGTCGAAGTCCTCTGTGCGCACCGCGACGAGGAAGGCGCGTTGCGCCAAGAATTCGGCGAGAGCAAAGCGCTCTTGCTCGCTCAACTCCTCAAGGCGATGGCGGAGCGCTCGCGCGTTCGCCTGAACCGCTCGTTGCGCGTCGGTTTCCAGTTCATCGGGCTTCAGCCCCGCGAGCGTTGCGGTTGACCCAGGTTCCTGCACATGTTTCGCAAAGAAGTCCGCGTCTTTCGGCCGGGGTGTGAGCCGCACCCGTTCCGCCAACCCTTTCACCGCTTGTCGACGTTGGCGGATCATCTCATCGAGATCGCGTCCGTGGTCCTCGTCCTCGCTCATATCCCGCAGGATCGCGAGAAGCAGGGTCAATGTGGTCAACCGCTGCTGTCCGTCGACGACCTCCGCCTCCGGCCGATCCTTCGACTTGACGAGCACGATCGAGCCCAGGAAGTACGGGTCGTGTGGGTTGCTCCTTCGCGCCTCGTCGAGGTCATTGACCAGGTCCAGGGCCTGTTCTTGCTGCCACGCATACGGGCGCTGGTAGGCGGGAATCGAGAAGTTGTACTCGCTGGAGAACACCCGCTGCAGAGGCACCTCTTCCGCGCTGAGTTCAGGCATGACCCCATGATGTCCCAATGCCCGACCGACAGCGCCCCCATTTTTTGGGGTCGTCGGTGTGAACACCTCGGAAGAGGGACTCGCGTCTACGACGCACTCCGTCTACATTCGTGCCGATTGGAGGACACTCATGCAAAGTTGCGAGTCCTGCGATGGTTCGTTGTCGGGTGCTGAACTGACGAACGCTTGGGAAGACGGAGAAGAGGGACGCGAGGAAGCCTCCGCGCGGAATCTTCGGAATCTCTTGCTCGCGTGAACAATACGACACCCATGCGTGAGTGCCGCCACGGTCTCGATTCGATGCTCTGCATTGATTGCGCGCCTCGACGTACCGAGCCCGGCCGCTTCCTCACCCGGCCTAGGAAACGATCCCTCAGTCCCGCCTATCGTGATCATGTACGGCGCCTAATCGACCGTCACACGGCGGGCTACGCACCAGCGGTGCGTCACGAGGTGATGCGTCGAGTTGAGGGACGGCTCGCTTCTGTCGACTACGAATGGCCCGAGTTTCGCTACCGCAAGGAGCGGGACGTGTTCGTCGACAGCGATCTCCCTACCATCCGAACACAGGTGGAGGAGATCATCATCCTTCACGCGCTTGCGGGCACGGGCCAGGCTCGTCAGTACGGAGTGACACCGAGGGGAGAGGTGTTCCCTTCGCAGAGTTTCGGCTACCTTCGGGAGGACGACGGACGGCTGTACGTGAACGGCCTTTCTCCGCTCATCGATGAGATCGGGGCCAGATTCACCCGTTTCCGACGCCATGCCGGGGGGCGGTTCTATGTGGAAGATAGGCGCATTCGGGATGCGGCATCGCGCCGTGCCGTACTTCTCATCGAAGTTTGACCGGTGCAGATCGTGAGGAACGTGACAGCGGTTTGACGGCACCTCGCTTCTAGGGCTACGAGGCCTGATCCCCACGGCTGACGTGATCGAGCCGTAGGTTCATGCGGGCGGGGCCCCTGTCTACAGTTCGGTGAGTTGACCAGCTGCCCTCAACCTGGAGAAACGCTGCCTCAACTTTGATGCGAAGCCTGCATCGCGCACGATCACACCTGCCTCGAGGTTCTTCTCAGCGGCAGCGTCCGACAGATTGGCGCTGGTGATGAACGCGATCTTCGAATCGACGATGACGACTTTCGAATGCTGGAGTCCGTAGGCGCCATCCTTCGGCACGAAGGTCCAGAAGGTTGCGCCGTGGAGTTTCGACCGCAGCATCGCTGACGTCGCGCCCGCGTTGACCTTGGAATCGACGAGGAGCGTCGTCCTGACTCCGCGTGCGACGGCCCGCCACAGCGCCTCGACGAATACAGAGTCCGCTGTTGCGGAGTAGGTCGAGGCGAAGACGTCCTCGGTCGCCTCGTCGATGAGGTGCGAGACGGCACTGGTTGTGTGGTCGCCGTCGCCATCAAACGTGGGGCCGCTCCACACCGGTCGGATATCGACGCCGTGAGCGGCTGTCGCTGCGGCGAGCGCACGCAGGACTGGGACGATCGCCTCCGAGCCGAACTCTGCGACACTGTTCGCTAGGTGCTGTCGCGCCGCCCCGCCTTCGGGGAGCAGCGCAAGCGCTTTCGAAGTAGAGCCGTCGATGTCGAGGCTGGAGGCTAGCTTCAACGCCTGTGCCGGCGAAATCGAAGTCGCGAGCAGCTCTAGCGGACTGGCCATCTCAGCTTGCCGTACCGTACTCGATGCCGGCCAGCAGTGCGGCGAGCCCATGGGAGCCTGCGTGCAGATCGAGGACAAAGCGCCGGTCGAGGAAGCGATTCGCCCGTTCGCACGAGGTCTCCGAAAGGAATACGCAGAAGTGGCACGCAGCGCCGTGAAGGAAGTCCTCCTGGTCCTTCGGGTACCGATCTGCGCAGATTGGATCAGAGGAACAACGCTCGGCGCGATGCAGCGCCTCAAGCATGACCTCCTCGAGCCTCTCCGTGCGTGCGAGGTCGACAAGGCCCCCGAGAGTGCCTTCGCTGTCCGGAGATGTCGTGGTGATGAGGATGCCGGCGGCGGACTCCCGTCCCTCCGTCTCTCTCCACGCGTAGATACGCTCCGAGAGCGACGCTGACCCGTACCCGCTAGACATTGCCATCTCCCGGATGAGCAGGTGCGAGAGAGTGTGCAGCGCCCAGTAGCGCGGGGGCGGCATCCGATCGGCCGCGTCGAGCTCTACCGCGGTGCGACTCTGGCGTCGCATGAGATTGCGCTCATGTGCGCCCACATGAGCGCGCCACACTTCGCTGGTGAGGACGTTCTCCTCCCACGCGCTGACCACCTTTTCTGCGAAACGAATGAATACCCCTTCGCCGCGGTCCTCGGTTGCCGGCGCCCATTTCGGCTTCCCCGAGATCGCGATGGGTGCGATTCGGGTGGCGTCGTCACCGACCCGGTCGAAAGCGTCGATACGGGTAAATCCGATGAATGCATTGGCCTTGCGGATGCGATCCACGGCTACTACTTCGTGGACCGCGGGCGTCAGTGAGCGGGCGACTGGCACGGGGTGCACCTTGAAACCGTTGCGACGATCTTCCGTGAGGAAATCGTCGGGATGGGTCAGCGTCTCCCACTCGGGCACCAGGAGGTAGTTGGGGTCATATGCAGATGGTCCTGGGTCGGGTGCCGACTCGGGCAGAGCCTCGCCACGCGCAACCTGGATCGCGTGCCACAGGTCCTCATCCGAGATGCCCGCGAACTTCGCGACGAGGTGATCGGGCGCGAACTTCCGCCAGCTGCTGAGCTCATCGAGGGTCTGGATCTTCGCGAGCTGTCCCGGCGGCAGCCCTTGCACTTCGGCGACAATGTCGGACGCGCGGGGGACCTTGCGCGATGGCAGCACGAGAACGCTGATGGTGGCAGGGAACCACTGGTTCGCCGCCCCCAGGAGCATGAGCCTCACTTCACCCTGACACGGTTTGTCCCCGGGCGCGAACGTCGGCAGGTGCGGGTGTCGGCCCCGGCAGGCGGGGAGCATCCCCTCTCCTCCTGCTCGCGTGATCTCGGCGATGTTTCGAGTCGTTCCGCACTGCATGCATTCGATCGAGACCTGCGGTCCAAGGTTCGACCGCCACTCCCGCATGCGCAACTGCGGATTCGCGACGCATTCCTTCGGATGCCCGTCTGCCCCGTGGACCCACTCGCGGTACGGGAACTCGTCGAGGTGACCGTTAGCGCAGGCGATCAGGTAGCGAGCGGGCACGGCGACGCGGGCTTTCATCTGCCGGTCGGCGCCCTTGCCGCGTCCCTTGCAGGTCTTGTGGATGAACCGTGCCATGTCGGGTCGGTGCTTGCGCGTGTTCTCGAATTCGAAGACCTTCGACGCGACCGGGGCGAGCAGATCACAACCGGTGCAGCGCAGCCACTGAGGGAAGACGCGGGTCGGGATGCCGATCGGAGTCGAATCTCCCCCCAAGTCATCGGGGAGCCACGGTGGTTGGCGCAGTTCGCCGACGTTCGGCCCGAGCGCTCGTCGCACCGCTTCGAGCAATCGGGGGACGAGCACAAGTTCAGGCTCGCCGCCCATGCGTGCATACGCTTTGTCCCACGCGTCGATTCCTTGCGGCATCACTGCGATATGCGGGAGGTCCACTGTTGCGCCGATGCCCGAAGTGTAGAGCATGGCGCTGGGGCGAATGGAGCCGACCCGGGCGCGGTTCCTTGCCTTCTGGGCCATGTCGACGAAGGGGTCGGCGACATCGCCGGCGACACCCAGGATGTCGGGCTCGAAGCCCGACGAGGCGGCGGGCGCGGTGGATTCAGTCACTTCGCCTCCTTCTTCAGTGGGAACGTCCATCCAGGGGTTCCCGCCCCGAACTGCTCGGCAAGCTTCGCGGGCTCGGGTGAGACCAGCAGGTCGATCTCCGGCTGAACTTCGCGCATCGAGTTGGCCACTTGGAACAGTCGGTCGCCGCCTTCGCCGAGAGTGTCTTCAGGGCTCTGAAGCAGGGGAGTGACGTGCTGTCTTGGCAGCGTCTTTCGGTCGTAGGTCAGCGCGCCTCCGACGGCGTCGCTGCGTTCGGTCCACTCATCGAGCCTCAGCACGAGTTTGCTCTCAGCGAGGGCCGCAGCTTCGTCGTTTTCAGCTTGTGCGATCCGGGCAACGAGCTTCCCTACGAGTTCATCCAGAACATTTCTCCGGGTGGATATGGCGCCGGCACCGGTGGTGGTGTCCGGGGAGAGCGTCGGATCGATGACGCGTGCTGCCGAGAGCAGCAGGCCGGTGAGTCCGCGCTCAAGCGCCGCTTCGGAGAAGGGGGTTACGGAGAGGGCTTCCACATTCGCATAGAAAGTGTCGTGGTAATGCTCGAACTGCTCGTAGTGAGCCATATCGCGCGGCCGGGCGCGATTCGCCAGAGTCACCACGAGGCCCGGCTTTGAACCCTGCCGACCCACACGGGACGATGCCTGGATGTATTCGGCCGTGTTCTTCGGTTGCCCAACGATGAGCATGAGTCCCAGGCGGGGCACATCGACGCCGACCTGCAGCATCGATGTAGCAAGCACGACATCGAAGGGCAGTTCGCGGAAGGGGACCTTGAGGCCCGCCTTCCGCTTCGCCACGTACTCGGCGCGTCCGACTGAGGTGTCCGCTGCTGGGTCGAACGGCGTGGCGAGATGCGTCAGCGTGCGACCGATCTCCCCGGAGGAGATTCGGGACGTCAGCTCACCGACAGTGAGCGGGACGCGTCGACGCGGATAGCCGCTCGTCTTATCAGGATTGCCCACTCGGGTTGTGACGTCATCCTCAAGGTACCGGCGCATGCCTGCGAGTTCGCGAGTGGCCGAGAAGTAGTCGACCAGTGTCATGTACGGCTCGGCTGCAGCGCCGTACGTGTCGAACAGTTTCTGGCCTGCGAGGAGCAGGATCTCGCTCACACGGATCTCTGCCAGAGTGAGCCGTGCACCGTGCAGGCATACCCCGAGGTAGAGGCGTCCGGGTTCTTCGTCGAGGGGAACCTCCCGCGAGAAGAAGGTGTCGCTCACCGTCAGCACCTGAGGTGGGAAGACCTCCACATCGCGTGCGTAGAGCTTCTGCACCTGCGCAGCGGCCCGTCGCACCGTCGCCGTCGACGCGATGACGAGAGGTTTCACGGGCCTCGGGTTCTCGGCATCACCGAGCTCCCAGCTCGACAACACGTCCACGGCGCCCTCGAACAGGCCCACCGCTGTGCCAAGCGCTCCCGTGATGAGGTGTAGCTCGTCCTGGATGATGAGGTCCGGTGGCCGCAGACGGCCGACGCTTACGGCCTGGGTCGCCGGATAGGTCCGACCGTTCCTGGTGGTCGTGTTGTGGGTGTCCGCGCCGCACACCGCATCTGAAGTGTCGGCGTGCTTGTAACCGTGACGGGGGCAGTAGCGAGACACGTATCCAAACAGGCTCGCCGCTTCACCTTCGCGCGCCAGGCGAGCGAACTTGTCCACGGTGGCGAGCAGGAAGGTCGGCGGGTGTCGGTAGATCTCATCGTCGACGGTGAGCACGGGGAGGCCGTCGACAGCAGACCCGGCGGAGAACGGGCAGTTCGATCGACGGTCGCCGCAGTAGACGCGGATGCGCTTCTCCACATCGTCGGCTTCGACGTCGCTCTTGCCGTTGATCGCGGTGCCACACCACGGGCAGTGGTCGAACTGCAGCACCGAGAGGCCGAAAGCGGAGCTGCCTTCGCTCTCGCGAACGTCCTTTACCTGCTCAGCTGCTTCGGCGAAGCGCTTGGGGCTGACACTCGACCCCACCCAGAGGCCGATGCGGAACGGCACGGAGCCCCATGTCGTCGGGTCCTCGCGGCGCACAAGCTCTGCAGCGCAGAGCAGCGTCGTTGCTCGGATGAACTGCTGTGAGGTGAGGAGACGCAGCGTGTACCGCATGAGCACGGCAACCCCGTCTCCCCCGTCGAGGAGGCCGTCGGGGGTCTGAACCGCGCCTTGCAGTCGTCGGATTCCAAAGGTGAACGCCGCGAGACCGAGGTACGCCTCAGTCTTGCCGCCGCCGGTCGGGAAGAACAGCAGCTCTGCGCGAGGAAAGTCCGATGAGCGGCGCTTGTGCGTCGGGTCGACGACCGCCGGCAGCTGCATCAGGATGAACGCCAGTTGGAACGCGCGCCACGACGCAGCCTTGTCTCCGCGGGCCTCGGCGGCGGCGACTGCTTCTGCGATCTTCAGCGAAGGCTGTTCTATGCGAAGAGCAACAACCTGCGAGCGGAGTCGCTGGTCACGCATTGTCCGGTTCATGAACCAGAATGCTTTGCGCGCCTGCTCGTTTGATGCGAGGAGCTCAAGGCCCTCGCGAAGTCGGGCGAGCGCGCGGCGGCCGTCCTCGATACCGATCTCGCCTTCGACCTTCAGGTGCGCAGGAAGGGCAGCGTTAGCGGCGTCCTGCGCGTCGAGCCATGTCGTGTACGCGTTGATGATCGGTTGGAGCCCGGCAACGAGCCCGTCACGATCGGCCTCCATGAGAGCGCGCATGCTCAGCAGCGCACCGGGGACTTCGGGCGCGAGGGTCTGGGGCACTTCGGCGGTCGGAAGCCAGGTTGTGCGCACTGCTCTGGCTCGACGAGGGTTATCTGGGGCGACATCCCAGGTTGCAGAGGCTGTGCGCCCGACGGCGAACTCAAGCCGATCGCGATATAGCAGATCGAGTCGACGGACCTCGGGGTCTCGAGACTTACGGTCGTGCTCCATCGCGTCACGAGTGGGCAGGAAGACGGCCGACGTGCCATCCGGTGCGGTGACCTCGAGTTCCGCCTGGAACAGCCAGAGCTTCGGTGGGAGCTCGCGTCCCGTGACAGCGGTGTTGAGGAGAGCGGCCTCGACCACCCGACGCCCCTCATGATCGAAGGCCTCTACTGAGATCTCAACATCGTCGGCGAGTCTGATGCGAGTGGACCCACCACTCGGTACCGCGGAGATGTCGACCTTGGCTGGCACCTCGAACGGAGTGCGGTCGTAATACGTGATCGGACGCCCCGTCTCAGGGTCGTCCTCGCGGCGCGAAGCATAGCGCCCCCAGCGGGCGATGAACCGAAGCGCCGTGGTGTCGGCGGCAACTTGAAAACGCAGGCCCATGGACGACGGAGCGATGATCTTGGATTCAGGTCCGCGATCCTCGTCTGGCTCGGTTGGAGTGGCCTCAGTAATTGCGTCATCCTGCTCGACCGGCACCCCTTGCACTTCGTGCGCGTCGGTGAAGTCGGTAACCGCGAGCGATTCGTCGGTACGTACGTCATCAGGTGAAGTTGCGGCAGCCGTCGATTCGCAGGCGTTCGCCTCGTTGCCCTCAAGGAGTGAGATCGGGGCTAGCGCCCCTGCCAGGTATCGGGCGCGCGGTGTCCCTGTGATCGTCTCGGTGGGACCATCCCACGGCCCTACCAGGTCGCGACCGATGAGGTCGAGCAGCTCGGTGCGCACCTGCGCCGATGTGGGGGCCGAATTGACAGTCATCAGAACAGCGCTCCTTCGGGCATCTCCGACTCCTCAAGGCTCTTGCCGCGCCTAGCCTTCGTCGGGCTCTGCTGCGCCTCAATCGCTGCTCGTCTTTGGTTCTCCGCAAGTAGCCGGTCGAGAACTGCTGCTCTACTTCCCGGATCGATCGTGTAGCGAAGTCGACCGTCGTGACGATGTGGCCCGTGCACGGGGTGGATATCTGACCAACCATACGCGGCGATGACAGCTAGATCGACGTCTCGAATAGCTGCACGCAATTCGGCGAGCGAACCGAATTTGGCGGACTCGTCCGTCAGGAGTCGATTTAGCTCGGTCAGCCCGGCTCCGTGGTCATGCATCGCTTTAGCTCGCGCTTTCAGAAGGTTCTGGCCGCATCCCCTCAGATCGTCTGTGAGGGGCGGCAGCGGAAAGGTCTCGAAAACATCTGTTGGTGAGTATCGGACGCCCGTCCCGATGGTCGACCCGTACTTCTCCGTCCATGATTGATGGGCGGCGCTGGAGAGGGCTGCGAGGAGAGCAGGGTCTCCTTCCGGGAACACAACGCACTGCTCGCTGAATACCTGATTCGATGAAACCATCGCTGGGCTTAGCGAGTTGCTGACTCTGGCGATCGCGATGACAGACTCAACTTCTTTCAGTCGGGCGCGAAGTGCTTTGCGTGGATTCCAAAACTTCCACCACTCATTGACCATCCGGGGGTACTTCTTGGCGTCCTTTCTTGCACGCTCCGGATAGACGTTTGCTTCGAGATGTGCCCATGGCCTAACGAACCTTCTGGCATGCGACTCGTCGCGTTCGTCGAAATCAATAACGAAACGAGTCGCGCCGCTATCGACAGTCTGATTGAGGTCTTCGCCGATCACATAGGGGCGGACTACTTCGGCTACCCGAGGATCTTCCGATAGCCATCGATGGGCCAAATCTCCATCAATGACAAAGCCCTTTCCGAGGGGGATGCACCCTTGAAAAGCTCGGTCGCGGTTCTCGCGCAAACGGGTAGGGAGCACGGACAGCTGGCCAGCAGATTCTAGTAGCGACGAGATGCAGTCCACGGCTTGCCCGTCGCACCTAACTCGCACTCCGGGGGCGAGCGGTTTAGCGGTGAGCCAAACGACAGAATAGGTGACGCTGGCAACGCGTGTGGGCCATTCGCGTGAACGTTCGCTTCGGAGTATCTGGATGCCGCTAGCGAGAATCTGGTCGAGCCCAATTTCTCTTGTATCGCCTTGGCTGATCGAGTTGGTCGCAATGAACGCAATCTGGCCATTTGGATTGGCGATAGTCGATGCTCGAAGGAAGAAGTATGCCGCCAAGTCGCCGTTTCCAGGGCGCGCGGCAATCACTGAGGTCAGCCACGACTGCATGTTCGACCCCATCGACGGGCTGATCTTCTTTCCGCCGAGGAACGGCGGATTACCGATGATCGCGTCGAATCCCCCGTGGTCGAGAATGACGTCGGGTGCCTCAAGGATCCAGTGCAGCGGCTTCCAGCGCGACTCACCGGTGGCGGCGCGTGGAGCCAGTCCGGCGGAAATGATCGCGTCGAGTCGTCGTCGCTCACCTGTCGAACCATCGACAGGATAGGCCTCGCGTAGAGATTCGGCCAGTTCGTGATACCGGTCCTCAAGCTTGCGCCCTGGCTTGCCTCCTTCGAGGAGACCCGCGGCGATAATTCCGTCCGCGACCTCGCGGAGCCTCGCCGTGACGTCTCTGGATTGAGCGAGCAGGGCGCGCTTCGCCCGGGTCGATCGCATGCGGTCTGCCTCGTCGACCTGCCCGGAGGCGAGTTCGCGTCGGAGGCGCGCGGCGTGATCAAGATCCTTGTCGACGTCGAACGCAGCGAGCTGCCGCTTCATCGACTGCTTTGGATAGATGTGCTGCGCCTTTAGCTGTTCCTCGGTCGTGACACCGAGCAGGGAGTTCCCGTGGAAGACGCGGTCGTCGACGAACGAGAACGGCTTGCCCGGGTCCATCGAGATGAGCCAGAGCGAGAGCTTGCACATCTCCACGGCCATGGCGTTGATGTCGGCGCCGTAGAGGCAACGCGCGACGACCTCGCGGATTGCCCAGCGCTTCAGATCGGGTTCGCCGCTGACGTCCAAGCCCTCTTTCGCGCGCGCCTCAAGCAGGCGGTCGGCGAGGTAACGAGCAGCGGCGACGAGGAACGCGCCAGATCCGACGGCGATATCCGCGATCTTGAGGTCGAGGATCTCGGCCGACGACTTGAGTACCCACTCCTCGGGGTTCTCCGTGTCGAGAGGGCCGGGGGAGTACACGAGCGGCTCCAGAGCGTGGAGCACGACTTCTTCGGCGAGCGCGCGGGGGGTGTAGTGGGTACCCGTATTCGCACGCTGTGCAGACTCGGTCATCACGAGGCCCCCTTCGGGAACCACGTAGGGGAACCCGCGCAGATCGTTGCGGATGAGCGCATGGAAGGGCTCAAGACGTTCCGCGAGCTCGTCATCGCCGAGCAGAGCATGGCGAAGCCGCGTGCGTGCGAGGGCTCGCTCCTCCGGGTCCGGCGAGCTGTAGGCCTTGGCGATCTGGCCCGAGGTGCGCGGCTTCGCGAACTCCTGGGTCTTTTTGAGGTGGGCGATGAGCCTGTCGGCGAAATCCTTCGCGCTGGACGATGCCGCCGCGATCGCTTCGAGTTCGCGGAGAGGAATCTCCGGCTCGAAGCCTGCCTTGCCCTGCAGCCCAACGGTGACTTCGGACACGTACTCGGCGGAGTAACCGAGGAGTCCCTCGTAGACGTACCCGATCTGCTCGACGTCGAGGTCGCGGAACGACAACTGCATCGCCCCATCTTCGATCGTCTGCACGGCGCGCAGCACAGCGAGCATTGCGCGGTCGCTGAGCCGCACCTGCAGACGGCCTTGCGAATCTGTTGCCTGCAGCCAGGGGAACCGGTCGGGGTCGAACAGCGACCCGCCGTATGCGGGCATGCGGGCGTCAGGGTACGAGACGCCGTTGTACACCGCATTACTCGCGGCGAGCAGACGGTGCCATCCCTCCCATGAATGGTCGAGGGCCTCGATTGACGTCTGCGTCGCTTCCCGCTGCAACTGCTCGCGGAGGCCGGCGATTCCGTAAGCCGAGCGGTAAATATCGTGGGCGGGCAGCAAGCCGCGCTCTTCCGCGAAGAGCAGGAAGACGATGCGCATGAGCATCGTCACAGCGCCCTCGTAGACCACCTTCGGGTCGTCCGGAAGAGGAGAGCCTTCACCGGCGAGTCCCGCTCGCAAGTGGGTGTCGGACATCGACTGCAGCACCAGCTCGACAGCGCGTCGGACCTGGTCGCCGAGCGCCTCGGTGATCTGCTCCGCACTCGCGACGCTCTCGGAGAAGAGCAACGGGAGGCGCTTCTCTGGCAGCCCACCTGCGATAGACCGGAAGCTTGCGAGGGCGAGGAATGCGTCACGGCTGGGACGCTCCTCCTGCCAGAGCAAGGCGTCCCAGACGCCGCTGGCCGTCGTGACGTCCTTCGCAGCGGAAACGAGCGCCCACCAGCGACCGTCGGTCACAATGCCGATTGTTGTCCCGCTTGAGCGGAGGAGCGCGGCCATGCGATCGATCGCGTTCGCGGACCACCCGTCGGTTCCGACCGCGCGGAGGTTCTCGGTGCGGTCCACGACCGCCACGAGTGCAGAGGGAGTACCGCCATCGCCGGTAAGAGCGGCGTAAGGACGTACCGTAACCGCACCATTCGGCGACTTCGCCTCGATCCCCTCGGGCGCAATAACCAGATCGTCGGACCAGTCGAGGAACCGGCGGAGCACAACTTCGATCCAACGGTTCCGCGCTGCGCTGTACGCTTCGGGCGCTGCGTTCCATGCCCTCGACCAGCGAGCGAACTCCTCGGGGAACGTCTCGACGACCTCGTTGGCCGGCGCGTTGATGCCGCTGGGATAGAAGGACTTCAGCGCTGCGCGAGACAGGAATGGGCCCTCGGCGTCGATCAGCGAGAGCCACTCCCACTCGGAACCGCGCTTCTTGGCGAACGGCTTAGCGGACACCGTCGACCTCCAGCTGCTTGGCGTCGTCAGGGGTGAGGGCGAACACGAGCGCGGCAACGAACGTGTGAGCCTGCACGTCGCGATAACGGCGCTCGACCGCCTCTCGTTCGGAGCGATGCTCCTCATCCAGTGTCGCAAGACGGGCGCGAACGCGAGTGAGATCCTGTTCACGCTGCTGACGCTCCTCCGGAAGCTGGAAGAGCATCTCTGCGCTTGCCTTCTGCGCATCTTCCGCGGCGGCAAGCGTGCCTTCGAGCGTGCGCCGGAACCGCTCGAAGATCTGGTCGACCGCGGCGAGGTCGGACTCCCGGCGCGTGATGAGGCTCTCCTTGACCTCCGCGCGCCTGCGTTCCGCGCGATGCTCGACGGCGTCGGACACCCGGGCTCGGATTCCGCCGGGCTCCTCGATGCTCGTGTTCCAGAGCGCGGCGATGCCGTCCAGAGCAGCGGGGTCGGGCAGCGTGAGGCGAGAGCCGTCGAGCGCGTGCACCAGAAGCTCTTCGGCCCTTTCCATACCGAGCTCGCGCCGCTGATTGAGGCGGGTTCCCGCGAGGAATACCTCCTCGTGGAGTCGCACGCCGCCCTCGCCGACGAGTACCAGCCTCGCCACTCCCGCGGCGAAGGACTGCTCGAGCCCATCCACAACCACGGCGCTGACACCACGCACGTGATCCGTACGGGTCCACACCTGTCCCCGTAGCTCGCGCGCGGCTCGCTGGATCAGAGAGTGCCCGAGGTGCGCGTAGACGACATCTGTTCGTTGGCGCGCGCGCTCTTCGTTGAATGTGATGGGTCGCATCACGTCTCGCGCGAGCCGGGTGTAAAGCCCTGCAAGTGCGTCTCTCCAAGTCGAGGACAGCCCGTCGGGGACCCGGAACAAGCGGGCTTCCTCCAAGGGGTCTTCGGTCTCGACGAGCGGTGGCTGGCCGGAGAGCCGCAGCCCCTCCTGGAGCACGCGGAGCAGATTCCCCTCGTGCAGGTGCAGGCGGTCACGTGAACCATCGAGCCGTTCAGCAAGTCGTGTGAGCTCAGCGCGCTGCTTCTGTTCCGCGTTCAGTACGCGGTTGATGACTTGTTCACCCGCATCCGTCTTCACCTTCCGGGCGGGCCCCTCGGCGAAGCCGAGTTCCCGTTGCAGATCGGGGGCGATGATCTCGTTCGCTGAGACCCCGTCGTGCTCGGAGTTCGCGATCTTGCTCGCGAGGCGGGCGAGCAGATCGGTGTCCTTCGCGTAGGCGCGGTTGCTCGACCTGTCAGCGCGCGGGTGCCAGATGAGCGGCGGGTGCTTCTGCCCAAAGCGGTCGATACGACCGATTCGCTGCTCCAGCCGGTTCGGATTGAAGGGGATGTCGAAGCTCACCAGCCGGTGGCAGAACGTCTGCAGGTCGATGCCCTCGCCGGCCGCATCCGTGGCGAGCAGGATGCGCACCGGTTCATCCTGTGGCGGTGCATTGAACCGGGCGCGGATCTCCTCGCGCTCCTCGGCATCCGTCGAACCGTCGATGACAGCTAGGCGATCCCCGCCCCATCCCCGGGATTCGAGCACGTCGCGCAGCCACTCCAGGGTTGTTACGTACTCGGTGAAGACCACGAGTCGCTCATCGCCCCAATCGCCGGACGCCATGAGCTCGCCTTCGATCAGGCGGAGGAGGGACTCAAGCTTTGAATCCGGGCGGCCCTCGTATTGGGAGCCCCACACGATGAGTTGTTCGAGATCGGTTCGATCCTCCTCAGTCAGCGGCACCTGGGCGCGCTTCGCCGTCCGTAGCGCCTCAAGTTCCGGTTGTTCGCGACGCCCCTCCTCCTCGTCGGACGCTTCGTCGCCGAGCACGTCGTCGTAGTCGGGGAGTTGTACGTCGTCGTCGCCGCGTGTGGCGAGGTACGTCTCCGCCGTGCGAGCGAACGCGACAGGCGACGAGAAGAACCGCTTCTTGAGGATCAACGTCGCGAGGTCGGATGCGCGCTTCCCGCGCTCCTCGTGCATCGCCTGGTTACGGCGGCGTGTAAAGGTGATGAGGCGGTCGTAGGCGTCCGCCTCGGCCTCGGTCGGTTCGAAAATGAGCGAGCGGACCTCTCGCAACATGAACTCACCGCTCGGCAGGTCGCGCTTGAGTCGCCGGACGGCGACCTGTCGTAGGGCCTCCTCATCGAGGTCGGCGCCGCGGGCGAATCGCTGTGGGTCGATCATCTCCAAGAGCGCCGTGAACGACTCGGAGTAACCGTTGTGCGGCGTCGCGCTGAGGAAGAGACGATGTTCGCAGAGCTCAGCGAGACGGCGGACCGCGGTGGTCCTCTGGCTGTCCACGGCATAACGTCCCCGTTGGTCACTGGAGCCGCGGGTCGGTGTGGCCGGCGCGACGTGGTGCGCTTCATCCACCACGAGCACATCGAATGCGCGGCGTTCCGCGGTCTTTGCGTCCTTGACGCTGGCGTAGACCTCTTCGAGCATGCGCTCAGCGCGAGGCGAGGGCAGCCACGACATCGAGACGATTACACGGGGGTGGACCCGAAACGGATTCGCGTGGACGCCGAACGTGCGACGGAACGTCTTCATCGTCTCGGAGTTGATGATCTCGAAATGGAGTCCGAACTTGTCGCGCAGCTCCTCCTGCCATTTGATGACGAGACCTGCGGGGCACACGACGATCACCGATCGGGCGCGGTGACGGAGGAGCAGCTCCTGGATGACGAGCCCCGCCTCGATCGTCTTGCCGAGGCCGACGTCGTCGGCCAGGAGCATGTTGGCGCGCGGCGACTCAATGGCCCGACGGAGCGGCTCAAGCTGGTACGCCTCCACGGAAGCGCTTGAGCGAAACGGCGCCTGGAGCGTTCGCGGGTCCGCCGAGGTCAGCGCACCCCATCGGAGAGCGTCAACGTAGGCCGCAAAGGTGCGTGGTTCGTCGAACCCATCCGCTCTGATCGCATCGGGGAGGCCCTGTTCCCGAACCACGCTGCGCCCCGGCTCCAGCTCCCAGATGACCGTCAGCTCGCGCCCGTAATGCTCTTCCTCCACTGACTGCATTGTGACCGCGTGCTGGAGCTCGGCGATTCCGTCGTCGGCGCTAGAGCGAGGGAGCGGCTGCGCCGTGACATCCGTGACGATCCAGCGGGCACCGCGGGCGTTGACGAGCAGGCCCGGCTCAGGCAGCTCGACCGCGCTGGCCAGTGTGGTGGTGTTTTCGATCACGCCGGCACTCATCCTCAAGTCGTCCTGTAACAGCGCTTGTCACTGTCGCATCGAGACCCCGGTCTCAAGCCGTTCGTGGGGTCCCGCTCTCGGCTGTCTCCATCTTCGTCGCGAGCGCCAGATACGCGCCCATCACGGCTTTCCCCAGTTGAGGGGGCACCGCGTTCCCGATCATCGTGGCGAGCGCCGACCTCGTCGGGCAAGCACTGAAATCGAAGTAGTCGGGGAACCCTTGGATGCGGGCCGCTTCGTGGGCAGTCAACGCCCGTGGTTCGCTGGGATGCATGTACCGCCCCTGGCCGATGCTGCCGTAGCCGCTGGTGATCGTCTGGGCTGGGCCGTCCCAACGCAGGCGGCCGTACATGGAACGGTACGAGTGGTCGCCCTTGTGGCAATCAGGCCGCAGGTCGTTGGGCAGGTCGTAGAGGTCGTTGTCGAGCAAGTACTGCATCCGCGCGAGGTTCGCAGGAGTAGGGCGAGGGCGTCGGTTGAACAGCCCGTCCTCTGGGACGTCGACGAGGTCGCCGATTGCCCATGCGAGGTCGTGCTCTTCACGTTCACCCGTCGCGAGTTCGAGGATTGTGCCGGGATCCGGCTCGTCCTCCGCCGTCGCGATGAGGATGTGGCGACGCCTCGTCTGGGCGACTCCCAAGTCCGCGAGGGAGACGACCGCGTCCGCAGTGCGGTAGCCGAGGAACCGAAGGTGCTTGTTAGTGCGTTCGACGACTCCCTCGCTGTCGTGGCGGTCGCGCACGACCGAGGGAACGTTCTCGATGAGTAGTAGCCGCGGCTTCAGGACCTCGGCTGCCCGTGCCATCCGCAGGTAGAGCGCGTTCTTCCCGTCGATCCGTCGGGTGTGATTGTTGAGGTTGCTGTGGCCCTGGCACGGGGGACCGCCGACGAGCACATCCACCACACCGACGGCTGCGCGAGTGCGCACCTCGGCGAGCGTGAGCGGATCGCCTAACTCACCGTCGAAGAATGCCTCCACCGGTGCGGTGGCGACGGAGCCCGATGTGGGGAAGTTCCGCGAGTACACCTCCGTCGCCAGGGGCTCGAAGTCGACCGCCAGACGCACCTCAAGTCCACGTCTCGCCTCGAACGCGGCCTGAGCGAACCCGAGGGACAGACCACCGCAACCTGCGAACAGGTCGATCAGCCTGACGGGGTCCGTTCCGTTCTCGAACTCTGGGCGTTCGGTGACTCGGAGCGGTGTAGAGATCAGGTGCGCGGCCATTTCGTGCCAACGATACATATCTCGGGCAGGAGCATTCCAAGGAGCTGTAGCTGCATTCCTCAATGACGGGATTGCGACGCTGTGTGCACCTAGGACATGGCTCCTCCGCCGGGGCCTCCGGCCATCGAGACCCAGGAGGCGGCGATGGTGCGCGATTCCGCTCCCTTGGCGTGCGATAGAAAGGGGGCATGGTGACTATTCGGGACGTCGCAGAGGCCGCAGGGGTCTCCCCGAGCACCGTTTCCTACGTATTCAGCGGCAACAAAAGGCTCCCGGCCACGACAGTTGCCCGGGTGCGGGCGAGCGCTGCGACGCTCGGCTATCGACCGCATGCGACCGCGCGCGCACTATCCCTCGGCAGAACGAACATCATCGGTCTCCTTGCGAACGTCTCGCTCAGGCAGCCCGAGGTAGACGCCGACATCTTCATACGTTTCGTGCGCTCCGCGATGTTTGCCTCTAGCGAGCATGGCTACGACGTGCTCATCATGGGCCGACAGGGGGACGAGGTCTTGGCCGACACTCTCGTCGACGCGCTGCTGGTCATGGACGTGAGGATGCAGGATCCGCGCCTACCGCTCATCCATGGGATCGGAAAACCCGCGGTGCTGATTGGCATGCCGGAGAACACCTTTGGGTTGAGCGCTGTAGACCTCGATTTCGCTCAAGCAGCCCAAATCGCAGTCGAGCATCTGGCCGATTTGGGTCACCGCTCGATTGCCGTCCTCGGGTCACCGATCAATGGCGGTGAACTCTCCTGGGTGGCGCGCTTCCGAACGGGAGCGCTAGCCGCGGCCGCGCAAGCGGGTATCGATGTGCGTTTCCATGATGTGCAGGACGGCGTGACCGAGTTCGATCGGTGGTTCGAGCAGATGATTGCACGAGAGCCGGAAACGACCGCAATCGTCCTGCACAACGTCCAGCTCCTTGACTCCTTGCTTCTGCGTTCGAGAGCTCGAGGCTTTTCCATCCCCGGCGACCTGTCGGTGATCACGCTTGCTCCCAAAGAGCGAATGTCGGTTCTCTATCCGGATTTGACGATCCTGGATCTGCCGGGACAGCAGATGCTGGAGCGCGCCGTTGACCGTGTAGTTCGTGAGTTGTCTGGGGAGCAAGGCGGGGTAATCGAGTTCATCGAGCCCTCGCTGCAGGTGCGAGCCTCCACGGGACCGGCTCCAGTAGCCGGGCGCGCGTTTCTCTCGTCGCACTAAGCGGTCGGGTGCCCTCGCTGAGGCCCGCTCGAACTCCTCTTTCGGAGAACCGGTTCATTTTGCTACATTGCGTGGTGAACCGGTTCTCCAACCGGATGACCCCTTCGAGGAGGAAGAACAGTGCAGCAACGACGCGTACTCGGAATGCTCGCGGCAGCCCCGGCATCTCCCTCATGGTTTCGATCTGGCCGCAGGTCTCCGTCGAATCCGAGAACTACGAGCGGTTCCGCAGCGACAACCTGCTCGTGCGCAGCGAGCGCGGCCTCGATCTGCACATGAGTTTCGGCGGCCCGAGCGCGTTCCTCGACGTGACGAACGCCGAGGCGCGATCGACGATGTGGGACATCGTGCGGCGCAACTACCACGACGCAGGGGTACGGCTCTTCTGGCTCGACGAGGCCGAACCCGAGTACGGCGTCTACGACTTCGACAACTTCCGGTACCGCCTCGGCAGCAACGTGCAGGTCGGGAATATCTATCCGCAGCACTTCGCCCGGGCCTTCTTCGACGGGCAGACCGGCGACGGCCAGCAGCAGGTCGTCAACCTGCTCCGCACCGCGTGGGCGGGAAGTCAACGCTACGGCGCACTGGTCTGGTCCGGCGACATCCAGTCCACGTTCGCGGCGCTGCGTAGCCAGATCACGGCCGGCATCCACATGGGCGTCGCCGGCATTCCGTGGTTCACCACCGATATCGGTGGCTTCCACGGCGGGCGCACCGATGACCCCGATTTCCGGGAGCTTCTCATCCGCTGGTTCCAGTTCGGCACGTTCTGCCCCGTGATGCGGCTTCACGGCGACCGGGTGCCGAGCGCGGATGTGTACGCCGCCGACGGTTCACGCCGTTCACCCACCGGAGCGGCGAATGAGGTGTGGAGTTACGGGGCTGACGTCTACGGAGTGCTCGAGCGGTACCTCCACCTCCGGGAGGCGCTGCGCCCGTATACCCGAGACACGATGCGCGACGCGCACACCAACGGTCAGCCCGTCATGCGCGGACTGTTCCACGAGTTCCCCGATGACCCCCAGAGTTGGGTGATCGCCGACCAGTACCTGTTCGGGCGGGACCTGCTGGTTGCGCCCGTCGTGCAGGCGGGGGCCCGACGGCGTCGGGTTTACCTTCCCGCCGGGGCCACGTGGACCGACGTCGCGACAGGCATGACGACAGCCGGCGGAACGTGGCGAGACGTCGAGGCGCCGCTGGGTGAGATTCCTCTCTTCCTGCGCGGGGGAGCGGCACCCTCCTTGGTTGCCGCGCTGGACGCCTTCCAGGCAGCAACGTCAGCACCGCGGGGCGGTGGTGCGTAGCAGCCGCAGATAGGGGCGACGGGCGTGCCGGACGAGATGTCACGGCACGCCCGACACCCAGAAAGCTTCATCGAGCAGAACCGGTTCGACGATGGTCAACGAGGTACCGCCGGTCGCTCAGTGAGAACAGTTCAGCAGGGATGGCGGGGTATGGAGCCCGCGCCGGCTGATCATGAAAGAACGAGTACAAAGGAGCATGACATGCGCGCACAACGGCACCACCAGATGGTTGAGGCGGTGATCTCCCGGTGACTCTCACACAGGGAACACGCCTCCGTTGGGCAGCGATCGCGGTGACCGCGATCGTCGGCCTGAGCGTGATGGGCTCGGCGGCGGCGACGTCGGCGGCCACCGCAACCAAGGACCTTTCCGTCGACCTCGGCACCGTCACGGGTCCCTCGATCGGAGTCGCACAGGGACTTCTGTACGGCATCACCGCCGACGCGACGCAGCCCGCTGACGAGTACCTCAAGCCGCTCAACCTCAACTCCTTCCGCGGCGGCGGATGGTTCGCCGGCGGCTGGCGCGGGGACGGTTACACGCTCGGCACCAAGACGCAGTCGGAGATCGACTCGATCATCGCGCAGGCGACCCGACTCAAGGCCGCCTCCAGCAACCCCGACGCGTTCCACTACGAGGTCATCGTCAGTGACCTGTGGGGCTCGACGGGCGGGGCGCCGGCAAATTCGCAGTGGCCGTGCAACAACGGCGACTGCTCGAACTGGGTGCAGTTCATCGAGCAGGCGATCGGCAAGCTGGAAGCATCCGGGATCACCTTCTCGTACGACATCTGGAACGAGCCCGACCTGTCGATCTTCTGGGCGCCGGGCGTGAACACCCCGCAGTACTTCCAGATGTGGGATGTCGGCTACGAAACCCTGCGTCGGGTCGCGCCGGGCAAGCAGATCGTCGGACCTTCGTTCGCGTACACCCCGCAGCGTCGCGCCGCACAGTGGACGGCGTTCTTCGCTCACGTCAAGGCCGCGAACACCGTGCCGGACTGGGTCACGAACCACAACGAGGGTGAAGGCGGCGTTCCTGAGGGCGTCGACGATCCGGTGGTCGTCGGTCAGTCGATCCGCGACGCCATGACCGCTGCTGGAATCTCGCAGCGCCCGCTGTCCTCCAACGAGTACCAGGGCGTCGGACATCAGACCGCAGACACGACGGCCTGGTACGTCAACCGCCTCGCACAGTCGAGCTACACCACCGCGATGCGCGGCAACTGGAACTGCTGCATGATCCCCAACCTGACCGGTCTGCTCAGCCACGCACAGACCGGCTGGGCACCCACCGGAAACTGGTGGGCGCTGCGCACCGGTGCCGACATGACCGGGTCCCTCGTGCAGACCTCCAACCAGGTCGACAAGATGTCCATCTCGGCCACGAAGGACGATGCCAAGCAGCAGGCAGTCGCGCTGCTCGGTGACCTCAACGGGTTCACCGGAACGGCGAACGTGAAGTTCAGTGGTCTGAACTCGACACCGTACCTGGTCAAGAACGGCAAGGTGCACGCCACCGTCTACGGCCTCACCGAGGGAGTGCTGTACGCCCCGGTGGTGCAGTTCGCCGGTGAGCTCCCCGTCGCCGCAGACGGCACGGTCACAGTGCCGGCGAACTTCCTGGGAGCCCACGACGCCGCATCCATCTACCTGTCGTGGACCGATCCGCAGACGCTGACCATCGAGGCGCCTGAAGAGCTCATCCCTGGCCAGTCGTACGACGTTCCGGTCACCGTCACCAACAGCAGCGGCACATCGGTGTCGCAGGTTGCGACCACGCTCGCCATCACCGCCGAGGATCCGTCGAAGACCGCCGGAATCGCGATCACATGTGCCGCGGGGGGCGCAACGTGCCCCACGGTGAACGAGCTGCCGCCGGGAGCCTCCACGACCGCCACTTTCCATGTTGTGGTTCCACAATCGGCACCGACGATGGCGTACCGACTGGTCGGCACCGGCAATCTGCAGCTCAACGGGTCTCCGCGCACGATCACGAACTCCGTCGACTTGGTCGGCACGTGCGTGACGGAGATGAACTGTGAAGCTGAGGATGGAGAACTGTTCGGAGGCGCGTGCTTTGCGACCAACCACACCGGGTTCACCGGCAGCGGGTTCATCGCCTGCTTCGACACCACCTCCTCCGGGCGTGGAGTCACGCAGCAGTTCTCGGTCGAGTCGGCCGGCACCTACACGCTTGACCTCCGGTACTCGGCAGGTCACGACGGCCCTGCCGCGAACTCGGCACGGCAAGCGACCGTGACTGCGAACGGTGTATCGCAGCAGGTCTCGATGCCACCCACGACCAACTGGGACACCTGGGGCGTCGCGACGGTGACGCTTGAACTCGCGGCAGGCACCAACGACATCTCGATCACGAAGCAGGCAGCTGACAACGGCTGGTTCAACCTGGACCACCTGGTGCTGCATGCTCCCGTCCCGACGGGGCCGAAGGTCGAGGTCACAACAGCGACGCGCTGCGTGGCGGGCAAGGTCGTCCTGGTCGTCACGGCGGCAAACAAGGATCAGGGCTCCGCGACCGTCGCAACTGAGACGCCGTACGGGGACGCCTCCTTCGGGACGATTGCAGCCGGCGCCAGTGTCAGCAAGGCGCTCACTACCCGCAAGGCCAGCATCCCCGCCACCACAGTGGCCACGACCGCGACAGCAGCCGGCACGACAACCCTCGAGACGCCGGTCGCCGCAGCGTCCTGCGGCTGACGCGCCCTACACCGAGTGGCCCGTCGCCCACCGCCGGCGACGGGCCACCCAGGGAACCACAACTGATCAGGCGTTCGAGCCAAACCGCAACGGCGCTCACGCGCATCGAAAGAAAGAAAAGAAAGAAGAGTGAGATGAAACAGATTCAGGCAATGACGGCGAGAGTCGCTGTCGCATCCATCGGCGCCGCGCTGCTCGTGGGCGTTGCCGGCGCAGCGTTCGCTGACGAGTCGCAGGAGACGGACGACGTCGATGTCAACGTCACGATCGAGGAACTGACCGAACCCGGCGCACTCGCGATGACCGTCGCCACCAACACGACGACGCTCACCGAGGGGCAGTCCGACGACCCCACGCAGCGCCACTTCTTCGGCGAGCTCCCGTCCGTAACGGTGACCGACACGCGAGCAACCATCCCCGAGGGCGCAGCCTGGGCGGTGCTCGGCCAGGCCTCGGATTTCGTCTCCGTCGACGGCGGAGGGCAGCCTTCCATCTCGGCCGGCTACCTGGGCTGGACCCCCAGCGTGGTCGACCCAGGCAACACCTACGAGGTCTTGGCAGGCGACCAAGTCGACACCATCCTGGACGACGGGCCGAACAACGTCGGCCTCGAGGGTGTCGAAGGCCCTGAGCTGCTGGCGATGACGCTGAACGGCTCCGCCCCCGCGCAGTCCGTCGCGAGCTCATGGACGGCGAACGCCGAGCTGTTCCTGAAGGTACCCATCGACACGCCGGCCGGCGCGTACAAATCGGTCCTCACGCTCTCGTTGTTCGAGTAGCCCACAGAAGCGGGGCCGTGGATTCCTTCGATACCCACGGCCCCGCTTCCACACCTCAGCAGAAAGGCTCGAAGTGTTCCCTCACCTCGCGCGGCGGCAGGCGCGCACACTCCTCTGGGGCGCGGTCGCTCTTCTCGCTGGATCGGTGCTGGCGTCGACCGGCCCTGTCGGCGGCGCACTCGCGTCCGACCCGGACTCTCCCGTCACCTGGTCGGTGCAGCCATCGAGCAGCACGGGTCCAGACGGCCGCCCTTGGATCGAGCAGACGCTCGATCCCGGTGAGAGCGCCATGGAGCATCTCGCGGTTCGCAACTTCAGCGATCACGCGGTGAACTTCCGTCTCGTCGCAGCCGACGGGTTCTTCAACAAGAACGGCCACTTCAACATCCTGCCGTCGGATCAAACGTCGACCGCGGCCGGCACGTGGATCGACATCTCCGACTCGGTGGACGTGCCCGCAGGTGCGACGGTCGTCGTGCCACTGACCATCCGCGTGCCGGAGACCGCACAACCCGGCGACCACGCCGCCGGGGTCGCGGCATCGATCATGTCGACTTCGACCGCGCAGGACGGCTCGGACGTCGGTGTCGAGAGCCGCGTCGGCTGCCGCATCATGATCAGGGTGACAGGAGAACTTGCTCCGGGAGCGAGCATCGACAATGTCACCACGACGTACCAGACGTCGTGGAACCCGTTCGTCCCAGGCGATCTCACGGTTGAATTCGACGTCACAAACACTGGCAATACCCGACTGCGCCTGACCGGTGTAACCACGGCAGCTGGGAGCGAGACGAGATTCCCTCCGAGCGACCAACCACAAGAACTCCTTGTCGGTGAAGCTCGACGCATGTCCGTCGCGATCAGCGACGTCTGGGCGACCGTTCTGGTGCCGCTCTCCATCACGGTCGACCCCGAGGTCGTCGTCGTGGGCAGCGATTCTCCCCCCGGACTTGCTGCCGTTGAGGTTGAGACAACCGTCGTGGCCATGCCGTGGCCACAGCTTGCGCTGCTGATCGGGGTCGCGTTGATCGCCGTGGCGATCCTCTGGCGGAAAGGCCGATCGAAGCGACACCTCGAGCGGCTTCTCCACGACGCGCATGAAGAGGGTCGCCGCAGTGTCCTCACCGAGCAGGACCGCCCATGACATGGGCCACGTTGTCGCCTGAGTTCCAGCACGGTGGGATACGCGCGGCGAGCCGGATGTTGCCGACTGATGAAGGCGATCTCGACTCGTCACAGGTCGGCATCCTTGTGACGATCGATCCGCTCGAGTGCGCTACGAGATGTGGGGGAGATCTGCCCGTTACGGGAAGCGCCATTCCGAGCGTGACGTTCTGGGTCGCTGGCGCGCTCGTGCTGCTGGGACTGCTATTGCTGCTGGGCACCCTGTACCTCAACCGATTGCCGTCCCGGTCACTCCTCTATCGGCAGCATCGGACAGCGTATGACACTGCCGCAATCGAAGTGACAGGCAAGCCAGGCACTCGCCACGGGACCTCCGCATCCCTGCGGGGTGACGTCCCGCTGAGTGGTGGAGTTTCTCGACTCCGTGCGGGGGTCAGTTGTAGTGATTATGCCGCGGTCAGTTCCGGGATGGTCACCTCCTCGGGTTCGGCGGTGAGTAGGGCCATGGAGTGTTCGCTGAACTAGCGGCGGTCGGCGCCGTCCCATTCGTCGTGCTGCTCGATGAGGACGTGCCCGGCGAGGCGGAGCAGCGCGGCGGGGTTGGGGAAGGTGCCGACGACGTCGGTGCGGCGTTTGATCTCCTTGTTGACCCGTTCGAGCGGGTTGGTCGACCAGATCTGGCGCCAGTGCGCGGTCGGGAACCCGCAGAAGGCGAGGAGATCATCGCGGGCGGTTTCGAGCATGTCGGCGACCTTCGGATGCGAACGGGTCAGCATTCGGGTGACCTCGTTGAACTGGGTGTGGACGTGCTCAGGGTCGGGTTGGGCGAACACGGTGCGGATGATCGAGGCGACCATCGGCCCGGCCGTCTTCGGCACTTGGGCGAGGGCGTTGCGCATGAAATGCACCCGACACCGCTGCCAGGACGCGCCCTGGAACACGGTCTGGATCGCGGCGATCAACCCGGTGTGCGCGTCGGAGATCACCAGTTTCACCCCGCCGAGGCCGCGGGCCTTGAGCGAGCGGAGGAACGTGGTCCAAAACGGTTGCGACTCGGTGTCCTCCGGATGGATTTCCCATAGCGGTACACGAGATGGGCCACATGCTTCGGCTTCGGTCAGGAGCTGGCATCCTGGGACCGTAAGGCCGACCCCACCCACAACCCATCCCGAGCCCGCGTCATCCCCACGTACAGCACCCGCCGCTCGCGCTCAGCCTTCTCGTCGCGTGACGCCGCATCCGCATCCCCCGACGTGCGCGGCGCGAGCAGCGACGCATCCGTCCACGGCAGCAGCACCTGCTTGAACTCGAGGCCCTTAGCGCGCTGAATCGTGCCGACCTTGACCTTGTCAACGGGTACGCCGTTGTAGTCGAGCAGGTCGACGGTCGGGATGCCGGCGCGCTCAAGCAGGATGGCGGCACGCTTCGCGTCGCCGTTGTTCGTGCACAGCACGCCCACGTCGCCGAGGCCTGTGTCGATCGATGCGATCACCGCCCTCACGTGAGAGACGAAGGCGGCATCGTGCTCTGCTCGCGTTGCGAACGTCGCGCGGATCGGGCGCTTGCCGTGTCGCGCGACCGGGCGCGATGCCTCGTAGCGCAGCACGGCGGCATCCTCGATGTCGGTGTACTGATCGGAGGCCACGATCGTCGCGGCGGCCTCCAGAATCTCGGCCGTGTTGCGGTAGTTCGTGTCGAGGATCACACCGCGTCCCGCCACCGACAGCCCGGCCTCGGCGAGGGTGTAGCCGCCGGGGTAGATGGTCTGCTGGCCGTCGCCGATCAAGGTGAACGCATCCGGGCCGTCGCCGCCGATCGACCACAGCATCCGCACCATTGCGCACGACAGGTCTTGCGCCTCGTCCACGACCACCGCGCTGTA
>Ga0164243_10003109_pt1 | contig 26791 bp, 33 predicted proteins | sample OricompcompostOP_FD_108781 | JGI IMG/M metagenome (GOLD analysis project Ga0164243, IMG submission 108781) | Organic Plus compost microbial communities from Emeryville, California, USA - Original compost - Organic plus compost (OP) | ecosystem: Engineered > Solid waste > Mixed feedstock >...
ACCGTGATCTGGAAATGCTGGACCACCAACACCCCCTACCACCCCGACCGCCACAACGCCCTGCAAAACCTCCTCGACCACACCCCACCCCACGCCGCTTGACACACAGGGCACTCCCGCCGGGCCCCGCTCGCTGACGCGACGCTCTCGGCCTCCGCGCCGGGTCGCGGTCACCCCGCGATCCCGCACGACCGCGCCACTCCGCCTCCCGACCGCGCCGCGACGCCGACGGCCGCCTTCAGGGCCGGTCTCGGCGCCGCGGCCGATCCGCGGCGATTGACCGATGCCGCGCGTAACGGCCAGCCGGGCGGAGCGACCGGCCGGTGTGGCAAGAACCGGTGGATGCCCACACACCCCGGCCACCAGGACGATCCGGACGGTTCGGGGATCGGTTCACCCGCGCTCGCTGTTCTCCGCCCGGTTCTTGAGCGCCTCGTTGAGCCGTTCGAAGTCCGCCACCGTGCCGTCGACGAGCTTCCTGAGCAGAGGCACCAGGATCCCGGAGAACTTCTCGCTCTGCACCACCCGCGTTCCCCCGTCGTGCGGCGTGAGGACGAACGCGTGCTCACCGTCGAAGATGCCGGGGAGGACGAGCCGGCCCAGCCAGCGCAGTTCGGCCGCCTCCCGGGCCGCCAGGACGCGGGGCTTGAACGACATCGGGCGGCCGGCGGCCGGGAACATGCGGAGGTTCAGAGTGCTGCCCACCCGGGCCTCACCCGCCGCCTCACGGATGAAGGGATTCCACTGCGTGTAGCGGGGAAAGTCGATCAGCACCTCCCAGACCCGCGGCGGCGTGGCGTCGATGTCCACGTGCGTCGAGATCTCGCGCATCGGACCCCCTCGGTGACACCTCGATCGTGGCCGGCGGCGGACCACCGCCTGACGCGACTAGACGCGACGAATCGAAGGTATTCCGGCCGTCAAGCAAGACCAAAGGCCCGTGGTCGCTGACGAGGGGCCGACAAACGTGTCACCGCGTTCCGGCGGCACGGGGTGGAGGTCGCGGAGCGCGGCTTCGACGGCCCGGAGGGTACGGCGGCGAGAGTTCGATAGTGCGAGCTTCGGCCCAGACGTTCCGCGAGGGCCGCGAGACTCGGCCGGATTCAGCGGCGCCGGACGGGTGGCACCTCGTCGTCGGGATCCGGGGTGGTGTTCCAGCGGCGACGGAGAGCCACGATCCGGATGGCGAAGACGAGCGTCGCCGCGCCGGCCATCGGGGCTCCGGTCAGGTCGGCGTGGAAGAGGACGGTCACCGCGACCGCGCCGGCCAGGGCCGCGACCGCGTAGATCTCGCGGCGCAGCACCACCGGGATCTCGCTCAGCAGCAGGTCCCGGGCCACGCCGCCGCCGATCGCGGTGATCATGCCGAGGAGGCAGGCTCCGACCGCCGGTACGCCGGCGCGGAGGGCGATCAGCGTGCCGGTGACGGTGAACAGCGCCAGGCCGGCCGCGTCGAGCACCAGCACGATCCGGCGCAGGCGGGCCAGGTGCGGGTGGAAGAAGAAGACCGCCACGGCGGTGAGGGCGGCCACCAGGGCGTATCGCCAGTCGTCGAACGCGAGCGGCGGCGCCTGGTTGACGACGAGGTCGCGGACGATGCCGCCGCCCAGGGCAGCGACGAAGCCGACAAAACAGACACCGAAGAGGTCGAGCCGCTTCACCACCGCGGCCGAGGCGCCGGAGGCCGCGAAGACCGCGACGCCGACAAGGTCGGCGACGAGGAGCGCGGCGGTGGAGGACACCGCCGCACCCTACTCACCGCAGGTCAGGACTCCGACTTGGGCTCGTCGTAGAACCGGTTGTCGTCCTCGAAGATCTCCTTGCACTCCGGGCAGATCGGGAATCGGCTGGGATCGCGCGACGGGACCCAGACCTTGCCGCAGAGGGCCTTGACCGGCGTGCCGAGAACCATGGCCTCGGTGATCTTGTCGCGGTCGGCGTAGTGCGCGAACCGCTCGTGGTCGCCCTGCTCGAACGGCGTCTCGACCGGACGCTCGAGGATCGTGCCGCTGCTCTCAGGGACGTGTGGACTGGTCACCAACCAAGTCTGCCAGGTGGCCGGGGACCGCGCATCTGGCCACCCGTACCGTGGCAGCGTGAACGACCTGTCATTCGCCCCGGAGGTGGCCGACGCGCTCGGCGCGGGCCGCCCGGTCGTGGCGCTGGAGAGCACGATCATCGCCCACGGCCTTCCCCGCCCCGACAACCTGCGCGTCGCGCGGGAGATCGAGGCGACCGTACGGGCCGCCGGTGCCGTGCCCGCCACGATCGCGATGCTCGCGGGCCGCCTCCACGTCGGTCTCGACGGCGCGGCGCTGGAGCGGCTGGCGACCGCCGACGGCGTCGCGAAGCTCTCCGCGCGCGACCTCGCCGTGGCCGCCGCCCGCGGCGTCGACGGCGCCACGACGGTCGCCGCCACCAGCGCCGTCGCGGCCGCCGCGGGGATCAGGGTTTTCGCCACGGGCGGCCTGGGCGGCGTGCACCGGGACGCGCCGTACGACGAGTCGGCCGACCTCGTCACCCTCGCGCACACGCCGATCACCGTGGTCTGCGCGGGCGTCAAGTCCATCCTCGACGTCGGCGCCACGCTGGAACGGCTGGAGACCCTCGGTGTCGCGGTGGCCGGCTACCGGACGCTGCGGTTCCCCGGGTTCTACCTGACCGACAGCGGCTTCCCGCTCGACTGGTCGCTCGACTCGCCGGAGCAGGTCGCCGCCGCCATCGCCGCCCGCGACGCGCAGGGCGTCCACGGCGGCGCGCTGGTGCTCGCCAACCCGCTCCCCGAGGACGAGCAACTCGACCCCGCCCTGCACGACCGCACGCTGGCCGACGGCATGGCGGCCCTGTCGGCGGAGGGTGTGACGGGCAAGGCGGTCACGCCGTTCCTGCTGGCCTGGTTCCACGACCGCACCGGCGGGGCCAGCCTGGACGTCAACATCCGGATCATCCTGCGCAACGCCGACCTCGCCGCCCGCGTGGCCGTCGCCGCCGCGGCATGACGGGCCGGGTGGTCGTCGTCGGGGACGTGGTCACCGACGTGGTCGCGGTGCTCTCCGGCCCGCCCGCGCCGGACTCCGACACTCCCGCCGCGATCCGCTTCACCGGCGGCGGTCAGGCGGCGAACACCGCGGCCTGGCTGGCGTGGCACGGCGTACCGGTCACCCTGGTGGCCGCCGTCGGCGCCGACGAGGCGGGGGCGGCGCGCCTCGCCGAACTCCGCGCGGCGGGTGTCCACTGCCCGGTGCCGCCGCGCACCGACGCACCGACCGGCACGGTGATCGTTCTCGTCGCCGACGGCCACCGCACGATGATCAGCGACCGCGGCGCCAACCTCCACCTCGACCCGGGGACGGTGGCCGACGTGATCGCGGCGACGCCGGACGCACGGCACGTGCACCTGTCCGGCTACGCCCTCCTCGACCCGCGCTCACGCCCGGCCGGCCGCCGCGCGCTCGCGGCGGCCCGCGAGCGGGGCCTGACGGCCAGCGTCGACGCCGCGTCCGCGGCCCCCCTCCGCGAGGTCGGCGGCGCGGCCTTCCTGTCCTGGGTACGCGACGCGGACCTGCTCCTCGCCAACACCGACGAAGCCGCGGTCCTGTACGGGGCCGTGGCGGAACCCACCGGCACCGCCGCCACCCTCCGCGAGTCGTGCGGGTTCGGCGCGGTGGTCGTCAAGCGCGGCGCCGCCGGCGCGGTCTGGGCCGGACCGGACGGCCTCGTCACGGCCCCGGCCGTGGCGGCGCCGGAGGTGGTCGACCCGACCGGCGCCGGCGACGCCTTCGCCGCCGGCCTGCTGTCGTCCTGGCTGGCCGGCGCGGACCCGGGCACGGCTCTGGCCACGGCGGCCACCGCCGGCGCCAGCGCCGTCAGCACCGTCGGCGCTCGCCCACCGCACCGAGGCTGAGGTCCGCACTTCGCCGGCGCCGCGAGGGACGCTACGCGGCGGCCAGGGCCGCGATGTCGCGATTGGTGAGGACGTGCTTCGGCGCGCCGGCGCGGGCCACCCGGAGCATCGCCCGGCCCACCTGCTCGGTGGTGATCACCTGGCCGGGGGCCAGCCGGCGCAGCAGCGGCACCAGGAAACCGGTCGCCGCGTACAGCACGCGGTACAACCGGGTCCGCGAGCGGATGCCGTGCAGCGGTTGGATGAAGCCCGGACGGAACATGTACGCCTTCGGGAAGCGTTCCAGCAGTTCCCGCTCGGTGCGGCCCTTGACCCGGGCCCAGCGCAGCCGGGACGTCTCCGAGGTGCCGGCACCCGAGACGTAGACGAACGTCGGGTCGGGTGAGGCGGCGGCGAGCGCGTCCGCCACCGCGAGCGTCAGGTCGTGCGTGACCCGCTCGTACGTCTCCGCGCTCATCCCGGCCGACGACACGCCCAGACAGAAGAAGCAGGCGTCGATCCCGGCCAGGCCGTCCACACCGGAGAGATCGAACAGGTCGGCGACGACGATCGAGCGGAGCTTCGGATGCTCCGTGCCGACCGGCGAGCGGCCCAGCGACACCACCTCGGTGACGTCGGCGGCGGCCAGGCACTCCCGCAGGACGCCCTGGCCGACCATGCCGGTGGTGCCGGTGAGGAGGACGCGCACGGGACGTCAGGCCGCGTGGCGCGGCAGGGTCGCGAGCGCGCGGCGCAGGTCCGCGAGGGACACGGTGGCCGACTCGTCCAGGTCGGCGAGGCCGGCCTCGATCCACTGGCGCATCAGCGTGGTGACGCCGATGCCACGGGCCTCGGCGGCGGCGCGGACCCGTTCGTACGTGTGCAGCGGCAGCCGGACCGACCGGCTCACCATCGGCTGGTCGGTGTCGGGTGCCGGCAGGTCGCCGGGTGCTCCCTCGTCGATCAGGTCGGCGAACCCGTCGCCGCCCTCGTGGAACCGCTTGAGTGCTTCGTCTCTGTCCACTGTCACCGCCCCCACCCGGCTGTCGCCTCGTCGTAGCGCTTCGCCTCGCTGTCGCTCATGTCGCGCGCCGACAGGATGTCCCAGTCGTGGTCGTCGTGGCCGGTCGCGGCGACGAGGACCACCAGCTTGCGGCCACGCCGGCTGGCGGCGTAGACCACGGTGAGCTCGTCGAGGTGCCGGATGACCCGCCGCGTGCCGTGCAGAGCCTCCCAGACCTCCCCGGGCGTCACCCCGTAGACCGCGAGGTTGCTCAACGCGTCAGCGGTGAAGCTGTACCGGCGGCCCACGGCACCAACGTACCACGCGCGTGATACGCCGACAGCCCGCGCGTTCGTGGCCGGGGTCGCCGAGTGCGAGGATGGAGGGGTGAAGTCGCGGCCTGTCCTGATCACTGACGCCGATCGCAGCCAGGACGACCAGCTGCGCAGCCGCACCCACCGCTACGTGCTGATGATGACGGTACGTGCGGTCTGTGTCGTGATCTTCGCGGTGCTGGTCGCCAGCCGGCCGCCGCTGCTCTGGCTCTGGCTCGCGCTCTGCGGCGCCTGCGCGGTGGTGATCCCCTGGCTCGCGGTGATCCTCGCGAACGACCGGCCGCCGAAGGAGAAGTACCGCCACTTCCACAAGCGCGAGAGCCGCCCGCAGCGGAGCCTCCCCGCCCAGCCGACCCCCGGGCCGGAGCCGCACCACCGCACGATCGACGCGGAACCGTAGCCCAGCGGCCGCGTTCGGTGGCGCGACCGTCAGACCAGGTGCGCGTCGAGGTCGTCCAGGTCGGTCACGAACCAGATGTGGCGGCCGCGGTTGGACTCGCGTACCAGATCGCGGAGCGCGTCGCTCGCCGCGACCTCCCGCGTGATGTCACCGACCACCGCGAGCCGGATCTGGTAGTTCACGAACTTCTGCATGACCTCGCCGGCGAGCCCGGAGCGGAGCGCGAAGAATCGCGGGTCGAGCCGAGCCGCCGGCACCGCCACCACGTCGGCCCGGCCGAACGCCGCGCCGATCAGGTCGAGCGCGTCCTGCGGGGTCGCGAGCGGCGGCCCGTCCCCGTCGACCAGCAGCACCGGCACGCCTCGCCGGTGGACGACCTCGTCAGCCATGGATCATCCCGTCCTCGAGTACCTCGTCGATGGTCCGCAGGACCACCGCGACCGCGCCGGGTGCCCCCAGCGCGATCACCTTCAGCCGGCCCCGCGCGTCGTCGTAGACGGTCTGCACGCGCAGGCCTCGCGCCATCTGCGCACCGGCGACCAGCAGCGTGCCGAGCCGGTCGGCGCCGGCGGCGGTGAGCCCGTCGCACTCGACGACGGCCGACGCCTCCACCCGCGGCGGGCTCGGCTCCGGCCGCCCGGTGAACGCGTCGAGATCCTCGGCGGCCACCCGGTACTGCTTGCCGATCTTCGTGGCCCGCAGCCGCCCGTCGCGGATGTAGCCCCGGACCGTGCGGGCCTGCAAGCCGAGACGCTCGGCCACCTGCTCGACCGAAAACAGCGTCATACGACCCATCATACGTACGGATACAGCAGTATCCGTCACGGCACCCAGTGATCATGGATACGGCCTGCCAGGCTGGCCGGCATGGTGAGCCGCTTCACGCAGTGGACCCTCGACGTGCGCGACACCGCCCGGATGGCCGCGTTCTGGTCGGCGGCCCTCGGCTACGAGATCGACAGCGACGGCCAGCACCTCCGCCCGCCGGCCGACGCCCCACCCGGCGCGCTCACCGTCTGGCTCCAGCCGTGCGCCGGCCCCAAGGAGGGCAAGAACCGGGCCCACCCCGACCTGTGCGTGCCGCCGGGGGCCAGCGTGGCGGACGAGGTGGACCGGCTGGTCGCGCTCGGCGCCACCCGCGCCGACGTGGGCCAGACCGGCCGGGAGGGCTTCACCGTCCTCGCCGATCCAGAGGGCAACGAGTTCTGCCTCATCCACCGACCGTGGCGGCGACCCACCTAGGTCGAGGCGGCGTCCGGGCCTGCGCGGCGATCGGATACCGATGTCGTACCCAGCCGGGCCCGCGCGTGCGTCCGGTCGTCGTGTGGACCCGGCGTGGGCCGCCATGATCCACGAGACACCTCCTCGTGGCACCGAACTGCCCGGCGCCGGGTGTTTTCGCGACGCCACTCAGTCGCAGCCGGGCATGTCGCCGGCTGAGAGGTCGGGCCCGGGCGGCGCCGGTCAGTCGACCATGCGGAAGTCGGCGAAGTCGAAGCCCGGGGCGACGACGCAGCTCACCAGCACCGGCTCCGCGCCGCGCGGTGCCGCCGCCTGCCACACGCCACCCGGCACCAGCAGCTGGGGCCGCTCCCCTGCCGTGACGTCGGGGCCGAGCGCGTGCCGTTCCACGTCGCGGGCCGGCTCGTCGCCGTCGCCGCCGAAGCGGAGCTCCAGCGGGCCGCCCGCGTGCCAGAGCCAGAGCTCGTCGGACGTGACGACGTGCCACGCCGACTCCTCGCCCGGGAAGAGCGCGAAGTAGATCGCGGTCGCGGCCGCGCGGGGGCCGGCGTACCCGGATGGCCGGAAGGTGTGCGCGGACCGCCACGTCTCGGCGAACCAGCCGCCCTCGGGGTGTGGCCGCAGGTCGAGCGCGGTGATCCACGGATGTGTCATGACGCTGACGCTACCGCTTGCTCGCGCGCGTATACTCGCATGCGAGCAAGAAGGAGCGCCATGCCGTACCGCCGAACCAACCTGCTCGCCCTCGCGGTGCTCGCCACCGTCGTGGAGCGGCCGATGCACCCCTACGAGATGGCGTCGCTGATGCGGGCCCGCGGCAAGGACCGCGACATGGAGATCAAGTGGGGCTCGCTCTACCGGGTCGTCGAGGGCCTGGAGCGGCACGGCCTGATCGAGGTCGCGGCCAGCGAGCGGCACGGCGGCCGGCCCGAGCGCACCGTCTACCGGATCACCGGCGCCGGCCGGGCCGAGCTGCGCGACTGGACGCGCGAGCTGCTGGCCGTGCCGCACCGCCCGCCGGCCCCGTTCACCGCGGGCCTCTCGGTGCTCGGCGTGCTCACCCCCGACGAGGTGACCCGGGTGCTCCTCGACCGCGCCAACCAGCTGGAGCTGCTGACCGCCGAGGCTCGCGCGGCCGTCGCCGGCGCGAGCGCCGAGATCCCGCGCCTCTTCCTGATCGAGTCGGAGTACGAACTGGCGATGCACGAGGCCGAGCTGCGCTGGGTCCGCTCACTGCTCGTCGAGATCACCGAGGGCACGCTGCCGGGCCTCGCCGAGTGGCGCGCGTACCACGAGACCGGCGAGATGCCGGCCGACATGGCCGCGCTCGCCGCCCGCGGCGCGGCACCACAGGAGGAGGAGCCATGACCCGCCGCAAGCTCATCCCCGAGATGGAAGGCCCGGTGGCGCGGTGGTACGCGCGCCAGCGCGGCTCCGCGCCGCAGCACGCCACCTACCGCCGCCAGGCCGCCGCGCTCGTCGCCGGCCTCCCCGCCGGCGCGCCGGTCCTGGAGGTCGCTCCGGGCCCAGGCTACCTGTCGGTCGAGATCGCCCAGCTCGGCCACCCGGTGAGCGCGCTCGACATCAGCCGCGCCTTCGTCGCGATCGTCGCCGACAACGCCCGCGCGGCGGGGGTGACGGTCGACGTCCGCCACGGCGACGTGGCCGCGATGCCGTTCGCGTCCGGCAGCTTCGACCTCGTCGTCTGCCAGGCGGCCTTCAAGAACTTCACCGACCCGGTCCGGGCACTCGACGAGATGCACCGGGTCCTCCGCCCGGGCGGTGTCGCCGTCATCCAGGACATGAACCGCGGCGCCACCACCGCCGACATTCGCGCGGAGGTGAGCGGCATGCGGCTCGGCCGGCTCGACAGCGCGATGATCCGCGCGACGCTGCATGGCCTCCGGCGTCGGGCGTACGCTCCGGCCGCGTTCGAGACCGTCGCCGCGGCCAGTGCCTTCGGCCGGGCCGACACCCACGCCAACGGCATCACGCTGGAGGTCCGCCTCGCGAAACCCGCCTGACACGGGTACCCGCCCGCGACCGCGGTCGGCGAAGATGGGGTTCATGACGTTCTCCCTGCCCATCGCCCCGGAGGCCAACGCGCTGCTCGACCGGAGCCCGCTGGCGCTGCTGCTCGGCATGGTGCTCGACCAACAGTTCCCCCTCGAGCGCGCCTTCTCCGGGCCGTACGTGCTGGCCGAGCGCCTCGGGCACGAGCCCACCGCCCAGGAGATCGCCGACTTCGACACCGACGCCCTGATCGCGATCTTCGCGACGCCGCCGGTCATCCACCGCTTCCCCAAGGCGATGGCGACCCGCTGCCAGGAGGTCTGCCGCCTCGTGGTCGACCGCTACGACGGCGCGACCGAGCGCATCTGGACGGAGGCGGCCGACGGGCGTGACCTGTTCAAGCGCGTGCAGGCGCTGCCCGGCTTCGGCAAGCAGAAGGCCCAGATCTTCGTCGCGCTGCTCGGCAAGCGCTGCGGCGTGCGGCCCGAGGGCTGGCGCGAGGCCGCCGGGGCGTACGGCGAGGAGGGGGCCCACATGTCGGTCGCCGACATCGTCGACGAGGCGAGCCTGGCCAAGGTCCGCGACTACAAGAAGGCGATGAAGGCCCAGGCCAAGAGCTGACCCACCCGCGCACCCTGGCAGGATGCCGCGTGTGTCCGACATGCTCCTCTCCCCCGACGGTGTCGCCCGGCTGCGCGACGCGCTGACCTCGGCCGGGTTCACCTCCGCCGGCATCGCGGCCCGGCTCGGCCCGGAGGCGACGGCCGCCGTCGCCCGCAACGACTTCCGTGCGGCGCTGCGCGCCACCGAGGACCGCGACCCGCTGGCCACGCTGATCCGGGTGTTCGTCTGCGCGCAGAGCGAGCCGGTCGAGGTGGTCGCCGCGGCGCTGGCGCCGCTCGGGTTCGAGGAGGCGTTCGACGCCGGGCTGGTCGAGGCGGCTCCGGGCGGCGGGGTGCGGCAGGGCGTCGACTTGGAGCCGTACGGCGACGACTGGTGGGTCCTCTCGGACGTGCCCTCGTCGGCCCGGCCGGGTCAGCCGCTCCGCCCCGACCACGTGCTCGGCATCGGCGGCGCGTCGTCGACCCTGGCCGCCGCGACCATCCGTACTCCGGTCGACACCGCCCTCGACCTCGGGACCGGCTGCGGCGTGCAGGCGCTGCACCTGGGCACGCACGCCAAGCGGGTCACCGCCACCGACCTCTCCGAGCGCGCGCTCCGGTTCGCCGCGACCACGGCGGCCCTCAGCGGCCAGAGCTGGGAGCTGCTGCGCGGCGATCTCGTCGCACCGGTCGCCGGCCGCCGCTTCGACCTCGTGGTCAGCAACCCGCCGTTCGTCGTCGGCCCGGGCACCACCACGCACACGTACCGCGACTCGGGCCGCGCCGGCGACGCGGTCTGCGCGGAGCTGGCGGCCGCCGCGCCGGGCCTGCTGGCCGAGGGTGGCGTCATGCAGTTCCTCGCCAACTGGGAGCACGTCGCCGGCGAGGACTGGGGCGAGCGGGTGGCCGGCTGGTTCGACGGGACCGGGCTCGACGCCTGGGTCATCCAGCGCGAGGTCGCCGACCCCATGGCGTACGTCGGCCTCTGGCTCGCCGACGCCAACGAGGCCGACGACCCGTCGCGGGCCGCCGCCTGGCTCGACTGGTTCGACGCGAACCGGGTCGAGGCGATCGGCTTCGGCCTGGTCACCCTGCGCCGCGGGGGTCACGACGACCCGACGGTACGGGTGGAGGACCTGCGCCAGCAGGTGGAGCAGCCCCTGGGCGACCGGATCGCCGAGTGGTTCGGCCGGCAGGACTTCATCCGCTCCAGCGACCTGCTGGCGGCCCGCTACCGCACCGCGCCGGGCCTGCGCCTCCAGCAGGACGCGACGCTGGGCCCCGACGGCTGGGAGGTCGACCGCCAGGTGCTGGTCATGCCGGACGGGCTGCGGTGGAGCGAGGAGGTCGACCCGCTCGTGCTCGCCCTCGTCAGCGGCTGCACGGGCGAGGTGCCGCTGCGCGACCAGATCGCGCTGCTCGCTGTCGCCCACGAGGTGCCCGAGGCGGATCTCGCGGAGGCCGCCGGCCCGATCGTGGCCCACCTGGTGGAGCGGGGCATCGTGGAGCCCGTCGGCTCGGGCATCGGTGGCCGGCCATGAGGGCCCTGGTGCAGACGGTCTCCCGCGCACGGGTCACCGTGGGCGACGACGTGGTCGGGTCGATCGAGGACGGGCTGCTGGTGCTGCTCGGGGTGACCCACAGCGACGACAAGGCCACCGCGGACACGCTCGCGCGCAAGGTGTGGGAGCTGCGCATCCTCGACGAGGAGCGGTCGGCGAGCGACGTCGGCGCGCCGGTGCTCGTGGTGAGCCAGTTCACGCTCTACGCCGACGCGCGCAAGGGCCGCCGCCCGAGCTGGTCGGCCGCCGCCCCCGCCGAGGTCGCCGAGCCCCTGGTCACGGCGTTCGCCGACGCGCTGCGGGCCCGCGGCGCGCACGTCGAAACAGGCCGCTTCCGCGCACACATGCTGGTGGAGAGCATCAACGTCGGCCCCCGCACCGTCCTGCTGGAACTCGAAGGAAGGGCCCCTTCCTAACGCTTTGTGTAGAGGAGGGGGCCCTTGTTAACGCCGCGGCGGCGCCAGCGGTCCGCGGGCGTTAACAAGGGGCCCCTCCTCTACGCCTGGCGTTAGGAAGGGGCCCTTCCTTCAGAAGAACAGGCCGCGCTTCTGGAGCGACTGGGAGAGCCAGGCGTGGAGTTGGGCCGTCCAGTCCGTCCGCTCGGCGCTCGCGTAGTCGACCGTGAAGCGGCCGAACGCGTCGTGGCCCTCGGTGAACAGGCCGCCGCGCTTGTCGAGCTCCAGCACGACCTGGAGGTGCTGCGGCGTCGCGAGGAACGTCACCTCGAGCTGGTTGATCGCCGACGCGAACTGCGGCGACGGGTAGAACTCGATCTCCTGGTAGAACGGCAGCGTCTGCTGGACGCCGTAGATCCGGCCGCTCTCGACGTCGGCCCGGGCGAAACGGAAGCCGAGCCGGAGGAAGGCGTCCAGGATGCGCTCCTGGGCCGGCAGCGGGTGGACGGCCACCGCGTCCAGGTCACCCTTGTCGACGGCGCGGGCCACCTCCAGCTCGGTACGCAGGCCCATCGTCATGCCGTGCAGGTGCTGGCCGTACACCTCGGTGATCGGCGTCTCCCAGGGCACGTCGAAGCGGAACGGGATGTCGTAGCGCTGCCCCGCTTCGAGGCGGAACGCGCCGGTGGCGCGCTGCCGGTGGAACTCGGTGGTCGAGTTGTACTCGGAGTCGCCGCTCTCGACCTCGACCCGGGTCACCAGGCCCAGGGCGACGTACTCGATGTCGACCGCGTGGTCGCCGCCGACCACGTGGATCTGGCCCTCGAGGTGGCCGCCGGGGCGGCAGTTGGGGTTGGCGAGCACCGTCTCGACCGACGGGCCCCCGACGCCCAGTGCCTGCATCATTCGTTTGAAGACCACGACGCTATCGCTGCCTTTCCTTGGTCACGTTGCCGGTGGCGAGCAGACTAGCGGGCCCCGGCAAGTCCCCCACAAATCGGGCGAGTCGGACGGACGCGGCTCCCGGATTCATGCCACCCGCGCATTCTCCTCACTCCCGCTTCACGCCCTTTGCGGGAAGCTCTCCACACGGCACCACGGAGGGTTGCCGGGAAGCGGGGTAACAGCCACATGAACGACTACGACCAGATCGACCTGGACGCCACCGACGAGCGGGGCGTCTCCGCCGACCTCGTCCGGGCCTACCTCAACGGGATCGGCCGCACCAAGCTGCTCACCGCCGTCGAGGAGGTCGAGTTGGCGCGGCGCATCGAGGCCGGGCTGTTCGCGGAGGAGAAGCTCGCGCAGGCGGGCGACGTGCCGGTGGACATGCGGGCCGACCTGGAGATCGTCGCCCTGGAGGGGCGCGCCGCCAAGGACCGCCTCCTGGAGGCCAACCTGCGGCTCGTGGTCAGCATCGCCAAGCGTTACACCGGCCGTGGCATGGCCTTCCTCGACCTGATCCAGGAAGGCAACCTCGGCCTCATCCGCGCCGTCGAGAAGTTCGACTACACCAAGGGCTACAAGTTCTCCACGTACGCCACGTGGTGGATCCGCCAGGCGATCACCCGCGCGATGGCCGACCAGTCGCGCACGATCCGCATTCCCGTGCACATGGTCGAGCAGGTCAACCGCATGGTCCGCGCGCGCCGCGACCTCGCCGCCGCGCTGGGTCGCGAGCCCACCGTCGCCGAGGTCGCCACCGCCCTCGGCGTGCCCGAGTTCCAGGTCATCGAGCTGATCTCGTACGACCGGGAGCCGGTCAGCCTCGACCAGGCGGTCGGCGAGGACGGCGAGAGCGCGCTCGGCGACTTCGTCGTCGGCGTCGACGCCCGCCAGGAGCCGGCCGACGAGGTGTCGCAGGGCGAGCTGCGCAGCGAGGTCGACATCGTGCTCTCCACCCTCTCCCAGCGCGAGCAGGCGGTCATCCGGCTGCGGTTCGGCCTCGACGACGGCCGGCAGCGCACGCTGGACGAGGTCGGCAAGGAGTTCGGGCTCTCCCGCGAGCGCATCCGCCAGATCGAGAAGGTGACGCTGCTCAAGCTCCGGCACCCGTCGCGGGCGAAGCGGCTGGAGGCGTACGCGTCCTGAAGCTGCCGGCTCGCCTCAGAGCCGGCGGGGGCCGGTGTCGGGGCGGGTCGGCGGCTCGCCGAACTCGACCGTCGCGTGCAGGATCGACAACCCGTCCGGCCGGGCCAGCACCGGCCGGAGTTCGAGACGGCGGACCCGGGGCTGCTCGTCGGCGAGCCGCCCCACCCGCAGCAACAGGTCGACCAGCGCGTCCCGGTCGACCGGGGCGGCGCCGCGGTAGCCGCGCAACAGGGGTGCCGCCCGCGGCTCGTCGACCAGGGCCGAGGCGGCCCGGTCGCTGAGCGGGGCCGCCCGCCACGCGCGGTCGTCGAGCAGTTCGGTGGCCACGCCGGCGAGGCCGAAGCCGACCACCGGGCCGAACGCCGGGTCCTCGATCATCTCGATCTGGCACGCCACGCCGGGCGGCACCATCGGCTGCACCAGGACGCGCGGGCCGAACCGCTCGGCCAGCTCCTCGTACGCCAAGCGCACCGACTCGTCGTCGCGCAGGTCGAGCCGGACGGCGCCGAGGTCGATCCGGTGGCGCAGCTCCAGGCCCGCCGCCTTCACCGCGACGGGCAGGCCGAGCCGGTGCGCGGCCTCCGCCGCAGCCTCCGCCGAGTCCACGAGCGCGTCCGGGACGAGCCGGATCCCGTACGCGGCCAGCAGGCCGTCCCGGTCGTCGCGCGCCGCCGCCGCGGTTCCCGCTTCGACGTCCACACCGGACAGTTGCGGTATGGTGCCGCCGGGCTGGCGCCGCCACTCCGCGTACGTCGCGGCGCGGCCGAGGGCCCGGACCGCCTCCTCCACCGACGGGTAGGTCGGTATCCCGGCGGGGATCCGCTCCACAAGCGACGTCACGACGACCGGCTTGTCACCGGCCAGCGCCACGCTCCCGATCGCCGCGGCGAAGTCGGCGTCCTCGTCGACGAGCTGGCCGGGCAGGGGTGGGGCCAGCACCACGACGAGCGCGTCCACCGCGTCGTCGGTGGCCGCGTCGGCGAGCACGTCGCCGAACTCGTGCGCGCCGGCCATCGGCCCGAGGTCGTGCGGGTAGCCGTCGGCGACCCGCAGCCCGTTGGCCGCGCACGCCACCCGGGCCAGCGTCGTCAGCGCGGGCGAGTTGCCGACCACGCCCACGCGCCGGCCGGCGGGCAGCGGCTGCGCGGCGAGCAGGACGCCGACGTCGAACAGCTCGCCCACCGTGTCGACCCGGATCACGCCGGAGCGGGCGAACAGCGCGGTGACCGCGGCGGCATCGGGGCCACCCTGCTGCGCCAGCCCCGGCGGCCGGGCCGACGAGGCCACCGCGACCAACGGTTTTGTGCGGCCGATCCGGCGGGCGAGGCGGGCGAACTTGCGCGGGTTGCCGAACGTCTCCAGGTACAGCAGGATCACGTCGGTCACCGGGTCGTCGCGCCAGTACTGCAGCAGGTCGTTGCCGGAGACGTCGGCGCGGTTGCCGGCGGAGACGAACGTCGACAGGCCCAGCCCGCGCCGGTCCGCCTCGGCCAGCAGCGCCACCCCGAGCGCGCCGGACTGGCTGAAGAACCCGACCCGGCCCGGTGCGGGCAGGCGTGGCGCGAGGGTGGCGTTCAGCCGTACCGCCGGATCGGTGTTGGCGATCCCCAGGCAGTTGGGGCCGACGACGCGCATGCCGCCCGCGTGGGCCCGCCGGATCAGCTCCGCCTGCGCGGCGGCACCCTCGGGCCCCGCCTCGGCGAAGCCGGCGCTGACGACCACGAGCGCGTGCAGACCGGCGGCGGCCGCGTCGTCGACCACCTCCTCGATCCGGTCCGGCGGCACCGCGACGACGCCGAGGTCGAGCGGCACCCCGGCGTCCCGGGCCCGGGCGACCGCCGGCAGCCCGCCGACCTTGTCGGCGGTCGGGTGGACGGGCACGACCGGCCCGGCGAACCCGCCGTCGCGCAGGTGCCCGAGCACCGCCGCGCCGACCCCGTGCCCGCTCGCGCTCGCGCCGTAGACGGCGACGCCGCGCGGCGCCAGCAGCCGGGCGATCGACCGGGCCTCGGTGCGGTGCTCGCGCCGCCACTGGACCTCCAGCGAGCTCTCGGTCGGCGCGATCGGGAACGTGAGGTGCACGACGCCGTCGGCGTACCGGCGCTCGACCTCGTACCCGAAGTCGGAGAAGACCCGCAACATGGTGGCGTTGGCGGGCAACACCTCGGCGACGAACCGGCTGATGCCGGCCTCCCGGGCGGCCGCGGCGAGGTGCTCCATCAGCACGGGCCCGATCCCACGGCCCTGGTACGCGTCCTCGACGACGAAGGCGACCTCGGCGTCCGTGGCCCCGGGGCCCAGCCGGTCGTACCTCCCGATCGCCACGATCCGCCCGCCGACCTCGACCACGAACGCCTCCCGGTCCCGGTGGTCGACGGTGACGAACCGCCGCAGATCCCGCTCGGGAATCCGCGGGTACGGCGAGAAGTAGCGCAGATAACGGGTCCGCTCGGAGAACCGCGAATGAGTCTCCACAATGGCCGGTGCATCGTCCGGCTCGATGGGTCGCACGTGGACGGTCGTGCCGTCACTGAGCAGCACGTCCGCCGCCCGCTCCGTCACGTCACTCACCCCCTGTGCAACTTTAATGCGGCCGGGCCGGACGGGGCCCACTGCGTCGTGGATCACACGTCGGCACTCCACGGGTGACCGCCGTTCTCATATTGAGTGAAGCGTATGGGGATATACGTGCTAATCCGTTAGTCTGGTCACCACCTCGGCCCCGGAGGGCGGGATTATGGCACCGTCCATCTCCCCATCGACGTTCCACGACTGCTTCCTCTGTTCGGCCCATCACCTGAATGCGGCTGACCTGCCGTGGTATGACCGCCCGCTGCTGAGACGCGACGGCGTCGGCACGGCGGTCGGAGCGGTAGGAGCATTCGTCCCCGGCTATGTGCTCGTGTCGCCGATGCGACACGAGAGTTCCGTCCGAGGACTCGAACGGTCCGCGGCCTCGGCGTTCCTCGACTTCCTCACGAAGGTGCAGCACGCGGTCGAGAGGCGTTTCGGCCCGGCGACACTCTTCGAGCATGGATCATGTCGCTCGGAGGAGCGACGGCGCTCGGCATGCGTCACCCACTCCCACGTGCACGTCGTGCCTGGCCAGTATTCGTTGGACCGGCTGGGGCTGCCCGCCCGGCGGTTCGACACACTCGGCGACATGGTGGCGCTTCCGAGAGCGGAGAGAGCATTGGGCTATCTGATGTATCGCGAGCCCGGCGGCGTGGTGTGCTGTGCCCCCGACGCCGGGGTGTCGCAGTTCTTCCGGCGGCACATCGCGGCGACGCTGGGGTGTCCGGACGAGTGGGACTACGCGGTCTTCCCACGATGGGACAATCTCCGCGCCACCCAGGATGCCTTCCGCACGAGTGGGGACGGATTCGCCCACGACATGAACGGAATGTTGGCGGCCTGATGCGGCATCTCACCCACGATCTTCCCGAGCAACTCACTTTCTGGAACGCGTGGCACCGCGATCGGGGCGCCTCGGGACAGGATCCCGTCCATCGGGAGACCCGCGATCTGTTTCTCCGGCTCCTCGGACGGCGTCGGGGTCGCGTCCTGGACGTCGGCTGCGGTCAGGGGCACGATCTCGCGGTAATGGCACGGAATGGTCATCGCGTCGCGGGCATCGACTTCTCCCCCGTGGCGATCGCCGGCGCCAGGTCCGTCGTGCCACGCCGGCCCCGGCTCATCGGGCCAGCGCCAGATCTGCGGGTCCACGACATCACACAGCGGTTCCCGTTTCGCGACCATCATTTCGACGGCGTCTACTCCCATCTGGCGCTGCACTACTTCCAGCCGGATGTGACCTCGTACGTTTTCGATGAGATCCATCGCGTCACACGTCCTGGCGGGATCTTCGTCTTCGCCGTGAAATCGACCAAGGATCCCTACTACGGACGCGGAGAGCGGCTAGGCGACCACATCTTCGCCCGGAAGGGTCACGTCCGACACTTCTTCGACGAGGGATACGCGGAGAAACTGCTGTCCCGCTGGGTCGCGGTATCGACGGCGGCCTACGAAGGCCATTACGCTAGCGCGCAATCCAGCGCGTTCATCAGAGCGGTGGCCCGCAAGCCGGACTGACCCCGAGCCTGCCCTGGAGTGGACGTGAACCGCATCGACGGACGCTCCATCGACGCCATGGTCGACCGCGGTCTCGCCGTGCTCAACCGGACCTTCCACGCGTCCGCACACGGGGGCGGCTGGTACCACCGGCTGGACAACCCGAGCCCCGGCCCGTCCGCGACCGCGGCCGGTGTCATGAGCTTCCGCGTCCATGGCCGCGTCTTCGAGCACGAGACGGCGTGCCTCGCCTTTCTCCGCCACCGCCAGGTGACGTCCGACGACGAGCGGCTCGCGGGTGGATGGGCACTCAACACGAGCTTCGGCCGACCGGTCACGGAAGCGACGGGGCTGGTGACGCATTTCCTCCTGCGGTCTGGCACGAGCCACACGTCCGACGCGCCGGACGTCCGCCGGGCCGGTGAGTGGCTGCTGGCGAACCAGAATGTGGACGGTGGCTGGGGTTCGTTCGGCGGTCAGGAGTCGCGGGTGTGGCTGACCGCGATGGCGCTACGGGCCATCACGGGCATCGAGCGGCGCTCGCAGGCGGTGAAGCACGCCGTCGCCTGGCTGATGAACGCGCGCGACCCCGCGACCGGCGCCTGGGGCGAGACCCGCAACGGGGCGGCCACCGTGACGCACACGTCGTACATCCTGACGGCGCTGCTGGAGACGGGTCTCGCCGTCGCGGATACGTCCCTCGGCGAGGCGGTCGCGTCGGCGTACAGCTGGCTCGTCGCCGTGTTCGACCCGACCACGATCCATGACGATGACGCCCGGATCGAGAGCTACAACGTCGTGAGCCGGACCGCCGACGGGTCGGAGGTCACCTGGCAGAGCACGATCTGGCACCCTGGACTGCCGTTCGCGCTGTCCGCCCTCGTCCGCGCACCGGCCCTCAAGCGCTTCGACCTCATCGCGTCGGCGGTGCGGACCATGGCGGCCACCCAGTCCGCACAGGGCACGTGGCCGGGTCCGGACAGTTCCGCGGCGTTCTCCGTGTGGAGCGTCGCACCGTTCCTCGACGCGCTGGCGGACGTGCGGCGGCACCTGCCCCTCGGCGACGGGTTGACGCTCACCCCGTTGTCCCCGTACTCCGCCGTGGTCCAGGGCGGGCCGGACGCGTCCCTGGCGGCGGAGAGGCTGATCACGGTGTCGCGGCGGCGGCGCCTACGGCAAGTGTTCCGCAGAAGCTGGGCGGCCGGCGCGCTCGCCCTGCTGGCCGCCGCGGGCGGGGTGCTCTACGCCACCGGCGTGCTCGACCTCCGGGACATCGGCTTCGGACTCCTCGTGCCGATCGCTCTGCTGGTTCTGCAACTGGCGCTCGGCGGCTCGCGGCGGCAGCAGAAGAACGATGGCCGCGAGCGCTTCCTCGCGGGTCCGGACCACCGCTGACGCGTGGTAGCGCAGCCACGGTCGCTCCTCGTACCCCGTCTCCCCGGTCCAGACGACGGCGGGCTTGCGCCAGAGATGCGCGTACGTCAGCTCGCTGACGCATCCGACGTAGTTGCGGTGCGGGATCGACATGTCCATGAGGACGCCGTCGGCCGCACGCAGGATCGCCAGGTCCGACTCGACCACGGCAGTGTCGCCGGCGGCCGCACGGGACGACCTCGTCCAGATGGCCACCGGGTCTACCATGGACAGCCCGCGCCGGACGAGCGCGCGCTCCACCTCGACGCCGGACCGCAGAACCTGGTCACGATCGAGGCCGTCGACGGCGCGCGCGAAGTAAACCACGGGAGCCCGCACGTCGACAGTATTCACGAGATGGGCTTGCGCATCCGGACCAGTGGGACCGGGGTGCCGCCGGAGGCGTCGGTGAGGTGTTCGACCGGGGTGAAGCCGGCCGATTCGTAGAGGGGGCGGCCCGCCATGGTGGCCATCAGCTCCAGTGTGCGGAAGCCCTCCGCGCGGGCCGCCGCCTCGCAGTGGGTGAGGACGAGGCGGCCGACGCCGCGGCGGGCGTACGACGGGTGGGTGTACATCGCGCGGACCCGCGCCGGCTCGGTGGCCGGGTCCAGGAGGGCCGCGTCGCGGCCGGCGGAGTGGTCGCCGCCGTAGAGCGTGGCCCGGCGGCTCCAGCCACCGCAGCCGGCGACGGCGCCGGCGTCCGCCTCGACCAGGAAGTACGTGCCGTCGTCGATCAGCTGGGTGTCGACGCCCATGATGGCGCGGCTCGACGCGATCTGCGCGGGGTCGAGGAAACCCTTGAGCAGCTCGCCGATCGCGGCGTCGACCAGCGGCAGCAGCGCGGGCAGGTCGCCGCGGGTGGCCAGGCGTACCGAGAACACCGTCGCCGCTCCCGTTCAGTCTCGGGGATCGAAGGGGTCGAGGCCGTGCAGGGGGAACACCGCGTCGCGGGTCTGGGAGATCGCGCGGTCCACGGCGTCGGTGTCGCCGGGCTGCCAGGGGGTGAACGACAGGTCCGCGTCGTCGGTGAGGCGCAGCGGGATGTCACGGCCGGGCAGCCGTTCGGCGGCGAGCTTGCGCCAGCCGGGCGGAGTCGGGGTCAGCGGGTCCAGCGGGTCGCCGGTCGCGGTGGCCAGCAGGTGGGTCCAGGCCCGGGGTACGACCTCGACCAGCGCGTAGCCACCGCCGCCGGTCGCGACCCAGCGGCCCTCGCACAGCTCGTCGGCCAGGTCGCGCATGGCGATCTGCGCGGCGCGCTGGCCGTCGACGGACAGCCGCAGGTCGGCGAGGGGGTCGAGGCGGTGGCTGTCGGCGCCGCACTGGCTGAACAGGATCTGGGGGCGGAACGCGCGGACCACCGACGGCACCACGGCGTGGAAGGCGCGCAGCCAGCCGCGGTCGCCCGTACCCGGAGGCAGGGCGATGTTGACCGCGCTGCCCTCCGCGCCGGGGCCGCCGGTCTCGCTCGGGAAGCCCGTACCCGGGAAGAGCGTCAGCGGCGACTCGTGCAGGGAGACGGTCAGGACGCGCGGGTCGTCGTAGAAGATCGCCTGGACGCCGTCGCCGTGGTGGACGTCGATGTCGATGTACGCGACGCGCTCGGCTCCGCCTTCGAGCACGCGCGCGATCGCGGCGGCCGGGTCGTTGTAGACGCAGAAGCCGGCCGCCCGGCCCGGCATCGCGTGGTGCAGGCCGCCAGCGACGTTGACGGCGCGGCGGGCGGCGCCGCTCCAGACCGCGTCGGCGGCCGCGATCGTGGCGCCGACGACCAGCGCCGAGGCGTCGTGCATGCCGTCGAAGACGGGGTTGTCGGGGGTGCCGAAGCCGTACCCGGAGAAGAACGGGTCGTGCGGCGCCGCGCGGACCGCGTCGAGGTAGTCCGCGCGGTGCACGCGCAGCAGGGCGGCGTCGTCGGCGGGCTCCGGCCGGACGACGCGCACACCCGGGCGGTCGAGGACGCCGAGGTCGCGGGCGAGCGCCATCGTCAGCTCCACCCGCACCGGGTCGAGCGGATGGTCGCCCATGTCGTAGCCGAGCAGGGCCTCGTCCCACACCACCACCGTGCCGTCGGGCATGGCGTCGATCGTGCCATGCCCGGCGGCGGAGGTCAGCCGCCGGTCGCGACCGCTCGCGACGGGTCGCTGACCCAGTCGCTCCAGGAACCGACATACAGGGCGGCGTCGGTACGGCCGGCGCGGTGCAGGGCGAGGACGGTGTGCGCGGCGGTCACGCCGGAGCCGCAGTACGCGCCGACGCGGACGCCGTCGCGGACGCCGTGCGCGGCGAACGCGCGCCGCAGGTCGTCGGTGGGGAGGAGGCGGCCGTCGGGTGTGGTGTTCCGCGTGGTGGGGCGGTTGACGGCGCCGGGGATGTGGCCGGCGACCGGGTCGATCGGCTCCGTCTCGCCGCGGAAACGTTCGGGGACGCGGGCGTCGAGCAGGACCCCGCTGCCGGCCAGCTCGGCCGCCTCGTCGGCGTCCAGGGTCGGCAGGCTGCCGGCCTTGACCGAAATATTCCCTGGATCGGGATTTGGGATCTCCGTGGTGATCGGGTGACCCGCGGCGGTCCAGGCGGCGTAGCCGCCGTCGAGGACCCGGGTCCGCGCGTGGCCGGCCCACCGCAGGATCCACCAGGCGCGGGCGGCGGCGTGGCCGTCCCCGGCGTCGTAGACCACGATCGGGCGATCCTCGGTCACCCCTTTGTGGCGAAGATGACGCTCCAGCTCGGCGGGGTCGGGCAGCGGATGGCGGCCTCCCGTCGAGCCGGGCCTGCCCGCCAGCTCCGTGTCGAGGTCCACGAACACCGCGCCGGGTATGTGCCCGTTCACGTAGTCGTCGCGTCCCGGTGGCCCCACGAGGCGCCACCGGACGTCGAGGATCACCGGGCCGGGCAGGTCCGCGCGGAGTTGGTCGACGTCGATCGTGAGATCATCGGAGGAGACCACGCGCCTAGTGAACACCAGCCCCGCCCGATCGCCGGTGCCGGGGCTGGGGGTGTCGCGAGGTAATATCGACAGCTAGGAGGGCCTTCTGCCGTGAATCACCTTGTCGACACGACCGAGATGTATTTGCGCACCATCCTCGAGCTCGAAGAGGAGGGTGTGCCGCCGCTGCGTGCCCGGATCGCCGAGCGGCTGCACCAGAGCGGCCCGACCGTCAGCCAGACCGTCGCCCGCATGGAGCGCGACGGGCTCCTCACCGTCGAGAACGACCGCCACCTGCACCTGACCGCCACCGGTCGCGAGCAGGCGATCGCGGTGATGCGCAAGCATCGGCTGGCCGAGCTGCTCCTGGTCAACGTGATCGGCCTGCCGTACGAGGAGGCCCACGAAGAGGCGTGCCGCTGGGAGCACGTGATGAGCGACGCGGTCGAGCGCAAGGTCTACAACCTGCTCAACCGGCCGACGCGCTCACCCTACGGCAACCCGATCCCCGGCCTCGACGCGCTGGGCGAGGAGCCGGCGCAGTTCGACGGCTTCGAGAAGGAGCGCAACCTGGCGTTCCCGGGCCTGACGGGCCCGGTGATCGTGCGGCGCATCTGCGAGAGCGTCCAGACCGACGCCGACGTCCTCCGGCAGCTGCACGCGGCCGGCGTCGACCCCGGCGCGACGGTCACGGTGGCGCAGGAGCGCGACGGTGTGACCATCGACCGGTCGGGTGACCGGGTCCGGCTGCCGCGCGAGGTCGCGTCCCGGGTCTTCGTCGCGGCGCACTGATCCTGCCCTACGGTTGCCGGGGTTTGGTCGCCTCGACCTGCTTGGCCAGGGCGATCATCTTGCCGCCGAACGACTTCGGCGGTGCCTCCTCCCCCGGCGCGACCGTGTAGCGCAGGGAGATGAGGCGCTTGTCCTTGGTGAGCCAGCAAACCTCGAGCCCCGCGCCGGAGTTCTTCGACGGCGCGGTGGTCGCCTGGTAGGCGGCCAGGCCCAGCCCCTTGACCGTCGTGGCGCCCTTGTCGGGCACCACGTCGCTCGCGAAGATGTCGGCGCCGACGCTGGTCTTCGTGATCGTCAGGGCGAGATCCGGCAGTTCCGACCGCTCTGCCTGGACCACGCATGTGGCGGTCTGCCCGCTCTGGCTGGCGGCCGCGACGTCGAACCGGGCACCGAGGGCCTCCTCGATCGCGTCGTAGTCGAGGAAGACGCACGCGCCGCCGGCGCTCGCCGCCGGAAAGCTCGTCTGGATCGGCGCGGCGATCCGCTGCGGCGCGGGCTCCTCCGCTCCGCATGCGACGAGCCCGGAGGCGAGCCCGAGGGCGGCGGCGACCGACAGCATCCGCGCCGGCCCGGTGTCCGTCGCGCGCTGCCAGGCCGGGACGGCGGCCGGAGGTCGTTCGCGGTCCGGCGATCGCACCACTGCAACTCCTCGCTCGACGAGCGGCACATAGCGGGCACGGGAGTGCGCGCCGGACGAAAACATACGGCTTCCGGTCGATCCGCGGAAGGCCGGGTTGTCCGATACCGCCGCTCTCCGTGCGGCGCCGTCGTTCAGGCCGCGGGGAGCTGGGCCACGATGTGTTTGGCGATCTCGAGGCTGCTGGTGGCGGCGGGCGACGGGGCGTTCAGGACGTGGACCTGACGGTCGCGGGCGACGATCAGGAAGTCGTCGACCAGCGCGCCGTCGCGGGCGATGGCCTGGGCCCGGACGCCGGCGCCGGCGGGGACGAGGTCCGCTTCGGTGACGGCCGGGACCAGGCGGGCCAGGCTCTGCGCGAAGAGGCGGCGGCTCAGGGAGCGACGGACCTCCGTCACGCCGTACGCGAAGTGCTTGCGGGCGAGGCGCCACAGGCCGCCGTAGCCCGCGAAGTCGAGGATGTCGCGGGGGTTGATCCGGCTCCACGCGTAGCCCTCGCGGGACAGGGCGAGGACCGCGTTGGGACCCGCGTGGACGGAGCCGTCGATCATGCGGGTCAGGTGGACGCCGAGGAACGGGAACTGCGGGTCGGGTACGGGGTAGATGAGACCGTGGACGAGGTCCCGGCGGTGGGCGGCCAGTTCGTAGTATTCGCCCCGGAAAGGGACGATCCGGGCGGGCGGGTCGATGCCCGCCAGGCGGGCCACGCGGTCCGCGTGTAGGCCCGCGCAGTTGACGATGACGTCCGTGGCGACGTCGCCGCGGTCGGTGTGGACGACCTGCTCGCCACCGGGGCGGCTGGTGATGCCGGTGACGCGGGTGCCGAGCCGCACCGAGGCGCCGGCCTTCTCCGCCAGATCGGCCAGCGTCACGCAGACGGCGGTGAAGTCCACGATGCCGGTGTTGTCGACGCGCAGCGCCTCGACGCAGCGGATCTCCGGCTCGTACTCCCTGGCCTCGGCCGCGCTGACGAGCCGGACCGGGAGGCCGTTGGCGACCGCGCGTTCGTGCAGGGCGTGCAGTCGTGGGACCTCGGACTCGTCGGCGGCCACGATCAGTTTGCCGCAGACCTCGTGGGCGATGCCGTGCTCGGCGCAGAACTCGACCATGGACGACCGCCCGGCCGCGCAGAGGCGGGCCTTGAGGCTGCCCGGTTTGTAATACACACCCGCGTGTATGACGCCGGAGTTGTGGCCGGTCTGGTGCGCGGCCACGCGCGGCTCCTTGTCGATCACCGTGACGGACGCGTCCGGATGGTCGAGAGTGATCCGGTGCGCCGTGGCCAGGCCGACGATCCCGGCCCCGATGACGACGTAGCGACTCATGACGCGACCCTATTTCACGTACGGACAGTGCCGGCAGCCGCGGCCGCAGCAGGTGCCGCGCGCCGCGAGAAACCCGGCCGACAGGACGAACAGCCCTGTCCGAGGGTCCAGGTATCCCGGTGCTCCTTCGGCCAGCGCGGCGTCGTGGGCGGCCAGGATCTCCTGGCGGTACGCCGGATCGTCCGGCATCTGGCTGGCGTGCGGCTCGCTCAGCGGACGCGGCGCCAACGGCCGGCGCACGCCTCCGGCCGCGTCGGGGGCTCCCACCGGCCGTACCCTATCGGACCTATCGGACCGGCCGTCCGCTGCCTGATCGCCGCTCGCCGGTTATATCCGCGAGAGCATCACTTTGTACGACGAGAGGACGCCCCGCCGATGACGACGACGGACTCTTCCCTGCCAGCGCGACCGGCCGACAACTCGGAGAAGCTTCCCGCCGTCCTACCGGACGACCTGTCGGAACTGGCGTTGACCGGTGTCCCGGGCGAGGCCCAGCCGCTCGACCTGCGCGAAACCGGCGTCTTCGTCGATGAAAAGCCGGTGCTGGAGGTGGTGATGTCCGTCCGGGTCGGCGGCCGGCCTCCGTACCCGGCGCTGTACCTGGGGCCGATCGCGGAGCCGGCGCTCGCGCGGGCCCAGGACGGCCGTCGTTTTGCCGCCCGGATCGATCCGCACTGTCCGGAACGTGTGCTGGTGGACTGGTCCGGGATGTGCGCGGCATAGCTGGCCCTGGGCCGGGTAGACGACGTTTCATGGAGACGACGTGGAAGCCCGTGGATGATTCCGACGGCGGCGCGCTGTCGAGCCGTGAGAAGCGAAGCCTGCCGGACAGCGCGTTCGCCTTCCCGGGCAAACGCAAGGAACCCCTGACCGACGCCGATCACGTCAGGAACGCGATCGCCCGCTTCGACCAGGTGCAGGACGTCACGGACAAGGAACGCGACCAGGCGTTCGCGAACCTGAAGAAGGCGGCGAAGCACTACGACATCGACATGGCGGAGACGGACTGGCGCCAGCTGGGCAAGCGGCCGCACACGAAGAACCCGACCCAGTAGACCCCCTCCCGGCACGAGGCATCCGCCTCGCCGCCCACGAGGGTTTGGTGGCCCGGGCCCTCGGGCCCGGGCCACCCTCGCTGTCAGCTGCAGCCGGAGGTCGAGCCGCAGCCCTCGCAGACGTAGCAGCTGCCGGCCGGCCGCATCTTGGTGCCGCAGGTGAAGCAGAGCGGCGCGTCGGCGGCCTTGCCGATCACCGCCTCCAGCAGCTCGGTCGACGAGCCCACGCGGGCGGACGGGGCCGCGACCTGGACCGGGGTGTCGGCCGCGCGGGCGGCCGGCTTCTCCTCGGCTTCCTCGGTCTTCTCGTCGGCCGGCTTGGTCTCGATCGGTGCCGACGACGCCATCTGGGTCAGGTCGACCGACGCCTCGGCCTCCGCCTGGAGCTGGGCGGCGCGCTCCTTGGCCGTGAAGATGCCCAGCTCGGCGCGGCGCTCGTACGGCAGGAAGTCGAGCGCCAGGCGGCGGAAGATGTAGTCCATCACCGACGCCGCCATGCGGATGTCCGGGTCGTCGGTCATGCCGGCCGGCTCGAACCGCATGTTGGTGAACTTCGCGACGTAGGTCTCGAGCGGCACGCCGTACTGCAGGCCGATCGAGATGGCGACCGAGAACGCGTCCATGACCCCGGCCAGGGTGGAGCCCTGCTTCGACATCTTGAGGAAGACCTCGCCGAGGCCGTCGTCCGGGTAGGACGACGCGGTGAGGTAGCCCTCGGCGCCGCCGACCGAGAAGGACACCGTCTCCGACGGACGCTTCTTGGGCAGGCGCTTGCGGACCGGGCGGTACTCCACGACCTTCTCGACCGTCTTCTCCACCGCCGCCGGAGCCTCGGCCGTGGCCTTGGCTGGCTTGGCGTTGGAGAGCGGCTGGCCCACCTTGCAGTTGTCGCGGTAGATCGCGAGCGCCTTGAGGCCGAGCTTCCAGCCCTCGAAGTAGATCTTCTCGACGTCCTCGACGGTGGCGGACTCGGGCATGTTGACCGTCTTGGAGATCGCGCCGGAGATGAACGGCTGGACGGCCGCCATCATCCGCACGTGCCCCATCGG
>Ga0164243_10003110_pt1 | contig 26777 bp, 26 predicted proteins | sample OricompcompostOP_FD_108781 | JGI IMG/M metagenome (GOLD analysis project Ga0164243, IMG submission 108781) | Organic Plus compost microbial communities from Emeryville, California, USA - Original compost - Organic plus compost (OP) | ecosystem: Engineered > Solid waste > Mixed feedstock >...
CGGCGGTGCGCTCGGCGGCCCACGCGAGGGCGGCATCCGAGCGGATCTCCTCGAGCCACAGGTAGGGATCGGCGGGCTGCGGGGCGAGGCGTTCGGTCACCGGTCCATCCTCGCACCGTGCCGCGAGGGGAGCGGGGCCCGGGCCGTCAGCCCTGTGCCGGCGGACCCGCAGCGCCCTCGCGACCGTGCACGCGGGCGCCGAGAGCGGCGACGGAGCCGGCGACTCCGATCACGGCGCTGACGAGGAAGGCGGCGGAGAACGCGGACAGCGCATCGACAGCCGGGGCGACCAGTCCACCGGCGACGATCACGCCGGTCATCTGAGACCCGAGCGCGTTCCCGGTGGTCCGCGCGAGGGAGTTGATGCCCGTCGCCTCGCCGACGTTCTCGCCGGGCACGGCCGAGACGAGGGCGTTCGTCATCGCGCCGAAGGCCAGATTCAGACCGACCAGCGCGACCGCTGCCGCGATGAAGAACGTCAGCGCGGACCAGGTGAACAGCGCCAGCCCGGCCATGCCGGCCGCGACCACAGAAGCGGCGATGGCGGCCGTCCACGGATGGCCGATCCGCGCGCCCAGGCGAGAGAACGCGGGACCCGCGGCGATCGTCAGCACGGCGCCCGGAAGGAGGAAGACCCCGACCTCCGTCGCGCTCGAACCGAAGCCGCCGAGCGCGGGCTCCAGCTGGGCGAGCTGCGGAACGAGCAGGAACACGGCGAAGCCCGCGATGTTGACCAGCAGTGTCGAGATGTCGATCCACAGCACGGCCGGACGTCTGAGCAGCCGGACGTTCAGCAGGGGGTGCGCGGACCGCAGCTCCACAGCCACCAGCGCGACGAGCAGCGCGGTTCCGGCGGTCGCGGTGACCAGCGCGCGGAGGAGCCCATCCGGAAAGTGCCCGATCTCCGTGATGGCAGAGACGACGAGGAGTGTTCCCACGCCGAGCACGATCGCGCCGACGAAGTCGACGCGACCTCTCCGTGACGGCGGAGTCGACGGGGGAAGCAGCGCGGCGCACCCCAGCGCCGCGAGGACGGCCGCGAGATCGGCGGTGAACACGGCTCGGAACGAGAAGGCGTCGGTCAGAAGACCACCCGACAAGAGCGCGAACCCTGCGGCGAGGCCCACCAGGGCGGTGAGCAGGCCGATCGCGGGCGCCTGCCGGGCCGCGGGCAGGAGCCGACGGATCAGGGCCACGGAGAGCGGAAGAACCCCTCCTGCGCTTCCTTGCAGCACGCGACCCACCACCAGCAGCCAGAAGTCGGAGGCGAAGACGGCGAGTGCGCTGCCGGCCCCGACGATCACGAGGGTGACGATGAGGACCCGCCTGTGCCCGTAGGCATCGCCGAGCCGTCCCAGCAGGGGGGCGGCGACGGCACAGGAGATGAGGAATGCCGACATCACCCAGGCGAGCTCACCGGCGCCGACATGCATGTCCGCGGCAAGGGACGGGAGAGCGGGTGTGATGCCGATCTGGAAGAACGGGAACAGGACCGGGGGCAGCAGGAGGAGGAATGCCCGTGCGGCGCCGCGGGCGCCGGGCCGGGCGACGGGGATCATGTCGGCCGGACTCGCGCGGACGGCTCCACGGCCCACTGCGCACGCACCGCCGCGACCGCCCGCGCCAGCGCGTCCCTCCGCGACGCCGCGGTGGGATGATCGGCCGGATCCTGCACCTTCACCGCAACGATCGTGCCGGGTGCGCCCGCCAGCGCGGCAGTGGCCGCAGTGATGGCCTCATCCGTCAGAAGAGAGGTCGGGTCGACGCGCGTGGGGGCGTTGTGCACGTCGCGCCAGGCATCGCCCCGGGGGGTGGGGACGGCGCTTGCGCCGGAGAAGCAGACCCCGCCGAGTGTTCCAGCCCGCACCAGCGACTCGATCTGCAGCTGCGGGGTCATCGCCGACCGGCCCTCGATCGCCGAGCGACCCCAGTTGATCCAGTGGTCGACCCGCGTGCCGGTGGAGACGGAGACCGCGTGGGCGACCTCCCTCTCCTCGTCCAGACTCAGGAAGCCCTTCTCCGCGTGGACCGGCGGTCGGGGCGCGTCGCAGTGCTCGATGAGCAGGCGCGCCGACCACCCCCATCCGGCGACGGTCTCCAGCGACTCGGCGAAGCGCTCCACGCTGCTGCCGCCGTCCCGTGTGCGAGGGGCCGACACCAGCTGCACGGCCGTGACGCACTCCTCGCCGCGGATGTCCTCGAGCTCTTCGACGGCCATGCGCAAGCGCCGCATATCGTGCACCGCGGCCGCTCGCCCCGCGTCGTCCGTCGACGCGAGGCCGTAACGGGAATCGGCGCGGAGCCCTGCCATCGTGAGGGGCAACAGGGTGACGCTGATCCGCCATCCGGCGGGCACGAGCTCGGTGAAGCGGCGCGTGCCCGACCGATGGAATCCGGCTGTGAAGGGCGCCTCGAGTCCCCCCACCCCGGGGATCCCGGCCAGATCCTCGTACCACGCCTTCTCCTCGTCGTCGGAGGAGAAGGGCGGCGCGATCGCGTAGGCCCCCACCAACAGCTCGGGGGCGTCGACACCGTCCGGCGTGGTCATTGGAGGTGGAGCCCGCCGTTGACGCTGAGCGTCTGGCCGGTGATGAAACCGGAGTCCTCCGAGAGGAGGAACTCGATCGCGTGGGCGACATCGTCGACGGTGCCCATGCGCCGGATCATCTGCGCGGCGATGAAGCCCGCCCGGCGTTCGTCGTCGAGGGTCCCGCCCATGATGTCCGTGTCGATCGGGCCGGGCGCGACCGCGTTCACCGTGATGTCGAACTCGCCGAGCTCGCGCGCCAGCGACCGGGTGAAGCCGATCACGGCGGCTTTGGAAGCGGAGTACGGCGTGCGACCGAACGTCCCGCCGCCTCGCTGTGCCGACACCGACGAGATGGTCACGATCCGGCCGATCCTGTTCTCCACCATGCGCCGGACGACGGGGAGCGTCACGAAGTGCACGCCGTTGACGTTGATGTCGATGATGCGGCGCCACTCGCGCTCGTCCAACTCGAGATAAGGCACCGGGGAGCTCACGCCGGCGATGTTGGCGAGCGCGACGATCTGGGGCAGCTCGCCGACGATCCGGTCGACGGCGGCGGCCGCGGATGCCGGTTCGACGACATCCGCGCCGACGCCGAGAGCGCGCACGCCGTAGTCGGCCGTCAGCTGCTGCGCCAGAGCTTCGGCGCCCTCCGCGTCCACATCGATGATGCCGATGTTCCATCCGTGCGACGCGAGACGCCGCGCGGTCGCGCGTCCGATTCCTCGCAGCGATGCCGCGCCGGTGACCAGTGCCGTGCGATCCGCGGGGAACGATGTGCTCATGAGTTCTTCTCGCTTTCGGTGTTGCGGCGGCGCGGCGACGTCGCCGCGCGCAAGAGGGGGAGGATGACGCTGGAATCGTCACGGGCTCCGAGCCCCGCGGCGTCCGCGATGCGGAACAGATGCTCGGCGGCGGACGCGACCGGGATGGGGGTGCCGGCGCGGGCGGCGAGCTCGGCCACGATGCCGAGGTCCTTCACGAAGATGTCCACGCGCGACGCGACCGGCACATCGGCGCCGCCGACGAGAGCGGCCATCCGCGGGCCGCGATCGCTCAGCATGAAGGATGCGGCGGCGCCCTCGGAGAGCACGCGTACGACGGATTCCGCATCGAGGCCCGCAGCTTGAGCCAGGGCGATGGCCTCCGCGGCCGCGGCGATGTGCACGCCGGCCAGAAGCTGATTCACCGCCTTCATTAGCTGTCCGTCGCCCCAGCGCTCGCCGACCACCTCCACGCGCGTCGCCAGCTGCTCCAGCACGGGCATCGCTGCGCTCAGGTCCTCTGTCGGGGCGCCCACCACGATGAGCAGCTCTCCCTTGCCGGCACGGACAGGGCCTCCGCTCACCGGTGCGTCGACCACGCCGTAGCCTGCCGAGCGCAGACGCCCCCCGATGTCGAGGGCCGCGGACTGGCCGACCGTGCCGGTGAGGACCACGGTGGCGCCTGCCGGCAGCGAGCCGACGGCGCCCGACGGTCCGAAGAGCGCCGCTTCGGACTGCTGCCGGTCGCGGGTCGCCAGGAGCACGACATCCGCCTCCCGCACGGCCTCCGCGACGGTGGAGGCGGGGGAGACTCCGGCCGCGCTCGCTGCTTCCCGCCGATCGACCACCGGATCGAACCCGCGCGTGGCGAATCGCTCGGACAGCCGGAGCGCCATGGGAAGCCCCATGGCTCCCAGGCCGATGACTCCCACGTTCGGACCACTGCTCATGCGCTCAGCCTTTCGATCACGTCGACGAGGGCGTCTTCGTCCCCCACGTTCCCTGCGAACACCGCATACGGAATCGCGTCGTCGTCCGGCGCTTGCCACAGCGACACGATGCCCGGCAGCAGCGGGCCGCGAACCCATGCGACGCGGATGCCGAGACCTTCCGTCGCCACGTCGGATGAAGTGATCCCGCCCTTGGCCACGATGAACCGGGGCGGACTGGCGCGCACGACGTCCCGGACCACGTCCGTCAATCGTCTGCTCACCCTCCGCGCGATCGCGAGGCTGTCCTCCGGATTCTCGCCCCGCACCAGTTCTCGGCTCGTCTCGAGGATCACGTCGGATGTCTCGAGCGCGCGCGAGACACGCGCCGACATCTCCTCGGCGGCCTCGTCGTCGTCCCGGACGAGCGACGCGACATCGATCGTGAATGTCGGCAATGGGCGGCTGCTGCGCAGGCGCTCGAGCTGACGCGTGGTGAGCGGCACATGCGAGCCGACCACGATGAGGCCGGTCCGCCGGCGGTCGGCGAGGATGTCGCGCAGGCGCTCGTCCGCCACGGGCTCGCGGCCCGCCTGCCCGAGTCGTGCGCGCACGAACGACGGCCCCGTGCGGTAGAGGAAGCGCCGCCCTCGGGATTCCGCGCGGAGGATGGCGATGGTGGCCGCCCGCAGGTCGTCGTCGGTCGCGGCCTCGACGATGACGACGACGCCGCCGCTCAGCGCCGTCAGGCGATCGGCGAGCGCCGAGATGTCGCCGGTGCGCAGTTCGCCCAGCGTGACGGTCTGCACCGACGGACTCGGGATCCGTCCGGAGGATTTCTCCTCCACCCACTCGTCGAGGCGGGAGCTGCGGTACCCGAACGTGGCGTCCGCCGCGAACGGGGTGTCCGCCGCGGGCACGAGGGTTCCCTGGACCTCCACCCACTGCACCCCGTCGACAGTGAGCCTGCCCGCGTCGATGTACGCGGGCACGAGGAAGACGGCATCGATCGGACGCCCGTGAGCGGCGCACACCTCCGAGAGCACGTCCGTCTCGAGCGGGAAGTGCCCGCGGAGCGTGGAATCGCTCCGGCTGGCGAACGCGATGTCGACCGACATCTCCTCGGCGACGGCGAGACAAGCGGCCGCGATCGAGCGCGTGAGCGCCGCCGCATCGGCTGCGGACAGACTCCGGGTGTTCGTGAGGATGAAGAACCCCGGCGTGGGCTGCTCGAAGGCCCAGCGCAGAGTGCCGGGATCCCATCGGGTGACGACCGGGACATCCCTCACTGTCTGCGTGCCGGTGGGGTCGTCGTCGAGCACCACCACCCGCCGGGCGCCGTGCAGCGCCACCCGCACCTCGCCGACGGCGACGGCCCTCTCGGCGGGGACGGCGCCCCTCATCCCGATCCCGCTCATGCGCTGTACCCGCCGTCCACCGGGACGACCACGCCGTTGAGGTACGACGCCCGATCGCTGAGCAGCCACGCGGCGGCGGAGGCCACATCGCCTCCGGTCGCGGGTCGCCGCAACGGGATCTGATCGACCCGGCGCTGCACTCCGGCGGGATCGTGTGACCGCCAGTGCTGGAGCATCGGCGTCTCGGTCGCGCCCGGCGCCACCACGTTCACCCGCACGCCGAGAGGACCGCTGTCGTGCGCCGCGGTCCTCGACATCCCGATCACCGCGTGCTTCGTGGCCTGATAGGCACCCAGGCCGGGGCTGCCGCGATATCCGCCGACGCTGCTGACGTTGACGATCGCTCCTCCGCCGCTCGCGCGCATAGCGCGGATCTGCTCGCGCATCGACAGCCACACGCCTTTCACGTTCACCGCGATGATCCGGTCGAAGTCGGCTTCGGACAGATCGGCGATCCCGCCGAACTGCGTCATCCCGGCGTTGTTGAGCGCCCCGTTCAGGCGCCCGAAGCGCTCCACCGCGGTCGCCACCAGCCGCCGCGCGGTGGCGGGATCGGAGATGTCTCCCGCGACGACGACGGCTTCTCCGCCGGCCGCGGTCACCTCCGCTTCGAGTGCTTCGAGCGGCCCCGGGGTGCGCGCGCTCAGGACGAGGCGGGCTCCCTCCTCCGCGAAGACGCGCGCCGCATCCGCCCCGATGCCCGAGCTCGCTCCGGTGATGATGATGGACTTCCCTGACAGGATGCCGTCAGTCACGTGTGTACTCCTTCCCCAGCGGTGTGGGTGTGTCGCCCGTGCGGCCGCGGTCGGCGCCGCGGAGTCGATCGGCCCATCCGGCGAACCCGTCGGCAGTAGCGACGCCTGCGAGGGCGGTCCCGAGGGTCATCCAGGGAGGACCCGAGAACGTGGTCCTCGGTCCGCCGATCGGGCACGGCCGTCGCAGCTGTCGTGAACCCAGGGAAACGATCCTCACGGGACGCCTTCCTCAGCGGAACTCAGGGGCAGGCCCGAGGTGACGCTCGAGCACCTGCCGCTCAGGGAGGGTGAGAGCTCGCGGCCGTCGCGTCGTGAGATCGCAGAACACGAGAGTGGTCACGGCCTTGAGGTACTCGGTGGACCCGTCGGCGCTCCGGATGCTGAAGGCCATGTCGGCACTGCGGGACCCCACCCGCGACATCCAGGTGTGCGCCGTCACCGACTGCCGGTGGTACGGCAGCTCCGTCACGTACTCGAGGCGCTGTGCGGCGGTGATCGTGAACGTGTCGCGTCCCAGAATCGTGAAGACGGGCGGCTGCGACTCGCCGGCGATCGCCGGCCGGTCGGGCAGGCCGAACAGCCTGATGCGGGCCTCCTCGATGTAGCGCACGTAGCTGACGTTGTTCACGTGCCCGTAGCCGTCCGTATCGGCCCAGCGAAGCTGGACCGACACGGACAGCGGACCGCCGTGCCGGTCCAGCTCAGCGCTCATAGCGCACACTGCGGCCGTTCGCGACGGCATCCCTCGCGGCGGTGCCGAGAAGCGTTGCGTCGTTGGAGAGCATCGTGAAGACGAATCCCGCGTCGACCGCCCGACGCACGGCTTCCACCGACGCTCCGCCGGAGTTGCCCACCGGGATGCCGCGGGAGGTGGCTTCTGCCACGACTCGGGCGATGAGATCGACGACCACGGGGTCGTCCTCCGCGCGACCCATGCTCGTGGACAGGTCCGCGGCCCCGACGAGCAGGGCATCCAGCCCTTCGACCGCCGCGATGTCCCCCGCGGCCCGCGCCGCCTGTTCGCTCTCGATCTGGGCGATGAGCACGACCTCCTCGCGGCCGTAGCGCAGGTACTCGGTACGTTCCATGAGTCCCCACGCGCCCGCCCTGCTCGTGGCGCCGACCCCCCGATTCCCCAGCGGCGGGAACCTGAGGAACCGGACCGCCTGCTCGGCATCGGACACGGTGTCGATGTGCGGCACCATGATGCCCTCCGCGCCGGCGTCGAGCATCCGTTGCACGTAGCCGGCATTGAGCTCGGGAATGCGCACGATCGGCGCGATCCCGGCGAAGCGGGCCGTCCCGATGAGGCGATAGGCCGACTCCGTGCTCATGGCGGAATGCTCGAGATCGATGACGGCGAAGTCGAACCCGGCGAGCGCGACGAGCTCCATGCTCTCCATCGCGGGGATCTTCACCCATGTGCCGAGGGCCGGTCCGTCCGTCTGCGCCACGGCTCGGCGGAAGCGGCTCGTGTGCTGCGCGCTCATTTGGCGGGGTAGTCCTCGGCGTTCAGCACCCATCCCTGCCTCGAGAAGTCCTCCCGCGGTGGCGAGAAGATGTCGAGCAGCTGCTGGTGCGGTCCGACACCCTGCGTGGTGTGGACGGTGGGCGGCGGGATGATGGTGATCGAGGGGGTTTCGACCTCGCCATGCTCGTCCTCGCGCCACTGCGTGGAATCGGGACCCCACGGGTAGCGGATGTGGTGCACGAAGGTGCCCTTCACCGCCATCGACACCTGCTCGAAGTCGTCGTGGTAGTGCGGTGAGAGCTTGTACTTGTTGCGCGGTCCCGGTTCCTCCGCCAGGAAGTTGACCATCATCGTCGTGGTCCGGTAGATGCGGCCGAAGCGACCTTCGACGATCGGCGTCTTCGCGAGCGGGTAGACGCGCAGCTTGAAGCCGCCGACGGGGTCTGGCCACGGCTCGAGAGGCATGTGCCGCACATCGGGCTCTTCGTACGCGGCCTTGTTCAGCGACGCGTCGACGAGGTCCTCCGAGAGGATCGAGAAGATCCGGATGATGGGGCCGTCGGCGAGCGCCTCGATGACACTGTCGCCGGGAGGGATCACCACGAAGGCCTCTTCGGCGACGTCAGCGGTCTCCGAGCCGGCGGTGACCCGCACCGGCGCGGATTCGGAGTACATCAGGATCGTGTACTCGTCGACCTGGCCGGTGCGCGGGAAGGTGTCGCCGGCGACCGCATCCGTCCATGACACGATCATCGTCGCTGTGCGGGAGATCCATGTCCGGCTCCCGCGCTCGGTGACCTCGGTGGGCGGCAGCTTGTGGAACTCGATCCACTGCGCCGGCTTGATCGGGGTGGAGGGATCCACTTCGACGCGCGCGGGCGGAGCGTCGGAAGCAAGCTGAGACCGGATGTCGTCTTTGGCGTACATGGTCATGAGCGTGTGCCTTTCTTTAGAGGGTGATCTTGTCGGCGCCCTTGAGTGCGAGCATCGAACGGACGTCATCGGGTGTCGCGAGAGGTCGGCCGAGGTCCTCCACGACCGCCCGGATCTTCTCGACCTGCTGGGCGTTCGATTCGGCGAGGCGCCCCTTGCCGATCCAGAGGCTGTCCTCGAGCCCGACCCGCACATGCCCGCCCAGCCATGCGCTGTGCGTGGCGAACTGAAACTGATTGCGCCCCGCGGCGAACGCGGAGAAGTGATAGTCGGAGCCGAACAGCTTGTCTGCGATCGCGACCATGTGCGTGAGGTTCTCGTGATCGGCGCCGATTCCGCCGAGGATGCCGAACACGCCCTGGATCAGGAACGGCGGCTTGGCGAGTCCTCGGTCGGCGAAGTACGCGAGCGAGTAGAGGTGGCCGATGTCGTAGCACTCGTACTCGAAGCGCGTGCCCCCCTTCTCCCCGAGCTCGCGCAGCGTGTATTCGATCTTGTCGAAGGAGTTGATGAAGGGGTGCGAGTACGTGTTGAGCACGTATGGGCGCTCCCAGTCGTGCTTCCAGGTCCGGACCTTGTCGGCGATGCCGGAGTACACGAAGTTCATCGACCCCATGTTGAGCGAGGCCAGTTCGGGGCTGAACCGCTTCGCGGCGGCGAGGCGCTCGTCCATCGTCATCGACGACGCTCCACCGGTCGTGATGTTGATCACGACGTCGACCTCGTCGAGGATGCGCGGGATGATGCGCTCGAAGACCTCGGGCTCGAAGGCGGGGCGTCCGTCGGGATGCCGGGCGTGGAGGTGGATGACGGCTGACCCCGCGCGAGCGGCGTCGATCGCCGACTCGGCGACCTGGTCAGCCGAGAGCGGCAGATAGTCGCTCTGCGAGGGGATGTTGACCGATCCCGTGATGGCGGTGCTGATGATCACCTTGTCCGCGGCGATCATCGTGTCGACTCCTCGAGGCCGAGGAGGAACGCGGTGTTGCGACAGATCATCTGTCGCACGGCATTCTCGGAGACGCCATGGTCGAGCAGCTGCTGCACGACGAACAGATAGCCGTCGACCGGGAGGGGGTTGTCGCGCTGACCGAGATCCGAGTCGATCACGGTGCGCTCCGGGCCGATCTTCTCGATCCAGTCGACGAGGCGCGTGATCGGCCAGGCCGGTGCGGCGACGTCGGGGTGGTACATCGCGAGCTCGTGCTCCACGAAGGCGCCGAGTTCCAGGAGGTCTTCGAGGTCCCGCTCGCTCGCGCCCACGATGAAATCGGGATGGTGCACGAGAAGACGGCGGACGCCGTTGTCGGTGGCGGCTCGGAAGTAGGCCTTCATCGACTCGCCGTCGAGGTGTCCCCCCGTCATCAGGACGTCCGCCTCGGCGATCAGCTTCGTCACCGTCAGGGTCTCCGCGGAGATGTCGCCGGTCTCGTCGAAGACGGAGACCTCCGACTCGTGGAGATCCATTCCGGAGGACGGGAAGCCGTCATCGTGGCTGTGCGCCTTGATGTGCTGGCCGGCAGAGACCGTCGGCCCCCACACGCAGCGTCCGCCCATCTGCAGGCTGAGGGCGACGGCAGACGGGTTCATGCCGCCGACCTCGCTGTTGAGGGCGACGCCGCCGTACACCGGAGTGGGCGCATCGGCGAGCCGTGGGGCCATGGCGAGGAGGTCCATGACCGTGTTGTGGTGGTGCGACTTCACCAAGATCGCCCGCATCCCGATCCGGGCGGCGTCGTAAGCGGCCTCGACATGGTCCAGGCGCCGCGGGAAGGGGCTCGGTCCGGAGTGGCAGTGGAGATCGACCGCTCCGTCCAGCACCTTCAGCAGAGCGGGACTGGCATCGGCAGTCGTAGGGGCCGCAGGCATCCGAGAACCTCCTTGTGTTCGGAATACGAAGAATAACTTCACTATACGGAACTCAGGTGATGGTGTCCAACAGCGCGTCACTGAGGGCGGTGGAGAGCCCGATGCGAGCACGCGCGCCCGTTCGCGCCCAGCACGAAAGCGCGAAACCGGGTGCGGGGAGCGGCGATGCGACCGCACATTTCGCCGTCGCCGGCGCGGAGGGTGGAATCGAGCCGAGTTGCTTGCGCAGCTCCCATCGATTCGATATTGTTCATAAACCGAATTTCGTGATCAGTTTGTGAACAGCCGAGCCTCGATGAGGAGGCGACCTCCATGACCACAGAACCTGTCAGCATCGCCTCGAGCGCCGAGCGCGATCCGTGGGCGGCGAAAGGCTCGATCCAGTCGATCGAGCGGGCTGCCCAGATCCTTGCTCTCTTCGACCAGGACACGACCAGTCTGTCGGCGACGATGGTGGCCGAGCGCCTCGGCTTGAATCGAACGACTGCGCACCGGTACCTGATGTCTCTGCAGAGTTCGGGTTTTCTCGGCCGCTCGAACGGGCCCGGACCGCTCCTCGACCAGCTTGCATCGATCGTCCTGGGTCGACGCCAGCTGCTCAGGCTCGCCCCGCCGATCATGCGGCGCCTCTCTGATCAGCTCAGCCTCACCGTCGTGCTGAGCGTGCTCGGCCGCACCGGCGCAGTGGTCGTGGCCGTCGAGGAATCTCAGGCGGGTCGCATCGTCCTGACCATCAGGATCGGCACCGTCCTCGACATCACCGCGGCCCAATCGCGCATCCTTCTCGCCTTCCAGAGCGATCCCACGGTCATCTCACGCTTCCACGCCGGACTCAGTGCAGACGCCGTCCTCGAGGAGCAGGCCGAGCTCGCGCAGATCCGGCGGGAGCAGATCGGCTGGGGCAACATCACCCGCCTCGGGCACGCCGCGGTGGCGGCACCGGTGTTCGGAACCCGGAACGTCCAGGCGGCCATCGCGCTGCTGGGCACCGAGCGCTCCCTCCCCCGAGGGCGCGAATCCGAGCGAACCGTCCGCCGTCTCCGCGACGCGGCCGGGACGTTGAGCAGACTCATCGGCGCGTGACCGTCGACCGCCGGACGCCCCGCCCCTGACCATCCAGCCATCCCTTCAGCCCAACCACCATCAGCACAGAGCCGACGAACCGGTCGGCGGAAAGAGGAATCATGACCACGTCATACAGGATGCGCGCCCTCGTCGGCGTCGCGGCCGCGGGAGCACTGCTGCTCGCCGGCTGCAGCTCCTCCGCCGAGCCGGGAGGCGGAGGCGGCAGCGAGACCCCCGCCGACGACACGACGCCGGTGACCCTCGACTGGGTCGGCTACGGCGGCGCAGGACAGGACGGCATGATCGAGGCGTACCAGGTGCCGTTCACCGCGGAGCACCCCAACGTCACGTTCACCAACACCTCGCCGCCGGACCCGGCACAGGTCAAGGCTCAGGTGCTGAGCGGCCAAGTCGACTGGGATGTCGTCATCACCGCCCCCTACCTCGCGGATCAGAACTGCGACACCCTGTACGAGCCGCTCGATGTCCCGGACGTCGACCAGAGTCAGTTCGAAGAAGGGCTGCTGGGCAAATGCCACATCCCCAACTTCCAATACGGTCTGATCTTCGCGTACGACGGTGACAAGTGGCCGGACCCGGCCACCGCTCCGAGCAAGCTCGCCGACTTCTTCGACACGAAGAAGTTCCCGGGCAAGCGGGGCATCGTCCCCACCGTGCAAGACGGCTTCCTCGAGATCGGACTCCTGGCCGACGGGGTGAGGCCGGACGACCTCTATCCGCTCGACGTCGACCGCTCGCTCAGTGTGTGGGACACGGTGAAGGCGGACACGATCTTCGCGGCGAACCCCGGAGCGCTGCTCCAGGCGCTCACCTCCAAGCAGGCGGATATGTGGATCCTCGTGCAGGCGCGCAGTCAGACCGCTCTGGATGAGGGTGTGAACCTCGTTCCGGTGTGGGACAAGACCGTCACCAGTGTCGACGGCATCGCCATCCCGAAGGGCGCGCCCCACAAGGCCATCACCGAGAAGCTCTTCAGTTTCATCCTCTCGCCGGAGGCCCAGGCGGACGTGGCGTCGCGCATCGGCGTCGCGCCGGTCAACAGCGACGCCAAGCCGAAGCTGACCGCGAACGGCGAGAAGGTGAACGCCTTCGGAGCTGCGAACACCGGCGAGCGCATCCGCGTCGACGCGAAGTGGTGGGGTGAGAACTACAACGAGGTGTCGGCGCGTGTCACGACGTGGCTGAACGGCTGAGCCCACCGGCTGCGTGAGACTCTTGCCGCAGTAGGCCACCCCTGCGAGGGCGTCTCCGGGACCGCTTCCCGGCCCGGAGACGCCCAGCCCCTGCTCATCCCCCGATTCGAAGGAGAACGGTGACGAACGGAAAGCCCGCACGGACCAGCCAGGCGAACTGGCTCTTCCTCGTACCCGCGCTCGCGCTGCTCGCGGTGATACTGCTCATCCCGCTCTTCGTGAGCTTCTGGCTGAGCATCTCCTCGCCGACGTTCACGCTGGACAACTACATATCGCTGTTCACGGACGGGATCACGATGACCGTTCTTCTCCGAACGGCCTACACCGCGCTCATCGTGACGGTGGTGGCCTTCGTGATCGGCTACCCGTACGCGTACGTCATGACCCGGGTCGGTCCGGGCATGAGAGGACTGCTCCTCACGATCGTCCTCATCCCGTTCTGGACCTCGTCGCTCGCGAGGAACTTCGGCTGGCTCATCATCCTGCAGGACGGCGGCGTGCTGCAGCAGATCGCCGCCTTCTTCGGCATCGACGACTTCGTGCTGTACGGCACCACGCCCGGCGTCATCGTCGCGATGAGTCAGGTGATGCTGCCGTTCATGGTCCTGCCCCTCTTCAGCGCGCTCGGGGGGATCGACCGGCGTCTGCTCCTGGCTGCACAGGGCCTCGGCTCATCGCCGGTAAAGGCGTTCTGGAAGATCTACTGGCCCCTTTCCCGAGCAGGGGTCGTGTCGGGACTCATCCTCGTCTACACCCTCAGCCTCGGCTTCTACGTCACGCCCGCTCTGGTCGGCTCGCGTCAGCAGTCGCAGATCTCGCAGCTCCTGGGTCAGCGGATGACGGAGCTGCTCGACTTCGCGGGCGGCGGTGCGCTGGGGACCCTGATCCTCGTGATCACGCTGCTGCTCGTCGCCTGGGCCAACCGGTTCGGCGGCAGCTACACCGCGCTCGGTGCCGTCGCCGGTCGTGCTTCACCCACGCCCGCCATCATCGAGGGAGCCAGGGAGCGATGACTCAGACCATGACGACCCCTGTCGAACCGGAAGACGCGCTGACGCAGCCGTTCCCGGCTGTGGGGCGGCGCCCCGGGGTCAAGAGGAGGAACAAGAACGACCGCATCCCGCTGTGGCTGAGCGTGATCGCGGTCGTGGTCGCGGTGTACTTCGTGATCCCGACGCTGTTCGTCATCCCGATGAGCTTCAGTGAGGCGCGTACCTTCGTGTTCCCGCCGGTCGGATTCACTCTGGATCTGTACCGGGACTTCTTCACCCCGTCGCCGAACGCCTCGACGAGCTGGATCGGATCGCTCGGCAACTCGGTTCTCGTCGCGCTCCTCACGACGATCGTCGCCACGACGCTCGGGACGGCGGCGGCCCTGGGCCTGGACCGTCTCACGGGGAGGCTGGGCGGATTCGCCCGCACGCTGCTGATGCTCCCGCTCGTGGCGCCGTCGATCGTCATCGCGGTGGACGTCTACATGATGTTCCTCCAATGGCGTCTGGTGGGCACCCTCCAGGGGTACGTCCTGGCGCACAGCGTCATCGCGCTGCCGTTCGTCCTCGTGTCCGTGACCGCCGCCCTCAGCAGCTTCGATCGGGGTCTCCTCCGAGCCGCGGCGGCGCTCGGCGCATCCCCCACCCGCGCGTTCATCACGGTGACGATGCCGCTCATCAGCAGGGGCATCCTCACCGGCGCGATCTTCGCGTTCGTCACCTCCTTCGATGAGGTCGTGGTGGCGCTCTTCATCCGCTCACCTCAGTTCCAGACGCTCCCCGTGCTCATGTACAACAGCGTCACCGCGGAGATCGACCCGACGCTCTCGGCCGCATCGAGCCTGATCGTGGTCGTCGTCACCATGGTCTTCCTTCTTCCTCAGATCTTCGGATTCGTCCGGCGACACCGAAAGGCTAAGAAATGACATCCATCGACACGCGAGCGGACGTCCACGACGTGACGCGCCGACAGGCGGGTACCCGGATCACTCTGACCGACGTGACGAAGGACTTCGGTCTCGATGCCCCCGCTGTCGACAGCATCTCCCTGACCATCGAGCCGGGGGAGTTCATGACGTTCCTCGGCCCGAGCGGCTCGGGGAAGACGACGACGCTCAACCTCATCGCGGGTTTCGAGGAGCTCACGGCCGGTCGCATCACGCTCGACTCGGGCGATGTGTCGCGGCTGCCCCCGCACAAGCGGAACCTCGGGATGCTGTTCCAGAACTACGCGCTGTTCCCTCACCTGACGGTGGCACAGAACGTGGCCTACCCCTTGCGCGAACGGAGGGTGCCGAAGGACGAGATCCGGCGCAGGGTCGCCGACGTGCTCGAGCTGGTTCAGCTGACGGGCCGCGACGGCAACCTGCCGCGACAGCTGTCCGGCGGGCAGCAGCAGCGTGTCGCGCTCGCACGGGCCATCGTCTTCTCTCCGCGGGCGCTCCTGCTCGATGAGCCGCTGGGCGCTCTCGATCGGAACCTCCGCGGCGCCCTTCAGCTGGAGATCCGCCGGATCCACCGCGAGGTGGGCGCGACGTTCGTCTTCGTGACGCACGACCAGGAGGAGGCGATGAACCTCTCCGACCGCATCGCGCTGTTCAACCAGGGTCGGCTCGAGCAGGTCGGCGTCCCGGAGGCGCTGTATGACCGGCCCGAGACGCTCTTCGCCGCGCGGTTCCTCGGGGACTCGAATGTGTTCCCGCTCGGCACGGGCGTCGCGGCGGGTGTCGCCGGATGGGAGGGCGAGCGCTGGTCGATCGTCCCCGACACGATCTCTCCCCGAGTGCTGCGGGATTCCGAGGCGGCGATGGTGGTGCGTCCGGAGGCGGTGTGCGTGGGCCGCTCGCGCGACGACGTCCCGGTGGGCATGAACGCGACGTCGGCGCGAGTGCGTGACATCGAGTACCAGGGGTCGTATCGCACGCTCGTGCTCGACCTCGGCGCCGCCGGCCTGCCGGGCCGCGCCCGCATCGATGCGCAGGCGTCCGAGTTCGCGCTGGGCGACTCGATCGTGGCCTGGTGGCGTCCAGAGCGTCAGCGGATCGTGGCCGTGTGATCGGGCGATCGGCAGCGAGCAACCGCGCAGACGAGGAAGAAGGAGAGTGGTGACGGATATGACCAAGGGATGGCCGAGCTTCGAGGAACTGGGAGCGGCGCAGCCGCCGGAGACGGCATGGAGCCTCTTCGGCGAGGGCGACGAACTCGGTACCCTCAACTTCCAGACGGATGAGACGAGGCGTCGCGCATCGACCCTGATCCGGCGGGGAACGGTCTTCAACCTCGATTACCCGCTCCACGCGTTCGAGCCGTTCCCCTCCGGTACCAGGCCGCCGTCGCAGCATCACCTCTTCAGCAACAACCCGTGGCACTTCGACGACTGGGTGGACTCCTTCTACCTGCAGTCGACGACCCAGATCGATGCGCTGCGTCACGTGGGCAACCCCGTCGTCGGCTTCTACGGCGGGCACACGAGAGACGAGATCCGGGAGGACACCGCGACCCTCGGCATCCAGAACTACGCCGAAGCAGGGATCGTCGGACGCGGCGTCCTGCTGGATGTGGAACGGCACCTCGCGGAGGTCGGCCGGCCGATCGATCAGACGCAGGCGTACCAGATCACGGTCGACGACCTGGAGGCGACCGCCGCGGCCCAGGGCGTGCGGTTCGAAGACGGCGATGTCCTTCTCTTCCGCACCGGATGGGCGGAGTACTGCCGATCTGGGATGACCGCCGATGACCGGGCGGCGTTCAAGACGGGGATGCGCGTGCCGGGGCTCGCCTCGACGCGAGCCATCGTGGCATGGCTGTGGGACCATCACTTCTCTCTGGTGGCGGCGGACAATCTGGGCGTCGAAGCGTTCCCGTACACAGCGGACAACGACATCACCCTCCCCGACCAGGCCCCGCCCGAGCGAGGCGTGGACCACAATGGCGGCCTGCACCGGCCGCTCATCCCGCAGCTGGGGTTCGCGCTCGGCGAGATGTGGAACCTGGATGCGCTCGCGGCGGACTGTGCCGCAGACGGCGTCTACGAGTTCTTCCTCGTCGCCAAGCCGCTCAACATCCGCGGAGGGGCGGGGTCCCCGGCCAACGCGCTCGCGATCAAGTAGCGGCGGCGATCGCGCGGCGGCACGGACCGTCGCGTGATCGCGCCCTGCTCAGGCGACGGATGCCAGCAGCGCCGCCTGCTCCAGGGCGCGCACCATGCTCGTCGGGTCTGCCCGCCCCGTGCCGGCGATGTCGAATGCGGTCCCGTGGTCGACGGATGTCCGGATCACGGGGAGTCCGACGGTGATGTTGGTGCCCGCGTCGATCCCCAGCATCTTCACCGGGATATGCCCCTGGTCGTGGTACATCGCGACGACAAGATCGAAGTCGCCGCGCGACGCGCGGTAGAAGACCGTGTCGGCGGGGTGCGGTCCGGAGACGTCGATGCCCTCCCGCGCCGCCTGGGCGATGGCCGGTGCAATCCGTTCATCCTCTTCTCCGTTCCCGAAGAGTCCGTTCTCCCCAGCGTGAGGATTCACCGCGCACACGGCGACCCGCGGCGCAGGGATGCCGGCGCGCCGCAGCGCGGTGGCGCCTCTTCGGATCGTGCGCAGCACCTGCTCCGGATCCAGCGTCCGGATCGCGTCGAGAAGCCCCACATGGGTCGTCACGTGGATGACCCGCAGCTCCGGCGTGGCGAGCATCATGGAGACCTCGTCGGCACCCGTGAGATGGGCCAGCAGCTCGGTGTGTCCGGGGAACGCGTGTCCCGCCGCGTGCAACGCCTCCTTGTTGAGCGGAGCCGTGCAGATCGCGTTCACCTCGCCCGTCAGCGCCATCTCCGACGCCCTCCGCACATACTGGAACGCCGCGTCCCCCGCGACCGGCGACAGCTTGCCCCACGGGAGGTCGTCGGGTATCAGGGCGAGGTCGATCACATGGAGTCGTCCCGCGCCGGCGGCGATGTCGTCGGGGCCGTCGACGCGCACGATCTCGATGTCCACGCCGAGGATCGAGGCGGCTGCCGCAAGCCTCGCAGCGTCGCCGATCACGATCAGCCGACAGAGCCGGCGGACGGACTCGTCCAGCGCCGCGGCCACGACGATCTCCGGGCCCACACCGGCGGCATCTCCCATCGTGACGGCGATGAGGGGAAGCGGGTCGCTCGGGCTCTTCCCGCTCTCGGTCTGGCTGCTCGACCCCTGGTGGATCATAGGACCTCCTCGGTGGATGGCGGGGGAAGGGCGGCGACGAGGCGCACGAGATGATCTTCTGGCCCGAAGCTCCCTGGACGGGTCACGATCACGCGCCCGTCGCCGGGCGTGCTGGCCACCGCGCCCTCACCCATCGAGCGCATGATCGCGAGGGATCGCACTCCGGCCTCGTCGAGAACGGCACGGGCGGTGTCGCCGCCGATCAGCACGAGATGAGGAGCGGAAGGCAGAAGTCCGGAAGCATCGGCGATGAGCCGCGCCATGACGTCGCGGACCGGGACGCCCCATTCATCATGCTGATCGATCGTGAGCACCGTGGGACGGTCGCCTTCGGCAACGATGCGGAGGGCAGTCGTGCGAAGGCTCGCCGCGTCGGCGACATCGATCGAGCGGATCACGAAGCACGCGGCCCCAGATGCCACGAGCCGCTCGGCCTGCGCCAGCGCACTCGGCGCGCGGCTGCCGACCACCACGAGGATCGGGCGCGGGGTTCCCTCGATGCGCCCGCGCGCCGCATCGCCGGGATCCGGCTGAGGTGGGGTCCCTGCTGCAGGGGCCGCCAGGGCACCCGCCAGCGCTGACGTCCCCACGAACGCGATGGGCCGGGATGCGCGGAGCCGGAGTCCCGCTCGGGCGATCGCCGAGAGGTGGACAGCCGCGTGGGCATCGCAGACGGCGATGCCGTCCGCATCGAGGGCTGTCGCGATCGCTTTCGTCGCCATGCCCTCCCGGAGCGCGGATGCAGGGATCGTCGGGAGGGGCGCGCGACCGAGGGCCTCGGGAACATCGGCGGGGGGCGCCGAGGCCTCGGCGTGCCACAGCGCCGTGTCGCGCAGTGCCACGCCCTCGACGAACACGGCGCCGCGACAGACCGTGCGGCCCCGCTCGGGAAGCGCGAAGCACGCGACGACGTCGTGGCCGGCACTCCGAAGCTCGTCGACGGTGGCCGCGATCGGGCCTCTGAGAAGCGAGTCGACCTTCGCCATGACGACGCGTCGACCCCCCAGGGCGAGCGCGTCCCGCACGCGCCGGCGCACGACCTCATCGGGCCGGCCGCGGGTGTCGAGATCGAAGGCCAGGGCGCTCGGCTCCTCCGTGGCCCTCGATGGGCGGTCGCTGAGGAGGTGAACCACGGCGGACGGCTGGGTGCCCGTGCCCGCCGCCGCCGCGGCTTCGGCGGCGCCGCTCAGGTCATCGGCCAGGATGATCATTCCGCCGCCTTCGATGCGACCCGACTCAAGCATTGGGCCGCTCCGCGCTCACGGCGAGGTCGGTGCGGTTTCGTCCGCTGCGCTCCATCGTCGGATCCTTCGTCGTGTCGACCCCCACTCAGGCGTGCCCGCCCGGGACTACCCTTTGATGTTACACGATGTTCTCATATGTGATTATTAGTGACGCGAGTCCGTCTCCTTCAGTCGGCGTCGTCGCCGTCCGCTGTCGCGATGTCGAGGGTCACGCCGAGGTCCCGGATGCCGTCCGCGGCGGCCTCGCCGAGACCGGAGTCCGTGATGATCCGGTCGAAGCGTCGCAGCGGCGCGACGTCGTACATTCCGAACAGCCCGAACTTGCTGCTGGTGGCCATGAGCACCGCGGTCGATGCCGACTCGATGGCGGCGCGCTTGACCTCGACCTTGGCCGAGGATGGCGAGGTGAGCCCGTGTGCGAGGTCCCACGTGTTCGCGCTGATGACGGCGAGGTCGCAGTTCAGGCGGCGGATCGTCTCGGCCGCGATCAGCCCCACGGACGAGCGATTGCCGTGATCCAGCCGACCTCCGGTGTGGAGCACCTCCACATGATCGGCCGGCGTGAGCGCGTCCACGATCGCGAAGTCGTTCGTGATGACCGTCACGCCGGTGCGGCGGGTGATCGCAGGAAGCAATGCTGCCGTCGTGGTTCCCGCGTCGAGGTACACGATGATGTCGTCACGCAGAAGCGCGGCGGCCGCGGTGGCCATGGCCTCCTTCTCCGGAGCGTCGGCAACCGCTTTCTCGGCGAAGACCGGCTCATGGCGCAGGCCGTTGGCGAGGCGGACACCCCCGGCGACCGAGACCGCGAGTCCTTGGCGCTCGAGGTGCGCGATGTCGCGCCGCACGGTCATGTGCGACACCCCCAGCATCTGCGTCAACTGGTGCACGCTCAGGACCGGATCGTCGTGCAGGCGGCGCAGGATCGCCTCCCGACGCTGGTCCGGAATGAGAGGACCTGTTTCTCCCACTTCGTCTCCCTCGTGGATCAGGCGCGGCGCGCGATACCTGTCGCCTCTTCGACTGCGCTAGGGTGCTTCACATATACGCACAGATAATCACGAATATTCAAGCATCCATCAGCCGAAGGACGAACCGTGCCGACTTGGGGCGCAATTGCCGACGACGTTACCGGAGCCACGGATCTGGCCAACAACTTCGTGGCGCGCGGCATGACGGTGACGGTGCTCCTGGGGACTGCGGCGCTCACCCAAGAGATGGCCGAGGAACTGACCGCATCGAGTGTCCACGCCGTGGTGATCGCTCTCAAGAGCCGGACGGCGCCCGTCGATGACGCGATCTCGGACAGTCGCGCCGCGTTGCGGTTCCTCGAGCGGATCGCGGTCACGCGCTGTTATCTCAAGTACTGCTCCACGTTCGACTCGACCACGGAGGGGAACATCGGTCCAGTCGTCGACATGGTGCTGGCAGAGCTCGGGGAGCCGCTGACGGTCGCGGTGCCGAGCTTCCCCGCCACCGGACGCACCCTGTACCAGGGGCACCTGTTCGTCGGCGACCGCCTTCTCAGCGAGAGCTCGATGCGCACGCATCCTCTCACGCCGATGACCGACCCGGACATCGTCCGTCACCTGCAGGCGCAGTCGACCAGTCGTGTGGTGCTGATCCCGCTCCAGACCGTGCGCGCCGGGGAAGGGGCGATCCGTGCGACGCTTTCGGCGCACGCGGACAGGGGAGTTCGGACGATCGCAGTGGTGGATGCCGTGGACGAAGACGATCTGCGCGCCATCGCCGCTGCGACGCGGGAGCTGCGAGTCGTGACCGGTGCATCCGGCCTCGCGCTGGGTCTGCCCGAAGAGGGGGCCTCGATCGATCCCCGCCGCATCGAGATCGTGCCCGGGCGGCGGGTCATCCTCAGCGGGAGCGCTTCCGCGCGCACGCGCGAGCAGGTGGAGGAGGGCAAGCGCGTTCACCCGTGGCGGCGACTCTCGCCCGCGGGAGCCATGAAGCGTCCGGCGGACGAACTGCGTGCGGTTCTCGAATGGGCGGAACGGGTCTGGCAGGCCGACCCGGACACGGTCCCTCTCGTGTTCGCGACGGACGCAGAGACGGAGCCCGTTTCGCTGGACGCGGCGAGCGACGCCATGGAACGCCTGCTCGCCGCCATCGCGTCGGGGATGGTCGGCCTCGGCGCGCGCAGCTTGATCGTGGCGGGAGGCGAGACCTCCGGGAGGGTCGGCGAGCGGCTCGGCATCCGCGCCCTGCGGCTCGGGCCTCAGATCGATCCGGGAGTGGCATGGAGCCTCGCTGTCACGGCGGACGGCACGCGCGTGAACGTGGCGTTCAAGTCGGGGAACTTCGGTGGTCCTGACCTCTTCCTGCGCGCCTGGTCGGCACTGGGTGAGGAAGAGGCCACGGAATGAGCGGCGCATCGCCGCAGGATCGCGCGCGATCGGAGCTCGTCGAGGTGGCCCGGGACATCGCTGCGCAAGGTCTGAGCCCGGGTTCGTCGGGAAACGTGAGCAGTCGTGTCGGAGAGCTGATTCTGATGTCGCGCACGGGTGCGCGCCTCGCGGAGCTGACTGTCGACGACCTCGCGGCCATCGACATGGCGGGTGAGCACGTGGCGGGGCCGCCGGCGACGAAGGAGCTGCCCCTGCACCTGGCGCTCTACCGCCGAGACCCGGCGACGGCATCCGTGATCCATCTGCATTCGCCGTATGCTGTCGCGGCTTCGTGCCTCGAGCCGTGGTCCGCGGCAAGTGCCCTCGCCCCCCTCACGCCGTACTTCGTGATGAGGGTGGGCAGCACGCCTCTCGTCCCCTACGCGCATCCTGGTGATCCGCGGCAGGCTGCGGTGGTGGAGGCGATGCCCGGCCGGTTCCGTGCCGCCCTTCTCCAGCGGCACGGCTCGATCGTCGCGGGCGCCGACGCGTCGTCGGCGGCGGCGGCGGCGATCGAGCTGGAGGAGGCCTGTCGGCTGAAGGTGCTGCTGGCCGGAGTGCCGCACGGCATCCTGTCGGAGGACGAGGCTCTGGACCTCGCGGAGCGCTACGGCAGTGTCTGGGATGGGTGAGCGGCTGGCCGGGGGCGCGCCGAGAACCGAGCTCGTGCGCCCCCGCGCCGCCCGTTCACACCTGGGAGGGGGGCTCCGAGAAGGTGGCGCCCTCGCGAACGAACAGGTTGGAGAGCTTTCGGGAGACGAGAAGCCACTCGCCATCGGCGTTCCTCTCGAACCGGTCCCACTGGTCCGTCACAGAAAGCGGGTCGGCCGCCGGCTGCACGGGCACCCCGTCCGCGGCGTAGAGCAGGAGCAGCGAGACGAGCTCCACCCAGTCGTCGCCGCGGTCCACGATGTGCGTGTTGGTGATCATGTGGCGCGACGTGCGCACGCCGCGGTTGCGGCGGGCCTGATATCCGTCGTGGATGGCCTGGCGGCCGACCACGAGTCGCTCGCCGAACGCGAGGGTGGCGTCTTCGGAGAAATAGTGCTGCACGTTCGTCGAGTCACCGTAGTCGACGTCGTACCAGATCGCCGTGATGATGTCGATGAACTGTTGCTTGTCAGCCTGCGAGACGGGCATGAGTGATCCTTGCGTTGAAGCGGACATGGAGTCGCGGATGACGCGCGGGGCGTCGATCGTGCACAGTCAAGCAGAGCGAACACGGTCCGATCGGACGTGGACATGCATCCGCGGGAATCGTTCGCATTGCGGAGGATTCGGCATATGCGTGTAGCGGTATGGGGTTTTCCGCTGTCGATGGCGACACTGGTTGCCGCAACGGTGGCGTCGGTCTTCCTCCCCGAGATCGGACCGACGATCGGCGGTTTCGCGGCTCTGCTGGCGGCGCTCTTCGGATTCTTCCTCGTCCGACGCGCGCAGCGCCTGACCGCCGCGATTCTGGTCGGCCTGGGTGTGCTGACCGTGATCGGGGCCACGCTCTGGGGGACGATGCCTGTGCTGTCCGCGCCGGCGGTCAATCAGGACCTCCTCGGCATGATCGCGGCGGTCGCGTTCCTCGGCGTCTTCGCGCGGCCCGACGACGCTCCCTCGCGCCTGACCGGCGCGGCGGCGGTATGGCGGACAGGAGCGGTCGTCCACCTGGTCGGCGCGGTGATCAACATCAGCGCGATGACCATCATCGGCGACCACCTGCGTCGCGAGGGGAAGCTCGGGAGGGGAGAATCGGTCCTCCTCACCCGTGCCTACACGTCGGCGGCGTTCTGGTCGCCGTTCTGGGCCGGTTCGGCTGCCGCGCTCGCCTTCGCCCCCGATGCGCGGCTGGGCATCGTGATCACCGTCGGGTTCGTGCTGGCGACGCTCGCGATGGCGGCCACGATGCGGACCGTCACCCGCGCGATGGGGGACGGCCTGGCGAGCTATCGCGGGTTCCCCATGACCTGGGGGCTGTTGCGGGTGCCTCTCGCGCTGGTGGTCGCCGTCGCCGCGCTCCACGTGTTGCTGCCCGGGGTGCCGGTGACCAGACTCGTGGCGCTCTCCGCGGTCGGCGCGCTGGCGATCCATGTCGCGGGCACCCGGCCCGGCGTCCGGCGGTTTCTGCGAGAAGCCGCGTCCACGCTCACCGGCGTGCGGGGGGAGACGGTGCTGTTCGTCTCCGCCGGCATCCTGGCGACGGGCCTCAGTGGGCTGCTGGCCGTGGCCCATCCCGTCCTCCCGTTCGAGCGGTACGGGGTCCCGCTGGCGTGGGCCGGAGCCGTTGCGATGATCGTGCTGTCGCTCGTGGGCGTGCACCCGGTCATCTCGATCGGCCTCATCGCCGCGGTCGTCGCCCCGCTGGAGCCCGAGGCGACGCTCTTCGTGGCCTCGTCGCTCGTCGGATGGGGTGCCGGGGCGGCGATCGGTCCTCTGTCGGGTACGCAGATGTACCTCCAGGGGCGGTACCAGGTGGACCCTCTCGCCACCACCAGAGCGAACGTGGCCTTCGTGGGCGTGGTGCTCGCACTGTCATGGCCGGCGCTCGCGCTCGTCGCGTGGCTCGTGGACGTGGGGCTGTGAGCCCCCCTCGACACGTCAGGCGTCAGGGACGAAGGGCGATGTTCCGCCCACCTCGGTCGTGAGAGCGACCGCGGCTTCCTGGAGCGCCAGGCGCTGCGGGGAGCCCGGGCTGAAGTCGGTCATCCTGTTCGTTCCGAGAAGCGCAAGGGTGGCGCAGATCCCATACTCATCGAAGACCGGCACGGCCGCGCCGACGAGGCCGTCCTCCTCATCCACGATGCAGATGCCGGAGCGCCGGACCTCATCGATCGCGGCATCGATCTGGGCGCGCGCCGGTTGGGGCACGTACTTCAGGAGGCGCTCCATCGCCAGCTGGTCAGGATGCAGGGCCAGGAAGACCTTCGTCTGTGCGGCCGTGAGGTCCAGCTGCGAGCCGACCCGCACCGTCACGACCATCGTGCGGCGATCGTCCTCCTGTACGCGGGTGACGACCGGGCCGCTCGCGCCCCACAGGCTCAGGACGCACGTCGTGTGTGTCGCGGCGGTCAGCTGGGCCATGTGCGGCGCCGCCAGCGCGACCACCTGCCGCTGGCCGAGCGCGACGATCCCCAGCTGAAGGACCCTCCCGCCGGGGACGAACGTGCCCCGCCGCTGGCCGCGGTCCAGCAGCCCTGCGGTGACGAGCGACGAACAGTACCGGTAGGCCGTGGTCCGGTTGAGTCCCGTGAGATCGGCGACTTCGACGGCGGTCAGCTCCATGGCGTGCGGCCCGAACAGGGACATGATCTGGCCCGCGCGTGACACGGCCTGGATATCCGTGGACGCCGACTCCTCATCACTGATGACAGCCATCCGTTCGACACCTCACCATCCATCGGGGCCCCCGAGCGCGGGACCGGGTGGGACCGGCGCTGTGACAGCGTAACCGACCTGGCGGGGACATCCCGCCGTCGCGATCGTAGGGCGGGATGACCCGATCCACGGTCCCGATGGCCATAATGTTCGTTATACGAACTACGAGGTCTCCTCAATCCCGCTCAGCGCCACAGTTTACCTGAATCGTCACCACTGCGGCGGCGGGGCGGGTATGCAGGAGCGGTAGACGTTGATCCTCCCGAAAGGAACTTGACAATGAAGTCCGGTTACACTCGCCTCGCGGTATCGCTCGCCTCCGCAGCGGTCGCCGCGCTCGTCCTGACCTCGTGCGCGACGTCGGCCCCACCGGCCGACCCGGGCGGCAAGAGCGCCGAGCCCGTCGATCTGACCTTCGTCGCCTACGGTGGAGCGGGCCAGGATGCGATGATCGCCGCATGGCAGGAGCCCTACACCGCACTGCACCCCGAAGTGACGTTCTCGAACACCTCCCCCGCGGACGTGGCGCAGGTGAAGGCGCAGGTGATGGCCGGGGTGCCGCAATGGGATCTCATGTCGGTGGCGCCCTTCGCCGCAGCGCAGAACTGCGGCACGCTCTTCGAACCCCTCGACCTGTCCGACCTGAATCCCGCCGACTTCCCCGAGGGGGCGATCGGCGAGTGCTACATGAACGTGTTCGTCAACGGCCCGATCTTCGCGTACAACAAGGAGGCCTTCCCGGACGAGGCGACAGCGCCCAAGAAGCTCGCCGACTTCTTCGACCCGTCGATCCCTGGCAAGCGGGGCATCGTGGCGACCCTCCAGGACGGCATGCTCGAATACCCGCTCCTTGCGGATGGCGTCCCGGCCGACGACCTCTATCCGATCGATGTGGACCGCGCGTTCAAGCTGTGGGAACCCATCCGCGACGAGACGATCTTCGCCGAGAACGTCGGCGCGCTCCAGCAGGCGATCGCCTCCAAGCAGGTGGACATGTGGCTCCTCGTGAGCTCGCGGCAGCTGGCTCTCCTCAACGACGGCGTATCGCTCCAGCCCGTGTGGGACCGCACGCTCGCGAGCTTCAACTCGTTCGCGGTGCCGCTCGGCTCGCCCAAGAAGGAGGCGGCGACGGAGTTCCTCAAGTTCATGGTGCAGCCCGAGCAGTCGGCTCGTGAGGCGGAGCTGGGCGGGGTGGGCGCCATCAACCTGAAGAGCAAGCCCAAGCTCAGCGAGAACGGCCAGAAGGTCGACATCTACGGTCCTGAGAACACGGGCGAGACCATCGTCCAGAACATCGCGTGGTACGCCGAGAACTACAACGACGTGCAGCCGCGTCTCGTGGCCTGGCTCAACGGCTGATCAGGCGACCGACCCCGGCGGGCGGCATCCTCGCTTCGGCGTGATGCCGCCCGCCGGCGTCGTCGGCGGACCCTCCCTGACGCGTTCGTGCGCGACCAGGAGGGCAACACTCGGGCTCGTCGCGTTCGCGCGGGCCTGACACGCATCCGCATCCGGCCACGTAGCCTGGAGCCGTGAGTGCCTACGTCTCGGCGTTCGAGCTGTTCTCCATCGGGATCGGCCCCTCGAGCTCCCACACCGTCGGTCCCATGCGGGCCGCAGCCG
>Ga0164243_10003111_pt1 | contig 26776 bp, 22 predicted proteins | sample OricompcompostOP_FD_108781 | JGI IMG/M metagenome (GOLD analysis project Ga0164243, IMG submission 108781) | Organic Plus compost microbial communities from Emeryville, California, USA - Original compost - Organic plus compost (OP) | ecosystem: Engineered > Solid waste > Mixed feedstock >...
CTCCCACAAGCCATCCGAGACGATCCATGGCAGCTTCTCTCCCTTCCGCACACCAAGATCAACGACCAAGATCACCAACAGACACGCAACAAGATCATTCTGTTAGCACCTCTTATTTGCGCGGTGGGTCGCCGTTGCTGGCGGGTCGCCGTTTGCGCGGCACAGGGGGATGCCCGCCGCAGGCGACGCTTTGAATCCTGGCGGTACCTCGTCGGCGTGGCGAAGACTCTGCACGTGCGCCCTGTGCAGATTCCTGGCACGGGTGCGTTGTTGTACTTCCAGGGTTCAAGGCGTCGCCTGCGGCGGGCATCACACCCCGCGCGGGGTAGCGCGAAGCGCGGGTTTCCGCTCGGCGCCCTGGCTGTACCACGACGCCCCCGTGCCAGGAATCTGCACAGACCCCGCTCTGCTCCTGCCCGCACTTCGCAAACGGCGCCCAGCCACGACGGCGGCCGCACGCGCAAAAAATGAGTCTCGCGAAGCGAGGCCTTTCACGCGCGCAGCGCGGGAGCGCGGGGCAGCGAGGGTGCGGCAGCGCGTGGTCAGTCGTCGGCAGGCCGGCGGCGCGCGTTTCGTACCTCGGTCAGCGCTATGGCCGCGGCCAGGCAGGCCAGTGGGGCGGCGGGGAGGATGTAGCGGTAGCCGAAACCGGACGTCACCGGCGGTACGAGGAGCATCACCATAGCGGCCGTCCAGGGCAGTAGCGCGCCGCCGCCCAGGCGGCGCCAGAGCAGGATGATGCCGGTCAGGGCGGTGGCCAGGATCACTCCGAGAAGCGTGCCGGGTAGCCGTACGTGGTGCTGGTAGGCGCGGATGTACGCGGCGTAGGGGTCGACGACCGGCGTGCCCCCGTCCGCGTGGGCGTAGGTGCGGGAGTCCGCGAGGATGGTGGCGCCGGGGACCGACACGTCCGGCTTGAGCGGCTTGACGTGTTCGGGGAACTCGTACGCGCGCATGCTGGCGGCCGTCGGGTACCCGTGGCGGTTCCACTCGAAGGTATGGGCGAAGTCGACGGCCACCGTCCGCAGGTAGTCCGCCGGCTGGGCCTTGATGGCGCGCTTGGCGAAGTCGCCGGTGAGCGCGCTCATCCGCGGGGTGAACTTGCGCCAGGTGCCGATCTCCGACAGGGGCGGCACGTTCCAGATGTAGTCCGGGGAGCTGGCGCGCGCGGACACCGGGCCGCGCGGGCACAGGAACCGCTCGGAGTCGGGCGGGTCGATCTTCGCGCAGTCGGCGAACACCGCGGTGCGCCCGTACAGGAAGAGGCCGGAGCTGTTGGAGAAGCCGTACACGCCCCAGTACGCATGGAACCAGACCGCGTACGCGGCCAGCGGCACCGCACATCCCAGCGCCGCCGCGCCGAGCGCGCGCACGCCGACCCGCTGGATCAGCAGGACCACCACGATGACCGCGATCAGCGGCAGGCCGACCGACCGGCTCACCGTGCACCCGCCGATCGCCAGGCCCGCGACGGCGCACAGCACCCAGCCGGGCCGCGGCTTCCACAGCGCGGCCACGACCGCCGCGATCGCCAGCACCTCGAACAGCGTGTCGGACAGCAGCATGTGCTCAAGCTGCACCTGGTACGCGTCGAACAGCACGGGGAGGCTAGCCAGCGTCGCCGCCCACTGCGGCACCGCGAACCGCCGGCGCATCAGCAGGTACATCGCCGTCGCCGCGGCCAGCACCAGCAGATGCTGCACGATCGCGACGAAGATGTAGCTGTGCGCCGGTTCCAGCACGCGCAGGAAGAAGGCGTACCCCTGCGGCCGCGCGGGGTACGGCGCCGGGCGGACGGCCACCCCGAGGTAGGAGTGCGAGTCGGGGAACCACAGCACGCCGCGGTACGCCAGCACCGTCACGGCCCGTAGCGCGGTAGCGGCCAGCAACGCGCAGATGAACAGCGCGTGCCGCCGGACCCGCGCGCCGGCGGACGTACCCGGCCGGCTACACGGCGGCTCCGCGTCCGTTGCGCTCATCCGGTCCTGACGTTCGTGTGGCAGCTGCACGCGCGTTCCCCTGGTCGTCCGGACATGAGGTCACCAGTACGACGGTGGCGGGGGACATCCCGTTGACAGCGGAATGCACGGTTTTCCCTGTCATCCGAACATGATCGTAAGGCGTCTTAGGGATGAACGGTCTCAGACGCGGAGTTCGCGGGAATTTCACTCCTTGGGGCGCGCGGGGGACGTCAAGGCGAACGAAGGAGGGCGTCACGCATGCGGCCTGTGCTGAGCGTGGTCGTGCCGTTTTACGGGGTGGAGCAGTACCTGCGCGAGTGCCTGGACTCGTTACGCGCCCAGACGCTGCGCGACCTCGAAGTGATCATGGTGGACGACGGGTCACCGGACGGCAGCGCCGCGATCGCCAAGGAGTTCGCCGACCGCGACCCGCGGTTCGTCCTGGTCCAACAGGAGAACCAGGGCCTCGGCCCGGCGCGGAACACCGGCGCGGCACGGGCGCGCGGCACGTACCTCGCGTTCGTGGACAGCGACGACGTCGTCGCGCGCAACTGCTACGAACTGCTCGTCGGCTCGCTGGAGGACAGCGGCTCGGACATCGCCTGCGGCAACGTGGCGCGGTTCGACGCGGTGCGCACGTACCCGTCGGACATGCACCGGGCGACCTTCCGTACCGCCCGCCGCGCGACCCACGTCACCCGCGACGAGACGCTCCTGATGGACCGGACCGCGTGGAACAAGGTGTTCCGCCGGTCGTTCTGGGACGCCCACTCCTTCGCCTTCCCCGCCGGCGTGTACGAGGACATCCCGGTGACGGTCCCGGCGCACTTCCTCGCGACGTCCGTCGACGTGCTGACCGACGTCGTCTACTACTACCGGGTCCGCGGCGACGGCGACGCCTCCATCACCCAGCGGCGCGCCGAGATCCCGAACATGGAGACGCGCGTCGCCGTGGTCCGGGACACCTCCGCCTTCCTCACCCGCAACGCCCCCGCCGAGCTGGCCCGCGCGTACGACCGGTACGCCCTGAGCAGCGACCTGCGGCCGTTCCTCAACACGCTCGCCCGCGCCGACGAGGCGTACCGCGACCGCTTCGCCGAGCTGATGGCCCCGTACCTGGCCACCGTCGACGGCACCGTCCTCGACGAGCTGCCCGCGATCACCCGGCTGGAGTACCACCTGCTCGGCCGCGGCCTGATGGCCGAGCTGCTCGAGGTCCTCGACTTCGAGGCCGGCGGCACGCGCGACGCCGGGACGGTGCGCCAGGGGCGCCATTGGTACGCGCGGTACCCGTACTTCCGCTCCGAGCTGGACGTCCCGGACCGGATCTATGAGCTGCGCGACGAGCTGGGCCTGCGCGCCCGGGTCGACGACGTCGAGTGGCGGAACGGCCGGCTGCGCGTCACCGGGCACGCCTACATCGACCGGATGGGCACCCGGCACAAGTGGCGCTCCCAGATCGTGGTGCTGCTGCGCCGTCCGGGCACCAAGCGGGTCCGGCCGGTGCGCATTACGCGGGTGCTCCGCCCGGACGTCACCGCGGCGGCCAACCAGCGCGGCCGGTGCTACGACTGGTCCGGCTTCACGTTCGAGCTCGACCCGGCCCGGCTCGGGTTACCGCGCGGCGCCGCGGCCTCGACCTGGGAGATCCACGTGCTCGTGGCGACCCGCGGGGTGTTCCGCCGCGGCCCGCTGGCCCGGCCGATGCCCGGGCGGGCCGAGCACCCGCCGTACCGCGACCTGCCCGACGGCGCCGGCGGCCGGGTGCGCGTGCAGCCGACCATCAACGCCCGCGGCCACCTGGTGATCCGGACCGAGCGGATCACCGCGGCCATCACCGGGTACCGGATCGCCGACGACGTCCTGCACCTGACCGGCCGGCTCGACGACCCGTCCGCGGCCGCGCCGGAGCTCACGGCACGGTTGCGGCGCGGCATGACGGCCGTGCGCGTCCCGCTGACCCGCACCGCGGACGAGGGCGGCCGCGGCTTCACCGCGGAGTTCCCGCTCGCCCGGCTGTTCGGCGCCGACCACACCGCGGCGCCCGCCGAGGCCTGGCCGGATCCGGACGACACCGACGACGCCGGCGCCATGCAGGCGGCGCTCGCCGTGGACCCCGGCGTGGCCTGGGACGTCCTGGTCGAGCCCGGCGGCGACGCCGCCCCCGTACCGGTGACGGTGACCGACGGCTTCGCCGGCACCCGGCACGCGGCCGGCGGGCGCGAGATCGCCGTCGACCGCACCCGGTACGGCGACCTCATCCTGGTCGAACGCGTCCCGCACCTCGTCGCCGACCGCGTCGCCTGGACCACCGACGGCCGGCTCGAGCTCGGCGGCGGCTGCGCCGACCCGGCGACCCGGCCGTCCGAGATCATCCTCGACCACCACGGCCGGGCACCGTCCCGCCGGTTCCCGCTGCACTGGGACGGCGCGCGCTTCACGGCCGTCCTGGCGCCCGGTGACCTGGAGGACTTCGGCCAGCGGCACGGCATCGCGGTGGGCACCTGGGACCTGCGGACCGAGGTGGCCGGCCAGCGCCGGGCCGTCCTCATCGAGCGGAACCTGGTCGACGACCTGGGCGGCCGGCGCCGCGTCCGCGACCAGGAGATGGAGGTGCGCACGTACCGGCTGGACGCGCTGCGCCTCGTGATACGCGGCGCCTACACCGACGAGCGCGGCGCGTACGCCCAGCACCTGCTGCGCCGGGACACCTACCCGGCGCTGCGCGCCCGGCCGCTCCGCGACGCCGTGGTGTTCGAGAGCTACTTCGGCACGCAGTACTCCTGCAGCCCGCGCGCCGTCTACGAGGAGATGCGGCGGCGCGACCTCGACCTGGACTTCGTCTGGGTGTCCGAGGGCGGGCTGCTACGGCCGCCGGGCCCGGCCCGTACGGTGCTGGTCGGCAGCCGGGAGCACTACGAGGCGCTGGCCACCTCCCGGTACATCGTGAGCAACTGCGGCATCCAGTACTGGTACGTCAAGCGCGAGGGACAGACGTACGTCCAGACCTGGCACGGCAGCCCGCTGAAGCGGATCGGCTTCGACATCGAGGCGCCGACGATGGAGCGCGGCCGCCGGCGCATGGAGATCCTCGGCGCGGACGCGCTCAACTGGGACCTGCTGGTCTCGCAGAGCGCGTTCACCACGCCGATCCTGCGCCGCGCGCTGCGGTACGACGGCGAGGTGGGCGAGTTCGGCTACCCGCGCAACGACGAGCTGCACCGCGGCGGCCCGGAGGCGGTCGCGCGGCGCCGCGCCCGCGCGCGCGAGCGGCTCGGGATCCCGCCGGGCAAGCGGGTCGTGCTGTACGCGCCGACCTGGCGGGACGACCAGAACCCCACCCGCGGCGTGTACGGCTTCGACATCCCGCTGGACCTGGGCGCCGCCCGCGACGCGCTCGGCGAGGATTACGTGCTGCTGCTCCGCATGCACCACCTGATCACCAGCGCCGCGCGGATCACCGACACCCCGTTCCTGCGCGACGTGTCCGCCCACCCCGACATCAACGAGCTGTTCCTGGCGAGCGACGTCCTGGTCACGGACTACTCCTCGGCGATGTTCGACTTCGCCGGCACGGGCCGCCCGATCCTGCTGTTCACGCCCGACCTGGAGCGGTACCGGGACACCACGCGCGGCCTGTCGTTCGACTTCCCCGCGTACGCGCCCGGCCCGCTGCTCGGCACCTCGGACGAGCTGATCGCGGCGCTCGGCGACCTCGACGGGGTGGCGGCGCGGTACGCCGACGCGCACGCCCGCTTCCGCGCCACGTTCAGCGCGCTGGACGACGGCAACGCGGCTGCCCGCGTCGTCGACTACCTGCTGAGCCGGGGAGGATGAGCGGGGCCGCTCCGCTTCTCGCGGATTCCGATCGCGCGGCGCGCGGCCGTAAGACGGCGGTACGAGGGACGGAGGTCCTGATCACCGAGCCGGGTGGGCCGGTACGGTGATCCGGTGCGATTGATCTCGGCCGAGCAGCTGTCCTCCGTTCTGTCGCGGCTGCCGGGCCGCCCGCGGGTGGTGGCCGGGGGGAACTTCGCCACGCCGTGGCGGGCGCTGGCCGTGCTGGACGGCGCGGTCGCCGAGTACCGGCTGTTCGTGCTCAACGGCCAGCCGGGGCTACCGGACCGGGACGGCGTGCTGCTTGAGACCCCGTTCGTGGGGCCGGGCATGCGCGGCCGCCGCGGCCTGCGCTACTTCCCGTCCCGGCTGTCCCTGGTGCCGCACCTGCTCAAGGGGGACCTGCCGCCGGACGTCGTGCTGGTGCAGACGTCGGAGCCGGTGGACGGCACGGTCTCCCTCGGCATCGAGGTCAACATCCTGCCCGCCGCGATCGAGGCGGTCCGGGCCCGCGGCGGGCTGGTGGTGGCCCAGGTCAACCCGCGGATGCCGTTCACGTACGGCGACGCGGTGCTGCCGGTCACCGAGATCGACCACGCGATCGAGACCGACGAGCCGCTGCCCGTACCGGCCGCGCGGCCGCTCGGGGAGAACGCCCGGGTGATCGGCGACCGGGTCGCCGAGCTGGTGCCCGACGGCGCGACGCTGCAGCTGGGCATCGGCGCGGTACCGGACGCCGTGCTTGAGTCCCTGCGTGACCGCCGCGGCCTGGGCATCTGGTCGGAGATGTTCAGCGACGGCGTCCTCGAACTGGAGAAGGCCGGCGCCCTGGACCCGCACGACCCGGTCACCGCCTCCTTCGCCTTCGGCGGCGAGCAGCTGTACGACTGGATCGACCGCAACGGCCGGGTCCGCATGCTGCGCACCGAGAAGACCAACGATCCCGGCCTGATCGCCCGCCGCCCGCGGCTGGTCTCCATCAACTCCGCGCTCCAGGTCGACCTGTACGCCCAGGCCAACGCCAGCCGGGTGGACGACGTCACCTACTCCGGCTTCGGCGGCCAGACCGACTTCGTCGTCGGCGCCCTGCACTCACCCGGCGGCCACGCGATCATCGCCCTGCCGTCCTGGCACCCCAAGGCCGACACCTCCACCGTCGTCCCGCGCCTGGCCGGCCCCGTGACGTCCTTCCAGCACAGCTACATCGTCAGCGAACAGGGCACCGCGACGATCTGGGGCCACGACGCCACCACCCAGGCCCAGCAGATCGTCGACCGGGTCGCCCACCCCGACGCCCGCGACGACCTGCGCGAACACGGCCGCGCCCTGGGCTTCGCGCTGCGCTGAGGCCGCCCGGTCAGTGCGGGATGGCCGCGATGATCTCCTGGGCGCCGGCGGCGACCAGGTCGGCGCAGACGGCGCGGCCGAGCTCGGCGGGGTCGCCGCCGGGCGCGGCGCGGTGTTCGGCGTCGGCCATGCGGGTGCCGTCCGGGGTGAACACGATGCCGCGCAGGTGCAGGCGGCCGTCGGGCAGGGTGCGGCAGTGGCCGGCGATCGGGGAGTTGCAGTGGCCGCGCAGGCCGCGGAGCAGCGCGCGTTCGGCGGTCACCGCGCGGCGGGTGGCGGCGTGGTCGAGGGCGGCGAGCAGCCCGGTGAGGGCGTCGTCGTCGCGGTGGCACTCGACGGTGAGCACCCCGGCGCCGACGGCGGGCAGCAGCTCCCGCGGGGTGAAGCGCTGCCGGGCGCGGTCGGCCAGGCCCAGCCGGTCGAGGCCCGCGGCGGCCACCACCATGGCGTCGAGCGGCGTGGTGCCGCGGTCGAGCTCGGCCAGGCGGGTGCCGACGGCGCCGCGTACCCGGGTGATGGCCAGGTCCGGGCGCATCCGGCGCAGCTGCGCGGCGCGGCGTACGGCCGAGGTGCCGATGCGCGCGCCGGACGGCAGGTCCTCCAGGGTGGCGGCCGGTGCGCCGTCCGGGACGACCAGCACGTCGGCGACGTCGGCACGGGACAGGTACGCGGCGGTGACCAGCTCGTCCGGACGGTCGACGTCGCCGGGCAGGTCCTTGACGCAGTGCACGGCCACGTCCACCTCGCGGTTCAGGAGCCGCTCGTCGATGGCCGTGACGAACAGGCCCTTGCCGCCGAGCACGGCCAGGTCACCGTCCCAGCGGTCGGCCGTCGTCGTGGTCGGCACCAGCCGGACCTCGACCTCCGGCGCCCGCTCCGCGAGCAGCCCGGCGACCAGCCGCGCCTGCGCGAGCGCCATCGGGCTGGCCCGCGTCCCGAGCCGCAGCATCCGGGTCTTCGGGCCGGGCGGCGTCGCCGGTGTCACGGGTGACCGTCCTTCCTGCGGGACGCGTCAATGCGCCTCGGTGAGCAGGGACAAGGTAGCGAGGTAGTAGTAGTCACCGTACGGCAGGGGGCCGTTGACGCCGCGCCGGTGCGGCGCGGAGTAGCAGGCGTGGGCCAGCAGGCCGATCGCGTCGTCCAGCAGGGCGTGCTCGCGCAGCGCACGGAGCAGGACCGGCAGGCGGGCGGCGGCCTGGGCCCGCTCGGCCAGGTCCGGGGCGTCGCGCAGGACGCGGGCCAGGCCGTAGCCGACGATCGCGGCCGCCGAGGAGTCGGTGAGGCCGGTGTCGCGGAGCAGGTCGTACGGGGTGGGCCCGGTGAGGTCGTGCCGGGCGCAGTAGTAGTCGAGCAGCCGGCACGCGAGGTCGGCGTACCGCGGCTCGCCGGTCTCGGCGGCCATGATCAGGTAGCCGGAGATGGCCCACGCCTGGCCGCGGGTCCAGCAGGACGCGTCGTCGGCGCCCTGGAACGTGCCCTGCCAGGTCGGCGTGCCGTCGTCGGCGATGCGGGCCAGATGGTACGTCGAACCGTCCGGCCGCAGCAGACTGTGCGCGGTCCGGTCGGCGTGCCGGCGCGCGACGTCGGTCCACGACGGGTCGCCGGTGTGCCGCCCGGCCCACAGCAGCAGCGGCAGGTTCATCATCGTGTCGATGGTGCTGGTGGGCCGCGACCGGTCCTCGCCCACCTGGCCGAACGCCTGCAGGTGACCGGACGGGGAGACCTGGCGCTCGGCGAGCCGCCCGGCCGCCCGCAGCGCCTGGCCCGCCGCCGTCGCGTCGCCGTACAACGTGGCGACGAGCGCCGCGCTGGGCCAGAAGATGAACCCGAGGTCGTGCGTGCCGCGGTCGTCGGCGCGGCACGCCAGCCGCCCGGTCAGCTCCCGGGCCCGCTCGACGAGCCCCTCCGTACGGCAGCCGAGCCGGTCCAGCTCGATCAGCGCGCCGGCCCAGAACCCGCTGGTCCAGTTGCCGTGGTCGTAGTCGTCGCCGATCCAGCGGCTGGCCTCGTCGATCGGGCGGTAGACCCAGGCGCCGTCCTCGGCGTAGTGCGCGGTCCGGTCGGGCCGGTCGCCGAAGGCGGCGTCGAGCACCCGCCGGGCCATCTCGTCGAGTTCGGCGTCGCCGGGCAGTTCCACGTCGGGCAAGCGGGCGGGCATGCGGGCTCCTCCTGGGTCGCGGCGGTACGGGGGCGTTGACAACCTCCGCGGTAGGGACGTTAGAGTCTGCGCAATCCATTGCGCAACCGATTGCGGAGCCCCCATGGTGGACCTCAACGGCGTGATACCGGCGAACGTCCTTCCGCTCGACGACGACCTGTCGATCGACGAGGCCGCCTATCGCGCGCACATCCGGACGCTCGCCGAGGTGCCCGGCGTCGTGGCCGTCACGTGCAACGGCCACGCCGCCGAGGTCGCCAGCCTGACCCGCGACGAGCGGCGTACGGCCGTCGCCTTGGCCTGCGAGTCCGCCGGTACGACGCCGGTGGTCGCCGGAATCCACGCGGAGAACCACGCCCAGGCGATCGGCTACGCCCGCGACGCCGCGGCCGAGGGCGCCGCCGCCCTGCTGGTCTTCCCGCTGCCCGCGCTCGCGCTCGGCGGCAGCCAGGAGATGGGGTACCGGCACGTCGCCGAGCTGGCGTCCGCCGTCGACCTGCCGCTGGTGGTCTTCTCCTATCCGGAGTTCACCGGCATGGCGTACGACCTGGACACGCTCGGCCGTATCTGCGCCATCGAGTCCGTCGCGGCCGTCAAGGAATGGACCCTCGACCTGCGCAAGCACGAGGACACCCGGCGGCTGCTCGCCGCGCTGGACCACCCGGTGTTTCTGCTGACCAGCTTCAGCACGAACCTGCTCCCGGCGCTGGCCTCCGGCGCCGACGGCATCCTGTCCGGCCACGGCAGCGTCATCGCCGGCCTGCACGCGGGCCTGCTCGACGCGGTGCGCGCCGGCGACCTCGCCGAGGCCGAGCGCCGGTACGCGCGCATCCAGATCCTCACCCGGGTCATCTACCGCGCGCCGATGGCCAACATGTACGCGCGGATGAAGGAGCACCTGATCATGCTCGGCCACAAGATGGGCCCCGCCGTACGGCCGCCGCTCGAACCGGTCGGCGACACGGAGCGGCGCGAGCTGCGCCGGGCCCTGACCGACGCCGGGCTGGTGTGATGACCGACAAGAGCCGTACGCCCACGGCCCGCGCCGTCGCCGAGCGGGCCGGCGTCTCGGTGACCACCGTGTCCCGGGTGATCAGCGGCCAGGCGTCCGCCATCCCGCAGAGCACCCAGGACCGGGTCCTGCAGGCCGCCCGCGAGCTGCACTACCGCCCGAACACGCTGGCCCGCGCGCTGCGCAAAGGCACGACGCAGAGCATCGGGCTGATCGTGCCGGACATCTCCGACGCCTACTTCCACCAGATCGCCCGCGGCGTCGAGGACGTCGCGCAGGCGGCGGGCTGCGTGGTCATCCTGGCCAACACCGACCGCATCCCCGAACGCGAGCTGGCCTGCGTGAACCTGCTGCTGGACAAGCGGGTGGACGGCATCGTGTTCGCCGGCGGCGGCATCGACGACGACGCGCACCTGGCCGGCACCGACTGGGGCGCGGCCAAGGTGATCATGGTCGGCCCGCACGGCCTGCCGTTCCCGTCCGTCACCGTGGACAACACCGCCGCCATCGCCGACCTCGTGCACCACCTGTACGACCTCGGGCGCCGCCGCGTCCTCTGTCTCGCGGGCCGGGAGAACTGGCAGATCACGCAGCAGCGGCTGGACGGCTACCGGCAGGCGGTGGCCGAGCTCGGCCTCGCCGACGATCCCGAGCTCGTCGTCTTCGGCGCCTTCACCGAGACGGCCGGCGAGGAGCTGACCGCCAAGGCGCTGGCGTCGGCCGGGTCGTTCGACGCGGTCGTCGCGTTCAACGACTACACGGCGATCGGCGCCCTCCGCGCCATCCGGGACGCCGGGGCGCGCGTGCCCGACGACATCGCGGTCGTCGGCTGCGACGACATCCCGGTGGCCCGCATGGTGCACCCGGCGCTCACCACGATCGGTTTCTCCCAGTACGACTTCGGCCGAACGGCCGCGGAGCTGATCCTCGACCCGTCACGCGTACCCGCGGACGGCAACGTCACTTTCCCGTACGAGCTCGTCGTCCGGGAGAGCACGGCCCACAAGGCCGGCGCATAAGTCCCCTACCCCCGTCCATCCGGCCGTCTCCGGCGGAAGGAGCGGTTCCATGTCCCCCGCACCGGTACTGACCCGACGGCGCTACAAGGTCGCCTTCGCGATCTCGTTCGCCTTCTTCGTGGCGTACTTCGACCGTACGAACGTCTCCGTCCTCATCGCCAACCACACGTTCACCGACGACCTCGGCATCACCGGGAACGCCTGGGAGCAGGGCCTGCTGGTCACCGGCTTCCTGTTCCCGTACGGCCTGTGCAACTTCCTCACCGGGCCGCTGGGCGACCTGGTCGGCGGCCGCCGCGGCGTCATCTGGGCGATCAGCGCCTGGACCGTGCTGATGATCGCGATGGGCCTCACGTCGAGCTTCGCCGTGATGCTCATCCTGCGCATCCTGCTCGGGCTGACCGAGTCGATCATGACGCCGGCGAGCAACCTCATCGTCTCCGAGTGGTTCCCCGACCGGGAACGGGCCCGGGCGAACTCCGCCTGGCTGTGCGGCCTGTTCGTGGCCCCGGCCATCTCGTTCCCGATCATCGTCGGCATCGTCAACGTCGCCGACTGGCGCGCGAGCTTCTTCGTCCTGGCCGCCGTCGGCGCGGTGATCGGCCTGCCGATGATCTGGCGGTGGACCGCGGACAAGCCCGAGGACCTGTCCTCGGTGTCGGAGGCCGAGCTGCGGCACATCCGCGACGGCCAGTCCAAGCCGGTCGCGCCCGAGCCGGTACGGTCCGCGCTGCGCAAGCTGTTCGCCGACAAGCGGCTGTGGATCTGCTCGTTCGCCTACATGGGGTACGGCCTGGGCTTCTGGGGCCTGAGCACGTTCGTCCCGTCGTACCTGGAGCACGCGCGGCACCTGAACTTCACCACGTCCGGCACGTTCGCGGTGCTGCCCTGGCTGGCCGCCGCGGTGCTGACGCTGGTCGGCGGGTTCCTCGGCGACCGGCGGCCGCGCGGCCGGGTGCTGCTGTGGTCCGGCGGGTACCTGCTCGCCGCCGTGCTGTCGTACCTCGGCGTGGTGACCGGCGCGGTGTCGCTGTCGATCGCGCTGCTGTCCGCGGCGATCGGGCTCCTCGGGTTCACGCTCGGCCCGATGTGGGCGGTCGTGCAGGAGATCACGCCGCGCGGCACCACCTCGCTGGGCACCGGCGTGGTGAACGGCTTCTCCTACATCGCGTCGGCGTTCGGGCCGGCGCTGGTCGGCCTGCTGGTCGACTCGACCGGCTCGTACGACGCCGGGTTCTTCCTGCTGGCCGGGTTCCTCGTGGTCACGGCCGCGGCGCTGGCGCCGATGTGGCGGAACCGCGCGCAGGCCCCGGCGACCGTCCCCGTACCGGAGAAGTGAAAGGAACGCTCATGGCAGGCATATCGATCGGCCAGACGGTCACGTTCAGCAAGACCGTCGGCGAGTCCGACGTGTACCTGTTCGCCGGGATCAGCGGCGACCTCGGACCGAACCACGTCAACGAGCAGTACATGAGCAAGACCCGGTACGGCCGGCGGATCGCGCACGGCGTGCTGCTCGTCGCGTACATGTCGGCCTGCTCGACGCGGGTGATCGAGGAGGCGGGCAACGCGCCCACCGTGTCGTCCGGGTACGACCGGATCCGGTTCGTCAAGCCGGTGTTCATCGGCGACACGGTCACGGTCACGTACACGGTCTCCGGTCTTGACGAGGAGCAGGGCCGGATCACCTCCGACGTCACCGTGCGCAACCAGGACGACGAGGTCGTCGCCGTCGCCACGCATCTGATGAGGCGGGTGTGACCATGGAGGAGCACGAGCTGCTGCGCGACACCGTGCGGCGGTTCGCCGAGACCGAGGTGGCGCCGCGGGCCGCCGCGATCGACCGGGACGACGCGTTCCCGCACGACCTGTACCGGCGGATGGGCGAGCTGGGGCTGCTCGGGCTCAACGTGCCCGAGGAGTACGGCGGATCGGGCGCGGACGAGCTGAGCACGGCGATCGCGCTCGAGGAGCTGGCGCGGGCGTCCGGCGCGGTGGCCAACGCGTGCCTGCTGGCCAAGCTGCAGTCCGAGCTGATCCTGCGCCGCGGCACGCCCGAGCAGATCCGCGCGTACGTCCCGGCGATCGCGGCGGGGGAGCGGATCTGCCTGATCGCGGTGACCGAGCCGGGGACCGGCTCGGACGTCGCGAACGTCACGACCGCGGCGCGGCGTACGGAGTCGGGATGGCGGATCACCGGCACCAAGGCGTTCATGACCGCGGGCGCGGTGGGCGACCTCGCCGTCGTGCTGGCCCGGACCGAGGAGGGGCTCAGCACGTTCCTGGTGGAGAAGAGCCCGGACGGCGATCCGGCGTCCGGGTTCGTGGTCGACCACAAGGACGAGCTGATGGGCATGCGCGGGCTCGCCACGGCCGGGATCGCGCTGCGCGACACCGAGGTCGGGGCGGGCCAGGTGCTCGGGGAGCCGGGTGCGGGGCTGAAGAACGCGCTCGGGTCGTTCACCAACGGGCGGATCGTGATCGCCGCGCTGGCGCTCGGGCTCGCGGTGGGCGCGTACGACGCGGCCGTCGCGTACGCCGACGCGCGCCGCGCGTTCGACCGGCGCATCGGCGACCACCAGGCCGTGCAGTTCATGATCGCGGACGCGCGGGTGGAGATCGACGCGGCCCGCCTGCTGATCCACCGGGCCGCCGGTCTCAAGGACGCCGGGAAGCCGTACGCCCTGGAGGCGTCGGAGGCCAAGCTGTTCGCCTCCGACACCGCGGTCAAGACGGCCAGCAACGCCGTCCAGATCCACGGCGGCTACGGCTACACCAAGGACGCCGTCGTCGAACGCATCTACCGCGACGCCAAGCTCACCCAGATCTACGAGGGCACCAACCAGATCCAGCGCATGATCATCGCCCGCCAGGTCGTCCCCAGGGAGGCCGCGTGACGGCGCGGGTGCACTGTGCGCTCGACGACGGCGTGGCCCGGCTGACGGTGGACAACCCGCCGTTGAATCTGCTGTCGCTCGACGTGCGGGCCGAGCTGGCCGGGCACGCGCGGCGGCTGGCGGCGGACGACGGGTGCCGGGTGGTCGTGGTCGCCGGGGCGGGGGAGCGGGCGTTCTCCGCCGGGTCGGACGTACGGGAGTTCCCCGACGGGGTGGACGGCGGGATCGAACGCGCCGAGAAGGAGCACGCCTGGTTCGCCGCGCTGGCCGAGCTGCCGCAGCCGACCATCGCCGCGCTGCACGGCCATGTGCTGGGCGGCGGCCTGGAGCTGGCGCTGACCTGCGACATCCGCATCGCCGACGCGGGCATCCGGCTGGGCTTCCCCGAGGTCGGCCTCGGCCTGGTCCCGTGCGGCGGCGGCGCGGCCCGCCTGCCGCACCTCATCGCGCCGTCCCGCGCGTACCGCCTGCTGCTCACCGGCGAGCGCATCGACGCCGGCCAGGCGCTCCAGTACGGCCTGGTCGACGGCATCGCGCCGCTGGCCGGTGCGCTCGACCTGGCCGCGCGGATCGCCGCCGCGCCGGGCGGCGCCACCCGGGCCATCAAGGCGACCGTCCGCGCCAGCCTGGCCGGCGGCGTGGACGCGGGCCTGGACGCGGAGACCCGCCTGGGCGGGCCGCTGTTCGCCACCGAGGACGCCCGGCGCGCCGTACGCGGCTTCCGAACCGAACGGAGGAATCATGGAGGGTCTGCAGATCCTGCGTGACGTCAGGATCGTGGCGTTCACGCAGTTCCTGCTCGGTCCGGCGAGCGTCCAGTACCTCGCCGACCTCGGCGCGGACGTGATCAAGATCGAGGCACCCGGCCGCGGCGCGTACGAGCGCTCCTGGGCCGGCGGCGACGCGTACGTCAACGGCGTGAGCACGTTCTTCCTGCTCTCCCACCGCAACGTGCGCGACGTGACCATCAACCTGAAGTCCCCCGAAGGCCGTCAGGCGGCCGAACGGCTCGCCGCGAGCGCCGACGTGGTGGTGGACAACTTCCGGCCCGGCGTCCTGGACCGCCTCGGCCTCGGCTACGACCGGCTCGCCGAACTGCGCCCCGGCCTCATCTACGCCTGCGGTTCGGGCTACGGCAGCGACAGCCCGTACAAGGACCTGCCCGGCCAGGACCTGCTCCTCCAGGCGATGACCGGCCTGGCGGCCGCCACCGGACGCGCCGGCGACCCGCCGACGCCCGCCGGCTCGGCGATCGTCGACCAGCACGCCGCCGCCCTGCTGGCCATGGGCGTGCTCGGCGCGCTGCACCACCGGGCGCGTACGGGCGAGGGCCAGAAGGTCGAGGTCACCATGGTGCAGGCCGCGCTCGACCTGCAGCTCGAACCGGTCGTGTACGCCCTGAACGGCGGCACCGTCCAGCGCCCCCGCGAGGCGCTCGGCTCCGGCTTCCACGAGGCGCCGTACGGCGTGTACGCCACCGCCGACGGCCACATCGCCCTGTCCCTCAGCCCGATCGCCCAGGTCAGCGCGGCCCTCGGCGACCCCGCCGAGCTGCGCGACCACCTCGACCCGGCCGTGAAGTTCACCCACCGGGAGGAGATCCGGCGCGCGCTCGGCCCGCTGCTCACCGGCCGTACGTCCGCCGACCTGCTCGCCGTCTTCCGCGAGCACGGCGTCTGGTGCGCCCCGGTCAACGACTACGACGCGGTGTTCGACGACCCGGTCGTCGCGCACCTGGACCCGGTGCTGGAGATCGACCACCCGGAGGCCGGGCCGGTCAAGGTGCTCCGGCATCCCGTACGGTACGGCGCCGGTGAGCCGGACGTGCGCACGCCGCCCGGGCTCGGCGAGCACACCGGCGAGGTGCTGGCCGAGCTGGGGTACACGCCGGAGGAGATCGCCGAGCTGAAGGAGTCCGGCGTTGTCTGACCTGTTCGCGCTGGACGGCGCGGTCGCCGTGGTCACCGGCGCGGCGCGCGGCATCGGCCGGTCCGCGGCGGCGGCGCTGGGCGCGCACGGCGCCGCGGTGGTGCTGGTCGACCGCCTCGGCGCCGAGCTGGCGGCCACCGCCGAGGAGCTGGACCGCGCGGGCATCGCGACCCGCGCGGTCACCGCGGACGTCACCGCCGACGACGCCGGTGACCGGATCCACGCGGCCACCGCCGGCCTGGACGCGCCGACCGTGCTGGTCAACGCGGCCGGCATCATGATCCGCACCGGCATCACCGAGCTGACCACCGCCGACCTCGACGCGCTCTGGCGGGTCAACGTCCGCGGCACCGTCGCGGTCACGCAGAGCCTGCTGCCCGGGATGATCGACCGCGGGTACGGCAAGATCATCAACGTCGGCTCGCTCGGCTCCGTCCGCGGCCTGGAACGCCGTACCGGCTACGCCACCACGAAGGGCGCGGTCGCGCAGTACACCACGAGCCTGGCCGCCGAGACCGGCGCCCACGGCATCCGCGCCAACCTCATCGCCCCCGGCTACGTGGCGACGGACATGGCCTCACCCTGGATGTACGACGACCCCGACCGCACCACCCGCCTCCTCGCCCGCATCCCCCTCGGCCACTTCGCCGCCCCGGACGACCTCGCCGGCACGTTCGTGTTCCTCGCGTCCCCCGCCTCGGACTACATCACCGGCCAGACCCTCCTCGTGGACGGCGGCTGGACGATCACCTGAGGCGTACGGCTGGCGCGCGGCGTCGTTGTGTTGTGTCCTGGTCACGACGAGCAGGTCCTCGATGGGACGGAGACTCCATGACTTCGCCGCCTCCCCCCGACCGTGCGCGGCTGGCCGCGCTGAGCAGGCACTACGGGTTCGAGCTGTCCGATGACGAGCTGGCGGAGTTCGCGCCGGCGGTGGAAGGGACCCTGGCCGCGTCGGCCGCCGTGGAGCGGCTGTACGCCGCCGCCGTCGAGCCGGCGCCGGAGCGGGCGTGGGAGTCGCCTACGCCCGCCGGCAATCCGTACGCCGCGTGGTACGTCACCACGTCGATCACCGAGTCCGCCGACGGGCCGCTGGCCGGGCGCACGATCGCGATCAAGGACAACGTCGCGGTGGCCGGGGTGCCGATGATGAACGGCTCGCGGACGGTGGAGGGGTTCGTGCCGCGCCGCGACGCCACCGTGGTGCGCCGGCTGCTCGCCGCCGGGGCCACGATCACCGGCAAGGCGGTGTGCGAGGACCTGTGCTTCTCCGGGGCCAGCTTCACCTCCCACCCCGCGCCCGTGCGCAACCCGTGGGACGAGACGCGCAACGCCGGCGGCTCGTCCAGCGGCTCGGCCGCGCTGGTCGCCGGGGGCGTGGTCGACCTGGCGCTGGGCGGCGACCAGGGCGGCTCGGTGCGCATCCCCGGCTCGTTCTGCGGCATCGTCGGGCACAAGCCGACGCACGGCCTGGTGCCGTACACCGGCGCGTTCCCGATCGAGCGCACCATCGACCACCTCGGCCCGATGACCCGTACGGTGGCCGACGCCGCCGCCATGCTGGAGGTCCTGGCCGGGCCCGACGGGCTGGACGCCCGGCAGCCCGCCGCGATCCCGCCGGTGGCCTACGGCGCCGCGCTGGCCGAGCCCACCGCGGGCCTGCGGGTCGGCGTCGTCGCCGAGGGCTTCGGCACGGCGGTCTCCGACCCGGCCGTCGACGCCCGCGTACGCGAGGCCGTCGACGCGCTGCGCGGCGCCGGGCTCACCGCGGAGGAGGTGTCCATCCCCTGGCACGTCGACGCCATGCACGTGTGGAACGTGCTGGCCACCGAGGGCGCCGCGTACCAGATGATCGACGGCAACGCCTTCGGGATGAACGTCGACGACTTCTTCGACCCGGAGCTGCTCGCCCACTACCACCGCGGGCGCCGCGAGCACGGTGCCGAGCTGTCCAAGACCGTGCAGCTCGTCGGCCTGTCCGGCCGCTACACCTACGAGGTCGCCGGCGGGATGTACTACGCCATGGCCCGCCGGCTGGTGCCGGAGGTCCGGGCCGCGTACGACGCCGCGCTGGCCCGCTTCGACGTGCTGGTGATGCCCACGCTCCCGTACACCGCCCGGGAGATCCCGAAGCCGGGCATCCCGCTGGCCGAGTACCTCGACACCGCGCTGTCGATGATCGGCAACACCGCGCCCTTCGACGTCACCGGCCATCCCGCCTGCAGCGTGCCCGCCGGCCTGGTGGACGGGCTGCCGGCCGGCCTGATGATCGTCGGGAAACGCTTCGACGACGCGACCGTCCTGCGCGTCGCGCACGCCTACGAGCAGGCGGTCGGCGGGTTCCCGGCGCCGCCCGCCTGACGCGGGCCGTCGTGTCAGCGGTCGTGTCAGGGCGGCGGCGGGCCGGTGTCAGTCCGGCCGGTGATGGTGTGCGTGTCCGGTCACCGGACCGGACCTCACCGAAAGGGCACACGATCATGACCATCACCCTGACCGACCAGGACAAGCTGACCCTGCGCACCGCCGCGTGGGGCGCCGTCTACCTGATGTCCGCCGCCGGCGCGGCCGGCTCCGCCCACAAGGTGGCCACGCGCGGCTCCCTCGCGCTGACCTCCGCGACCGGCCCGATCGGGCACGTGGTCGGCGAGGCGCCGAAGGGCCGGGACCTGAAGGGCAAGTCGGTGGCCGAGCTCGCCGACCAGGTGCTGCCCGCCCTGACCTCGGCCATGGCCCTGCTGAAGAAGCAGGACCCGGCCGAGGCGGACAACTTCCGCGGCACCGTCATCGTGGCCATCGAGGCGGCCGCGGAGACCGGCCAGGGGGCGCCGAGCCCCACCCTGGCCGACATGATCCGCAAGATCACCGCCGCCCTCGACGCCGCCTGACGGCAGGGCGTCAGGTGGTCTCCGAGGCCTGCGGGGCGACGGGAGAGGGGCGCTGGGCGAGCGCGTTCCTGCGCTTCTCTCCCGGGTCGCTGCGGTCCTTCAGGACCGTGGAGAGGACCGCCACCAGTACGTACATCACGCAGAACGCGATGGCGACGGCGGCACCCCCGCCGAGCGGGAAGAACAGCGACACGACCACCGGCCCGAGGAACGCCGCGCCGCCGGCGCCGAGGTTGAGCACCGCGAGCGCGGCGCCCTTGTCCTTCATGCCGACCATGGACGGCATGAGCGCGGAGAGCGGCACGAACCCGGCCAGCAGGATGCCGTAGAGGGCGCCGAGCACCGCGGCCACCGTGAAGGTGCCGGCCGCGATGGACACGAAGTACCACACCGGCGTGGCGATGGCGCAGCCGACGCAGCCGAACCAGGTGACCGTGCGGCGCCAGCCGAAGTAGTCGCCGAACACCCCGAAGAACAGGTTCGCGGCGATGTTGGCGCCGTACGCGATGGCCTGGAGCGCGGCGACCTGCGCGGTGGTGAGGAACCCGCCGCCGGGCGCGGCCGGGCCGAAGGTGAACGGGAACATCGCGAAGAAGCCGTACTCGGGCGCGGTGTTGACGATGCGCACCAGCCCGCCGGCCAGCGTACGGCGGTCCCGCCACAGGATGTTCACGCCCTCGAACAGCCGCTTCGGGCTGCGCGGGTTCTCCACGGACTCGTCGGCGATCGGCTGGTCGCCGCTCGGGTCGCGGACGCCGAAGCAGCCGATCAGCCCGCCGACGGCGACCAGGACGAGCGACAGCACCAGCGTCTCGAACAGGCTGAAGCCGAGCGGGCCGATGGCCAGGGCGGCGATGCCCGACCCGAGGGTCGGCAGCCCGCCGGTGAACGCGAACCAGAACCAGCCCGCCACCGAGCCGCGCATCCGCTCCTTGCTGGTGACCTGCGCCCAGACGAGGAAGGCGAACGCGAACAGCGGGTACGCGAAGCCGCGCAGGCCGTAGATCGTCACGATCAGGCCGACGCTCTTCGTGGGGATCGCGACGAACAGGAACAGCAGCTCGAAGGCCACCCACCAGGCGGCGCCCAGCCACATCACCCGGCGCGGGCCCCAGATGGAGGACAGCGTGCCGGAGAACCACGAGGCGATCAGCACGGCGATGCCGTAGACCGTCACGGTGGCGAAGCCGGCCTCGGAGCCGGACATGCCGCCGCCGTCGGGAACGGTGAGGAACCGGGTCAGGTAGGTGACCTCGACCCCGTCACCGATCATGAAGATCAGTACGCCGACGAACCCCCACGCCAGATGCTGGGGTATGCCGATCCGCTCGATCCAGGGCAGTACGGATTGGTCTTTGCGTTCGGACATTCGATGCACCTCGTGAACGTGACCCGGCTCACTGTCTCGTACACGGAGCATCATGGGGCATGTTTATTTAACACGCAAGATGTTAGTTACGGGCGACCTCGGCGACGTCCAGCGGAACGACCTCGCTCAGCTCGCCGCGCAGCTTCTCGTCCACGCCGTCGTCGATGATCAGCCGGTCGAACTCGCTGACCGGCGCGAGCTGGTGCAACGCGGTGCGCGGCATCTTGCTGGAGTCCATCAGCAGCACGGTGAAGCCGGCGCGCGCCATCATGGCCCGCTTCACCATGACGATCTCCTGCTCCTGGTGGTAGGCCATGGTGGCGTTCATCGCGGACGTGCTGAGGAACAGCGCGTCGACGGTGAGCGAGGAGATGGCCTCGGTGCACGGCAGGCCGATGAAGGAGTCGTGCGTACGTGAGTAGTCGCCGCCCAGCGCGATCAGCCGGATCTCGTCCATGTCGCGCACCACGTCGATGGTCTGGCGGTAGTTGGTCACCACGGTCAGCGGCGCGGCGTCCGGCAGCAGCCGGGCGAGCTGCAGGGCCGTGGTGGAGTCGTCCAGCATGATCGACGTGCCCGGCTCGACGTAGCGCAGCGCGGCGCGCGCGATCGCGGTCTTCTGCTCGATCTTCGCGCCGAGCCGGTACTCGGCGTTGCTCTCGAACACCGTCGACGGCTGCGCGGACACCCCGCCGCGGAACTTGCGCAGCAGGCCGCGCCGGACCAGCTCGTCGATGTCGCGGTGCACGGTCATGACGCTGACGCCGGTCAGCTCGACCAGCTCGTGGGCCGTCGCCGACCCGCGCTCCACCACGTAGTCGGCGATGACCTGCTGACGGGCATCGCGGGTGTGCGCCGAGTTGGATGTGGCGGTCATGCGTCCAGTGTCCCACTTACCGAGTAACGTGACTCATGTTAATTTAACGCTCGACACGTTACTAAGCATGTTTGGGGGAGCTGGTGGACGGTGGACTGAACGCGGTGGTCTTCGACCTCGACGGGGTGCTGGTCGACAGCGAGCACCTGTGGGAAGAGATGTGGCTCCGGTACGCCGAGCGGCACGATGCGCGGTGGACGAGCGAGGACACCGCGGCCGTCCAGGGCATGAGCGCGCCCGAGTGGGCGGCGTACCTGTGCCGGGCCGCTGGGAGCCCCGAGCCGCCCGAGGGCACCGAACGCGCCGTCGTGGACGACATGGTGGCCGCGTTCGAGGCCGGCCGGGTGGACCTGCTGCCCGGCGCGGAGACGCTGGTACGCGAGGTGTCCGCGCGGGCACCGGTGGCGCTGGCGTCCTCGGCGCCCCGCCGGCTGATCGACGCGGTGCTCACCGGCCACCGCCTGGTCGACCGGTTCACCGCCACCGTCTCCAGCGCCGAGGTGCCGCGCGGCAAGCCGAGCCCCGACGTCTACGCGGAGGCCGCGCGCCGGCTCGGCCACGACGGCCCGGCCTGCGCCGCGGTCGAGGACTCAAGCAACGGCATCCGCGCCGCGGCCGCCGCCGGCATGACCGTCGTCGCGATCCCCAACCCCACCTATCCGCCGAAGCCGGACGCGATCGCGCTGGCCGGCACGGTGGCCGCCGACCTCGACGAGGTACGGCTCACCCTGCTGAAGCTGCTCGGAGAGGAGCGGACATGACACCCCTGGCCGGCGCGCGGACGTTCAAGGACGACTGGGTCGGCGGCCTGGTCACCGCGTATCGGCGGCTCGTCCGCCAGGTGCCGGACGCGTACGGCGTGATGGGCCGGCACGCGCCGGTGCCCGGCCGCGTGTCCGTGGTGATCGGCGGCGGCAGCGGCCACTATCCCGCCTTCGCCGGGCTGGTCGGCCCGGGTCTCGCCGACGCCGCGGTGATCGGCGACGTGTTCACCAGCCCGAGCGCGGAGCAGGTCTACCGGACGGCCCGCGCGGTCGACGGCGGCGCCGGCGTCGTGTTCAGCTTCGGCAACTACGCCGGCGACGTCATGCACTTCGGGCTGGCCGCGCGCCGGCTCGCCGCCGAGGGCATCGACTCCCGTACGGTGATCATCACCGACGACATCGCCAGCGCACCGGCGGAGCGTTCCGCTGACCGGCGCGGCGTGGCGGGCGACTTCTTCGCGTTCAAGGTCGCGGGCGCCGCGGCCGCGCGGGGCGACGACCTGGCCGGCGTGGCCGCGGCCGCCGAGAAGGCGAACGCGATGACCCGCAGCTTCGGCGTCGCCTTCGACGGCTGCACCCTGCCCGGCCAGGCCGACCCGCTGTTCACCGTGGACCCCGGCCGCATGGAGCTTGGCCTCGGCATCCACGGCGAGCCCGGCATGCGGACGGTGGACCGGGTGGCGCCCGCCGAGCTCGTCGACCTGCTGGTCGACCGGTTGCTGCCCGAGCTTCCGCAGGTCGGCGACGGACGGGTCGCCGTGCTGCTCAACGGGCTCGGCCGGACGACGTACGAGGACCTGTTCGTCTGCTACAAGCGCGCCGGCGAGCGGCTGCTTGACGCCGGCCTGCGCCCGTACCTGCCGGAGGTCGGCGAGTTCGTCACCTCCCTGGACATGGCGGGCCTGTCGCTGTCGCTGATGGTGCTCGACGACGAACTGGCCGAGCTGTATGCGGCGCCCTGCCATACGCCGGCGTTCACCTCGACGGGGGCGGCGGAGCCCGACGGAGCCGAAGCGGACGGCCGCGCCGCCGAGCGTACGGAGCCATCGCGTACGGGCTCGCGCGGCGGGTTCACCGCGCGGGCGCTGGAGGCGGCGCGGGACATCGTGACGGAGCACGAGGAGGAGCTGGGCCGCCTCGACGCGGTGGCCGGGGACGGCGACCACGGACAGGGCATGGTCCGCGGGCTGACGGCCGCCGCCGCGGCCGCGCGCGCCGACGGCGCCGACGGGGACGGCCCGCGCTCGGCCGGAGCGACGCTGCTGGTGGCCGGGACCGCGCTGGCCGACGCGTCCGGCGGCGCGTCCGGCGCGCTGTACGGGCTGCTGCTCACCGAGACCGGCGCCCGGCTGGCCGCCGCCGACGGCGAGGTCACCACCGAGCTGCTGGCCGACGCGCTCGACGCCGCCTACGCCGCGGTGTGCGAGCTGGGCGGCGGCCGTACGGGTGAGAAGACCATGCTCGACGCGCTACGGCCGTTCTGCGTGACGTTGCGCGAGCACCGCGCGGACGCGCCCGCGGCGGCGCTGACCGCGGCGGCGGCCGCGGCGACCGAGGCGGCGAAGCGCACCGCCGACCTGGTCGCGACCCGGGGCCGCGCCGCCCGGCTGGGCGAACGGGGCCGCGGCCACGCCGACCCGGGCGCGATGTCCCTGGCCCTGATGGCCACGGCCGTGGCCGAGCTGCTGACGCATGGCTCCAATGGCGGAAAGGTGTGAGATGAGGATCGTGGTGGCCGCCGACACGGCGGGCCTGGACCTGAAGGACACGCTGCGGGACATGCTGCGTGAGGACGACCGGGTCGCCGAGGTGACCGACCTCGGTGTCCGCGACCCCGGCGACGACCGCGCCTACCCGCTGCTCGGCGTGGCCGCCGCCGAGGCGGTGGCCCGCGGCGACGCGGACCGCGCCGTCCTGGTGTGCGGCACCGGGATCGGCATGGCCATCTCGGCGAACAAGGTGGAGGGCGTACGGGCCACGGTGGCGTACGACTCCTACTCCGTGGAACGCTCGATCAAGTCCAACGACTGCCAGGTCCTGGCGCTCGGCGGGCGGGTGATCGGCGCCGAGGCGGCGAAGAAGATCGTGACCGAGTGGATCGGGTACCGCTTCGACCCGGAGTCGCCGAGCGCGGCCAAGGTCGCCTACATCACCGGCTACGAGCACCAGAACTAGGAGGATCAGGCATGCGTGTACTCGCCGCCGGTGACCACTTCGTCGGCCCCGACCTCATGGACGCCACGCTGCGCCGCGAGCTGGGCGACGCGGAGCTCGACGTGCCGCGCCTGACGCTGCCCTGGCCGGTCGAGCCGTTCGGGCCGGTGGGCGCGGTCGACGAGGCGAGCGGTACGGAGGACCAGGTCATCGAGGCGCTGCCCGGCGCCACCGCGTGCGTGACGCAAATGGCGCCGTTCACCGAGAAGGTGTTCGCCTCCTGCCCGGAGCTGCGGCTGGTCGCGGTGTGCCGCGGCGGGCCGGTCAACGTCGACCTGCCCGCGGCCACCCGCGCGGGCGTGGCCGTCACCTACGCGCCCGGCCGTAACGCGGCCGCGGCCGCCGAGTACGCCGTCGGCATGATGCTCGCGGCGCTGCGCAACATCCCCGACACGCACGCCGACCTGCACGCCGGCAGCTGGCGCGGTGACTGCTACGCCTACGACAAGGCCGGGCTCGAACTGGCCGAGACCACGGTCGGCCTGGTGGGCTACGGCGCGATCGGCCGCATCGTGGCCCGCGTCCTGGTCGCGTTCGGCGCGCACGTGCTGGTCGCCGACCCGTACGCCGACGCCGACGCGGTCGCCGCCGAGGGCGCGCGCCTGGTCGGGCTGGAGGAACTGCTGCGCGCCAGCTCGGTGGTGAGCCTGCACGCCCGGCTGACCGAGGAGACCCGGCACCTCATCGGCGCGGCGCAGCTCGACCTGCTGCCGGACGGCGCGGTGCTGGTCAACACCGCGCGCGGCGGGCTGCTCGACTACGACGCGCTGCCCGGCGCGCTGCGCAGCGGCAAGCTCAGCGCCGTCGCGCTCGACGTCTACGACGTCGAGCCGCCGCCCGCCGACTGGCCGCTGCGCGACGTACCGGGCGTGCTCGCCACCCCGCACCTGGCCGGCGCGACCCGGCAGACCGCCCAGCGCGCCGCCCGGATCGTGGCCGCCGAGGTGGGCCGGTTCGTACGGGGCGAGCCGCTCGCCAACGTCGCCAACCCCGACGTGCTCAAGGTCCAGTCATGATCATCGGCGTGGACATCGGCACGACGATGACCAAGGCCGCGGTGTTCGACCGCGACGGCCGGACCATCCTGGAGGAGGACGCGCCGTCGCGGCTGTCCCGGCTGCCGGACGCCAAGGTCGAGCAGGACCTCGACGACGTCGTCGGCACGGTCGCGACCGTGGTCCGGCGGGTCGCGGCGAAGCTGCCCGGGCCGCCGGCCGCGATCGCGCTGACCGGCCAGGGCGACGGGCTGTGGCTCCGGAACGCCGACGGGTCCGCCACCCGGCCGCCGATCTCCTGGCTGGACGGGCGGGCCGGTGACCTGGTGCGGCGGTGGCGCGGCGAAGGCATCGTCGACGACGTGTACCGGCGGACCGGGTCCGGGCTGTTCCCCGGCGCCCAGGGGCCGCTGCTCGCCGCGCTCGAGGAGTCCGAGCCGGAGTCGCTGCGGCAGGCCGCGGTCGCCGGTTACTGCGTCGACGCCGTCGTGCAGCGGCTGACCGGACGGATCACCGTGGACGCGTCCGACGCGTCGCTGCCGTTCCTGGACCCGCGCAGCCGTACGTACGACCGAGAGGCGATGGCCGCCTGCGGCGTCGGCCACCTGGCCGGCCTGCTGGCCGAGCCCGCCGCGCCCGGCGAGCTGTTCGCCCTCGACGACCGCGGCGCGCGGCTGCTCGGCATACCGGCCGGCACGCCGGTCAGCGGCGGGCCGTTCGACCTGCCGGCCTCGCTCATCGGCAGCGGCCTGACCACCCCGGGGGACGGGCTGCTCACCGTGGGGACCACGCTCGCCTGCCAGGTGCTCACCGACCGGGTGGCCATCGACCCGGACGGCGAGCCCTCGGGCATGTGGCTGTGCATGCCCGAACCGGACCGGTACTCCCGGGCCATGCCCGCCATGGTCGGCACCGCCAGTCTCGACTGGCTGCTCGACCTGCTCCAGCTCGACATCGACGCACTGGGCCCGCTGCTGACCGCCAGCCCGCCCGGCGCGAACGGCATCTCCGTACTGCCGTTCCTCGCCGAGTCCGGTGAACGCGCCCCGTTCCTCGAACCGCAGGCCCGCGGCCAGCTCACCGGCGTGAACCTCAGTACGACGCGCGCCGACGTCGTCCGCGCCGTCTGCGAGAGCCTGGCGTACGCCGCCCGCCACTGCTTCGAGGCCGCGGGCCTGACCGGCCGCCTCGCCATCTGCGGCGGCGGCATGAAGTCGGGCCCATGGACCCAGGTCTTCGCCGACGTCCTCGACCGCCCCGTCATCCTCCCCACCGACAACGCGATCGGCGTCCGCGGCGCCACCGCCACCGCCTGGCAATCCCTGGGCGACCCCCTGGCCACGCAAACCTGGCTGGACCAAGGCACCGAGATCACCCCCACCCCCCAACACCGCACCTGCTACGAAGACGGCTACGCCCGCTACCGCACCCACCTGGCCGAAGCCCGCCACCGCTGGACCCAAACCCCATAGCCCCCCAGCACAAGGCCTCGCTTCGCGCGCCCGCGCGCTC
>Ga0164243_10003114_pt1 | contig 26764 bp, 33 predicted proteins | sample OricompcompostOP_FD_108781 | JGI IMG/M metagenome (GOLD analysis project Ga0164243, IMG submission 108781) | Organic Plus compost microbial communities from Emeryville, California, USA - Original compost - Organic plus compost (OP) | ecosystem: Engineered > Solid waste > Mixed feedstock >...
AGCGCGCTCGGAGGGACTCGAACCCCCAACCTTCTGATCCGTAGTCAGATGCTCTATCCAATTGAGCTACGAGCGCTGGGTTGGAACCGAGAGACTACCGATCCGGCGGGTGCCTGCGGAAATCGATGGTCCGGGCCGGGCCCGACCCGCGTCGGCCTCGATGTCGCCTGGTGAGGGAAGGTGGGAGCCATGTCGGTGGTCCGCACCCTGGGGCACGGCACCCTCGAGGCCGACGCCTTCGCCGCCCTGGCGGCCGAGGCCGGGCTCGCCGAGATCGTCGATGTCCGCCGCTACCCGGGCAGCCGGCGCTTCCCGCACTTCGCCTCCGAGGCCATGGCCTCGTGGCTCCCGGAGCACGGCATCGCCTACCGGTGGCTGCCCTCGCTCGGCGGCCGCCGCCGTGCCGACCCCGCCTCGCCCAACACCGGTCTGCGCAACGCGCAGTTCCGGGCCTACGCCGACCACATGGCCAGCGACGAGTTCCTCGGTGGCGTGGCCGAGGTGCTCGAGGTCGCCGCCGAGCGGTCGGTGGCGGTGATGTGCTCGGAGTCGGTGTGGTGGCGTTGCCACCGGCGGCTCCTGGCCGACCACCTCGTGCTGCTCGACGACACCCCGGTCGAGCACCTCTTCCACGACGGCCGTCTCCAGCTCCACCCGGTGACGCCCGAGGTGCGGGTCGACGGCGACCGGCTCGTCTACGACCTCGGTCAGCAGGCCTCGCTCCTCGACGGCTGAGTCGGGGCCCGGACTAGCGTCCGGAGCCGGATCGACCGACCAGGGGGACAGGGGAATGACCGACACGCTCGGGCTCACCGGCACGCCGGCGATGGTGATCGGAGGGGCCTCCGGCATCGGCCGGGCCACCGCGCAGATGCTGGCCGACGTCGGCGCCAAGGTCTGCGTGGCCGACCTCGACGGCGACGCTGCCGCCGCGGTCGCCGAGGAGATCGCCGCGTCGGGCGGCACGACCTGCTCGATCGGCGGCGACGTGCTCAGCCCCGAAGGTGCGGCCGCCACCGTCGACGGTGCCCACGAGGCGCTCGGTGGGCTCGAGGTGGTGGTCAACATCGTCGGCTTCGCCGCCTGGAAGCCGCTGCTCGAGATGGACCGGGCCACCTGGGACCACGACCTCAACCGCAACCTCAGCCAGCACATGTACGTCGGCCAGGCCGCCGCCCGGCACTTCATCGACGACGGTGTCGCCGGTCGCATCGCCGTGGTCGCCTCGGTGAGCGGTCTCTACGGCGCGCCCAACCACGCCGCCTACGGCGCCGCCAAGGCCGGGCTCATGGCCCTCACCCGCTCCATGGCCGACGAGTGGGGCCGCCACGGCATCCGGGTCAACGGCGTCGCCCCCGACTGCATCGCCACGCCCCGCGTCGTGGCCGGCTTCGAGGCCGCCGGCGTGGAGGACCGCGACGCCATCCTCCAGGCCGACGGCATGCCCCTCGGCCGCTGGGGCACCCCCGAGGAGATCGCCGGCCCGCTGGTGTTCCTCTGCTCGCAGATGTCGTCGTTCATGTCCGGCCAGACCCTCGTGGTCGACGGCGGCCAGCGGGCTCACTTCCCCCACGGCGGCACCAACCCCATGAAGTGAGGGGCGGGCCGCTCAGGGGTCGGCGCGGGCGATGGCGGCCTCGGCCATGGCGACGAACCAGTCCTCGACCTCGTCCGGAGGCCAGCCGCAGTCCTCGAGCAGGTAGCTCGTCGTCTCGGGGCTGAGGAGCGCCCAGATGGCGTCGACCAGCTGCTCGTCCGCCTCGTGGCCGAGGATCAGCGCCATGCCGCTGGCGATCACCCGGCGCCGGTCGGCGCCGTAGCGCTCGTAGCGCTCGCGGGCGGTCGCGTCGCTGGCGGCCGCCTCCCGCAGGGTTCGCAGGATCGGCACCGACCGCCCGTAGACCGACAGCGTGTAGCGGACCCCGGCGCGCACCCGTTGCGGCCGGGGCCCCTCGCCGAGGACGGCGAAGTCGGCCCGGTCGACCATCGGGTCCTCGTCCTCGTCGCCGACGATGGCCAGGTCGACCACGGCCCTGAGCAGCGCCGCCTTGGTGCCGAACACCGCGTAGATGGTGTCCGGGGAGACCTCGGCCCGCTCGGCGATCATCGGCAGGGTGGTGGCGGCCCATCCCCGCTCGGCGAACAGCCCGAGGGCGGCGTCCAGGATCGAGGCACGGGTCTGGGCCGCCTGCCGGGCCCTCAGGGGGGAGTGGTACTTCGCCTTCGCCACGCTGTTCCGTTCCGGTGCTGCTCAGGTCAGAGGCAGTGAGGCTAGGCCGACCGTTCAGCCAGCCGTGGACCCGGCCTGGGCCGGGTCACCGGCGCTCACCGAGCCGCCGTAGAGGACGCCCATCACCGCCTTGGCCACCACCACCGCCGCGTTCTCGCCGTCGACGGGGGACGCCGAGAGGTTCGTGCCGATGATCAAGGTCGTCCGCGCCTTCGGGTCGCGGGCCATGAAGGTCGAGAAGCCCGGGAGCTGGCCGTCGTGGCCGTACATGGGGCCGAACTGGGCGATGCCGAGCCCGTATCCGGCGCCGGTGGACATCTCGCGGATGGAGTCCATCCGGACCTTCTGCATCTCCGGACCGAGCAGGTCGCCGTCGACCATGGCCTCGACGTAGGTGGCGAGCTCCTCGGGGATGGAGATGGCCCCACCGGCCGTCCACGCCCACGACGGGTTGGCGTCGGTGTACTCGAGCGGCTTCAGCGAACCGTCCAGCGCCGCGGGGAGCTGGGCCTTCGGCACCGCGTAGGTGTCGATCGTCTCGACGTTGGTCAGGAACTGGTAGCCGTGGGAGTGAGGATCGGCGAGCGACGCGTCGTCCGGCATCGGCAGCAGGCTCTCGGTCAGGCCGAGGGGCTCGAAGATCCGGTCCTCGAAGGCCTGGGTGGCGGTGGTGCCGGTGAGCTTCTCGATGATCAGGCCGAGCAGGACGATGTTGGTGTTGCTGTACTCGAACTCGGTGCCCGGGGCCGCGTTCACCGGATGGGAGAACGCGATGTCGAGCAGCTCCTGGGGTGTCCAGGCCTTCTCGGGCTGTTCGTCGAGGGTCTGGTTGAAGCCGAGGTCGGCCGTGTAGCTGAAGAGGCCGCTGCGCATCTCCGACAGGTCGGCGATGGTGATCGTGTCCCCGTTGGGGACGCCGTCGATGTAGCGCGAGACCGGGTCCTCCAGCGAGAGCTTGCCCTCCTCGGCCAGCTGGAGGATCACCGTCGACGTCATCGTCTTGGTGTTGCTCCCCACCCGGAAGTGGTCGTCGATCCGCATCGGCGTGTCCGTGCCGATCTCCGCGGTGCCGAACGTGGTGGCCCAGTCACCCTCGGGCGAGTGGATCAGGACGACGACGCCGGGGATGGCGTTGTCCTTCATCACCTTGGTGACCGCGGCCTCGACACCGGCGGCGTAGGCCGGCGCGTTCCGCGCGGTGTCGCTCGTGCCTGCCGGGGCCGACGTCGTGGTGGACGACGAGTCGTCGGACCCGCACCCAGCGACCACCAACGATCCCGCGACCACCACGCCGAGCGCGATCCGGGCCGAGCGCTGGCGGAAGGTCTTCCGGTCCCGAAGGATGGCTGGCGAACCACTTTGATCAGGCATGACTGGATTGAATCGGGGAATGGCCGATCGGTCAAGGAACTTTCTGCGGGCGTCCGCACCGGGCGTGGTGCGACGATGAGTTCCGGTCCACCGGGGGGTCTGACCGTCATGCGCACCTGGACGCTGCACGCCACCACGTTCCTCGCTCCCGACGAGCCCGCCGGCGGCACCGCCGCCCCGGCCGCTCCCGAGGCGCCCGAGTTCTTCGAACCGCCGCCCGGCGTCATCCCCGACCCGGCCCCGGCGATGACCGCCACCGCCGGCGACGCGGTGGTGCTGGTCGGCACCACCAAGGGCCTCTTCGCACTCACCGCCGCACCCGACCGGAGGAGCTGGAACCCCACCGGCCCCTGGTTCCCCGGGGAGGAGATCGCCGCGGCCACCCTCGACACCCGCGGTGGCCGCAACCGGTTGCTCGTCGGCGCCATGAGCTGGCACTTCGGGCCCAGCGTCTACACCTCCGACGACCTCGGCGGCACGTGGCGGGAGCCCGAACCGACCACCCTGCGCTTCCCGGACGACACCGGCGCCAGCGTCGCCCGGGTCTGGCAGCTCGTGCCCGCCGCCGACGCCGACCCCGACGTGGTGTGGGCCGGCGTCGAGCCCGCCGCCCTCTTCCGCTCCGACGACGGCGGCCACTCCTTCGAGCTCGTCCGCGAGCTGTGGGACCACCCCCACCGCCCGCAGTGGCAGCCCGGCGGCGGCGGCCTCTGCCTCCACACCATCGTCCCTGACCCGGCCGGCGGGCCCCGCATGGGCGTGGCCGTCTCCGCCGCCGGCTTCTACCGCACCCTCGACGGCACCACCTGGGAGGCCGCCAACAAGGGGATCCTCCCGCCGTTCCTGCCCCCGCCCGAGCCCGAGTTCGGCCAGTGCGTGCACAAGGTGGCCCAGCACCCCACCCGGCCCGACACCCTCTTCGTGCAGCACCACTGGGGCGTCTACCGCTCCGACGACTTCGGCGGCACGTGGCAGGAGGTGGGGGAGGGGAAGCTCCCGTCGACGTTCGGCTTCCCCGTGATCGTCGACCCCAACGACCCCGACACCGCCTACGTCATCCCGTTGAAGTCCGACTTCTTCCGCTGCGCCGCCGAGGGGAAGCTGCGGGTGTACCGCACCACCGACGGCGGCGAGACGTGGGAGCCGAGCGGCACCGGCCTCCCGGACGAGGACGCGTACCTCAGCGTGCTGCGCGACGGCTTCGCCACCGACGGCATGGACCCGGCCGGGCTCTACCTCGGCACCCGCACGGGTGAGGTGTTCGGCTCGGTCGACGGCGGCGAGACGTGGCGGGAGCTGGCCCGGCACCTGCCGCCGGTGCTGTGCGTGAAGGCGGCGGTCCTGGCGTGACCGTGCGGGTCCGGCTGGCCGAGACGCTTCGCCCCCACGCCGAGGGGGCGAAGGTGGTGGAGCTCGACCTCGGCGGTGGGGTCACCGTCGAGGCCGTGCTCGACGCGCTGGCCGAGGTCCATCCCGCGGTCGGACGTCGGGTGCGGGACGAGACGGGGGCGCAGCGCCAGCACGTCAACGTGTTCGTCGGCCCGGACAACGTGCGCGACCTCGACGGCGTCGCCACCGTCGTCCCTGCCGGCGTGGAGGTCTCGATCCTCCCCGCCGTCTCCGGCGGCTGATGGCAGCTGGCTCGCCGTTCCGGAGGCAGCACTGCCGCCAGGACCTGCACTTCGGCCTCCGATCAGCCGAGGGCCTCCTCGTCGCGCGACGTCGCTGAGAGCAGGAACAGGAGGACGGAGCGGCGGGAGGGGTCAGGGCACGCGGTAGCCGTCGCGGGTGAGGATGCGGACGGGGTCGGTGCCGTCCCAGGTGCGGCAGGTCTCGGCGATGCCGGCCACCGCGGTGAGGAAGCCGGGCACCTCCTCGGCCACCTCGGTCCAGAAGCCGAAGTCGGCGACCGTGTCGAAGAACGCGACCCGTTGGCCGCCGCCCGTGATCTCGCAGGCGAGCTCGTAGCCGAGGGCCTGGTAGCCGGCGCAGGTGCGGTCGTAGTCGGGGGCGACCGTGCACAGCTGGTGGAACGCGGCGCCTCCGCCGGCCGAGGCCTGCATCTCCCGGTAGATGCTGGGCCGGTCGCACGGCTGGGTGATCAGCTCGATCTGCACCGGGCCGGCCTGGGCGACGGCCACCTGCATCTCGATGGGGGCGGGCTCCCCGTGGAGGGTGGCGTCCACCTCCCGGGAGGGCAGCACGTGGAACGGCCCCACACCGAACACCGCGGCCCACCGGGCGGCCGTGCCGAGCAGGTCACCGGTGACGAACCCGAGCTGGAACAGGCGGAACTCACCGTCGTCCTCGCCGCTGGGCCAGGGCTGACGGAACAGCGGCTCGGGCGGGACGCCGGGCACGGGGGTGGGGACGGTGGGCATGGCTGCGACTCCTCCTCGGCTCAGCGCCTCGGGCGCACGAGCGTCTCCTGCACGGCGGTGGCCACGAGGCGACCATCGGCGTCGTGGATCGATCCCCGCACCAGCCCCCGGTGGCCCGAGAGGGTGACGGTCTCCTGCGTGTAGAGGTGCCACCGCTCGAAGTGCACGGGGCGGTGGAACCAGATGGCGTGGTCGAGGCTCACGCCGGTGAGGGCCTCCACGCCCGGACCGTCGGGGTGCGAGCGGTAGGCCATGTCCAGCAGGAAGTAGTCGCTGCTGTAGGCGAGCATCGCCGCGTCGAGCACCGGGTCGTCCACCGGTCGGGGCAGGCGCATCCAGTGAGAACGGGCGCCCTCACCCACCGGGCCCCCGAAGAAGGTGGGCGGCTCGACCATGCGGATCTCCACGGCCGGCGGCACCGCCACCCACGGGCGGGTCATCACCTGGTGCTCGTCGGGGGCCTCGGCCGCCCACGCCTGCAGCACCGGAAGCTCCTCGGGCGGGTCCACCGGCGGAGGAGGGGGCGACACCTCCGCGCCCTCGGCGCCGTCGTGGAACGAGACCAGGGCGGCCAGCAGCTCCCGGTCGCCCTCCAGCAGCGACACCCGGCGGGTGGCGAACGAGCGACCGTCGCGCACCCGCTCCACCACCAGCTCCACCGTGGCGCCCGGTGTGCCGCCGGCGACGAAGCAGGCGTGCACCGACTGGGGGAGCTTGCCCTCCACCGTGGCCCCGGCGGCGGCCACCGACTGGGCCAGGAGCTGGCCGCCGAAGGCGGCGTCGAACCGGCTCGGCTCACCCGGCGCCCGGAAGCGGTCGCCGCCCAGAGCCTCGAGGTCGAGAGCCCGCAGCATGCCGTCGAGGGCGGCGTCGAGCGCGGCGGCCAACCCCTCCGGCCCCTCGGGCACGACCGGTGGCGTGGATCGTCGAGGTCCCCCAGTGGTCACCTCGCCATGCTGGCACGGCCGTCGCAGGGGACCTCTAAGGTCTCCCGGGCACGAAGGGGACGCAGATGGGGACGGGTGAGGGCAGGTGACGGTGCAGGGTTCGCGCTACCCGAGCGGCGAGCAGCTCATGGCCGAGGCGGTGGAGGCCACCGGGCTGGAGGACTTCGGTCCGGGTGACTTCCGCGAGGGCCTCGACGTGCTGCTCGAGAGCCTCGCCGTCGACGCCGGCCTGGCCCCCTCCGCCGACGACGCCGTCATCGGCGTGCTGCGCCGCCGCCTCGCCAACCGCCTGCTGGTGGAGCAGTGGTACGCCGACCACCCCGAGGTCGACGACGTGCCGATCGAGGGACCGGTGCACGTGATCGGCCTGCCCCGCACCGGTACCACCGCGCTGGGGTCGATGCTGTCGCTCGACCCGCAGTTCCGCAGCCTGCGCATGTGGGAGCAGCGCAACCCGGTCCCGCCCCCGATCGCGGAGACCGAGGCCACCGACCCCCGCCGGCTCGACTACGTCGCCGAGATCGACGCCCTCTCCGCCGAGGAGCGGGCCAAGCACCTCTACGAGGTCGACGCCTCGGTGGAGGACAGCGACGTGCTGGGCATGGCCTTCCACGGCCAGCAGTACACGCTGCCCGTCTACGGCTACCACCGGTGGTGGCGGGCCTCGGACAACACCGACACCTTCGCCTACCACCGTCGGGTCGCCAAGCTCCTCGGCTCCACCCGCCCGCCGGCGCGGTGGCTGTTCAAGGCGCCGCACCACAAGTTCCACCTCGACCCGATCGTGGCCGCCTACCCCGACGCCCGGTTCGTGTTCACCCACCGCGACCCGCTCAAGTCAGTGCCGTCCTACGCCAGCTTCGTGGACAGCATCTTCCCGGCCTCCGAGGGTGAGCTCGACCGCGAGCAGCTCGGCCGGGAGGTGGAGAACCACCTGCGCGAGGGCATGGTCGCCGCCATGGCGGCCCGGGAACGCCTCGGCGAGGACCGGTTCCTCGACGTCCACCACCGCGACCTCATCGCCGACCCCATGGGCACCGTGGCCCGGGTCTACGACTTCCTCGGGCTCACCCTCACCAGCGAGGTCGAGGCCGCCATCGACGCCTGGCAGCAGCAGAACCGCTCCGGTGCCCACGGGTCGCACCGCTACACCCCGCAGCAGTACGGGCTCGAACCCGCCCAGGTCCGCGACGCCTGGCGCTTCTACACGGACCACTTCGACGTGGAGGTCGACGACTGATGCCCCTTCCCACCTGGGACGAACAGCTCCGCTCGCTCGAAGGGGTGGTGGACGAGCTCATGGCCACCTGGCGTCCCGACGGGCCCACCGAGGCCGAGGTGCAGGACATGAACAAGCTGGCGCTGTCCATCCTCGCCAGCGGCTACCTGTGCCGGGTCCACACCGACGCCAAGCGGCCCATCTTCATGCCGCTGTGGAACTACGCCATCAACCAGGGCGGCCCCGACCCCGACTACGTGTACTCCACCACCGAGGTGGAGCCCGACGGCGTCTACGTCATCTCCGGCTACCGGGGCAGCGCCCGCTTCGTCGAGATCACCCAGCAGACCTTCGACATGATGAACCTGGGCCAGCTCGGCAACGGCAGCCCGGTGCCCCACACCCACGACCTCGACGACCTCACCCTCGACGACCAGGGCCGGTTCCGGGTGATCCTCAGCGCCGAGCGCCCCGTCGACCACGACGGCGACTGGTGGCCCCTCGACCCCCGCACCAAGCGCCTCCTCATGCGCAAGTGCGCGTGCGACTGGGCCGACGAGGTCGACGCCCGGGTGGCCATCTCCCGCCTGGACGACGGCGGCGCCGACATGACCCCGGAGGAGACCGCCCGTCGGTTCTCCGATCTCCGGGAGTGGATCCTCGGCATGATCGGCTTCGACATGGGCCTGGTCCGTTGGTACCGGGAGCACCACGGGGTGAACACGTTCCTGCGGTCCACCAAGATCGACTCCATCGGAGGCCTGCCCACCCAAGCCTACTACGACGGCATCTACGAGCTCGAGGACGACGAGGCCCTCGTGATCGACGCTGAGCTGCCCGGCACCTGCCGCTACTGGCAGGCGCTCGTGGCCGATGATCGGTTCTGCACCGTCGACTGGGTGAATCGCCAGTCCAGCCTCAACGACACCCAGGCCCGTCTCGACGCCGACGGCCACTTCCGCTTCGTCGTCTCCAAGCAGGACCCGGGCGTGCCCAACTGGCTCGACAAGGGCGACCATCCCTGGGGCGTCATCCAGATGCGCTTCAACCGGGGCGATCGCTACCCGGACCCGACCATCGTGAAGGTCAAGGTCTCGGAGGTCCGCGACCACCTGCCCGCCGACACCCCCGTCGTCACCCCCGAGCAGCGGGCCGAGCAGCTCGCCGCCCGTCGGGAGGCGGCCCAGCTCCGCCAGATCTGGTGAACGAACCCGTCCGGGAGCGCCTCGTCGAAAGGTCCGTCGCCACCCAGCGGGCGCAGGCCGCCGACGAGGTCGACCGGATCGTCCAGGCCACCTACCGGGTGATCGCCGCCCAGGGCTCGGTCGAGCCCACCGTGCGCGACATCCTCGCCGAGGCCGGGCTGTCGACCCAGGCCTTCTACCGGCACTTCGCCTCGAAGGACGAGCTGCTCCTCCTCATCCTCGACGACGGCCGCCGCCAGCTCGCCGGCTACCTCGAGCACCGCATGGAGAAGGCGGCGGCCAAGGGCCCGGCCGCCGAGGTGCGGGCCTGGATCGAGGGCATGGTGGCCCAGGCCGCCGACCCCGACGCCGCCACCCGCACCCGTCCCTTCGTGGCGGGGGAGCGCCGCCTCGCCGAGCTCTTCCCCGACCAGCAGCAGGCCTCGGTGGCCGGTCTGGTCGGCATCCTCGCCGGCGCGGTGCAGCGCGGCGTCGACGCCGGCGCCTTCGCCGTGCCCGACGTCGAGCAGGCCGCCACCTACGTCTACCGGCTCTCCACCGGCGTGATGGAGGAGCACGTCCTGGCCGGCACGGCGCCCAGGAAGGGGGAGGTCGACGGTCTCGTCGCCTTCTGCCTCAAGGCCCTCGCCGCCTGAGCGGGACGCGGGCGCCGCGGTCGCCCGCGCCGCCGGCTCAAACCGCCGTTCTGGTTGCCGAGAACAGCGTTCTGCCCTACCCTGCGCACGTGGCCGGCACACCAGCCGGTCGGGGGAGGGGGGGCTCGTGGAACGGGAGCTGATCGCCACCGGCATAGGTGGGCAGGGGGTGCAGCTGACGGCCCAGATCGCGGCACGAGCCGCGGTCCACCAGGGCCTCCAGGTGCAGATGTTCGGCAGCTACGGCGGCATGATGCGCGGCGGCAACACCGACGCCGCCGTGGTCATGGCCGACCGGCCGGTGATGGCCCCGCCGGTCATCGCCTCGTGCTGGCTGGGCATGGCCATGCACCACGCCTTCCTGGCGCCCCTGCTCGAGAAGCTGCGCTCCGATGCCCTGCTCTTCGTGAACACCTCGGTGATCGAGGAGCGCCCCGTCGTGGACGCCACCATCGTCGACGTGCCCGCCACCGACCTCGCCATCGACGTCGGTTCGGCGATGGCCGCGTCGGTGGTGATGCTCGGCGCCATCGTCGGCGGCACCGGGCTGCTCGGCCGCGACGCCGTCCTGGCCGCCATCGACGAGTCGCTCCCGCCGTACCGCCAGCAGCACCGCGACCTCAACGGCCGGGCCCTCGACGCAGGCATCGCCGCCGCTCCCGCCGGCCTGCCCGCCGCCTGGCCCCAGCCCGCCCTGGAGGAGGTCCGATGACCACCCTGCTCACCCGCGGCACCGTCGTGATCGACAAGGAGGCCTGCAAGGGCTGCGACCTCTGCATCGACGCCTGCCCTCCCCAGGTGCTGGTGATGACCACCCACGAGCTCAACGACCGGGGCTACCGCTACCCGCAGCTCCTGCCCGGCTGCACCGGGTGCAAGGCCTGCTCGCAGATCTGCCCCGACTTCGTGTTCCAGGTGTACCGCTACGAGACCCCGATCGAGATCGAGGTCGCCGACGAGGGAGGCGCCTGATGGTCGCCCAGCTGATGGAGGGCTCCGAGGCCATCGCCGCAGCGATGACGGCAGCCGGGTGCCGGTTCTTCTCGGGCTACCCGATGACGCCGTTCACCGAGGTGCTCGAGCACATGGCCAAGAAGCTGCCGCCGGTCGGAGGCGTGTGCATGAACGCCGAGAGCGAGCTGGAGGCCGTCGGCATGGCATGGGGTGCCGCCGCCACCGGCACCCGGTCCGCGACCGGCTCCACCGGGCAGGGTCTGTCGCTCATGCAGGAGTCGATCACCGAGCTCTCGCTCGCCCGCCTGCCCGTGGTGGTGCTGAACATGGCCCGCTCCCAGGCCGAGTACTGGCAGGCCACCCGGGGCGGCGGCCACGGCGACTGGCGCCGCATCGTGCTGGCCCCCATGGACGTCGGCGAGGCCACCGAGCTGGTGCAGCTGGCGTTCCACCTGGCCGACCGCTGGCGGAACCCGGTGATCGTCTACGGCGACTACTACATCGCCCATACGTACCAATCCGTCGACGTGCAGCCGATCGACTTCGGCCCGCTCCCGGAGAACGAGTGGGCCCTCACCGGCGCCACGGGCGGCAGCGGCCGGGCCCGGCTGGTGTCGCCCCTCGGCGACACCAAGCAGCGCGACGACGTCGGCTACGACCTGGCCGACTACTACCGCCGGGTCCACGCCCACCAGGTGGCCATGATCGAGGGCACCGAGGCCCTGGTGGAGACCGGTCACCTCGACGACGCCGAGGTGGTGGTGGTCGCCTTCGGCACCCCCGGCAAGTTCGTCCGCTTCGTGGTGGAGGAGCTGCGGGCCGAGGGCGTGCCGGTCGGCTATGTCCGGCCCATCACCCTGTTCCCGTTCCCGTCGACGGTCGTCCAGGCGGCCGCCCAGCGGGCCCGGGTGGTGGGCGTCTACGAGAACAGCAACGGCCAGCTCGTCGACGACGTGCGCCTGGCCGTGCTCGGCGCGGCACCGGTGGAGTTCATCGGCGGGCTGTCCCTCGACGGCTCCGCCTTCGGCATCGGCCCCGAGATCACCGTGCCCGAGATCCGGGCCCGCGTCCTACGGCTGTGCGAGAGCGCCGGCTGCGTGCCCGAGGGGGTGGCCCGATGACCGACCGACTGCTGCCCATCCTCCCGACCGACGCCCCGCCCACCGAGCCGGCCCGGCTGGTCGACGACTTCACCCCCGCCCTCATCGATGTCGGGGCCCACAACCTCTGCCCCGGCTGCGGCGAGCCCATCGCCATGCGTTCGGTGATGGAGGTCATCGCCGAGCAGGACCTCATGCGGCAGGCCGTCGCCGTGTTCGGCATCGGCTGCTACACCGCGTTCTCCAACAACCTCGACTGCGAGGTCCTCCAGGCCCTCCACGGCCGGGCCCCGTCGCTCGCCACCGGCGTGAAGCGGGCCATGCCCGACACGGTGGTGGTCACCATCCAGGGCGATGGCGACATGGTGAACGAGGGCCTCCAGGAGGTCGTCCACGCCGCGGCCCGGGGCGAGAACATCACCTGCGTGCTGCTCAACAACGGCGTGTTCGGCGAGACCGGTGGCCACATGACCGCCACCACCACCCTCGGGCAGCGCACCAAGAACTCGCTCGAGGGCCGCAACGCCGCCGATCACGGCTACCCCATCCAGATGGCCGCCCTGCTCGCCGGGCTGGAGGGCTCCGCCTACGTCGCCCGGGGCGCGGTGAACACCGCGGGCAACGTGAGCCGCACCAAGCGGATGATCGAGAAGGCGGTCGACGTGCAGCGCCGGGGCTTGGGCTTCTCCTTCGTGGAGATCCTCACCATGTGCCCCACCGGCTGGTTCGTCGAGACCGAGGAGGCGCCCGCCTACCTCGACGGCACCATCGCGGCCGTCCACGCCGGTGGTGTCCTCAAGGACGTCACCTCCACCTGACCCACCGCTCCGTGGCTCGTTTGGCGGTGTTGGAGCACCGTGAAACGAGCCATGGATGGTGGGCCCGGGGTGGGCGTGGCTCGTTTGGCGGTGTTGGAGCGCCGTGAGACGAGCCACGGATGGTGGACGCGGGGTGGGCGTGGCTCGTTTGGCGGTGTTGGAGCACCGCCAGACGAGCCATCCAGGGTGTGGTGGGTCAGGCGAGCTCGCCGGACTGGATGCGCTCCACCAGGGCCCGCCGCTGCACCTGGCGGGTAGCGGCGGTACGGGGGATCTCCGCCGTCACCACCAGTCGCCGGGGCCGCTTGAAGGTGGCCAGCCGGCCGTCGCACCAGTCGCGCAGCTCGTCGAGCGACGGCACACCGCCGGCACCGGTTCCGGCGCCGGCCTCGCCGTTGGCCGGCACCACTACGGCGCACACCGTCTCGCCCCACCGGTCGTCGGGGACGCCGACCACGGCCACGTCGGCCAGCGCGGGGTGGCCGGCCAGCACCTGCTCGACCTCCGCCGGCGCCACCGTCTCGCCGCCGGTGCGGATGACATCGCGGGCCCGGCCCACGATCGACCAGTAGCCCTCGTCGTCGACCTCGGCCAGGTCCCCGGTGCGGTACCACCCGTCGACCAGCACCTCCGCCGTCGCCTCGGGCAGGCCCAGGTACCCGTCGAACAGCACGGCGTTGCGGGCCCACAGCTCACCGTGCTCGTCGAGGCGCAGGTCGGTGCCCACGCTCGGCACCCCGATGCGACCCGGCTTGCGGGTGATGTCGACGTGGTCGAGGGCGGCCACGTTCCCCGCCTCGGTCGACCCGTAGAAGATGCGGACGTTGGCGTTGGGGAGGGCGGCCATCAGCGCCGCCATCAGCTCCGGCGGGGTGGCTGACGTGCCGGTGTCGGCGAAGCGGATGGTGGCCAGCTCGTCGCCGTTCGCGGCCTCGGATGCCAGGTGGTCGAGCAGCCGCTGCCACACGGCGGGGATGGCGTTGAGTCGCTCGGCCCGGTGGCGCACCACCGCGGCGCAGATCTCGGGGGCGGTGGCGGCCTCCACGTAGACCACGCCGTCGCGGGCGTGCCACTGCTGGAGGGAGATCGTCCACGGCGCCATGTGGAACATCGGGAACATGCACACGGCCACGCCCCGAGGCTCGAGCTGGGAGCCGGGGTGGGAGCGCAGCACGCTGGCCCGATGCGAGAGCACGACGCCCTTCGGCGCGCCGGTGGAGCCGGAGGTGAGGAACACCACGTGCGGGTCGGTCTCGGCGAGCGACGGCTCCGGGACGGGCCCGGGGTCGTCGCCGGCCCGGGCGGCGAGCGACGGCAGCGGGCCGTCCAACCTCGGCGCGCCCGCCACCGGGTCGAGGGTGGCGAGCGCCGCGTCGGGCAGGTCCCGGTCGAGGCCCATGCCCACCAGCACCCCGGCGCGGGCCCCGTCGGCCAGCACGGCCCGGGGCGCCACGGCCCGCAGCACCGGAGCGGCCTCCTCGGCTGAGAGCAGCGGGCTCATCGGGCAGAACACGGCCCCCAAGCGGGCGCACCCGGCGAACACCGGCACCACGTCGAGCGACGTGGCCGCCCACACCACCACCCGGTCTCCGGGCCGCACCCCCACGGCGTACAGCCGGGCGGCCACCTCCCCGGCCCCGTCCCACACCTCGGCGAAGGTGAGCGATCGGTCGCCCATCGCCGCCGCCATGCGGTGCGGCACGGCCACCGCCGCCTGCCTGAAGATGTCGCCGACCAGCAGCTCCACGCGTTCCCCCTGTCGCGCTCGACGTTCCCCCTGCGAGCGGACCGACCCTAGGCCGGGAACGGCGACGGGCCCCACCGAAGTGGGGCCCGTCGTGCGAGCGGAGAGGGTGGGATTCGAACCCACGGACGAGTTGACCCCGTCACCTCCTTAGCAGGGAGGCCCGATCGACCGGACTCCGGCACCTCTCCAGGCGCAGGCGAAAACCCTACAGGCTCCGCCAGGGCGCGCCGCCAGCCGTGGCCGACGGTCAGCCCACGCGCTTGAGCGTGTTGTGGTCGGTGTGGGCGAACGGCTCCGGGAACTCCTTCATCCGCAGCGTCGTCGTCTCCTCGTAGGACCAGGTGTCGTCGTCGATCGTGATGGTGACCGTGTAGCCGATCGTCGACGCGTTGTCGGTGAGGTACTTGTTCTCGCCGATGTTGTAGTTGGGGTCGCCCGGCGTGGCCGTGAGGGTGAAGCTCTTGGCGTCGGCCGCCGTGGTGCCACCCGCCAGCACGGTGATGCCCCGGGGCACGACGAAGCCGCGCAGCACCTCGCCGGTGGCGGCGTCCCACAGCCAGTACCCGACCTCGGTGTGGAACGGGTTCGACTCGTCGCCGCGCCACATGGCGGTCTTGTAGTCGAGGCCGTACAGCGTCTGGCGGCCGTTGACGACCGGGCCGAACGGCTTCATCGTCACCCGCTCGAGGTACGGGGTGTCGAGCACCTCGTGCTTCTCGTGCGAGTACGCGGTGTCCAGGCCGCCCTGGGCCTCCCACTCGCCGATGAGCCCCGCCAGGGGGCCCCACTCCTCGTTCGCCATGTCGACTCCTCGATGTGCCTGCGCCGCTCCCACAGCGACACGTGCTCGGAGTCTACGGGCGCGAAGGGGCCCCTCACCCGGAGCGATGCGAGCGCCACCGAGAGAGTGAAGGAGCGGAGGGAGGGGGATTCGAACCCCCGGAGGGTCGCCCCTCAACGGTTTTCAAGACCGTCGCAATCGTCCGCTCTGCCATCCCTCCAAGCCGCTGATCGGTGCAAAAGCCCTGGTCAGCGTATTCTGACTGCCGAACTCGTGTTCGCACTCCCTTCGCAAATGGTCACAGTGGTCACGGATTGGTCACGGAATTTCGGCACGTCGTCGGTAGAGTCTCACATCGTGCGGGGATCGGTCACGAAGCGCGGCGCGTCATGGTCGTTCGTAGTGGATCGCGGCATCGATCCGGTCACGGGACGCCAACGACCGCCTCGGGATCGACCGGCACGACAAGACCCCTGGGACGGCTCCCGGCCATGCCAGCGATCACGCTCGGATGCGTGCTCGACTCGAGATGGTCCTCGTCTCCGGAACCGACCGAGGGCTCGAGCGGACTGTGGAACCCGACCTCGGCCTCGGTCTCGAGTGACGCGCAGCTCGCCACAGACAAGGCGCACGAGCCACGGTTGGGATCTGAGGTCGGCGAGGCCGGCTCGACGTGCCCTCGCGGGGCCTTCCGCGGGGTCCAGCCGGCTGTGTGGGCGTCGACCGGAGCCGGCTCCGGTCACTCCTTGGGACGTTCCTTCTCGCCGGTGGCGAGCAGGTTGACGACCTCGTCGATCCGTTGGGCTCGGACATCCGGTCGACGTTTGGTGGCGTCGATCCATCGCAGGTACGCGTTTCGGTAGACCTGGGCGATCGAGTCCCAGAAGGCGGCAGCGGCGTCGTTGGACTCGAGAGCGGTTCGGACGTCAGGGGCGAGGTCGTCGCGCTGCGGGCCCTCGGGGTGGAGCACCACGGTCACGGTGTCGCCGGGTTCCACGCCGCAGTCCCGGCGCCATGCCGGGCCGAGCACGAACCCCCGACCGTCCTCCAGAGGTTCGAGCGCAGCCCGGACACCCATCCCGTTGACCGAGCCGCTCACGTGGTGCTCGGACCGTGATCCCCATGCGTCGTCGGGATCGAACGGCACCGGGACCATGACCCGTCGCTTCGGACCCGTGACCACGACGGCCTTGTAGCGGCGCTCACGTGATGCTGATGGATCAGTGGGCACCCGCACTCCTCAGTCAGTCTCCGCCGCGCGACACCGCAAGGCGCCCAGGATCGCGCGCCCTGCCGGCGCTCAGGAGCCGCAGCTCGAGGGCCCGGCCTTCGCTCCGAGCGCCACGGGGGCGGAGGCGGGGGTGGCGCAGCAGACGGCGCCGGTGGCTTCGTCGAACTCGACGCCGGCGTTGTCGTCGGAGTCGGCGGTCTTGACGTACCACTCCCACGGGGCCCCGTCGGGGTCGTTGACCCAGGTCTCGACCTTCTCGGCGAAGCAGCACACCGTGTCGTCCACGCCGGTGGTGGCAAGGCCGGTGTCGGTGAGGCGTGACTCGGCGGCGACGACCTCGGCGGCGGTCTCGGTCTCGACGCCGAGGTGGTTCAGCGTGCCGCCCTCGGCGCCCTGGAGGAGCACCAGCTTCAGCGGCGGGTCGGCGATGGCGAAGTTGGCGTAACCGGGCTTGATCTTGGCGGGCTCGGTGTTGAAGAGCTTCGAGTAGAAGGCGATCGCGTCGTCGAGGTTGGTGACGTTGAGAGCGAGCTGGACACGAGACATGGGGACCTCCAAGGCGGTACAGTCAGATTGACGTTGGTCGATGCAGACACCATACCGTTAGATCGACAAATGTCAATGCGTATTTCGGGAAGATCGAGGGATCGAGATGACTGACGACACAGAGCCCTGCTGCGCACCGCTCGTCCAGGCGCTGCTGAGCGAGGGCGACGCCACCGAGCTGGCGGCGGTGTTCAAGGCGCTCGCCGATCCGGTGAGACTGCGGTTGCTGTCGATGGTGGCGGCGGCCGGCGACGACGAAGCGTGCGCCTGCGATCTGATCGAACCGGTCGGCCGGTCACAACCGACGGTCTCGCACCACATGGCGATCCTCGTCGACGCCGGTCTGGTCGAGCGCACCCAGCGGGGCAAGTGGGCCTGGTACCGCCTGAAGCCGGAACGGCTCGCGATGGTGCAGGCGTCGCTGGAGCCCGCGGCGGTCAGCGCGTCGCGCTGACCTGCAGCTCGACCATCAACGCTTCGACGCGGGTCCGGATGTCGTCTCGGACGGTGCGCACGCCGTCGAGGTCGAGCTCGGAGGGGTCGTCGAGGGTCCAGTCCTCGTAGCGCTTGCCCGGGTAGATCGGGCAGGCGTCGCCACAGCCCATGGTGATCACCAGGTCGGCGGCGCGCACGACCTCTTCGGTCCACGGCTTGGGGAACTCTTCGGTGATGTCGATGCCGACCTCGGCCATGGCCTGGACGGCGAGCGGGTTGATCCGCTCACCCGGTTCGGATCCACCGGACCACACGGTGACGGTGTCGCCGGCGAGGTGGCGCAGCCAACCGGTCGCCATCTGGGAGCGGCCGGCGTTGTGGACGCACATGAACAGCACGCCCGGCGTGTCGGGCGGCGTGGCGCTCTCGACGCGGGCGAGAGCACGGAGGCGGTCCTTGGCGAACTTCTCGGCGAGCACGGGCAGGTAGGTGGTGACCTTGGCGGTGGGGAGGAGCTGCTCGAGGGAGTCGAGGACGAAGCGTTCGATGGTCTCGGGGCCGAAGGTGCCGGCGTACTCGGGTATGAGCCGGGAAACGATGGTGCGGACGGTGTGCTGCTGGTCGAGGGGCAGGTCCTCGATGGGTCGTTCAGACATGACGTCTCCTCTATGCGTCGATGGGGTCGGCGAGCAGCTCGGCGATCAGGGCCTGGACCCGGCGTTCGATCTCGTCCCGGATGGGGCGGACCGAGTCGACGCCCTGACCGGCGGGGTCCTCGAGGACCCAGTCCTCGTAGCGCTTGCCCGGGTAGATCGGGCAGGCGTCACCGCAGCCCATGGTGATCACCACGTCAGACGCTTGGACGGCGGCTTCGTCGAGCTTCTTGGGGTGAGCTCCCGTTGCCCGGAGGTCGATGCCGACCTCGGCCATGGCCTCGACCACGGCAGGGTTGATGTCGTCGGCCGGCGCCGAGCCGGCGGAACGGACCACGACCCGATCGCCGGCGTGGTGGGTGAGGAAACCGGCGGCCATCTGGGAGCGACCGGCGTTGTGGACACAGACGAACAGCACTTCGGGGCGGGAGTCAGCCATCGGAGGCCTCCAGGGGGTGGGGGTAGAAGAACCGGATCAGCACGATGGCCACCGCCGCGCCGATGAGCTGCATGACGATGAACATCGGGGCCGAGGACGGGGCGATGCCGGCGAAGCTGTCCGACAGGGTGCGGGCGATCGTCACCGCCGGGTTGGCGAAGCTGGTCGACGAGGTGAACCAGTACGCCCCACCGATCCAGGCGCCCACCGCGAACGGGACCACCTTCGCCCGTCCGGTGCGCACGCAGCCGTTGATCAACAACAGCAAGGTGACGGTGGCGATCACCTCGGAGAACCACAGCGCCGGCGACGACCTCGTCTTCGAGGAGAGGTTCACGGCCGGGAGCTCGAACATCAGGTTCGCGGCCATCGCTCCCAGGCAGCCGCCGATCACCTGGGCCACCACGTAGAGACCCGTGTCTCTCGTGGTGGTGGTGCCGAGGAACCGGTCGGTGATGGTGACGACCGGGTTGAAGTGGGCGCCGGACACCGCGCCGAACATCAAGATGAGACCGATCAGCGCACCGGCGGTCGCCGCCGCGTTCTCCAGCAGCTGCAGGCCGACGTCGACCGAGAGGTTGGTGGCCATGATCCCCGACCCGATCACCGCGACGATCAACAGCCCGGTGCCGAGGGCCTCCGCGGCGAGGCGACGGGCCAGATCGAGGCGGAGCCACCCCGTGCCGGTCTCGACCTCGCTGGCGAGATCGACCTCGGCCTGAGTGGGCCGGACGTCGTCGCTCATGACGCCACCGCCAGCCCCGCGAGGCCCTGGATGCGCCGCTGCAGCTCGGTCACCGTCGCGTCGAAGACCGCAGCGGTGCCGACCGGGACCGGATCAGGAACCGACCAGTGCAGCCAGCCGTCGTCCGGTGCGAGCTCCTCGTGCGCCCGGTCGCAGACGGTGACGACCAGGCTCGGCATCGGACCCAGACCATCGAGCGTCTTCGGGACGGCGCCGGCGAGGCTCACCCCGGCGCGTTCCGCAGCCTCCACCGCCAGAGGGTTCACTGCGTCGGCGGGATGGGTGCCCGCGGAAGTGGCCGCCTGGCCGGTGTGGCGCTCCCACAGCGCAGCCGCCAACTGCGACCGAGCCGAGTTCGCCGTGCACACGAACAACGCCGGGCCAACCTCGACGGACGGCGCCGGCGCCAGGTGGTCGAACGTCCCCTGTCGGAGGTGGACGTAGCGGCGGCGCCCGTCGCCGCTCGACCGCGAACGCTCGATCAGCCCGACCTCCTCCAGAACGTCGAGGTGGTGAGCGAGCAAGTTCGACTCGAGGTCGAGCCGCCGGCGCAGTTCGATCGGAGCCCGATCGGACTTGGTGAGCTCGTCGATGATCGCCAGCCGCACGGGGTCACCCAGTGCTGCGTGGGTCTTGGCTCGAGCGGCCAGCTGATCACTCTGCATGCCGGTGATCATTTCAGTGGACCAGAATTGAGTCAATAACCAGTGAGTGAATTTGTCGACAACGGGCTTGACCTTCAACCCGGGTCGAAGCCTTACCGTGGCGCCCATGACGTCAGCTGCGGAAGGTCACCGCATCTCCGAGGTGGCAGCCCGGACCGGGTTCACCGCCTCGGCCCTGCGCTACTACGAGGACGCCGGACTAGTGGAGCCCGCCCGCACCCCCGCCGGATACCGGATCTACGACGACCGCTCCGTAGAGCGCCTGCGATTCATCGCTCGAGGCAAGGACCTCGGCCTGAGCCTCGACGAGATCGCCACCCTCCTGCCGGCATGGGACGGCGATAGCTGCGCCGATGTCGCCGGTCGTCTCGGAACCCAGGTGGCGGACAAACTCGCCGCCACTCGGACGAGGATCGCCGAGCTGACCGACTTCGCCGCAGACCTCGAGCGCGCTGGCCAGCGGCTCACCGACGAGGTGACTGATGGACCGTGCGGTGACGACTGCGCATGTGCCCCTGACCGGCTGACCAACACCGTCGCCGCTGTTTCGATGATGACGAAGCCGGCTCCGGGCCAGCCGGTTGGCGTGCCGATCGCCTGCACGCTCGGACCGGACGACATGGGCCATCGCCTCGAGGACTGGCAGCGACTGGTCAGCGGAGCCATCGGCAAGGAAGCGATCGATGGCGGCATCCGGCTCCGGTACCCGGCCGGGACGGACCTCGGTCCGATCGCCACCCTCGTGGCGGCGGAGCAGCAGTGCTGCAGCTTCTTCACCTTCGCGATCACTGTCACGGTCGAAGGCGTGACCCTGGACGTTGTCGCCCCACCCGATGGCCGGGCGATGGTCGACGACCTGGTCGGAGCGGCCTCGTGAAGCGTCAGGACGCTGCCCTCACCGGCGCCGGGGTCAGCGCCGCCTGCGTGGCGTGCTGCGCGCCACCGCTGATCGCGGCCTTCGGTCTGGCCGGCGGCATGGTGGCGGTGCTCGGGGTGTTCCTCGGGATCGCCGGTCTCATCGCCGGCCTGCTGATCGGCGGCACGTGGCTCGCCCTGCGGTACCAGTGGGGCAAGAGCCGGGAGTGCGCGCCGGTGCCGGTCGAGATGGTTCCCATGGCCGATCCCACCGTGCGCCAGCGAACGTGAGCGTCGCCAAGACGCTCGGCCTGTTCGTCGTCGCCGCCCTCGCCGAGATCGGTGGCGCGTGGCTGGTGTGGCAGGGCGTGCGGGAGCACAAGGGCGTCGCCTGGATCGGCGCCGGCATCGTTGCGCTCGCCGCCTACGGCTTCATCGCCACTCTGCAGGACGACGCCGACTTCGGTCGGATCCTCGCCGCCTACGGCGGCATCTTCGTCGCCGGCTCGCTCGCCTGGGGCGTCGTCATGGACGGCTTCCGCCCCGACCGCTACGACTACCTCGGCGCCGCCATCTGCCTCGTCGGCGTTGCCGTCATCATGTTCGTCCCCCGCTCTGCCTGAGGGGTCCTGTCCGATCGCGCACCTCACGCGGCCCGCGGATCCTGCGTCGCTTCTGAACACCGAACCGTCGAAGGATGACGGCCCGGGCGGATTGTCCCGGCAGAGGTGTCCGCCTGCCGCCTTACGCTCGTCGGGTGGATCAGGTAGAGGAAGCGACCGAGCCGTTCTGGCTCACCCCGACGTTGCCGGCATCGGCACCGCGAGCCTGTTGTCGGACCTGGGCCATGAGGTGCCGACCTCGTTGCTGCCGAGACTGCTGACCTCGACGCTCGGGGCGCCGGCCTCTGCGCTGGGTGATCGAGACCCGCTTTGGCTCTGATGCGTGTTCGAATCGCCTTGCGTGATGCCGGGTGGTGAGCGACGGTCGTCAGTCGTCGTCGACCAGCTCGCCCTCCCAGGCTTCCAGACCTTCCCGGATGGCGAACACGGCGATGACGAAGCCAGCCAGCGGATCGAGCCAGGCCGAGCCGGTGATCTGGAACAGCCCGACGCCGAGCAGCGTGGACACCGAGAGCAGCACGCAGATCCGTGTCTCTGCGGCGTCGGCCAGGACGAGTCGATCGCCGCCCAGCGCCAGGCCGACGCGCTTCTTGGCGGCTGCTAGGACCGGCATCACGATGATCGACGCGATGAGAAGACCGATGCTGACCGGTGAGGTGTCGGGTTCCTCGCCGCTGAGGAGGCTCCTGACGCCTTCGATGGTCACGTAGGCGGCGAGCACGAAGAAGGTGACGGCGATGAGGCGCAGGGCCCGTCGCTCCCGGTTCAGATCGATCTCACCGTTCCGCAACCGGGCCGCCAGCCGGGACCACACCAGGATCGCCGACAGCGACTCGATCCCCGAATCCAGACCGAAGCCGACGACGGAGACGAGACCGGCCATCAGTCCTGCGGTGATCGCCACGGCCCCCTCGGCGACGTTGTAGAAGACGGTGAACTGGGCCAAGCGCAAGCCTCGCCGGTTCAGCCGCTCCACTTCGGCGGCCGCCGTCATCGCCGGCAGTCGGGGTCGGCAACGCTGAGATGGACACCCATGAGCGCCCGAAGGCCATCCGCCAATCCCGGGTCGGCCAACTCATAGCGAACCCGTCGGCCCTCCGACTCAGCGATCACCAGGCCACAGTCCCGCAGGCAGGTCAGGTGATTGCTCGTGTTGCCCTTCGAGAGGTCGAGGCGATCCGCCAGCTCAGTGGGGTAGCCGGGCCCTTCGAGCAGCTCGAGCAGGATCCGGCATCGATTCGGGTCTGCCAACGCCCGACCCACCCGAGCCAAGCTGTCGAGCGCCGTTGACCTCGCCTCAATCGCCATTCTCCAATGGTACAGCAGCTGCTGTAGTACAGCTATTGATGTACCAAGACATGAACCCCGCCGATCCTTCAACCACCCGGAGGGGATCGGCCTGCGTTCGGTCGACCGCAGAAGTGGTGCGAGCCTCCGCCGATGCTCGAACTGGTCACCCAAGCGGCCGCGATGTTCGCGGTGACCGACATCGACGACGTCGTGGTCCTGGCGCTCTACTCCGGACGGGCCGACGGGAGTCCCGGTCTTCGCCACGGTCGGAGCAGGCGGCAACCTCGCCTACGCCGCGGTCTTCCTCGTCTTCGTGGCGCTTCCTCGGCCGGCTCCTCGCGGCACGTCCCGGATCTGAGTCCGATCGGTCCCGCCGACCTCGTGCGTCCCCGAGATAGTTAGTCGGCGTCTGGTCACGGATTGGTCACGAACCTCGCGAAACGGGCCGAAATCAGGTGGCACGGTCGAACTACCGAACGCTCGAAAAGCCTTTGAATCACCGGACAGACTGACACCGGCCGAAACGCGCCAGCATCGCCATCTCAAATTTCAAGACCGTCGCAATCGTCCGCTCTGCCATCCCTCCGCCGACGACACTAGCGACCGGGCGCTCAGCCGCCGGCGGGCTGGAACAGCTCCACGACGTTCCCCGACGGGTCGACGAGCAGGACCTGCGCCCCGCCCGGCCCCCGGACGATCTCATTGCGGAACGTGCCGCCGGCCGCGGTGAGGCGGGCGATCTCGGTGTCGAGGTCGTCGACGATCAGGTGGATGCGGTTCCACCCGCCCGGGCCGGGCACCTCGCCGTCGCTCATGGCCTGGCCCGCCGAGCTCTGAGGGCCGCTGAGCAGCAAGCGCAGGTTCCCCCGCTGCACGTCGGCGAACGCGGGCGGGAAGGCGTTCAGCACCTCGAAGCCCAGCAGGGCCGTGTAGAAGTCGAGCGACTCCTGCACGTCGTTCACCAGGTAGCGCACGCTGACGGTCTGGTCGTCCATGGTGGTCTCCTCACCTCTCGGCGATGGTGGGCAGCAGGTAGCGGATGCGGCGCTCGAGCTCGGCCGCGGTGCGGTCGAAGGCCGGGTGGTCGGCGTCGACGGGGCCGGCCTCGACGGCGGGGTCGGCGACGCTCCAGTGCGCGGTGGTCGGCGCCCCAGGCATCTCGGGGCAGACCTCCCGGACCTTGTCGCACAGGGTGACGACCACGTCGAAGCGGCGCCGGGCGTAGCGGTCGAGGTGGGTGGGCCGGGCGTCCGTGATGTCGACGCCGCGGTCGGCCATGACCCGGACCGCGCCAGGGTGCAGCGGCTTGGGATGGCTGCCCGCGCTGGCCGCGTCGACCGCGCCACCCGACATCGACCGCGTGAGCGCCTCGGCGATCTGCGAGCGGCTGCTGTTGCCGGTGCAGAGGAACAGCACCGACGGGCGCCGCCTGCGGCCCCGTGGCTCGGAAGACGACGGGAGCGCGGCGCCGGGGGTGGGACCCGGCACCAGGTGCAGACCCGGGTGGAGGGCGGTGGCGGACGTGCCGAGCAGCTCACCGCAGCGGTCGAGATCGACGGCGTTGTAGGTGTCGCGGCCGTCGGCGGCGCTGCGACGGGAGGCGACCACCCCCGCGGCCCTCAGCTCCTTCAGGTGGTACGAGACGAGGCTCTGGCGCTCCCCGAGCAGCTCGGTGAGCTCGCGCACGGTGCGGTCGCTGCGGCCCAGCTCCCGCAGGAGGCGCCACCGCACGGGGTGGGCCATTAGCCCGAGCACGACCGGCGGCTCGTCGGTGGTGACGGGCGACGCAGCGGCCATGGCGCGACCGTACGCCCATCTCCCTGATCCATCAATGGGGATTGATGGATCGTGCGCGCGCAGCCGTCCGGCGCCTTCCTCATCCGCTACCGGTGGCGGGAGTCAGGCGGGGCGGATGGCGCTGCGTAGCTCGTCGACCCAGGCGGCGGCGCGCTGGCGCGACTCCTGCACCTCGCGGCGCACGGCCGGGCCCTCGACGCCGGCCATCGGGTACGACCCGAGGAACTTCACGTCGGCCTGCTTGGCCTTGAGCGAGCGCAGCGCATCGGCCACGACCTCGTCGCTGAGGTGCCCCTCCAGGTCGATCAGGAAGCAGTAGTCGCCGAGTCCTCGACCGGTCGGGCGGGACTCCAGCTTGGTGAGGTTGATGCCGCGGGCCGCGAACTCCTGGAGGATCGACAGGAGGCTGCCGGGCTCGTTGGCCCGCTGGAAGACGACGATCGAGGTCTTGTCGTGGCCGGTGGCCGCGGGGATGCCCTCTCGGGCGACCAGCACGAAGCGGGTCTCGTTGTTGTCGTGGTCCTCGATGGCCGAGGCGATGATCTCCAGGCCGTAGACCTCGGCCGCCCGGCCGGGGGCGATGGCGGCGCCATGGGGGTCGTCGCCCTGGGCGAGCATGCGGGCCGCGTCGGCGGTGGAGTTCGACGCCTCCGTCTCGGCCAGGGCCAGCTCCTTGGCCAGGAACTTCCGGCACTGGGCCAGGGCGTGAGGGTACGACCACACCCGGGTGATCTGGTCGAGGGTGGTGCCGGGGCGCACCATCAGGTCGAGGTGCACCGGCAGGACGACCTCGCGCTCGATGAGCAGGTCGACGTCGAAGGCGAGCGTGTCCTGGTTGACGTTGACCGTGCCCTCGATGGCGTTCTCGATGGCGACGAAGCCGTAGCCGACGTCGCCGGCCTCCACCGCGTTCAGCACCGCCGAGAACGACGGCATCGGCACGAGCTTGGCCGAGGCCAGGTCGGGCTGGGTGAGCAGGGCCTGCTCGCTGAAGGTCCCCACCGGGCCGAGGAAGGCGACGGTGCGCGACCGCCAGTCGGTGCCGTCGGGCTCGGAGGTGGGGGAGGCGCTCACGTCGGTCGAGGATACGACCCCCACCACGCCGAACTGGTTGGGTTTGCCCGACCTCCGACTCGCTCGCACCCCACCAGTTCGGCCGTGGGATCGACTGGTCAGGGTGAGGGAGGCGGGGTGCGCGCGGGTGGATTGGGCTGATGGGGCGTGGGGGGCGGCGATCGGGGAGGATGGAGCCATGGACGAGGCCGCCCTCCGGGAGCTGCTCGACGGCGTGCAGGTCGGCACGGTGAGCGCCGACGACGCCGTCGCCGCCCTGCGGCGGCTGCCCTTCGCCGACCTCGGCTACGCCCGCGTCGACCACCACCGCTCGCTGCGCCAGGGCATGGCCGAGACGGTGTACGGCCCCGGCAAGACCCCGGAGCAGTGCGCCGCCATCGTGGCCGAGCTGCTCGCCCAGCCCAGCTCGGCGCCGGTGGTGCTCTCCCGGGCCGACGCCGACCAGGTGGCCGCGGCCCTCGCGGCCAACCCCGACGGCACGGTGGTGGAGGCGGGCCACGGCGACCCCGCCGCCCGGCGGCTCCACACCGTGGTGTGGCGGCCGGCGCCCGAGCGGCCTGATCGGGTCGCCGTCGTCACCGCCGGCACCGCCGACCTCCCCGTCGCCGACGAGTGCGCCGCCACCCTCTACGCCCACGGCCTGCGCCCCCTGCGCATCACCGACGTCGGGGTGGCCGGGCTCCACCGCATCCTCGACGCCGCCGACGAGATCGCCACCGCCGACGTGGTGGTGGTCGTGGCCGGCATGGAGGGCGCCCTGGCCAGCGTGGTCGGCGGGCTCACCGCGGTGCCGGTCGTGGCCGTGCCCACCTCGGTCGGCTACGGCTCGTCGCTCGAAGGGGTCACCGCGCTGCTCGGCATGCTCGCCTCGTGCGCGTCGGGCCTCACCGTGGTGGGCATCGACAACGGGTTCGGGGCGGCGTGCGCCGTGCTGCGCGCCCTCAACGCCGCCGCCCGCCGCTCGGAGCGCACCGGTGCCTGACCACGACCACAGCCATGACCATGGCGGTCACGACCACGGCG
>Ga0164243_10003115_pt1 | contig 26755 bp, 23 predicted proteins | sample OricompcompostOP_FD_108781 | JGI IMG/M metagenome (GOLD analysis project Ga0164243, IMG submission 108781) | Organic Plus compost microbial communities from Emeryville, California, USA - Original compost - Organic plus compost (OP) | ecosystem: Engineered > Solid waste > Mixed feedstock >...
CGCCGAGGCGCCGGGTGCGTGCGTGATGCTCGTGCGTGACGGCAAGCTGATCACGCCGGACATCACGAGCGGCATCCTCGAGAGTGTCACGCGCGACGCGCTGATCACGCTCGCGAAGGAGGAGCTTGGCCTCGAGGTGCAGGAGCGCGCCGTCGATCGCACCGAGTTCTACATCGCGGACGAGGCGTTCACCTGCGGCACCGCTGCGGAAGTGACGCCGCTCGTCTCGGTCGATCGCTACGAGGTCGGCAACGGTGAGGTCGGGCCGATCACTGCGAAGCTCGCCGAGCTGTACGAGCGCATCCTGCGCGGGCAGGAGGATCGCTGGGCGAAGTGGCGCACACCGGTCCCGGTCGCGACGACCGCCGGCGTCTAGCCGTGACATCCCGCTGAACCGACTGATCCCCCGGCGATCGTGTATCGCCGGGGGATCATCGCGTCCGGATGCTCACGCACGCTCGTCGATGCGGAACACCGGATACTGCGCCGCGATGGTCGCGAACTCCGCGACCGGTGCGTGACGGTCGACCGGGATGTGCCTGCGTGGCTCGATCGTCACGTTCAGGTACGCCTTGATGATCGGTGCGCGCTCTTCGACCGGCAGCTCGACCAGGCGGACGGGCGTTCTCCCGCCATGCTTGATCACCGCGAAGCCGCTCGCCGCGCGGACATTCGCCACCCAGTTCGCGCGCTCGCCGAGCATCGAGACGAGATAGCGCTCGCCCTCGTAATCGACCGCGATCAGCGGGAGCGCGATCAGCGTGCCGCTCTTGCGACCGGGGACCTCCAGGGTGATCCAGTTCTTCGGCGAGAGTCCGAGTCCGTAGAACTGTCCCCAAACTGCGTTCAGGGTCTTCGCCATCCGGGTCGGACGGCCATCGGGGTACATGCCGGTGTCGTGCGTCGTGGTCATGCGTCGCCTCCCGTTCTGTCCCAGCCTCATTTCCTCTCGATATGGTTGTACCTCGGACGACGTGGCAGGCGCGACTGATCAATGGCTGTGCGCGTCTCAATGGTGTGTCTGTGGTGATGCATGCCGGGGGAATCCCCACAGCCAGATGAGGTTCGTGGGAGACCATTCGCTACTCGTGCAGGGCTTCACGTCTCGGGTCGTACGTCTTGCGATCTTTCCGAATGCCGTCATAATGGACGCGTGTCTTGAAAGGGACGCATGTAGATCAACGTTAGTCGTGGATCAGCATCGATGCGAGATCCGCAGGGAGCTACAAAATGCCGTCGAATGGTGACGAAGTGCGTGGTGGAGCGCTCAATCTCGAGCAGATTACGGATGCGACGATGAATCGTCGCAAGCTCATGGGCGCGGGCGCAGCGATCACCGCTGCGGTTGCGGTCAGCGGTGCCGCGGTGACGTCGGCATTCGCGCAGGACGCAACTCCGGCCGCCGAAGAGGCGACCTCGGAGTCCACGGGCGCGCAGTTCCCGACGGCGACCCCGCTTGGCGATGCGATTCCGCCCGAGTTCACGGTCGAGACGAACTGGGCTGGTGAGAGCCTGGACCTGAAGGCGACCCGTTTCGTCAAGGGCAGCACCATCAGCAGCGAGACGATCGATCAGCTCGGTCTGGCCTGGACGCTGCCGGTGAACGTCAGCGCCGGTTACGGTGCGCTGGTCTCGAACCCGGTCGTGGCCGGTGACCTCTTCTTCGTTCAGGATGCGCAGAGCAACGTCTACGCCGTGAACAAGGAGACGGGCGAGTCGGTCTGGTACAACGAGTACAACGACTCGGTGCCGTCGGGTGGCCCGAACGGTATCGGCCTCGGCTACGGCAACGCCTACTTCGCCCTCGGCGGATCGGGCATCGTCATCGGCGTCTCCCAGGAGACCGGTGAGGAGCTGTGGCGCACGGACATCAAGGGCTACCGCCACGAGGGCATCACGATGGCGCCGCTCGTGTTCGACAGCACGGTGTACGTCAGCACGATTCCGGGCACCCCGGAGGCTTTCTACAACGGTGGTCAGCGCGGCATCATCTTCGCGCTCGACGCCGCGACCGGTGGCGTCCTCTGGTACTTCGACACCACGGTCGACAACCTGTGGAACAACGCTCGCATCAACTCGGGTGGTGGTCTCTGGCACGTCCCGTCCGTCGATGACGAGGGTCAGCTCTACGTCGGTATCGGCAACGCTGCCCCGTATCCGGGTACCGTGGAGTTCCCGGCTGCGTCGAGCCGCCTTGGCGACAACAACTACGCCAATGCCACGATCAAGATCGATCCGGACACTGCCGCGATCGACTGGTTCGTGAACATCAAGCCGCACGACCTCTTCGACCTCGACAACCATCTGACACCGGTCCTCACGACCACGACGATCAATGGGACCGAGACGAACGTCGTCATCTCCTCCGGCAAGCATGGCCTCGTGGTCGCCACCCGCGCCGACAACGGTGAGGAACTGTGGCGCACGGCGGTCGGTCAGCACAAGAACGACGATCTCCAGGAGCTCCCGACGGACGGCTCCACGGTCGAGGTGCTTCCGGGCACGCTCGGCGGTGTCGAGACCCCGATCGCGGTGGCCGATGGCGTGATCTTCGCGCCGATCTACAACATGGCGTCGGTCTACAGCGCCTCCGCGCTGGATGCCACCTCGATCAACATCGCTGATGCGACGGGTCAGCTCGTGGCGCTCGATGTTGCGACCGGTGAGATCCTCTGGGATGTCGCGCAGCCGAAGGGCACGCTCGCGGCTGCGACGGTCGTCAACGACCTCGTGTTCACGGGTGGCCTCGACGGTGTCGTGCGCGCCTACAAGGTCGACGATGGCTCGCAGGTGTGGACATACCAGGCCACGGCCGGTCTGAACGCGCCGTTCGCGATCTCGGGCGACTACCTCTACATCCCGGCCGGTGGCCCGCTGATGGCGTCCGAGGACACCACCGATCCGGCCCCGACTCCGCAGTCGCAGGTCATCGCCCTCAAGATCGGTGGCGATGTGAACGCGTCCCCGGCGAGCTCGCCGGAGGCGAGCCCGGCGGCGGATGGTGGCAGCGAGGCTGCCGCCAGTGATGGCTACGCGATCAACGCGATCGACATCTCCTTCGATCCGAAGGAGCTCACGATCCCGGCGAACACCGACGTCACCATCACGGTCACGAACAAGGGTGTGCTCCAGCACGACTTTGTGATCGACGCCCTCGGCATCAAGACCAAGATGCTGAACGGTGGCGACAGCGACACCGTGACGATCAACGCCGCGGCGGGCGAGTACGACTACTACTGCTCGGTTCCGGGTCACGCCGAGGCCGGCATGGTGGGCAAGCTCATCGTCCAGTAGGTCTGGATCGAGCGCAGGCATCGCCACGCAAACACCCCCAGTTCGCAAGAACTGGGGGTGTTTGCCGTTTGTCAGGGAGACGTGACGATCAGGACTCCTCGCCCTCGAGGCGGAGGCCGTACGGGCGGCTCGCGTAGTCGTAGAGGTAGTCGGCGAAGCCCTTCTGCTCCGGCGTGCGGAAGCCTCGCTCCTTCTCCTTGATCTCGGAGAACTGGATCATGAACGTCACATCGCCATTCGTGTAATGGAAGTAGAGACTCCAGCGCTCGTCCCGATCGAGCAGGGCGAAGTCGCTGCTCAGGCGATCGCGATGTGCCAGCAGATGCGCGTAGGCGTGCTCCAGGTTGTCCACCACGAAGCCGATGTGGTGCCAGCGCGAGGGGCGTCCCGTCGAGAGTGGCGCATCCTCGCCCGCATCGAAGAGGAAGAGCGCCGTCGGGCCGGTCGCCATCACGGTCAGGTGGGGATCGTCGCGCATGATCTGCATGCCGACGACCTCGTGGAAGAAGTCGCGGGCACCGGCACGATCCGCCACCGTGATCGCGAGGTGATCGAAGCCGATCGTCTTCCACGGACCGGGCGTCCCCGCGATCGGGGTCGCCGTGGTCGCGAGCGTCACATGGCCGAAGGTATCCGCGATCTCGCCGATGAAGTTGTCCGCGAAGAGTTCGGATCCGTCGGGTGCCTGAAATGTCAGGCGGTGACCGGCGGTATACTCATGGGGCAGGGCACGATCAAATGCCTCGTGCACGATACTTCCGCGACGCGCGTGCGTGGTGTAGGTTGTGTCTGCGAGGACGAAACGGACTTCTTCCAGATCGTCCGGTCGGGAGATACTCATGGTGCGTGGAAGGACCTTTCAACGGGGATTCGACGGATGATCGCATCGTGACGGCGTGAACCGTTCAGGTTCACCGCACGTTATTCATGGTACTCCTGGTTCATGGACCGGGCGATCGAATCGGGCATCACATCAACGAGACTGAGGAGAGACTATGGATCAGCCAGTTTCCGAGTCGAGTCTGCCGCAGACGCGATCTCGTCGTATCACGCGCCAGCTGTCGACGCATCTTCGCGTGGTGGTGACCGCCACCATGCTGGTGCTCGCGATGGGCGCCGGCATGGGGATCGATCGCTTCCTCATCAGCTCGACCTCCGCGGATCAGACGCAGGCGGACTCGCTCGAGGACACCGAGCTCTTCGGGGTGCTCCAGGATACCTACGACGTCATTCGCGATCAGTACGTGCTCTCCGACGAGATCAGTGATGAGACGCTGATCTACGGCGCGGCAGCGGGCATGGTCGAGGCGCTCGGTGATACCGGGCACTCGCGCTTCCTCACGCCGGAGGAGGCGGCCGCGGAAGCGGAGTCCGAGTCGGGCGAGTTCGTTGGTGTCGGCATCTCCATGGACCTGACGGGGCCGCTCCCGGTGGTGCAGTACGCCTTCCCGGGGTCGCCGGCAGAGGCGGCGGGCATCCTGCCGGGTGACACCATCGTCGCGATCGATGGCGAGTCGCTCCGCGACACGAATCTCTCCGAGTCAACCAGCGTGATGCGTGGCGATGAGGGCACGGACGTCGTTCTGACCGTCCTGCACGAGGGGCAGAGCGATCCGGTGGACATCACCATCACGCGCGCCAAGATCACGTACGACTACGTGTCGTGGACGATGTTGCCGGGGAACATCGCCTGGGTGCAGATCACCCAGTTCGTGGACAACGTCGATGACGAGCTCCGTGATGCGCTCGAGACCGCGGAAGCGCAGGGCGCGACCGGGGTGATTCTCGATCTCCGCAACAATCCGGGTGGCTACACCATCCAGGCGCAGGCGGTGGCGAGTCAGTTCCTGAGCGATGGCGATCCGATCGTGCAGGAGATCGATCGCGATCAGAACACGACGATCACGCGCGTGCGTGGCAACGAGGGCGCGTGGCTGGAGAAGCCGGTCGTCGTGCTGGTGAATCAGTACTCGGCCTCGTCGTCCGAAATCGTCGCCTCGGCAATCCAGGACAACGATCGCGGGCTGGTTGTCGGTGAGGTCACCGCGGGGACGGGGACGACGCTGATCACGACCACGCTCGATGACGGATCGGAGATCCTGATGGGTGTGAGCCTCTTCCTCACGGCGGGGGGCAACTCCATCTATCACACGGGCGTGCAGCCGGATCAGGCGGCCTACCTCGATTCGCTGAGCGATCTGACCGTTCCAGGGCAGTACTCGAGCGGATCCGTGACCGACGCGCAGTACGCGGATTCCCCGGACGCGCAGCTCAAGGCCGCATACGATGTGCTGACCAGCGGCGACGCCGGCAACTAGTCGATCTGGCCAACGAGGGGATGACGTGCGCATGCACGTCATCCCCTCGTCGTGGGGTGACTGGTCGTCGCGACCGAAGCCGGGCGTGTCCGGACGTGCGCGACGCATGTTGAACAGATCGTGAACCTTTTCATACAGGCATGGTCGATGGGAACAGGCATGTGTACAATCCGGAGCGAGAGACCGACGATTCTGCGGCGAACGTGGACCGGACGTCGTCCATCGCCACCGGGTGATCGGTGCCAGGAGTCAAGGGGGGTTGCTTCCAGGTGAAGCGACGGGAACGCGTTCCTGGCACGGAAACCCAGAGAAGGACCAGCAAGATGATCTCAGTCGAGTCGTGGCCGGCGCCAGCCGTACGGTTGTGGACGCTCGCGCAACGGTTCCAGAAGTTCGTGGTCGTCGGTGCCGTGGGGCTCGCCGTCAACCAGGGCGTGCTGTGGTTCCTCCACGAGAGCTCGGGCATGAATCTCGTGGCCGCATCGCCGATCGCCATCATGGTCTCCATGGTGGTGACGTTCTTCTGCAACGAGATGTGGACGTGGCATGACCGGGGGACCGGGCGCATCTCCTCGCGTGCGATGAGCTACGTGCCGATCAACTTCGGTGGGCTCGTCCTGAACTGGGGGGCGCTCTACGTGCTCACCGAGAACACGGGGATGCACTGGTTCGCCGCGAACCTGATCGGCGCGGGGATCGCCGCGATCTGGAACTTCACGCTCAACAACATGATCACCTGGCGCGCGTGAGGGTGCGTGATATCCGCCGCGTCGCGATGATGACCTCCCCACTCCCCCCATCGTCCACCATGCGCACGATCAGCTCGGACGCCGTTTCGCGTCATGTCGAGGTGCGGTCATGACGGCGCGCTTCTCCAGTGGTTCCGGTTCGACGCCGGAGGGACGTCCTGGTCGGACGATCGTGCTCGGGGCCGGTCCTGCCGGGCTGACGGCCGCTTACCTGCTGAGCACCGCCGGCTTCCCCGTCACCGTGGTCGAGGCCGCGCCATTCGTCGGCGGGCTGGCGCGCACCATCCGCCGCGAGACTAGCGACGGCGAGTTCCGCTTCGACATCGGCGGGCATCGCTGGCTCTCCACCAACCCCGAACTCAACGACATCTTCCACCGCCTGATCGGGGATGATGTGCTGCGCGTGCACCGTCGCAGCCGGATCTTCCGCGAGTCAGAGCCGTGGGTGGAGTTCCCGCTGCAGTGGGACAATCTGCGCGCAGTCCTCGGTGTGCGTGAGGCGACGCGTGCGCTCGCGGACTACGGCCGCGCCCAGGCGTCCGGGCGGAAGGGCGGTGCGCCGGTCTCGATGCGCGACGCCTTCGTGCGGACCTACGGGGAAACGCTCTACGAGCGCTTCTTCGCCGGCTACTCGGAGAAGGTGTGGGGCGAGTCGCCCGAGCGCCTGAGCGGTGCCTGGGTCGAGGGGCGCACCGAAGGGCTCGCGATGACGTCGGCCTTGCCACGCTTCCTGCGTCGCGAGAAGCCGGCAGCGGCGGCGAGCTCGGAGTTCCTCTACCCGCGCTACGGGTTCGGGCAGCTCTCCGAGCGCCTCGCGGATGCGATCCGCGCGCGCGGCGGCGAGATCCGCCTGCAGACGAGCGTCGAGCAGCTGACCGTGCGCGATGAGGCCATCCACCAGATCACCGTGCGTACACCGCGCGGCAACGAGACGCTGACCGCGGATCACATCGTCTCGAGTATCCCGATGTCGATCCTCGGGCGCATCGTGACGCCGGCGCCGAGCGAGGAGATCCTCCGCTCGGCGGATGCGCTCGGGTTCCGCGACGTGATCACCGTCAACCTGATGATCCGCACGCCGCGCATTTCGGACGACACGTGGGTCTACGTGCACGATCCGAAGATCCCGTTCGGGCGTTTCCACGAGCCGAAGAACTGGAGTCCCGCGATGGTCCCGGGAGAGGCGTTCACGTCCCTCGTGGTCGAGTACTTCTGCACGCGGGGCGATGGCACCTGGGCGATGAGCGATGAACAGCTCATCACGCAGACGGTCGGACACCTCGTGGAGCACCTGCATGTGCTGCGTCCACAGGAGGTGATCGGCGGGTTCACGGTTCGGGCCACGAAGGCGTATCCTCGGTACGAGGTCGGCTACGAGGAACCGCTCGCGAACATGACGACGTTCCTGAGCGGCATCCGCAATCTCGAATCGATTGGCCGTGGCGGGGCCTTCCAGTATCGCAACACCGACTACGCGATGGAAATGGCCGTGCTGGCGGCACGCAATATACTTGGACGCTATGGCATCGGTCGCACGCCGGACGCGGCGACCGGATCGTCGGGCGAGGACACCACGCCGACCGACGATCATTCGACCACCCGCGCCTCAGGAGGGGACGACGCATGAGTGATGACGTATCCGTGACGACGCCAGTCGAGCCATCGACCTCGGCGAACGAGCAGGCTCCCACGACGACCCCGTCGCGATCCGTGCCACGTCTGGACGGCATCATCGTGTGGGCCGTCCTGTCGCTGGCATTCCTCGCGTACATCGCGGTCGGATCGATCAGGGTGCAGTTCTGGGGGCTGGATGACACCTTCAGCTTCTACATCAAGCGCATCGAGTCGCGCAGCGTGCTGCACGTGTGGTCCTACGAAATCGGTCATCTGCCGGAAGTCACCCACCAGTGGGCGCTCAATGCCGCCTTCGGGGGCGCGGCGATCGTGATGATCCTCGGCATCATTGCGGGCATCTGGCTCATGCTCGACGAGGTCGGCACGGGTCGTGCCCAGCCTGCGACGCGTGACACCACGACGTCGGTGGACAAGGCGTGATCGACCGACTCGTCTCGTGGGCGAAGGGGCGCGTGCCGGAGCTGATCGCCCTCGTTGCGATCCTGATCGTCGGAATCTGGACCGCGAACCGTCTCGGCGCGTTCGACCTCATGACGACCGTCGTGGTGAACGGCGCGAACCTGAGCGTGCCGAACCTCTTCTCGACCGTCGACCACCCGTTCCATGCGACACGCGCGTTCGCGCTGCTGGAGTCGCTGAAGGACGGACATCTGCTGCGGTGGGTCGGAAATCATCAGGGTGGCTATCCGGTGGAGTTCTATCCGCTGGGTGTCGCCTGGTTCGAGGTCGGCATCTGGACGCTGCTGCTCGGCTCCGTGCAGATCCTTGCGGTGCACAAGCTCGCCGTGATCCTCATCTTCCTGCTGCCGGCGATCGGATTCTGGGTCCTCGCGCGCGTTGATCGCGTCTCGCCGGGTGTGGCGATTCTCGCGACGGCGATGCAGGTCGCGATCCCGGGCGGACAGGGGCTCACCAGCTGGACCACCGGTGGCTACACCGAACTCGTGCAGTGGGGACTCGTCACGAATGTCGCCGGCGCGACGTGCGCGATGATCGCGACCGCGCTGCTGATCGGCTTCGTGCGCCACGGTGGCCGCGGATCGGCCGTGGGGGCCGTGCTCGCGGCGGCGAGCGCGGCGTACTGCAACCCGCGCTCGCTCTTCGCGATCGCCATCGCGGCGGTGGCGATCCTCCTGGTCAGCCTGATGCCAGATCGCGGACCATCGCTGCCCGTCCGGGCGACCCTCCAGCGCATCGCGGTGGTCGGGATCGGGGCGCTCCTGCTGGCGCTGCCGATTGTCGTGCCGCTGCTGCGCTACAGCGATCTCTACTACTTCGTGCACTACCAATCCTACGCGAACACGGGCGAGTTCTGGACGGCCACGCTGCATGCTGTCAGCCCGGTGATGGTCTACGCCTGTCTCGTGGGGGTGCTGGTCGCGATCATCGTGCCGCACCTCTTCGCGGTGCGCGCCGTGGCCGTGACGCTGATCGCGTACATGCTGCTGACGATCTGGCTCTCGACGTCGACCGGCGCGGATCTGATCCAGCAGCTCGAGCCGCCGCGTCTGATGCCGTTCCAGCGACAGCTCATGCTCTACCTCGCGGCGTTCGCCATCTGGTGGCTGGGATCGCAGCTCATCGCGGCGCTCGCCACGTCGCCGAGCCTGCGCCTTGATGCCCGACGAGTCGTGCCGGCGAGCGAGGTGGTGTTCAGCGTCGTGGTCGCGGCGATCGTGCTGATCGTGTACGTGAAGCCGGTGTCGGGTGTCGGGGAGCTGTATCAGGGACTCGTCCCGACCACGACGAGCGGCACGACGGGCTACGCGGAGTACACGCAGGCCGTCGATGTCGCGGACGAGGCGCTGCTGGACGGCACAGCCATGCTCGTGCTCGGTACGATCCCGTCGGGCTGGGAGTGGCATGCGAACCTGTTCGCGCCGACCGAAACCGACGCGCCGGTCTTCTACAACGACTGGCTGTGGGGCTGGAACAAGCTGCAGACGGGGACCCCCGGGTACAACTACCTCAACGGCAACTCGTATCCGGATCCGGGGAGCGCGCTCGATGCGTCCTACCTGCAGCACAATGGGATCGGCGTCGTGCTGGTCACGGACGTCGCGACGGCTGATCCCGCGCAGAATCCGCGCGTCGTCGCGCGTACGTCGCCCGCGCTGACCTTCGTGCAGACGGTCGGCATCTGGGATGTCTACGCGGTGACGACGCCGACCGCGATCGTCACGGATGGCGGCATCGCGCCGACGGAGATCTCCGTCGCGGACGAGCGCATCACGGCAACGTTTGCGGAGGGGAGTGGCGATGTCGTCATTCGCCGCAACTGGTTCCCGCGCTGGGAGGCGACGGTGGATGGCGAGGCCGTGCCCATCACGCGGACGGATGATGGCTACATGCAGATCACGGTGCCGGAGGGTGCGACCACGATCGAGCTGACCTACCGCGTCACCACGGTCGACTGGCTGGATCGGATTGGCGCGCTGATCGGCGTCCTGCTGGTCGTGATCGTGGCGCTTGGTCGCGGCGATCGTGTGCGCTCCACATGGGCGACGATCGCCGCCCTGCCGACGCGTCAGTCGGAGAGCAGGGCGGTCGGCTGATCCTCGGTCACCGGCGTGACGTTCGCGATGAATGCCTCACCACGGCGCGAAACGCTCCACGTGTACCGGCCGCGTCCCTTCGGCTCCGGTTGCACGAGTCCGCGTCGGCGAGCGCTGACGAAGAGTCCCTCGACGAACGGCGACGGCACGCCCATCGCCTCGGCGATGGCGCGTACGCGCTGTGCATCCGTCGGCAGCGTGGCGGTCTTCCCCAGCCCCTCGAGGAAATCCCGCATCGAGCGGTCGAGTGGCGAGGGGAGGAAGACGGTTCGTGGTGTGGACATTGTGGCGGCACATCCTGCACGGGGTCATGTGACCGATGAACAAAAGACTAACGAATTGTGTTGGAGTGATTATAGCGGTCGCGATCGGCTGAGGACTGGTAAGCTTGTGGGAGATTCGGGTGATCCACGCACATGGCGGGTGAGACCGTGGATGCGGGGTCCAAAGCATGAACCACTCATTGGGGCGGCGGGAGTTTGAGAGACATAACACGTAGTGATGATGTGGCGTTGACCTCCAGCGCCTTTCCGGGAGGGAGTCTGCTTGCCGCAATCTATCATCGCGATCTGATGCGATTGTCGGATCGTGGTGGGGCAAGCGGGATGATCGGTGATCGGTGGGCGGAGATCTGCTCCGACGTGCTCGCCGAGGGGACGTTCACCATCGAGCGGTACCCGATGCAGATCGAGCGCGTGATTCGCCTTGATGACATTCCGGAGATCGCGGCGGCGGCATCACGGCGGAAGCTGCAGAATCCGGACTTCCTGCTTCTCGGGACGGTCGACGGGGTGGCGTCGCTGGCGGCGGTCGATGCGAAGTTCAGTGTCGAGACGGCGCGCTCGAAGCAGGTGAGCGCCGAAGTCACCACGGAGCTTCTCGCGGTCGGGCCGCTCGTCACGGATCACGTCGGCGCGCTGCCGGAGTCGATGGAGGTGCTCGACGGGTTCTTCCTCTCGCCGGATTACAGTCTGTCGCACTACCTGATGCGTCAGAAGCGCGGCAACCATCGGGTGATGATCCTGCCCGAGGAGGTGATGCTCCTGCGCGCGGATCCCGCTGAGGTCCTCGGGGGCCTGGAAGGCATCGAGCTCGCGGACATCATCGCTGGCCTGGATCACCTGCCCGTGAGGCGCAGCGAGAGCCTCCTGCTGAGCCTCTACTACTTCCGCCTTGCACGCGCCTGCATCGGCTGCTGGATCGACCAGACGCGCCCGCTGCTCGGGCAGAAGCAGACGCGCCCCATCGATCTCGATGCGATCCTCGCCGAGGCGCGTGAACTCGCGCGGGACGTGGTGAGCGGCTGGGAGCTGGTGCTGCGGTGGGATGATCGGGCTGAGGCCGTGCGTCGTCAGCGCCTCGCCATCGATCACGTCGCGGCGGTGCCGATCAATGGCCCGGAGCTGCGCAAGCAGATCGAGGATGCCGCGCTCGCAGCCGGCGTCGAGCCGCCGTCCGTGAACTCGGTGCGTCGCCGGATCGGGGCCTGGTACCGTCAGGTCCTGCTCGACGAATTCGGGCCGCTGGATCCGCCGCTCCCGAACTTCGGCGATGTGCTGAATGACATCGGGACGTTCACGCGATCGCTGCGCAACGACATTCCCGCGCGCTCGCAGGAGATCATCCTCGACATGGTCACCGCGGCACCCAGAGACACGTTCTGACCAACGTCCCGCATCCATGACAACGGCGGCTCCCATTCCGGGAGCCGCCGTTTCCGTGTGTGACAATGTCGCGGAATCTACATCAGGCGAAGGAGCGCCACCCAGGCGACGATCTGTACCAGTAGGCTCGCCGCGAGGACGAACCGGCTCGCGAAGCGGTCGATGCGTGCGGTGAACGTCGCGATCGCCACATTCATGAGCGTGAGGAAGAGACCGAGAATCGGGATACTCCAGAGCGCCGATCGCGAGGCGAGCCCTTCCTCCGTGCCGGACGCGCTCACGTGCGTCGAGATGATCTGCGGGAGGCCATCAATGCGGTTCGCGAGAAGGATCGCCATGATCGCGAGACTGAGCGCGCTCACGCCCATCAGGCTGAGTGACAGGACATCGCTGAAGATCGCGGCCTCGGACACGCGGCTCGGCATCGTGATCTTCGGGAGTGCGGGCATGGTCAGCTTCGGCAGCGAGGGGGTCGATCGCCTGGTGCGGCTGCGACGCGGGGTCGGCTCGGCATCGTCATATCCGTCCTCGTCGTACGCATCATAGGCATCGTACGGTTCCTCGTAGGGTTCGACATCCTCGTCGTAGTCGTAGCGTGAAGTGACGCGTCGCGAACTGGTCGTGCGCGCGGTCGATTCGCGATAGGCGACTTCGTCGGAGGCCGCCGTATCGGTCGCCCGACTGGTGCTCGCGAGATTCGCGCGACCGAGCGTCTGGCGCACGCTGGGTGTCCGCGCGGTCGATCCCGAGGTGTTGGCGCTGCGCGAACGCGAGGTCGATGCAGGGGAGGGTGCCGGAGCGGCTTGTTCGGCGTCCTGATCCTGTGTCACGAGCTTGCGCAGCTGGGCGAGCTGATCGACAGTGCCGCCGCGCCCCGTCTCGCTGGCGGCCGGACGCTGGCGGGAGGAGCTGCCGGACGTGGACGTCCGCTGCGGTCGGCCGGAGAGGTACCGGTCAATCTCGGCGGGATCGATGTCCCACTGGGCATCCGAAGATCGCGACGACGATGTCTGACGCGACGTGGAACGGGATGACCTTGGCTGATCTGATCGGTCTCGGGATGACACGGGTACTCCTCTGGTGATGCGACTCGAGTCGCAATCGTCATGGGTAGGAGGATAGCACACCCGGTGCCGGACCCCGATGCATGCGTGCATCGGGGTCCGGAGGTCGCGACGATCAGGCGGCGGGTGTCGCGGTCGCGAGCGGAGTGACGGTCGGGGTGACCGGCGTCACCGTCGCGATGGGGGTGCTGACCGGCGTGCTCGGGGTCGCCGGGGTGGCGTCCGGGCCGATCACGACCGATGGTGTCGCAGCCGGAGTCGCGTTCGCCGGGACCGGCGTCGCGGCGGGCACGAAGGTCGGTCCGTAGAGCACCGGCGGTGCGGTCGGGATCGGCGTGGCCGGGATCGGCGTCGGGGCACCGGACGGCGGCACGTAGGTGGCCGGCGTGGAGGTCGGCGTCACGTCGTAGTCCGTCTTGATGTTGCCGGCGTCGCGCTGCTGCGTCAGCCAGTCGGAGACGGCCTTGGCGCGCGCGTTCTCGTACTGCGTGTCGCTCAGCGGACGATCGGCGTCATGCTCGACGAGCTGCACGATCTCCCACCCGTAGGCGGTCTGGATTGGCGCGGTGATCTGGTTCGGCTGCAGGCCGAACGCGGCATCGGCCACCGCGGGGTCGACCTCGTCGCGGGTCACCCAGCCGAGATCACCACCGGTCGCAGCCGTGACGGTGTCCGTGGAGTTCGCGCGGGCGAGGGCATCGAAGGATGCGCCTCCGTTCGCCTGCTCGACGAGCTGCTGCGCGAGCTCCTCCGTCGCGACCAGAATGTGGCGGAGATGCGCCTGTTCGGCCGTCTGCGGCACGGCATTCTGAAGCTGCGCGTCGATCTGATCGCGCGCCATCGACGGCTTGATGTAGAGACGGTAGTAGTCCTCGGTCGACATGTGCGCGTCGTCGAACACCTGGTTCTCGAAGTTCGTGAGCTGCGCATCCGCGACATCGATCGGATCGGCGGTCGCCTCGGGTGTCGCCGGAGTCGCGTTCGCGTTCGGCGACGCGACGGCCGTGGCATCACCGGTGGCCGGCGTGGCCGCTGGCGTCACGGTCGCGATCGGCGTGCCCCCGTTGGCGGCGATTGCGGTCTCGGTGGCGGCCTCGGCACGCTCCGGGATCATCGTCGGCGTCGGGATCGGCGTCACGATATCGCCATTCTCGGAGAACGTGTTGAGCGCGTAGAGGCGCATGTCGTCGTCGGAGAAGGTGAATCCCTGCTCCTCGGCGGCGTCCACGTAGATCTGGTTCTCGATCATCGACTGGAGACTGGTGGCACTGACATCGGTGCTCCCCCAGACGTCTTCCCGCTGCGCATCCAGGGCGGACGCGTAGGAGAGGAACTGGGACTGCTGCGTGCCGGTGCTGAGCATGGCGTAGTTCTCGTAGAGACGCGCCTGCTGGTAGAGGATGACGGACTGGTACTTCCAGTAGTCACGGCGCTTGATCTGGTGGCCGTTGACTTCTGCGAGGACCTGGTTCGGCTTGATGAGATACTCGTAGGCCATGCCGCCCCCGAGGATCCCGATGACGAGGACTGCCGCAATCACGACCGAGAAGATGAAGATGCGCTGGTTGCGCGCGTCCTGGTCGTGACGGCTGACTCGCCGCCTGGTGCTACCGGAGTTCCCGCCCGAGATGGCGTTGGTGATTCCGCGTAGCGATGGTTTTTCGGGACGCTTGTTCATTGCTGTATCGACCCCACTCCGTGGAACGAATCTCAACATTGATGCATTCCGGAAGGATGCGACAACGGCGCGCCGGGCCGGAAGTTCCTGGCCTCTGGCGCGCCGTGGCGATCACACGAGATGTGTTGTCGCGGACTGCGTCACCGGACCGTTAGTTGCGAACGTTGTCGCTCGTGAACGGAAGCAGGGCCATGTAGCGGGCGCGCTTGATCGCCGTGGTGAGCGAGCGCTGGTGCTTGGCGCTGGTGCCGTTCTTGCGGCGCGGCTCGATCTTGCCACGCTCGCCGATGTGACGGCGAAGGCGCGGGAGGTCCTTGTAGTCGACATGCTCGATGTTGTCGATGTCGAAGATCGAGACCTTGCGGCGGGAGGAGTAGCGTCCACCACCACCGCCGGAGCGGCGGGGGCCACCCGGTCCGCGGCGAGGTCCGCCCTCGCCACCCTCGCGGGAGCCCTGCGCGCCGCCGAAGCGGGACGGGCGACCGGCGCCACCCTCGGTGCGATTGTCGCGCTGATCGCGATCCTGATTGTCGGTCATTGCCTGAACCTCTTTCTGCTGGTCATCATCGATGCGTGATCGATGGCGTCATTGATCGTGACGTGTGCTAGAACGGGACGTCATCCATGGACGACTGGTCATCATCATTGAATGCGGAGCGGCGGTTGCTGTTGCCATCGCTGTACCCGGCATCGCCACCCTGATTCTGGTTCTGATATCCACCACGGTTGCCACCGCCGTAGGATCCACCGGAGGCATTCCCCTGCTGACCATCCTGACGATCACTGCCGCCGACGAACTGGAAGTCCGTCAACGTGATGTCGTAGGAGATGCGGGTGTTGCCATCGTTGCCGGTGAACTCGCGCGGCTCGAACGTCCCTTCGACGTAGAGCGTGCGACCCTTGGCGATGTATCCCTGCTGGGCGAGACGGTCAATCCGCTCGGCGAGCCGATCCCATGCGCTGATCCGATACCAGGTCGGAGGCGCTTCGTTTCCCTGACCCTGCTGGTTTCCGCGTCGGCGCGGGTTGACCGCAATGCTCAGGCTCACGACCATCGCGCCGCTGGGGGTATAGCGAGTATCCGGATCGGCTCCAAGATTTCCAAGTACCGCGATCTTTGCAAAAGACATCTAGCTCTCCTCGCTATCGCCCTCGCTGGTTGCAGGGGCTGCCTCGACCTCAGCGGCCGGGGTCTCCTCGACGGCGGTCTCAGCCGGGGTCTCGGTGGTCTCCGCGGCAACCTCGGCCGGAGCCTCGGTGGTCTCGACCACAGCCTCGGCAGCCGGGGCCGCCTGCGCCGGGGTCTCGGTGGCCGGAGTCTCCTCGGCCGGGGCCTCGGTCTCGTCGGTCGCCGGGGTCTCCTGCGTCTTCACGCCAGCCTTCGGATCGTCGTGCACGAGCAGGTAGCGGATGACCTTCGTGTCGAGCTTGAGCTCGCGCTCGAGGTCCGTCAGCTGCGTCGGGCGGGCATCGAAGTGGTAGACCGCGTAGTACCCATCACGATAGTCGACGCTGTTGAAGCGGATCGTGTAGGCGAGGCGGCGGCGGCCCCACGGGGAATCCGTGAGCACTTCCTTGACCTCACCCTCGACATCGGTGATGTACGTGCTGATGCGACCGAGCTGCTCGGCGATCTCTTCGTCCGTGATGTCCGGAACGATGATCACCATCAGCTCATACGCGCGTGCTGCGCGAACATATGCTGCCAATTGAAACCCCTTCCTTCGGGTTTCCCCCTGTGGCTCACCGCGACATGCGGATGTACACCGGAGGAGAAAGGACGCGAATCTGCGACTCGCGTTCATAAAACACACCAAGAAGGCCGGATGCGTTCCGGCCCTCGGCGGCAAAGTATAGCACGGTTGGATGGTGGGATTCCGCCCCGCGATCTGCGTGCCGTGGAGGCCGTCGCGGGGCGGAGATCAGGGAGCCTAGCGGATCTCGAAGGTGAGGCCCAGGATGTCGCCGAGCGCGCGCAGCGTGGTCTGCGCGGCGGTGACATCGGCCGTCGGGGCGGCCGCGAGGATGGCGTCGGCGAACTCGCGCAGCACGGTGATCGCGCTGGCGGTGTCGAGGTCGTTGTCGAGCGCACCGGTGAAGCGCGCGCGGAAGGCATCGCTGTCGATCGCCGCCGGCTCACCCGACGACGCGATCGTGGAGGCCTGCGCGATCGTGCTGGCGACGCCGACCCAGATGTCGGTCAGCTCGCGGTCGTAGTACTCCCACGCGAAGCGATACGGGTGCGAGAGCAGGTACAGGCGGAAGGCATCCGCGGTGTACGTCTCGAGCACGTCCGACGCCTTGACGAGGTTGCCGAGCGACTTCGACATCTTCTCGCCCTGGTAGCCGACCATGCCAACGTGCGCCCAGTAGCGGACGAAGGGCTCCACGCCGGTGATCGGCTCGGTCTGGGCGATCTCGCACTCGTGGTGCGGGAAGATCAGATCGGAGCCGCCGCCGTGGATGTCCACCTGCGGGCCGAGGTACTTCGTGGACATCGCCGAGCACTCGATGTGCCAGCCGGGACGTCCCGGTCCCCACGGCGTCTCCCAGGTTGGCTCGCCCGGCTGGGCGGCCTGCCAGAGGACGAAGTCGATCGGGTTGCGCTTCTTCGGGTCGTCCGGGAAATTGCCGTGCTGATTCGCGACGGACAGCCAGTCTTCCGGGGCGAGGTGACTCAGCTTGCCGAACTCCGGGTCCTTCTCGACGCTGTAGTAGACGCTGCCCTGCGACTCGTAGGCGAGACCGAGGTCAACGAGCTTCTGCGTGATCTCGATCACCTCCGCGATGTGGTCGGTCGCGGCGACGTAGTGATCCGGCGAGAGGATGTTCAGGTCATCGAGGTCCTTGCGGAACTTCCGGATCTCGCGCTGACCGAGCTCCTGCCAGTCGAGGCCGACTTCCTTCGCCTTGCGGAGGATGTCGTCGTCGATGTCGGTGACGTTCTGCACGTAGGTGACGTTCACGCCCTGCGCGCGCAGATAGCGGATGATCACGTCGTACACAATGTAGGTGAACGCATGTCCCGCGTGGGTGGTGTCATACGGGGTGACGCCGCAGACGTAGATACCAATGTGACCGTCGCGAGGCGTAACTTCCTCGATGGTCTGCGACTGGGTGTTGTAGAGGCGCATGCCCTCGATCTCCGCATGATGATGAATCGCGCAACAGGTTTGCGCGATCGTCCGGCTCATCTGTCCTCGACGATAGGAGACGCGTGCTGGGTGCACCAGGGTCTGTCAAGACACGATCTGTCCGCGCACTCCTCGGGTGCGACGGCTGGCCTTGTCGCGAGCAACAATCCGAGTATATCCCAGCTTCTGACGGATCATGTCCGCCTTACGAAGCGTTGTCTGGATCTCGAGGGAGGAAACAGGGCTGCGTGCTATGATCGGGAGCATGAGGAGCCATGATGGAGACGTGGGGATGATCCCCCTGCGATCTGCTGCGGAGGACGGTGTGACGACAACGGTGAGGCATGGATTCGGACGACGATGGTTCGTCGCGCTGTCGGTGATCGCGTGGGCGATGCTGGCGGCGATGTCGCCGTCGGCGCTGGCGCAGACCGAGGTGCCGAGCGCAACCCCGCCCCTCAACCCCGCGGCGGGGACCCCCGGTCAGCCCTGCTACAACGGCAAGCTCACGATTGCGGATCTCGAGTCCGCCGATGACACGATCGCTGATGGCATCGAGGCGATGACGAAGCTGGCGACTGCGTGGCAATCCGATGCACGACTGTATTCGCTGCGGCTCGGCTGTCCGCTGCTGTCATCCGGTCTTCAATGGAATGGCACGTTCTTCTCGGAGACGGCGCAGGCGTTCTACACGACGGACACGGCGGCGGTCGAGGCGGCGGAGGATGATCCCGATTCCATTCCCACGCTTGATGCGACGCAGGTGTCGTTCCGCGACGTCTATCGCTCACTGTTGCGCGCCGGATTTGGCGGTGACTTGACGATTACCGCCTCCGGTGGTGTTACCGTGCAGATGAGCACGGATTCGCATCCGTTCGGACCTTCCTCCGCGCCGAAGGGCGTCATCTACGTGCACGTCGCGATCTTCGATCGCAACGAGGTCAAGGATGTCTGGATCAGCGCGGTGGATGGTACGGTGTATCGCTACGAACTGTAGGAAAGGACGCTGCGCGTGACGGCCGTTTCGATTGACGAGGCATTGGAGCAGATCCTGGCGGTGCTCGCGCACGACCCTGCCGGGTTGTTCGCCGACTTCGATGGCACGCTGAGCCCGATCGCGCCGGTGCCGGAGGCGGCCTACCTGCATCCGCAGGCGCGCGAGGTCCTGCCGATCCTGAAGGATCAGGTGCCGCTCTTCGCGGTGATCACTGGCCGATCGACCGAGAACGCGATCGAGAAGATCGGCCTCACCGATCTCCTCTATGTCGGCAATCATGGACTCGAGTGGAACGATCACGGTGTCTACCGCGCGCATCCGGCGGGTGAGGCGGCGGCCTCGCACATCTCGGCGGCCCTCGCCGAGATCGCGCAGGATCTGACTGACGCCGGCATCGATCAGACCGGCATGGTCTACGAGAACAAGCGGCTTTCGGCGTCGATCCACTACCGCGTCGCGACGGATCCGGAAGCGACCGAACGCATCCTCACGCCGGTCGCCGAGCAGCGCGCCGCCGAGCATGGGCTGCAGATGACGAGCGGCAAGATGATGGTCGAGCTGCGCCCGACGGCGAGCGTCTCGAAGGGATCGGCGGTCGAGGAGATCGTGCGCGAGCGCGGGCTGAAGGCGGCGATCTTCCTCGGCGACGATATCACGGACGTCGATGCCTTCCGCACCATCCGCACCTTGCGTGAGCATGGCACGATCGAGGCGGGGCTCGCCGTCGGGGTGCTCTCGGACGACACCAAGCCCGAGGTGATCGCGGCGAGCGACATCCTCGTCGGCAATGTGGAAGAGGTCGCGAATCTGCTGACGCGCCTGTCGGAGCGGCTCACGGCGGACGGCGCGACGGCGTAGGTCGATGGGAAAGGGGACGATCATGGCGAGGCGAACACGGCGGATCATGCGGGTGATGGCAGTGGCGATGCTGGCGATGGTGCTCGCGGCACCGTCCGTGGTCGGGGCGCAGAGTGTGCTGCCGCCGTGGCGTGTCGACCCCGTGACGCCGCCGCAGCGCGCGGACATCGTGGTCGGCGAGACGACGCTCGATGTGCAGCTGGCCACGACGCCCTCACTCCAGCAGCTCGGACTCGGTTATCGCAATGGTCTCGACGAGGGGACAGGGATGCTCTTCGTCTTCAGCGAGGCGGGAGATCGTACCTTCTGGATGAAGGGGATGCGCTTCTGCCTCGACATCGTCTGGATCGAGGGCGGCGAGATTCAGGGTGCGGCGGAGAACGTCTGCCCTGATCCGGAGGGCACGTCGGACGGCGATCGCGCACGCTTCTCGTCGCCGGTTCCGGTGACGTACGTGCTCGAGGTCCCGGGCGGATGGCTCGCCGCGAACGGCTATGGCACCGGCACGACGGTCGAGCTGCCCGAGTCGTAGGGCGCACAGGGATATCGGCGAATCGGGCGGGGCCGGCATCGTGTCTGCCCCGCCTCTGCGTTACGAGCCGAGGCGCTGCTCTGCCTGCCGGAGCGCCTGCTCCAGGCGATGCTGGCGTACCGCGACCGTCAGATCGCCACGCGTGCGCTCGAGGACCGCGCGGAACTGGTCCGTCGTGCGGCGCAGACCGCCGGTGATCGCGTCCGCGAAGTCGACCGTCACGAGCAGCTCGTAGATCGCGTCCATCGCATCGAGCAGGCGCTCCGCTGTCGCGTAGTCGTCGCGACGCAGACGATCGAGGACGTCGCGGCGGAGCTCGCTGCCCGCTTCGGCGAGCGCGTTCAGATAGGCGGCATCCTCCACGCCGAGCGCGTCCGGGGTCGGGATCGGCTCGCCGGCGAGCAGCGCGCCGGTGATCGCGGCCTCGGCGTATTCCTTCATCGCATCCTGCACGTAGCCCGCCCAGTAGATCGCTGGGAAGCTCTCGCGCGTGTGCCGGATCTCGTCCAGCAGCGCGCTCGCCTCCTGCAGGAGGGCGTCGGCATCCGCACGCTCGTCGCGGTGCAAGGCGCGGACCGCGTTCGCGGCGAGGCGGATCACCTGGCGGCCGGACGTCACCGCGTGATCGCGCGCGGAGTTCGTCTGCTCGAAGCGCGCGATGATCGCGTCGACACTGGCGGCGAGCGTGGAAGTCGTGGAGCTTGTCGGCATGGACATCGCTTTCATGATAGGGCGAACGTGACTCGATGCGCGAAGTGTAGCGGCCCCGGCGAGATCGCGCGGGAGATTGCGCCGGGAGGCTGGCATTTTCGTTGGGGAGCGTCTATACTCTCCCTCGTCGCCAACGCGGCCCACGGGAAGCGTGTGCGCGACACAGCAGGAGTCCGATCAGGGCTCGGCGATGAACGGGAGTAGTAGACCCTCGATTCAGCGAGATGCCGGTTGGTGCGAGGCATCGTGTGTGGGGTTGAACTCGCCCGGGAGCCATTCCGGTGAAGCGATCCGTTAGCCGGGACGGGTGCCTCCGATATCGGGCAATGACGAGCGGGCCAGCGATGGCTTCTCGCACACGATGAGACTTGGGGCTGTAGCTCAGCTGGGAGAGCACCACACTGGCAGTGTGGGGGTCAGGGGTTCGAGTCCCCTCAGCTCCACCCAAGATCGCATCCGACGCGAAGCTGTACCGGTCAAGCAGGGTGGTACCGCGGAAGCGATGCACAAGCGCCTTTCGTCCCTGATACAGGGATGGAGGGCGCTTTTTTGTGCTCTCCATTTGTCACGAGTTGTTTCGCACGGTCAGCAGTGGGAGTGAGCGACGATGAGTTCCGCAGTGAGTACCGCCCCCGCGGACGAAACCTATCGTCCGGGTGACGAACATCGATACGATTTCTCGGCCATCGAGCCGAAGTGGCGCCAGAAGTGGCAGGATGTCGCCATCTACACGGTGAACGACGACGATCCTCGCCCGAAGTGGTTCTCGCTGACGATGTATCCGTATCCGTCCGGCATCCTGCACGTCGGGCACTGGTACGCCTTCGCGGTGCCGGATGTCTTCGCGCGCCTCCAGAAGATGCGCGGCTACAACGTGCTCTTCCCGATGGGCTTCGATGCCTTCGGCCTCCCGGCCGAGAATGCCGCGATCCGCAACAACGTCCATCCGGCAGCATGGACGGTCGACAACATCGACAAGATGCGCCATCAGTACGATCTGATGGGGGCGATGATCGACTGGTCGCGCGAGGTCATCACGTGCACGCCGGAGTACTACCGCTGGAACCAGTGGTTCTTCCTGAAGATGCTGGAGAAGGGCCTCGCCTATCGCAAGAATGGCGCTGTCTGGTGGTGTCCGAACGATCAGACCGTCCTCGCGAACGAGCAGGTGCTCGACGGGAACATCTGCGAGCGCTGCGGTGCCGAGGTGTACAAGCGCGATCTGGAGCAGTGGTACTTCCGCATCACGGAGTATGCGGATGAGCTGCTGAACGGGCTCGACGATCTCGACTGGCCGGAGCGCGTCAAGACGATGCAGCGCAACTGGATCGGCCGCTCCGAAGGAGCGCGCCTGCAGTTCGCGCTGGAGACGGGCGATACGCTGGAGGTCTTCACCACGCGCCCGGATACCGTCTTCGGGGCGACCTTCATGGTGATGGCCCCGGAACATCCGCTCGTGCCGAAGATCACCACCGAGACCCAGCGTGCCACGGTGGATGCCTACATCGAGCAGGCGCGCAATCAGACCGACATCGAACGCCAGTCGACCGACGAGGCACGCCCGAAGACGGGGGTGTTCACGGGGGCGTACGCGATCAACCCGCTGACGGACGAGAAGATTCCGGTCTGGATCGCCGATTACGTGCTGATGACGTACGGTACCGGCGCGATCATGGCGGTGCCGGCGCACGACGATCGCGACTTCGCGTTCGCGCGGGCGTTCGATCTGCCGATCAAGGTCGTGATCCAGCCGGAGGGTGAGCCGGATCTCGATCCTGCCACGATGACCGAGGCGTACCACGGCTCCGGCACGATCGTGAACTCGGGCGAGTTCAACGGCCTGCAGGTTCCGGACAGCATCAAGACGGTGATCGCGAAGCTGGATGCGCAGGGACGCGGCAAGGCAGAGGTCAACTTCCGCCTGCGCGACTGGCTGATCTCCCGCCAGCGCTACTGGGGTACGCCGATCCCGGTCGTCTACTGCGACACCTGCGGTGTCGTGCCGGTGCCGGAGGATCAGCTGCCGGTCGAGCTGCCGCTGGACGCGGAGTTCACGCCGACCGGGCAGAGCCCGCTCGTGACGCACGAGTCCTTCCTGCACACCACGTGCCCGACCTGCGGTGGTCCCGCCCGCCGCGAGACCGACACGATGGACACCTTCATGGATTCCTCGTGGTACTGGTTCCGCTACGCAAGTCCGCAGGATGCGAGCGCGCCGTTCGATAAGGAGCTCGCGAAGCAGTGGACGCCGGTCGATCTCTACACCGGCGGTATCGAGCACGCGATCCTGCACCTGCTCTACGCGCGCTTCTTCACGAAGGTCATCCGTGACCTCGGGCTGATCGAGCACGACGAGCCCTTCAAGCGTCTTCGCAATCAGGGCATGATCCTGGCGGCGGAAGGCACGAAGATGAGCAAGAGTCGTGGCACGCAGGTCGGGCCGGATGAGCTTGTCGCGCAGCATGGGGCCGATGCCCTGCGCCTGCACCTGATGTTCCTCGGACCGTGGGAGCAGGGTGGACCGTGGAACGATCGCGGCATCACCGGCATGGAGCGCTTCCTGCGCCGTGCCTTCCAGATCGTCTCCGAGGTCGGCACGCAGCAGCTCGATGGCGAGGCGCCGGAAGCGGACGTCACGGCACTGCGCGCGCTCGTGCATCGCACGATCAAGCGCGTGACGGATGACATCGAGCACTTCCAGTTCAACACGATGATCGCAGCGCTGATCGAGCTGACCAACGAGCTGATGAAGCTGCGCGAGGAGCCGATCGCGCGGACCGCGGCCTGGCGCGAGGCGGCGGAGACGCTGACCCTGCTGATAGCGCCGGCGGCTCCGTTCGTCGCGGAGGAGCTGTGGGAGCGCCTCGGCAACGAGTTCTCGGTGCACCACCAGACATGGCCGTCGTACGTCGAAGAACTGGCGACCGAGGATACGGTCGAGATCCCGGTGCAGATCAACGGCAAGGTCCGCGAGAAGCTGACGGTGTCCCGCACGGCGACGGCGGAGGATCTGACCGCCGCGGTGAAGGCGAACGAGCGCGTGCAGGCGCTGCTCGATGGCAAGACGATCATCCGTGAGATCGTGGTGCCGGGTCGCCTGGTGAACCTGGTCGTGAAGTAGCGACGTTTCTCGGAACCACACCCCAGCGAAGAGCCGGAGCGCACATGCGCTCCGGCTCTTCGCATGTTCTCGGGAGGGAGAGCCGGGTGACTCGCGCTGCCACGTCACCCGTGGCCGAGGGACGGACGCGTCAGACGGGTTCTGCCTGCGGTGCCGTGTCGCCAAGGCGTTCCCGGAGCGACTCCAGCGTCTGCATCACCTCGTCGACATACGCCTCGTCGCCGAGGCGCTGCAGCAGGAAGGCGCGGGTGTCCAGGAGCAGCGAGTTCTGGATGCGCTCCGCCATGACCGGCTCGAATGAGACGAGCGTGCGTCGGCGATCCACCGGATCGGGCGCGCTCACGAGCACGCCGTACTCCTGCAGGCGTGCGACCACCGCCGACACGTGACTCTGCACGAATCCCGTCTGCGCGGCGATCTCGCCGATCGAGGCTGATCCCTGTCGGTAGACCACGCTCGCGACCATCGTCTCGGCAGGCGAGGCGTGGGGCGTGAATCGGTTGTTCTGATGAGCGGTCTCCAGCGCCTGACGTTCGAGATCGCGGAGGAGCTTGACGAAATCTGCAATGAGCATGGTCGATGCCTCGTTCCCTTCGATGTTTCGACATTGTACATCGCATCATTGACAGATGCATCGTGATCACTATAATCGTGTTCAGAACGGCCTCGCGCCGGATTTGTCCCTTGGGCAGCGCCGCCCACATCCCTCTGAAGGTCGAGAAAATCCATGATGCCAGGTACTGATGGGTCGACTGGGCGTCGACTTGCTCGCCTTTTCATGTTTCCGTTGATGATGGTGATCATCCTGATCGGAACGTACATTCCCGCACTCGGGTCGCCCGAGCCGAATGGGATCGCCGTCGGCGTCGCTGGTGTCGACGAGGGCGTGGTCGCCGCGTACCAGGCGTCGATCGGCGACGATGTCGAGTTCAAGCTCCTGTCGAGCGCCGAGGAGGCGCGTCAGCAGGTCGAGGATCAGAAGATCGGCGCAGCACTCGTGGTTGCGCCGGAAGCGACCGATCTCGAGGCGGGCACCGCGTACTCGTCGGTCGTCACGGTGGGTGATCCGACGGGCGTGATCTACGTGGCGACCGCCGCGGGATCGCAGCGCGCATCGCGATCCGCGCTTCTGCTGCAGGACTTCGCGCTGGCGAACGGCATCGAGAGCGCGGGACGCAACCTCGTCACGACCGCGCCGGACGACCTCGCCGGTATCGGCAGCATGTTCTTCGCGCTCGGCATGACGCTGTTTGCCTTCTCCGCGATTCCGTCACTCGGTCGCGTGCCGAACCTGTTCACCGTGAAGGGGCTCGCGATGGTCATGGCGATCATGGGCGCGGTGGTGAGTGTGTGGGTCTGGGTCATCACGCACGTGATCGTCGGTGCGGTCGATGGGCCGTTCCTCCCGATCTTCGTCACGGGCATGCTTACCGTCTTCGCGGTGGGGTATGGCTCGGCGTTCCTGACGCGGCTTGTCGGTCCGATGTCGATTCTCGTGGCCCTGTTCCTCTTCATCGCGATGGGCATCACGTCATCCGGGGCATCGGTGCCGATCGACTTCACGCCCGGCCTCTACCAGTTCTTCCACATGATCCTGCCGTTCACCGCCTCGAACACGGCCATTCGCAACGCGATCTACTTCGACGGCGCGGATCTCTGGCAGAACTGGATGGTGCTCGCGATCTGGGTCGTCGTGATGGCCGCGGCCTTCGAGCTCATGGGTCGCCGACAGGCGCGCGCACATGATGGCGGCACGGCGGAACTCGCCGCCGCCGGAACGGCTGTTGTCTAGCTCTGCCTGCTTCATCTGCGCGGGGTGACACCTATCGTCGTCCCGCGGACAAGGATGGTTTCCTGATGGATCTTCGTTCGACATTCATGCTCTACTTCCGGCTCTTTCGCGTTCCGCTCCTCACCACGACCGCCGTGGTCGGGATGTTCCTCATCGCCATGCACGCTCCCTCGCCGGAGGGCGTGAAGATCGCCGTCGTCGGAGATGCCGCGCAGCTCGAGCCGCTCGTCACCGGTCTGCAGAGCGGGCTTGGCGACACCTTCGAGCTCGCGGTGATCGCGGATGCGGACACGGCGCGGCAGGAGGTCCAGGAACGCGACATCGCCGCGGCGATCGTGCTCTCCGCCACCGAGGACGATCGCACCTACGGCGAGCACTACGCCTACTCGACGAACCTGCCCGAGGCGCAGCAGCAGACCTCGGCCGTGATCTACGTCGCCTCGGCGGGCGGCGCGGCGCTCGCGCAGAGTTCGATCGTGCCGCTGCAGACGGTCGCGGCGCAGCTGGGGCTGCATGCCCAGGTTCAGGACCTGGTGCCGCTGGCGGACGACGACCAGGCCGGCAACTCGGCGATGTGGTTCGTGATGGCGCTGACGATGCCGGCCTACGTCGGCACGACGATGCTCGGCATGGCGGCGAAGGATCTGCTCCGC
>Ga0164243_10003116_pt1 | contig 26749 bp, 24 predicted proteins | sample OricompcompostOP_FD_108781 | JGI IMG/M metagenome (GOLD analysis project Ga0164243, IMG submission 108781) | Organic Plus compost microbial communities from Emeryville, California, USA - Original compost - Organic plus compost (OP) | ecosystem: Engineered > Solid waste > Mixed feedstock >...
ATGCCGCGCTCGTGCGCCATGGCGCAGCCCAGGGACAGGTCACGGCCGTCTTTGATGTGCCGCGAAATCATCCGGCACGCCTGCTGCTCACCGAAAATGCCATCGACGACGATGGCGACGTCATCCTGCGCCGCGTGCAGACGGCGGATGGGCGCACGCGCGTGTTCATCAACGATCAGCCGGCAAGCGTCGGCCTGATGCGCGATATCGGCCGCGCCCTGGTGGAGATACACGGCCAGCATGACGAACGGGCGCTGGTCGATGCCGCCATGCATCGCGACCTGCTCGATGCGTTCGGCGGCCATATGGGGGCTGTGGAAGAGGTTCGCCGGATCTGGCACGAATGGCGGAAAAGTGAACAGGATTTCGCGCGCCACAAGGCCAAGGTCGAGGCTGCCGCCCGCGAGGCTGATTTCCTGCGGGCCGCAGTCGAAGAACTGTCGCGGCTCGATCCGCGGCCGGGCGAGGAGACGGTGCTTGCCGAGGAACGTGCGGCGATGATGCGGGCGGAGAAGACCGTCGGCGACATTGCCGACGCGCAGGAAATCCTTTCCGGCGCAAATTCGCCGGTGCCACAGCTTTCCAGCCTGCTCAGGAGATTACAGCGGAAGGCGCAGGAGGCTCCGGGGCTGCTGGAGCCGATCATCGAACCGCTCGATGCGGCGCTTCTTTCGCTTGACGCTGCGCAGTCGGAGGTTGAGGCGGCGATGCGCGCTAGCGAGTTCGATCCGCAAAGGCTGGAGCAGGCGGAGGAACGGCTTTTCGCCCTGCGGGCCGCGGGACGGAAGCACAATGTCGAGGTCGACAAGCTGGCTGAACTGCGTGACCGCATGGATGCCGATCTGGCCGACCTCGATGCCGGCGAGGAAAAGCTGGAGATCCTGCGCAAAAAGGCGAGCGAGACAAGGGAGGCCTATGACGAGGCTGCCGGCCGGTTGTCGCAACTGCGCGCCGCCGCCGCCGAGGCGCTGATGCAGGCCGTCATGCAGGAATTGCCGGCGCTGAAGCTGGAGCGGGCCCGTTTCATCGTGGAGATATCCAGCGAGCCGGATGACCGTGGCGAGGGCGGCATAGATCGCGTGGAATTCTGGGTGCAGACCAATCCGGGCACGCGGCCCGGCCCCATCATGAAGGTTGCTTCCGGCGGCGAGCTTTCCCGCTTTCTGCTGGCATTGAAAGTGGCGCTTGCCGACCGTGGCTCGGCGCCGACGCTGGTCTTCGACGAAATCGACATGGGTGTCGGCGGGGCGGTCGCGGACGCCATCGGACAGCGGCTTGCACGGCTCGCAAGGCGCATCCAGGTGCTCACGGTCACCCATGCACCACAGGTCGCCGCTCGCGCGAATACGCATTACCTGATTTCCAAGTCCGGCGGTGCAGACCGTGTTTCGACCGGGGTGATGGAAATCGATCGCGCCGCACGGCAGGAGGAGATAGCCCGCATGCTTGCCGGCGCCACGGTGACCGACGAGGCGAGGGCGGCTGCCGAACGCTTGTTGCGGGAGAATGCGGCAGCAGGCTAAATCCAAGCTATAGCCACTCGATCAATCGACCAGCAGAAGCAAGCCGCCAATGCCGAAAACAGAAAAACCCGTCGAGGACCTTACCGAGCAGGAGGCGGTTGCCGAACTGGAGCGGCTCGCGGCTGAAATAGCCAAACATGATCGGCTCTATCACGACGAGGATCAGCCCGTCATTTCCGACGCGGAGTATGACGCGCTGCGGCGCCGCAACCTTGCCATCGAGCAACGGTTTCCCGAACTGGTGCGCGAGGATTCACCGACTTTTCGCGTCGGTGCTCCGGTATCGGGCAAGTTCGAGAAGGTTCGGCACAAGATCCCGATGCTTTCTCTCGACAACGCCTTTTCCGATCAGGACGTTGTCGATTTCGTCGGCCGGATCAGGCGCTACCTCAAGCTGTCTCCCGACGCTCCGATCGCCATGACGGCAGAGCCGAAGATCGATGGCCTGTCGCTCTCGCTTCGCTATGAGGAAGGACGGCTCGTTTCCGCGGCTACCCGCGGTGACGGGCAAGTGGGAGAGAACGTGACGGCCAATGCCCGCGCCGTGGCCGATATTCCTAATGTGCTTGCCGGCGATTTTCCTCGGGTGCTGGAAGTGCGCGGCGAGGTCTACATGACCCATGCGGACTTCCTGGCCCTCAACAAGCGGCAGGAGGCGGAAGGCAAGCAAACCTACGTCAATCCGCGCAACACGGCCGCCGGTTCGCTGCGCCAGCTCGACCCTTCGATAACACGGGCGCGGCCGCTGAAGTTCTTCGCCTATGCCTGGGGCGAGGTGAGCGAGATGCCGGCGGATACGCAAATGGGAATGGTGGCCGCGCTGGCAAGCTATGGTTTCCGCACCAATCCGCTGATGAAGCGTTTCGAGGATGCGGAAGGACTGCTCGCCCACTACCATGACATCGAGGAGGAGCGGGCGACTCTCGGCTATGACATAGACGGTGTCGTCTACAAGGTGGACGACCTCGCCCTCCAGGAGCGTCTCGGCTTCGTCTCGCGAAGCCCGCGCTGGGCGATCGCGCACAAGTTCCCGGCCGAAAAAGCGATGACGATCCTGAAGGGCATCGATATCCAGATCGGCCGTACGGGTGCGTTGACCCCGGTTGCGCGGCTGGAGCCCGTGACGGTGGGTGGCGTGGTGGTCACGAATGCCACCTTGCACAATGCCGAGGAGATAGAGCGCCTCGGCGTGATGATCGGTGATACCGTCATCGTGCAGCGGGCAGGGGATGTCATTCCGCAGATTCTTGGGATGATCGAGGATCGCCGCCCGACGGATGCCAAACCGTTCGAATTTCCCATGGTGTGTCCTTGCGAGTTGAAGACCCCTATTGTCCGCGAGGGAACCGCCGCCGGTGCGGAAGGCGTGGTGCGCCGCTGTTCGGGTGAATTTGCCTGCCCTTTCCAGCGCATCGAGCATCTGCGCCATTTCGTTTCCCGCCGTGCCTTCGATATCGAGGGGCTGGGCGAGAAGCAGATAGAATTCTTCTTCCACGATCCCGACCTGCCGGTGAAAAGCCCGGCTGATATCTTCACGCTGGCCCAGCGGGACGGCGCCAACCTCAAGAAGCTGCGCGACAAGGAAGGCTGGGGCGCGATCTCGGCCGCGAATCTCTTCGCTGCCATCGAGGCGCGGCGGACCATCCCGCTCGACCGCATGATTTATGGCCTCGGCATCCGGCATGTGGGCGAGCGGACGGCCGTTACCCTGGCGCGCGCCTATGGTTCATGGCAGGCCTTCCATGACGCCGCGCTTGCGATCGCCAATGGCGATCTGAATGCGCGCGAGGAGATGGATGCGCTGGAGGATATCGGCGACGCGGTAATCGACGCCATCGCGCGCTATTTCGGCGAGGACCACAACCGGGCGCTGGTGGAGGCGCTCGCCGCCCAGGTCAATGTGCAGGACGCCGAGCGGCCGGCCGGCGATTCGCCGGTCTCGGGCAAGACAATAGTATTCACCGGGGCGTTGGAACGCATGTCGCGCGACGAGGCGAAAGCCATGGCCGAGCGGCTGGGCGCCAAGGTCGCGGGATCGGTATCCAGCAAGACGGACCTCATCGTGGCCGGTCCCGGGGCAGGATCAAAGCTCAAGAAAGCCCAGGAACTCGGCATAGAGATCATCGACGAGGATGCCTGGTTCGCCAGGATCGGCGGTTGAGATTTCCATTTTTCACCGCGCCCGGTGATCCATCAAACGCGCTTCAGCCTTACCTCAACGGAATTGATGTGACAGGTCAGATTTCCTGACCTAAACCAGAAATCTTCCGGGAGTTTTCATGAGCGTCGAAGCGGTCTCCGAGATGTCGCGAAGGAATGAATTCGTCGACGGCATGCGCAGGTCTGTGCCTGTCATCGTCGCCTCGGCACCGTTCGGCATTCTTTTCGGAGCCCTGGCGATCGACAACGGATTTACGGTTTTTGAAGCCCTGCTCATGAGCGCGACCATCTTTGCCGGTGCCAGCCAGATGGTCGGGCTCAACCTGTTCGACGAGAAGATCGCGCCCTGGGTGATCGTGCTGTCGATCTTCGCCGTCAATTTCCGCCACGTCCTCTATTCGGCGGCTGTGGGCAGGCATATCCGCCATTGGCCGTTTTTGCAGAAGGCCGTGGCCTTCTTCTTTCTTGTCGATCCGCAATATGCCGAGAGCGAAAGGCGGGCCGTAAAAGGCGAGCCGATCAGCTTTGCCTGGTATTTCGGCATGGGCATACCGATCTATGTTTTCTGGAACACCGCTACGGTTCTGGGCGCGCTTTTCGGCCGGCTTGTTCCCGATTTCGAAGCGCTTGGCATCGATTTCCTTCTGACGATCTACTTTCTCGGGCTTGTGATGGAATTCCGTGACAGGTCGCTTTTCCTGCCCGTGGTCGCGGCGAGCACGATCGTTTCGGTGCTCGCCTATGATACGATCGGATCGCCCTGGCATGTTTCGGTCGGCGCGCTTGCCGGCATCGTGGTGGCGGTTCTGGCCCCGATAGGGAATGGTGAGAAAGGCGATAAAGCACCATGAGCACGACGGTTGCGATCATCCTTGCAGGTGCCGTGCTGACCTATCTGACGCGCGCCGGCGGGCATATGGTGCTCTCACGTTTCGAGCGCATCCACCCGAGAGTAGAAGCGGCGCTCAACGCCGTGCCTGCCGCTGTCCTGACCACGCTCGTCGCGCCGGCCGTCTATCACGGAGGTCCGGCGGAGATCGGAGCCCTGCTTATTGCCGGGATCGTCGCGCTACGCGCCAGTATGATGACGATGTTTCTGAGCGGAGCGGCGGTGCTGATCCTGCTCAGATACTTGCTGCATTAGCCATCCCGCATTTATGCCAAAGGCTCTGTCGCCTTCTCCAGCCAGGCCAGGGCCTCGCCGTCCAGCATCGGGCCGATCTCCTCCCGCACGCGGCGGTGATAAGCGTCGAGCCAGTCGCGCTCCTCGGCGGTCAGGAGTTCAGTTTTGACGAGCCTGCGGTCGAAGGGCACGAGCGTCAGCGTCTCGAAACCGTGCATTTCGATATCGCCGCCGGGCACCGGCTCTGCCGGCGTGACGACGATCAGGTTTTCCATGCGGATGCCGTAGGCTCCTTCCTTGTAGTAGCCGGGCTCGTTCGAGACGATCATGCCCGGCAGCAGTTTTTCGTTCCCGGTCTTGGCAATGCGCTGCGGCCCCTCATGGACCGAAAGATAGGAGCCGACGCCATGGCCGGTGCCGTGGCCGTAGTCGAGTCCCGCCTTCCACAGGGCCATGCGCGCGACCACGTCGATGTCCATGCCGCGCGTACCGGCGGGAAAGCGCAGCATGGAAATGCCGATCATGCCTTTCAGCACCAGCGTTGCGCGCTCGCGCATCTCTCCGCTCGGCGCGCCAATGGCGACCGTGCGGGTGATGTCAGTTGTTCCGTCCTCGTATTGGGCACCGGAATCGATCAGATAAAGCTCGCCGTCTCCGAGCATGCGATTGGTGTCCGTGGTGACGCGGTAGTGGATGATCGCGCCATTGGGACCGGCTCCGGATATCGTGTCGAAGGAGATGTCGCGCAGGGGCATCTGCATTTCCTGACCCGTATGGATGCGGATTTCCTCCAGCTTCCTGGCAACCGTGATCTCGTCGACCGTTCCGCCCGGCTGAGCATCAAGCCAGCATAGGAAGCGGCAGACCGCTGCGCCATCGCGCCGATGGGCGGCACGCGCGCCCGCCAGCTCGGCCTCGTTCTTCGTTGCGCGCGGCAGGCGGGCGGGATCGGGCATGTTGACGACGGAGCCGCACGTCTTCTCCACGATCCGCCGGAGCTGGTCGGCGGCAAGCGAAGGGTCGAGGCCGATTTTGCCGCCACCGGATGCCAGCTTCTCCAGTTCCCGTTCCAATGAGGATGGAGGAAGAAGGTCGGCGAGCTGTGTCAGATAGGCTTCGGTCTCGCGGGGAAGCTTGCGCTTGTCCATGAACAGGCGCGGCAAGCCTTCCGGCGATATGACGGCGAAACCGAGCGCAAGCGGCGTGTGCGGAACGTCGGCGCCGCGTATGTTGAAGGCCCAGGCCAGCGACGACGGATCGGTAAGAACCGTGTGATCCGCGCCTGCATCCCGGACGGCCGATGCAAGGCGCGCCAGCTTCTCCCTGGCGCCTTCCCCCGCATGCTGTTGCGCGTGAATGCTGACAGGTTCCAGCGGCGGGGAGGGCTGGTCGTCCCACATCTCATCGACGGGATTGCCGTCGACGGCCACGAGTTCGCATCCCTTGCTTTCAAGAGCCTCCTCGAGTTTGCCGATCTCGGAGATCGTGTGCAGCCATGGGTCGAAACCGATCCGCGTCCCCGCGCTGAGATTGTCGCTCATCCATTTGCGGGGCGGATTGTCGACAAGGCTCTCAATGGTGAAGATTTTCGGATCGGTCTGCGCGCGAGCCTGCAAGGTGTAGCGGCCATCGACGAACAGGATTGCCCTGTCGCGCAGGATGAGAGCTACGCCGGCCGAACCGGTGAAGCCCGTCAGCCAACGCAACCGCTCGGAACGTGGCGCGACATATTCGCCCTGATGCTCGTCGGCCCGGGGCACGAGAAAACCGTCGAGCCCCATGCTGGAGAGGCGTCCACGCAGATGGGCGACTCGCGGCGCGCCTTGCGCCGGGTCCGAGATGACGTCGAAACACTGGAACATGGATTCGGTCCGGATGCGGTTGGAAATGCCGAAACCTAGCCGCCGCCGCCTTCCAGTGCAACGAAAAGGCAGATTGTCCGTCACTTGTGCAGGCTGTGCGTTTTTGCAGTGCAATATCATGTTCGCATATGCAAAATCAGATTGCTGCCATGCTCAATGAGCAGTGGTGATTTAGGTCAGCAATGCTTACCTTCCATCATGTGGATGGTTGTGATGGCAAGGAGATCTTCCAATGGCCCGGAATGCGAAACATGGATTTTTCCGTAACGCCATGGCCGCGCTCATCGCCGCGCGCGAGAAGCAGGCGAGCCGCTATGTGAGCGGCGCTCTGCTGATGCTCGATGACGAGACGCTGAAGGCACATGGATATTCGCGTGCAGAACTGAAGCAGCGCGGCGGCGCTTATCACATGTTCTGACCACCGCTTGATATGCGGCATCGGAAAGGCGGCTTCATGGGCCGCCTTTCCTGTTTTGGGGTCAGCGTTTCATATGAATGGTCACCCAGCCTTCGCGATGGGTGGTTCGCATATGGCGGAAGTCCTGGCCTACATAGGCAGCGACAACAGCATCCCGTTGGCGATCGAGAATGCCTGAAAGGATGATCGATCCGCCGGGCGCGAGATGGCGGGCCATTTCCGGCGCCAGGCGCATCAGCGGCCGCGCCAGAATATTGGCGACGATCAGATCGAAGGGTGCGCGTTCCGCGAATATGCGATGATGGAATCCGGCCGCCGTCTCGGCCGTCACCCAGCGTGCGACCCTATTGAGCCGGACATTCTCGCGCGCCACACGTGTAGCGATTGGATCAATGTCCGTAGCGAGCACGGATATGTGCGCCAGCTTGGCCAGCGCGATCGCAAGCACCGCGCTTCCGGTCCCGAGGTCCAGGGCGTTGCGCGGCCGCTCGCGCTTCATGACGTCGGAAATCATTTCGAGACAGCCCGCGGTGGTGCCGTGATGGCCAGTGCCGAAGGCAAGCCCGGCCTCGATCTCGATGGCGAATTCGCCAGGCCGGGCTTGGTCACGCTCATGCGAGCCATGCAGGAAAAAGCGGCCGGCGCGCACGGCACTGAGGCCCTGCAGGGAATGCGCCACCCAGTCGATCTCGGGCAGGATTTCGCGCTCGATGGAAAGCGGCGCGCCCGGGCCGGCAATCGCTTTGCGCATGCGCTGCATGATCTCGTCGACATCGTCACCAGCATAAAGCGAGACCTCGAAAAGCTGCCGTTCCTCGTCGGTCTCCGTGATGGCCAGCGGCAGACCGTCATCCTCGAAATCGCGTTCGAGCGTCTGGTAGATGCGTTCCGCTTCCGGGCGCGGCGCGGTGAGAAAAAGACGGTTCTGGGTCACGGAGCAGACTCCGCCGGGTTCATGCGCCGTCTGCCAGCCGTTTCAGCTTGGCAAGGGCAGTTTCCGGGTTTTCCTCATAGGCGATCGTGCCGGCGAAAGCCCCATCCTTATCCAGCAGGAGAACGGACGCCGTATGGTCCATCGTGTAATCGCCGTCCTCCAGCTCCACCTTACGGGCATAGATGCCGAAAGACTTCGCCATGGCCGCTACCTTGTCCGGCTCGCCGGTGATACCCTTGATGCGGTCGGAGACGTTGCTGACGTAATTGCCGAGCACTTCCGGCGTGTCCCGTTCGGGATCGATGGAAATGAAATAGGCCTGGATGTTCTCGCCGTCATTGCCCAGTTGCTTCAGCCAGCCGTCCAGCTCGAACAGCGTCGTGGGACAAACTTCGGGGCAATGGGTGAAGCCGAAGAAAAGTGCCGTCGGGTGGCCCCGGAACGCGGCTTCTGTAATCGGCTCTCCGTTCTGATCGACCAGCTCGAAAGGCGCGCCATAGGCATCGCCGGAATTGCGCGCATCATACCATTGGTAGGTAAGGGCGCCGACGCTGGCTGCCATAACCACAAGGATGCCGATGAGGATATAGCGCATCATGAGGGTAGGATCTTTCTAGAAGCACCAGGCGAGGCCGGACTCAACCAGCGTCATGAAGATGCGGGCGCCGTTGTCCATCCACATGGCAAAGGCGATGCCCGTTAGCGCAGAAAGCGCCAGTGCCGTGCCGCTGATCACGAGTGTCTTGCGCAACGCAATGGACCTGGGACCTGACTTGTCTCATGACGGAATGATAGCGTCTTGCCGTCGTGCCGGAAATACGCCTGTTTGCCGCAACGCAGGCGCGCCATTTGCACTTGTATTCGGATATGGTGCAACCAATCTGTCGCCGCAATGGCTTTCTTCAAGGATGGATACGCATGGCACGTCTTGTCATCGCGATCATGGCCGTGGTCATGATTGTCACGCTTCTGCTTCCCGCTCGCTCGGAAGAGGTGGGAAAGGTCGGCGTCGACTGGTTCGGCAACGACATCGTCATAGAGGCGATCACCGATCCGAAGGTGCAGGGGGTGACCTGCCATGTCTCCTATTTCGACCGCAGCGTCATCGACCGGCTGAAGAAAGGGAATTGGTTCGAAGACCCGTCCAATTCCTCCATTTCCTGCCGGCAGACCGGCCCGATCGTCATCGGCGATATCGAACTCGACAGGGAAGGCGAGGAGGTCTTCAGCCAGAATATCAGCCTGATATGGAAGCATCAGGTGGTCAACCGCATTTACGACAAGGAAAACGACACGCTGGTCTATCTGTCGCATTCGCGTCAGGTGCAGGACGGCTCGGCCAAGATGGCGATCTCGACCGTGCCGCTCTACGGCCAGAAGGTCGAGTGGGTGCAGGGCAAGCCGGAATAGGTCTTGCCGGGCCGGTCCGCCAGGCGTAGGGCGGAGACATGGACGATCTCCGCCTCACCGATCCAGAGCCGCGCATCCATCCGACGGCAGTCATGAAATCCTGCCGGTTGGGACGCTACGTCGCCGTCGGGGAACGGGTCGTGTTGCGTGAGGTCGCGGTCGGTGATTTCTCCTATTTCGAGCGCCATGCCGAGGCGATCTATACGAGCATCGGCAAGTTCTGCTCCATCGCCGCCAATACGCGCATCAATGCGCTGGAGCATCCGCTCGAGCGCGTCACTACGCACAAGGTGAGCTATAGGCCGAACGAATATTTCCGGTACCTCGGTGTCGACAGCGCCTTCCGTGAGCGCCGCAGGGCGAAAAAGGTGACGATCGGCAATGATGTGTGGATCGGACATGGCGCAGTTATCATGCCGGGCGTCGCTGTCGGAAACGGCGCTGTCATTGGCGCCAATGCCGTCGTGACGCGCGACGTCGCCGCCTATGAGATCGTCGCCGGGAGCCCGGCGCGTAGATTGCGCAACCGCTTTGCACCGGCCATCGCAGCGCGGCTCGAGGCACTTGCCTGGTGGGATTGGCCGGTCGAAACCCTGTTCGAGGTCATTCCCGACATGCAAACCCTCGAGATCGAAGCTTTTCTGGAGCGGTGGGGCCGTTAAAGCCATTCCCCGCAGGTTCGTCACGAAATCTTCAAATATTGGGCCGGAACGATCGGACGGGCCGGTGGTTGGAAAGGCGTAGGGACAGAATGAAGCAACAGGAGGAACGCGACGATGAAACGCATTCTTGCTATCGCCGCCGCATCCATGCTGGCCTCGACCGCCTTTGCCGGATCGGCTCTTGCCGGGGACAAACTGGACAGTGACAACAGCGCCCAGGTGGAATCGGGAGCCGACACCGGGATGGAAGCAGGTTCCGGCACAACGACACCGGGCATGAGTTCCGATACGCAGACCGGTATGGAAGCTGATCCGGGCGTCGATACCGGCACGACCGCCAGCACCAATGCGGAAGCCGATATCGATACAGCCATCTCAGCCATATCGTCCGGTGCAAGCGCGTCCGACATCGAGGGCATGACCGATGCATCAAGCGTCAATATCGTTCGTGTCGGCGAAGAGGCGGAGGCCGAGCAAACGGCCAAGCTTGACAGCGCGCTGGAGGAAAACCAATCGCAGATCGAGGAACTGCGCAGCGCCATTGACGAAAATTCGGCATTGAAGGCCGAACTGGAAGCGCAGGACTTCGATACCTCTGATGTCGTGGCTGCCGAGGCTGACGCCGACGGTACGATGACGATCTATGTCCGCTGATCAAGCGGCATTTTATCGTGGTGAATGAAGCGCCGGCCCTCGGGTCGGCGCTTTTTCCATTGCAACTGCAGGCAAGACGGTGCGTTCTTCCAAGGATTTTCCCGGGAGGACGAGATGAACGAGATCAGGCTCAAACGCATCTATGATGCGCCGGAAGAGGCGGACGGTTTTCGGGTGCTTGTCGATCGCCTTTGGCCGCGCGGCGTCTCGAAGAAGCAGGCCGCCATCGATCTGTGGATGAAGGAGGTCGCTCCTTCCACGAAACTGCGCAAATGGTTTCACCATGAATCGGGCCGTTGGGAGGAGTTCGTGAAGCGCTACCGCGAGGAATTGGGACACAAGGGCGATCTGATCGACGAATTGCGCGTGCGGTCCAAGGACGGTCCGTTGACCCTCGTTTACTCCGCAAGAAATGAAAAACAGAATCAGGCGGTTGTGCTTAAATCTGCTATCGAAGGTTGAGGCCGTTTTGGAATGCGTAGGCGCGAGTTTAAACCCTCTCGACGAAGCCGTCCAGCACACGCTTCTGGCCGGCCTTGTCGAAATCGATGGTGAGTTTGTTGCCATCGATGGCGGCGACATTGCCGTTGCCGAACTTTAGATGAAAGACGCGATCGCCGATCTTGAAGGGCGAAGGGGTGTCGGAGACCGATTTCGCCACCAGTTCGCCTTCGATCACGCGCCCTTTGACCGAACCGCGTCCGGCGCCATAGCCTGAATCCGGCTCGCCATAGCCGATCCGCTCGACCTGATGGCCGGACCGCGAGCCCCAGTTGCGATCGGTCGCTTCGGTGCGGTTTCTCTGAGCGCGCTGCCAGCCGGGCGTCGCATAGGTATTGGAGAAGGAACTGCCGACATCATCGAAGCGCGACGCGCCGTAGGGATTCGGCCGGCCGGCGCCGGTCCTGCCATAGCCGCCATAGGAACTGCCCTCCTCGGCCACCTCGACATGCGCTTCCGGCAATTCGTCGAGAAAGCGGGAGGGGATGGTGGACTGCCACAGGCCATGGATGCGCCGGTTCGAAGTGAACCAGATATGCAGGTTCCTTTTGGCCCGCGTAAGGCCGACATAGGCGAGGCGGCGCTCCTCCTCCAGGCCGGAACGCCCGCCCTCGTCGAGCGAGCGCTGGTGCGGGAAAAGCCCTTCCTCCCAGCCTGGCAGGAACACCGTCCCGAATTCCAGGCCCTTCGCCGAATGCAGGGTCATCAGATTGACGGCATCGAGCTCTTCGTTCTGCTCGGCGTCCATGACGAGAGCGACATGCTCCAGGAAGCCGCGCAGGCTCTCATATTCCTCCATGGACCGGATCAGCTCCTTGAGGTTGTCGAGCCGGCCCGGCGCTTCGGCCGAACGATCGTTCTTCCACATATCGGTGTAGCCGGATTCTTCGAGGATGATCTCGGCAAGTTCGGTATGCGGGGTATTGTCCAGCAGCCCCTGCCAGCGCTCGAAGCTCTCGACCACGTTGCGCAATGCCGCGCGCGGCTTCGGCTTCAGTTCCTCCGTGCCGACAAGGTCGCGGGCTGCCTGCAGCATGGGGACGCGGCGCAAGCGCGCGACATCGTAGATCTGGCGGATGGCGGCTTCGCCGAGGCCGCGCTTGGGAACATTGACGATGCGCTCGAAAGCGAGATCGTCCGCGCCTTGCGCCACGACGCGGAAATAGGCCAGCGCATCGCGAATTTCCTGCCTTTCATAGAAGCGCGGACCTCCGATAACGCGGTAATTCAAACCCAGCGTGACGAAACGGTCCTCGAATTCGCGCATCTGGAAGGAGGCGCGCACCAGGATCGCCATATCGTTCAGGCTCTCGCCCCTGGTCTGCAGCGCCTCGATCTCCTCGCCGACGGCGCGGGCTTCCTCTTCCGAATCCCAGGCGGCGTGGACCTTCACCTTCGGCTCATCGGGATCGGCTGCGTCGGTGAAGAGGGTCTTGCCAAGCCGGCCTTCGTTATGGGCGATGAGATGGGAAGCCGCGCCGAGAATATGGGCGGTGGAGCGGTAGTTGCGCTCCAGACGGATCACCGTCGCGCCGGGGAAATCCTTCTCGAAGCGCAGGATGTTGTCCACTTCCGCCCCGCGCCAGCCGTAGATGGACTGATCATCATCGCCGACACAGCAGATATTGATTTGCTGTGTGGGTTTGTTCTCGTTCACGGCCGCTTTACCTTCCTCCCTGAGGGGAGGGTCGTCGCGAAGCGGCGGTGTGAGGGTATTGGTGGCCGCATTGTTCATGAGCGCACCCACACCCGGACCTTCCTTCAAAGTGGAGGAAGCTTGAGGCCGCTGGGCCAGAAGCCGCAGCCACATATATTGCGCGGTGTTGGTGTCCTGATACTCGTCCACCAGAATGTATCTGAACTTGCGGTGATATTCTCTCAGTACATCCGGGTGATCGCGGAAGATGCGGATCGGATGGCACAAGAGGTCGCCGAAATCACAGGCGTTGAGCGTCTTCAGCCGTTCCTGATAAGCGGTGAAGAGCTCGCGGCCCTTGCCATTGGCGAAAGCTCTTGCATCGCCCTCGGGAATGTCCCCGGGTCCGTAGCCCTTGTTCTTCCAGCCGTCGATCATCATGGCGAACTGGCGGGCCGGCCAGCGCTTGTCGTCCAGCCCTTCGGCCTGGATGAGCTGCTTCAGGAGGCGGATGACATCGTCCGTGTCGAGGATGGTGAAATCCGAGCGCAGACCGGCAAGCTCGGCATGCCGGCGCAGCAGCTTCACGCCGATCGAATGGAAGGTGCCGAGCCACGGCATGCCCTCGATCGCCTCGCCGACAAGCACGCCGATCCTCTGCTTCATCTCGCGCGCCGCCTTGTTGGTGAAGGTGACGGCGAGGATCTGCGAAGGGTAGGCGCGGCCGGTGGCGAGGATATGCGCGATGCGCGTCGTGAGCACCCGCGTCTTGCCGGTGCCGGCGCCGGCAAGCACCAGAACCGGTCCCTCCGTGGTTTCCACCGCCAGTCGCTGTTCGGGGTTCAAGCCGGCGAGATAATCGGGAGCAGATCCCCGGCGGGCTGCCATGGCGCGCGCGGCGATGCCGCTGCCGGCAGGCGCAGACTGGTTGTCGGGACGTCGCGGCGCGTCGTCCTCGTCAAAAAAGGGCAGGTCGTCGGGAAATCCAGACATCACATTGCGAATGTAGTGATTCGGGCGAGAAAGGCCAGCCGACAGCTTACCGGCGCAGATTGACGCTGGCCGTCGCCACGGCTAATTTGCTGCCCGGCCGGATGCAGCCGGCAGCCCGCGCCTGTTTCAGGCATGGCGAATGCATCCAGAAACGTCCATTCCTCGTCTCCTTTCGGACGGCGGAAATGTCGGCAATGCGGGCACTGACGCGATTTCCGCCGCATATGAAAGGTGACGCGAAATGCGCACATATCATGACGCCAAGGCCATGGCGAAGGTGCTGCGGGAAGCCCTTGCCGAAAGAGCGGTCGAAATCTCCCATGGCCAGGCCCTGGAAATCGTGGCCAGGCAATTCGGTTTCCGTACCTGGAACATTCTTTCGGCAAAGATCGAGAAGGATATTGCGGGTCTGGTTTTCGAACCGGCCGTGCCTATTGTACGTATCTTCGATGTCGACAAGGCGCGCGAATTCTATCTCGATTTCCTCGGCTTCACCCTGGATTGGGAGCATCGGTTCGCGCCCAACACGCCGCTTTACTGCCAGGTGTCGCGCGGAGGACTGCGGCTGCATCTCAGCGAGCATTCGGGCGACGCAAGTCCTGGCGGCAATATGGTTGTCTATATGCGCGGCGTCGAAGCCTGGCAGAAGGAACTGGTTGCCAAGAACTATCGCTACAACAGGCCCGGTCTTTCACATGAGGAATGGGGTCCGGAGATGCAGGTGATCGACCCGTTCGGCAATCGGATCCGGTTCATGGAACGGCGCGACGACTGATACGACCGTCAGTGCAACTTTAGGTCTCCTGGCCCGTTGCCTTGGATGCGGCCCTGTGCGTAGTTGATCGGGGCCGCAATTGGGGCGGGAAATATGGGCGCGAGGCACGGCAGGAAATTGGACGCTGACCGCGAAGAGGGTGGGCATGGCGGCTTTCGCCAAAGCAGCGAAGCCTTCGTCCGGTTCGCGCGTGCCTTGGCCGCAGACAGCGCCGATGCTTTCGCCAATCTGTGCAGAAAGACGCGGGTACGGTCTCGTAATGCGCGCATGCATATGCAGGAGCTGGCGGTAACGGATTCCGATGACAGCGCCATCAGCACGTCGGCCCCTTCCGCCCGCCGGCGTCTCTTCGTCTGGTTCCTTGGGATCGGTGCCGCAGGTCTTGCATGCCTGTTGATCGTGCTCGTCTGGGCCTTGCACGATGTGCCCTGGCAGGAAATCGCGGAAGGCACGCGCGATCCCGTGATCGTGCTGGAGGCCGCCGATGGAGAACCGATCGTGCAGGAAGGGCCCTATCGCGGCGCCTATGCGGACTATGACGATTTTCCCGGCACTCTCATTGCCGCTGTAACCACGATCGAGGACCGCCGGTTCTTCGAGCATAACGGCCTCGATCTGTGGGGCATCGGGCGGGCGCTCGTGCGCAACGTGCTGGCCGGCGAAGTCGTGCAGGGCGGCTCCACCATCACCCAGCAGCTCGTCAAGATCTCCTATCTCGAACGCGAACGTACTTTCAGGCGCAAGATCCAGGAAGCGGTGATTGCTCTTTGGCTCGACTGGAAGCTCGACAAGGAAGAGATCCTCACTCGCTATCTCAATTCCATCTATCTCGGAGAGGGGGCGACGGGCGTTCCGGCCGCAGCACGGGTCTATTTCGGCAAGGAGGTGAAGGATCTTACGCTTGCCGAATCCGCGATGATCGCCGGCTTGATCCGGGCTCCGTCGATCCTGAACCCGGTCAATGATGCGGAAGCTGCCCGTCGCCGCACGGAAGTCGTGCTGGATGCGATGGCTGCGAATGGCGTGATCAGTCCGCAGGCTGCGGAGGAGGCGGAGCTGGACTTTGCGGAAGTGGAGCCCACGAAGCTGACCGGTACTGCGGGAAGCTGGTTTGCCGACTGGGTGCTGGAGGAAGCGCGCAAGATCGCTGGCCCCTATAATGGCACGATCCGGGTCCGCACGACGCTCGTCCCGTCGCTTCAGCGGATGGCCCAGGATGCGGTGAACCGGACACTGGAGGACTATGGAGGTGGAGAGGTTCCGCAGGCGGCGCTCGTCGCGATGACGCCACAGGGCGCCGTGGTGGCCATGGTCGGCGGGAAGAGCTACAAGGAAAGCCAGTTCAACCGGGCGGTTTCAGCGTTGCGCCAGCCGGGCTCCACCTTCAAGCTCTTCGTCTACTATGCTGCACTCAAGGCAGGTACACCTCTGCGCGCCCGGGTCGACGACTCGCCGGTCGATATTGATGGCTGGAAACCGGAAAATTTCGATGGGCGCTATCATGGCTGGGTGAGCTTTCCCGACGCCTTCGCCCGCTCGCTGAATGTAGCGGCGGTCAAGATCGCCATGGAAGTCGGCATCGACAAGGTGATCGCCGCCGCCCGCGAGCTCGGCATCGACGCCCCACTCGACGATACGCCGAGCCTCGCGCTTGGCACATCGGAAGTGACCCTGCTCGACCTGACCGGCGCCTATGCCTCCGTCCGCAACGGCATGGCGCCCGTCGAGCCCTACGGCATCGCCTCCTTTTCCGCCGGCGCGGAGGGCGGAAGCATAAGGGCGGAAAAAGGCGGAAAGCCTGCGATTCCGCTCGGCGCGGCACAGCGGGACCTGACGCGCCTTCTGGAACTTGCCGTGGAGCGAGGGACCGGCAGGGAAGCTGATTTCGGAGGCTTCGCCGCCGGCAAGACCGGTACAAGCCAGGACCACAGGGACGCCTGGTTCATCGGCTTCTCCGACAATCTGGTTGCGGGCGTCTGGGTCGGCAGGGACGACAATTCGCCAATGGAGGATATTTCCGGCAGTTCGCTGCCGGCGACCATCTGGCGACGCTTCATGGAAGCGGCTTCCTCGGAGCCGCTGCCGGATGTCCTGGCTGCGGAAGGCGGAGGGGGTGCCCAGGTTTCCTGCAACATACAGGCATGCGAACGGGCCTACAGGTCCTTCCGCGCGTCCGACTGCACTTTCCAGCCCTATGACGGGCCACGCAGGCTTTGCGAAAAATGAAGGCGGCTCAGTGCTCGGTCTCGCAGAGCGAATGGTCGGCTAGCGACCGGATGACTTGACAGTCATCGACCCTGCCGTGCCGGCAGCTTGCAACGATCCGCGCCAGCTCCTTTTCAAGGCGTTTCAGCCGCGCGATCTTGCCGCGTATCTCCTTCAGGTGCTCGACCGCGATGCGGTCGATTTCCGCGCATGGCCGATCCGGATCCTGGCCGAGAATCACCAGTTCGCGAATGGCCTCGATGCTCAGGCCAAGCTCGCGCGCATGGCGGACAAAGGCCAGCCTTTCCAGTGCGTCACGGCCGTAGCGGCGCTGATTGCATGCCGAACGTTCCGGCGGGTCAATCAAGCCGGTCTCCTCGTAATAGCGGATCGTGGGCACCTTGACGCCGGTACGGCGGGAGAGATCACCGATTGAAAACATTTCCGAAGAAACCTCTTGAACCTCTAGTTACTAGAGAGATTAGCCTCGTCACATAGGGCAACAATAGGCAGAAAGGAAGCATCATGGGTGCATGCTGCGGAGATCATAACGAACGGTTCGATGGCATGTCGAAAGATTATCGCCGCCGTCTCTGGGTGGTCATCGCCATCAATGCGGAGATGTTTCTGGTCGAGATGACAGCGGGCCAGATCGCCCAGTCACAGGCGCTCAAGGCCGATGCTCTGGATTTCTTCGGCGATTCTCTCACCTACGGCATCTCGCTCGCGGTCATCGGTGCGTCGCTTCGGGTGCGCTCGGCGGCAGCGCTCGCCAAGGGCCTCAGCCTGCTGCTGATGGGCGCGTGGGTTTTCAGCTCGACCGTCTATCGCGTTTTCGTCCTCGGCTTGCCGCAGGCGGAAGTCATGGGCGCTATCGGCTTCCTGGCGCTCGCGGCCAATGTAGCGAGCGTGGCTCTTCTGGTCCGCTACAAGGATGGTGATGCCAATGTCCGCTCGGTGTGGCTGTGCTCGCGCAATGATGCGATCGGCAATGTGGCGGTGATGGCGGCGGCGCTCGGCGTGTGGGGCACGGCCACGGCCTGGCCGGATCTGATCGTGGCTGCAATCATGGCCGCGCTCTTCCTCACCTCCGCTACGCAGATCCTCGGCCAGGGGTTCCGCGAATGGCGGACCGGAGCAGTCTCGGCCTGACCGGCCCGGCGTCGGTTTTTCACTGGACGATCGCCGGCAGTTTCCTAAAGTAGTCGGGGAGAGATCAGGCGCGTCAGTCGAAATGCCCAGGACCGAACTGCATTATCTGAAGCCCCAGGACGGTATCCCCAACAGCAGTTTGCCTCTGGTTATCGTCAAGGCGGGGCTCGCAGCCGGCACTCGCAATGGTGACGCCGCCTGTGCCATGCTCAAGAAGAACGGATGGGGCGGAACCTGGGTCTATACGGTCTATCCTTTCTGGCATTTTCATACGCGCGGCCATGAAGTGCTTGCCTGTGTCTCCGGCGAGGCGAGGATCGGCTTCGGCGGCAAGGAAGGGATCGTTGCCGAAGTTCGCCTCGGTGATGTCTGTGTGATCCCGGTTGGGGTAGGCCACAAACGGGTCGAGGCCAGCGAGGATTTCCTGGTCGCTGGCGGCTATCCGCCGGGGCAGGAAGGCAATATTGTCCGGCCCGGCGAAATGGACGATGCGGACATTGCCAGAGAGGTTGGATCGGTGCCGCTTCCGCAAACCGATCCCCTGTCGGGCGCGACCGACGGCGTTGTTGCCCTCTGGTCCGAAGCCACTGGCGCCGCCGGCTATTAAGCCAACGGCCAGACCCCGACCTGTTCAGGCTGCCGCGGTTTTGCGCTTGATGCCGATGCTGCGGCCGGCACGCTCCGGCAGGGGCAGTACCGCATGCGCAGCGGCCATTGCCTGTATCTTTTCCATGATATCAACGGGGAAGGGGGCGACCCTGGGACCGTTCATGTCCACATGCAGGCTCAAAACCTCGGACGTCGCCGACAGCCAGCCGTCGACATGGCGCAGTTCCTGGTAGACGTGAATGCGCTTCTCGTCATGATCGAGCAGGTGGAACGTGCTAGTGACCGGGTGGCCGAGATGGAGCTCGCGCACGTAGCACACATGGGCTTCGGCGGTGTAGATCGTCAGTTTCCGTTCGCTGGCATAGCCCGGGCCCATCCCGAGTAGTTCGAAAGCCTCGTCGCAGCAGCGATCGAAAAGGACATTATAGTAAGCCATGTTCAGGTGGCCGTTATAGTCGATCCAGTCCTTTTCGATTTCCATCACGCTTGAAACGAAGGGAGCCGCAAATGTCATGGATTCTTCCCGCGGATTGATTGACGAAAGCTCAGACTGCGCTATGCGATAGCGGATAGCGCGGTGACTTTCCTGACCCTAGCTTCGTGACGCGGGGTTGGCCACCTGGCAATATAAAAGAACGCCGCAACAGGGAGAGGATGCGATGGCACTGGCCCAGATTGAAACGGTCGAGCGTAACGACGCGGGCATTGCCACAGCGATCGGCATATTGCGGCAGCGCTACGGCGAGCGGTTCCAGACCGGCCATTCGATCCGGGAGCAGCATGCCCACACCACCAGCTATATTCCGGCCCAGATACCGGATGGCGTCCTGTTCGCGACATCCGTCGAGGACGTGCAGGATTGCGTCCGCGTCTGTGCCGAGCAGCGCGTGCCGGTCATCCCCTTCGGCACCGGCACATCGCTGGAAGGCCATGTGAATGCGCCGGGCGGCGGCATATCGATCGACCTTTCGCAGATGAATCGCGTTCTCGCCGTCAATGCGGAGGATCTGGACTGCACCGTGGAAGCAGGGATTACGCGTCAGGAGCTCAATCACTACCTGCGCGATACCGGCCTTTTCTTTCCCATTGATCCGGGGGCCAATGCCAGCCTTGGCGGCATGGCCTCGACGCGCGCATCCGGCACCAATGCGGTGCGTTACGGCACCATGCGCGAGAATGTGCTTTCGCTCAGCGCCGTTATGGCCGATGGCCGGCTCGTCAGGACGGCGCAAAGAGCGAAGAAGACGTCCGCCGGCTACGATCTCACCCGGCTGCTCATCGGCTCGGAAGGCACGCTGGGGATCATAACGTCCCTGACGGTCAAGCTCTACGGCATCCCGCAGGCGATCTCCGGGGGCGTCTGCCCGTTTCCCTCCGTCGACGCCGCCTGCCAGGCCGTGATCCTGACGATCCAGTCGGGGATACCGGTGGCGCGCATCGAGTTCGTCAACACGCTTGGAATGAAGTCGCTCAACAGCTACTCGAAGCTGGATTACCCCGAAGGCCCCTGTCTCTTCCTCGAATTTCATGGCAGCGATGCCGGCGTGAAGGAGCAGGCGGAACTGTTTGGAGAGATTGCCGACGAATTCGGCGGCGGACCCTTCCAATGGACGACGGTGGCCGAGGAGAGGACGAAGCTCTGGCAGGCCCGGCACGATGCCTATTGGGCCGGCATGGCGCTGCGCCCCGGCGCGAAGGGGCTGTCCACGGATGTTTGCGTGCCAATCTCGCGCCTTGCCGAGTGCATCACGGAGACGGAGGCCGACATCGCAGAGATGGGTCTGATCGCACCGATCGTCGGCCATGTCGGTGACGGCAATTTTCACGTTCTCGTGCTGATGGACATGGACGATCCGCAGGAGGTCGAGAAAGCCGAGACCTTTGTCGGTCGGCTCAATATGCGCGCCATCTCCATGGACGGCACCTGCACGGGCGAGCACGGGATAGGGCAGGGCAAGATGCCTTTCCTCGAATACGAGCTTGGTCCGGGTGTCGATTACATGCGCGCGATCAAGCAGGCGCTTGATCCGCTGGGCATCATGAATCCCGGAAAGATCATCGGCCGCGCGCGAAATTAATCTCCCTTGATTCCCCTGCAATAGGTAGAGTGGACAGTTTCGTCACTTTATAAACGTGCTGATATGCGTATCTTGGGCATGGGGGCCAGGATCGTGCCTGGAAAGCTGCTTGCGGGAGAATCGAGCTGGCACGTCTGTTCGTCATCGTCGGCGGATTGGTCGTAGCGCTGCTGACCGCAGCGCTGATCGGCCCCTATTTCATCGACTGGACCTCTTATCGCGGAGATTTCGAACGCGAGGCAGGGCGCATCCTCGGCCGCGACGTCAAGGTGGAAGGGATGGCGCGGGCGCGGTTCCTGCCGTTCCCTTCAGTGACCTTCACGGACGTGACGGTGGCCGGGGACGCCCCCGGCGAGCCGGCAATGACGGTCGAGGAATTCTCGATGGACGCCGAACTGGCGCCTTTCATGCGCGGCGAGGTGCTGATCTTCGACATGCGCCTTGTGCGCCCCATCGCCACGATCGACATTGCAGAGGATGGCCGGATCGACTGGGCGGTGCGTCCGTCGACGCCCTTCGATCCGCGTCAGGTGTCGCTTGAAAAGGTGACGATCACCGACGGCAGCATCACGCTGCATCATCGCGCTTCGGGCCGCACGCATAAGCTTACCGACATAAACGCCGAACTGTCGGCGCGTACGATCGCGGGACCGTGGCGGATCGGCGGCTCGCTCGCGATCGACGGACTGCATACCGCCCTTTCGGCTTCCACCGGGCAACTGGAGGAAGAAACCGGCATGATGCGCATCAGGATCGCGGCGCGGCCGGAGAACTATCCCCTCGCGCTGGAGACTGATGGGCAGGCGAGCATCGACACGGGCGGTGCTGCTCTCTATGCCGGCACGTTCCGGCTGCGCACGGTTGCCGAGGAGGATGGCCGGTCGCGCGATGAAGGAAGCGCACAGGGACCGGGCAATCGCGTCAATGGCCGGTTCGCCCTTGATCACCAGCGGCTGTCATTCGACGAGTTCCGTTTCGAGACCGGCCCGCTTGAAGATCCTTACACAGCCGATGGTAGCGCTTTCATCGAGCTTGATGCCGATCCGCGGTTTTCCGTCACGGCCGACGGCGCGCAGATCCGCTTCGAAGAGCCGGCTCCCGGTGAAGTGCAAAATTCCGGCTTCGCTCTGGACAAGAGGCTTGCCGTCTTTCGCAACTTCATGCTCTCCCTGCCTGAGCCGACCATTCCCGGCACGGTCGAGCTCAAGCTGCCTGCCATCGTGGCGGGCGACACGACGATCCGCGACATCAGGCTGGAGGCGGAACCGGCCGAGGAGGGATGGTCGATCGGCTCGATGGCGGCAACCCTGCCGGGACGGACGACCTTCGAGGGGCAGGGGATTTTGCGCACGCGCGACAGGCTCGGCTTCGCGGGCTCGCTTGTGCTGGCGGTGAAGCAACCGTCCGGCTTCGCGGCCTGGCTCGCCAAGGATGTGGACGATGCGATCCGTCGGCTGCCGGCGGCAGGATTCAGTGCCGATGTCGATATCACGGAGGAGCGGCAGGTCTTTTCCAATCTGGAGCTGATCCTCGGCTCGGCGCACTTCCGCGGCAGCATAGAGCGGCAGCAGCCGGTGGACGCCCGCGCCTCGGTGTCCGTGATCCTCGACGGCGACCAACTGGACGTGGAGGGGATGGCCGCCTTCGCTTCGCTCTTTGTCAGCGACGAAGGAGAAAACCGCCTTGTGGACCATGATGTGGATCTGCAGGTGACCGCCGGGCCGGTGAATGCTGCAGGTTTGACGGCGGAATCGGTCGATACCGCCCTTCGCATGCGCGAGGGGATGCTGGAGGTCGACCGACTGCGCATTAACGGGCTCGCGGGAGCCAATGTCAGCGCTACCGGTACGCTGGAGGACTTCCCAAACGCCTCGACGGGCAAGATCGACGCCACGGTGGTGGCGGTCGATCTGGCACCGCTGGTGGAGACACTTGCGGAGCGCTTCCCGAACAATCCGGTCCTGCGCAAGATCGACCAGCGCGCGAAGAACTATCCCGGCCTGCTTGAAGATGCCGAGGTCGATCTGGTGGCCAGCGCGGCCGAAAACGGCAACGGCACATCGGGGATGGCCGTCAGTGCTGAGGGCAGGGCAGGCGGCACCTCCTTCAGCTTCGCCGGTTCGGGCAATGGCACGCTGGAGGATATGGCGCAGGCGCCCCTTTCGCTGAATTTCTCCGCCAGGAACGAGGAAGCCGCTGCGCTTTACGCGCTCTATGGCATCCCCTCCGTTCCGCTGGGATTTGCCGGTGCCGCTGATACGGAATTGTCCGCCAAGGGCACCCTGCAAGATGGGCTCCAGACGTCTTTCGGCTTTTCGGGAGAAGACCTGAAGGCGCGGTTCGAGGGCGTCGTTTCACCGCTTGCGGAAACGGCCAAGGGCAAGGCCAGCGTCGTTACCGGCGATTTGGAGCCCTGGCTTGCGGTTGCCGCCGTGACGCTGCCGGGATTCGGGCTGGGTCTGCCAGTCGAGCTGGGTGCAGATATCGACCTGCGCGATGGCCGGCTTGCCATGACGGACTTGCAAGGCGGCGTTGCAGACAAGGCCGTCTCCGGTGCGCTTCAGGCGACCCTGAAGGACGGTAAACCGCATTTCACCGGCTCGCTCGATCTGGAAGTCTTCGATCTCTGGCTGCCTGTGGCCATGGTGCTGGGCGATGCTGCCCTTGAAGGCACGCTCGATTCGACCTGGCCGCGCGCGCCGTTCCGGGACCGCTCTGGTGCTCCCTTCGGCGCCGATGTGCAACTGACCGCTGGAACCTTTTATGTGGGGGAAGCGGTAAAGGCAGACGTCGCGGCCATGAATTTCAGGCTGGACGAGGAAGGCTTTGCCGTCTCCGATCTCATCGCGACCATGAATGGCGGAAAGCTGGGCGGCCTGATCGAATTGAAGAACAATGACGGCACGGGCCTTCTTGCGGCACAGCTGAAGCTCGATGGGGCGGAGATCGGGGCATTGCTGCCCAATGCCGGTCTTTCCGGACAGGCCGACCTGACGACGAGTGTTACGGCGAGCGGCAAGACGATCGAGGGGCTTGTCGCCGGGCTGGCCGGTTCCGGTTCGGTTACGGTCGAAGATCTGATGATTGACGGCATCAATCCGGATGCCTTCGGCCCTATGATCCAGCGTGCCGACGCCATCGGCCGCGAAGTCGATGCGAAGGATGCCGCAGCCTTCGCGCCGGAACTGGTACGTCGGGGGAGTTTCGAGGCCGGTGCCGTGCAGGCGGCCTTCACGGTTGCAAGCGGGGTTGCCCGCATACCGCCGCTGCAGTTGAAGGATGGCGGCACGGTTCTGTCGGTAGAGACAAGGGCCGATCTGACGAAGCTTGAAGCCGCCGCCGAGGGCACAATCGCCTATGATCCGGGGCTTCAGGCTGTTGCCGGTTCCGAGCCCGCAATACGTTTTGCCGCCGACGGTCCGCTGGGAGCCATGCAGGTCCGTCTGGAGACGGAGCCATTGGCGCAATATTTCACCCAGCGCGCATTGGAGCGCGAGCAGGCCCGCGTCGAGCACATGCAGGCCGTGCTCCTGGAGAAGCAGCGTCTTCGCCGCGAGGAACGCTACTACGCCGCCCTCGAAGAGACCAGGATACAGGTGGCCGAGGAGCAGCGAAGGCTTGCCCGCGAGGCCGAGAGGCTGCGCCAGGAGGCTGAACGTGCGCGCCGGGAAGCAGAGGCAAGGGCAAGAGCCGCCGAGGAAGAACGGCTAAGGGCGGAAGCGGAAAGAAAGGCCAGAGCCGAGGAGGAGGCGGAACGGAAGGCGCGCGAAGCGGAACGGCTGCAGCTTGCTCCCGTCCCCGCCCCTTCGTCTTCGGGGAACAGGCAGGAAGGCGCCACGATCGAGCGCGCGCCATTGCCGGCGCCCGAGGCCGGCAGAAGAAACGACAGCCAGCTGGATCTCTCAGGTGACGAAGTCGAGAATTTCTTCCGGCAGGAAAATCTCAGCGTTGATGGGCTGATGGACCTGCTCGACCCGCAATCCGGATCACGGTCGCCCTAAATTTTGTCAGCCCCCTCGCGCTTGACCCATGCGAGAACATGGAGCCTGAGAGCCGAAGAAAGATTGGTTTCGCTGCCGCGCCTGGAATCGACTTCGGCCACGAGGGCGGCCAGCGACATCCGACGTGCGACCGCGATGCGTTCCAGTTCGGCGAAAAAGGGTTCTTCCAGGGAAAAGCTCGTCCTATGCCCTCGGATGACCACCGAGCGCTTGCGGACGGCGCTCATGATCCGCCGCTTGCGTCGTTTCCGTCCGCAGCGGGCTTTTCGCGACGATGCAGGTCGAGGATGTGGTTCGCCTGCTCCTCGACCATCCGCTGCCGGTCCCGCTCGGCGCGCAAGAGTCCATGCTTCCGGCGATTCTCGGCTGCAAGCTGCTCTTTTTCCATACGCTGCTTGCGCTTGCGGATCATGCGAAGATTGACGACCTCGCCCATGAGGCAGGGATCACTTCTTGCGGAAGGCGTCGAGGGAAACGACGTCCGCGCTCTTGCCCTCCTTTTCCGCCTCTGCGCCTTCGGATGCGGTCTCTCTAGGGACCGTATCCTTTTTCCTGGTCGTCTTTGCGTCGGGCTTCCTGTCCGCAGTGCGTTCCTGTCCCGGCAGGGCGTCGACTTCGGCCGGAGCGGGAATATCGGTCTTCACGTCGAACTCGAGTTCGAAATTGACCGACGGATCATAGAAGCCGCGCACGGCGGAGAAGGGGATTTCGAGTCTCTCGGGAATGTCGGAGAAGGAAAGCCCGACCTCGAAGCCCGTCTCGCTCACCTTCAAATCCCAGAACTGGTACTGCAGCACGATCGTCATCTGGTCCGGATAACGTTCGCGCAGCCGGCTCGATATGCGCACTCCCGGCGCATTGGTCAGGAAGGTGATGAAGAAATGATGGTTTCCCGGAAGGCCGGTGCGCGCAACTTCGGCCAGGACCTTGCGCATGACGCCACGCAATGCCTCCTGGGCAAGAATGTCGTATCGGATCTGGTCTTCAGCCATCGCAGGAACAGGTTCAGGACTCGTTCCACCTACCTCTAATCAAGGTCCGTGCGGTCGTAAACCTGTAAAAGCAGGTCTCAGACCGGAAGCTTTTCCTCGATCTTGTCCGCCGGCGCGTACTGACGGCCATAGGCGTGCAGGAAGGTGCGCGCGGCGGTGGTCGCCGTGGTGGCAAGCTGCTCGTCTGTCAGCGTTTCGTTGAACAGTATCGGTAGTTGCAGATCCGCATTGATCAGGGCCATGACAGGGACGGACATGCGAAGGTCCTGCATGTGCGCGGGCTGTAGATAGGGAGATGGAAGAGGGTAAGTGGAGGCTTCTGTTGCCAGGTGCCTCCGAACCCCGCCTAGAAGTGCTAACTGCTAGGGCTTGATTCGAGACTATCGCGCCGCATTAAGCAGCGAGACGTGCCTCAGCATAGTTGTCGTTGGCAACTATAAGGTTTAGCCCGATAACGGTGGTACCATGCCGAGCGAAAGTCCGATCTTTACACCCTCGTCGATCCTGTTTCGCCCCCATCACAAACCGCCAGCGTAGCAGCGGCGGCTTGTGGTGGAGGCGCCGGGTACCGCCCCCGGGTCCGAATGGCTTATTGCATCGGCCGTTTATCGCCATAGTCAGTCGAGCTGACGGGCCCAATATAGGAACTAGGCGGCGGATTTGGAAGGCCTTTTGAGGATTGACTCGCCAGCCCAGTTTGTCGAAGCTCGCTTCCGGTGAGGACGGGCCGACAATAAGGCGACGGTTGCACCGACAGTCGGTTTCCATTGGCCGGTGCCCTTTCGGATCGGTAAGGAGGGAATATTTTCATGGTCGACTATGTTGCAGACGTGAAGAAATATGACGCGACTGCCAGCGAGGAGACGGTCAACAAGATCGTCAGGCATCTCGGCATCGCGTTGCGCAACCGCGATTCGTCGCTTGTCTCGTGCACCGATCCCAAGGAGCTGGAGCGCGTGCGGCAGCGCTGGTGCGAAAAGAAGCTCGGCGTGACGGATGCGGCGAAATGCGATGCCGTGATCGAGAAGGTCTGCCAGACCATGTCGAGCGACAACACCAAA
>Ga0164243_10003117_pt1 | contig 26745 bp, 25 predicted proteins | sample OricompcompostOP_FD_108781 | JGI IMG/M metagenome (GOLD analysis project Ga0164243, IMG submission 108781) | Organic Plus compost microbial communities from Emeryville, California, USA - Original compost - Organic plus compost (OP) | ecosystem: Engineered > Solid waste > Mixed feedstock >...
CCAGAGCGATGCGATCTTCGAATATTTCACCGAGGAAACCGCGCCGGTGCAGGAGAGCGCGCCGGGCGCCGGCGGCGGCAGCACCGGCGGCATGAGCGAGCAGGATCTGTTTTAGTGATCGGGAGGCGGTAAAAGCGGGCTTCGAGCCTGATCGGCGGCGCGGGTTTCCCGCTTATTGAAAGCACCGCGAGCCGGACCTCTCAAAGCACTTCCAACGCCTCGGCCAGCGTGCTCACGCCGATCACCTCCATGCCCTCCGGCAGCGTCTTCGGGCGATTGGCGCGCGGCACGATGGCGCGCTTGAAGCCGTGTTTGGCCGCCTCCTGCAACCGCTCCTGGCCGCTCGGCACCGGCCGGATCTCGCCGGCCAGCCCAACCTCGCCGAACACCACCAGGTCCTGGGGCAGCACGCGGTCGCGAAAGCTCGATACGATCGCCAGCAGCAGCGCCAGGTCGGCGCTGGTCTCCAGCACCTTGACCCCGCCCACCACGTTGACGAACACATCCTGGTCGCCCACCTGCAAGCCGCCGTGGCGATGCAGCACCGCCAGCAGCATCGCCAGCCGGTTCTGCTCCACCCCCACCGCCAGCCGGCGCGGATTGCCCAGCGGCGAGATATCGACCAGCGCCTGGATCTCCACCAGCAGCGGCCGCGTGCCCTCCCACACCACCATCACCACGCTGCCGGCGGCCTGGGCCATGCCGCGGGTGAGGAAAATCGCGGACGGATTCTTGACCTCGCGCAGGCCGTGTTCGGTCATGCCGAACACGCCCAGCTCGTTGACCGCGCCGAACCGGTTCTTGATGCCGCGCAGGGTGCGGAAGCGGCTGTCGCTGGTGCCCTCGAGCATGATCGAGCAGTCGATCATGTGCTCCAGCACCTTCGGCCCGGCCAGGCTGCCGTCCTTGGTGACATGGCCGACCAGGAACAGCACCGTACCGGTCTGCTTGGCGAAGCGCGTCAGCAGCGCCGCGCAGTCGCGCACCTGGCCGACGCTGCCCGGCGCCGAGGTCAGCTCCGGGTCGTACAGCACCTGGATCGAATCGACCACCAGCACCTTCGGCGCCACCCGCCGCGCCTGCTCCAGCAACTGGTACACGTCGGTTTCCGCCAGCAGCTGCAGGCGGTCCATCGGCAGCTGCAGGCGCTGCGCGCGCATCGCCACCTGCTGCAGGGATTCCTCGCCGGTGACGTACAGCGCCGGATAGCGCGCGGCCAGCTCGCACAGGGTCTGCAACAGCAGCGTGCTCTTGCCGGCGCCGGGATGGCCGCCGATCAGGATCGCCGAACCGGGCACCAGGCCGCCGCCCAGCACCCGGTCGAATTCGGCGGCGCCGGTGCTGAAACGCGGCAGCTCGTCGAGCGAGATTTCATTGAGCAACTGCACCCGGCCGGCGCTGGCGCCGGCGTAACCCACGCTGCGCTCGGCACCGCGCGATTCGGCCGGCACCCGGAATTCCACCACCGAATTCCAGGCGCCGCATTCGCCGCACTGCCCCAGCCATTTGGTGAATTCCGCGCCACATTCATTGCAGACGAAAGCGGTTTTGCGTTTGGCCATGTGCCGATACCCATCGAAGTTGTCGCGGCGCGATCTGCGCACGCCGCGCAGTGTACACCGACACGGCGGGATGCCGACGCCGGCACTGGCGGGGGGCGGGCGCGATCCGTACAATCTGCGTTTACCTGTCCGGGCCGCTGCGCGTTTCGCGCGCTCGCCGCACGACCGTTGCCGGAATGATCTCGCCCCCGATGAAAAGCGATCCCGCATGACCTCTCTGGTTCGCGAACGCCTGCTGGTTTTTTCGCCCGCCCTCGCCGCCACCGTCGGCCTCGAGGAGGCGATCCTGCTGCACCTGCTGCACGACATGGCGGCGCTGCAGGGTGCGCGCGCGGACGCGCTGCTGGAGGTGGAGCTGACCACCCTGGCCCGGCTGCTGCCGTTCTGGGACCGCGCCCATCTGCAACGCATCGTCGAAAGCCTCGCCGACAAGGGCGTGCTGGTGCTGCACGGCGAACCGCTGAGCCGGGCCGACAGCCTGCGCTTTTGCTTCAACGAACCCGCCACCGCCGCCCGCGGCGACGCGGCTCCGGCGCGGGCCCCGGCAAGGCCCGCGCGCAGGGCGCCGGCGGCCGCCGGCGGCGCGGCGCTGCGCCCGCGCGGCGCCACCCTGCTCAGCCGCGACTGGCAGCCGGACGACGACCTGCTGGAACTGCTCGAACGCAACAACGGCATTCCGCGCCGGTTCAGCCTGGAGCAGCTCGAGGATTTCATTTTCTACTGGACCGACCGCGCCGAAGTCAGCCACACCTGGGCCAGTCGCTTCCGCAGCCACGTGCTGCACAACTGGCGCCGGCGCGAACAGCGCGTGGCGGAGGAGCGCCGGCCGATGGCGGCCCCCGACGGCGCCTGGTACCCGAGCCCGGACGCCTTGCAGATCCTGGAGCGCAGCGGCGTCAGCACGGAATTCATCGAGGACGCGATCCCCGAATTCATCCTGTTCTGGCGCGAACGCGGCGCCAACGACGGCACCTGGAATTCGAAATTCATCGCCCACATCCGCCGCCAGTGGGCCCACTACCGCAGCGCGCTGGCGCACGAACAGGAGCCGCGCCCGATCGCCGCCAACTGGCAGCCGAGCGAGGATGTGTACGACATCCTGCGCATGGCCAACATCGACCTGGCGTTCGCGCGCGAGCTGATTGCGGAATTCATCCTGTTCTGGCGCGACACCGGCAGCGTGCAGCGCTCCTGGAACACCAAGTTCCTGCAACACGTGAAATACCAGTGGGCGACGCGCCACCACCTGAACGGGCTGTCGCAGGCGCGGGCGCAGCTGCCGGCGGGGGCGAACCCGGCGCCGGCCAGCTCCACCTTCGAGCAACTCACCGACCGCAGTTGGGCCACAGGACTCGTCGATGGCATCTGACACCTCCAGACACAACGCGCAAAAAACCGCCGAGCCGACGCCGGAACACCTGGACGCCATCAATCAGGTGTTCGCGGAATTGAAGCTCGCCTACCACAACCAGTTCCACCGCGCCTATCCGAACGACGCCGAGCTGGTGATGGCCAAGCAGCTGTGGCTGCACGCGCTGGCCGACCTGCCGCCGGCGCGGCTGCGCGCCGGCGTGCGCCGCGCGATCCGCGGCTCCGACTACCTGCCGAGCCTGCACGCGCTGCGCAGCTTCTGCTGTCCGCAGCCCGCAGAACTCGGCCTGCCGGAGACCTACGCGGCCTATATCGAGGCGTGCCGGGCGCCCAGCCCCAAGGCCGCGCATCACTGGACGCACCCGATCGTGTACCGCGCCGGCGCCGCCAGCGACTGGTTCTTCCTCGCCAACAGCCCCGAAAGCCAGGCGTTCCCGGTGTTCAAGCGCAACTACGAATTGCTGCTGGAGCGCGTGCTCAACGGCGAGGAGCTGAACGTGCCGCTGCCCAAGGCGCTGCCGGCGGAGGTACAGCGGCCGCTGAGCCAGGAGGAGCGCAAGGCGCGCATGAAAAAACTGCGCGAGGATCTGGACCTCTAGGGAATCTGGGAAACGTTGCGAGCGCAGGCAATACGGGCGAGCCGAAGCGAAGCGCAGACCACGCCCCTGGGGCGAGTGGCTTCAACCACGTTAAAAATCGCAGCTTATACGCCAATCAATGACGATTTTGCCTCGAAGCGCAGTCGTCTTTCAGAGGTTCCCTGGCATGCCCGGAAAACCCGCAAACACCCCGATCGATCCGCACCGGCACGCAGGTGCCCGGCACGGCAGTGCAATTCGCGGCGACAGGCCCTAGAATGACCGCCCTGCCAGGAGCCACCCCATGAGCGATCGCGATACCTCCACCCACTTCGGCTACAAGACCGTCGACGCCAAGGAAAAAGCCGGCCTCGTCGCCGGCGTGTTCCACTCCGTCGCCGCCAAATACGATCTGATGAACGATCTGATGTCGGCGGGCGTGCACCGGCTGTGGAAGCGCTTCACCATCGAGCTGTCCGGCGTGCGCCCCGGCCAGCGCGTGCTCGACATCGCCGGCGGCACCGGCGACCTGGCGGCCAAGTTCAGCCGCCTGGTGGGCAGCGAGGGCACGGTGGTGCTGGCCGACATCAACGCCTCGATGCTGGCGGTCGGCCGCGACAAGCTGATCAATCACGGCTTCGTCGGCAACATCGAGTACGTACAGGCGGACGCGGAAAAACTCCCGTTCCCCGACAACTACTTCGACTGCATCACCATCGCCTTCGGCCTGCGCAACGTCACCGACAAGGACGCGGCGCTGCGCTCCATGCAGCGCGTGCTCAAACCCGGCGGCCGCCTGCTGGTGCTGGAATTCTCCAAGCCGCAGCACGCCGCGCTGGGCAAGCTCTACGACACCTATTCATTCCGGGTGCTGCCGCTGATGGGCAAGCTGGTGGCCAACGACGCCGACAGCTACCGCTACCTGGCCGAGAGCATCCGCATGCACCCGGACCAGGAAACCCTGAAGGGCATGATGGAACAGGCCGGCTTCGCCCGCTGCGAGTTCTACAACATGACCGGCGGCATCGTCGCCCTGCACCGGGGCATCAAGGCGTGATCCACGCGACCGCGAAAAGCGCCGCCATCGCCGCCCTGGAGGCGCTGGTCAACCGCGCGCTCGACCTGGACCCGGCCAGCCGCGGCCGACTGGCGGCGCTGTCGGGCCAGGTGTTCCACCTCGAATGCACACGCCCGGACCTGGATGTGTTTCTGCTGCCGCAGGCCGATCGCGTGCTGCTGGCCGGCTTCTGGGACGGCCCGGTCACGGCCGGCGTGCGCGGCAGCCATACCGACTTCATCGAACTGCTGACCAGCGATGATCCCGGCGCCACCCTGATCAACGGCGACATGAACGTCATCGGCGACAGCAAGGCGCTGCTGCGCCTGCGCGATATCGCCGTCGATCTCGACCTGGACTGGGAGGCGCCGCTCAACCGCGTGTTCGGCGATGTGCTCGGGCACCAGCTCGGGCTCGGCCTGCGCCGGCTGCACACGCTGGCGCGCGACGCCGGCGCCAGTGTGGCGCGCCAGCTGCGCGATTACGTGAAGGAAGAAAGCGACTGGCTGGTGCCGCGCTGGCAGGCGCAACAATTCGGCGCCGAGGTGGCGCAGCTGGCGCAACGCGGCGAGCGCCTGGAGGCGCGGCTGGCCGGGCTGCGCCAGCAGCTGGCGCGGCGCCGCTGAGAAACCGCCGTGATCCGCATTCCCCGTATCCTCACCATCATCGCCGCCAGCGCGCGCTATCGGCTCGACCTGCTGGTCGAACCCGAGACGCTGCCGGCGCCGCTCGGCCTTTTCATCCGCTTTTCGCCGCTGCGCCTGCTGCCGGCGCCGCGCCGCAGCCGCGGCGAACGGCTGCGGCTGGCGCTGGAATCGCTGGGGCCGATCTTCATCAAGTTCGGCCAGCTGTTGTCGACGCGGCGCGACCTGATTCCGCCGGATATCGCCGACGAGCTGGCCCGCTTGCAGGACCAGGTGCCGCCGTTCGCCTCCGAGCGGGCCATCGCCATCATCGAACAGGCCCTGGGCCGGCCGGTGGCGGAACTGTTCACCGAATTCAGCCCGCAGGCGCTGGCCTCGGCGTCGGTGGCGCAGGTGCACACCGCGCGCCTGCCGGGCGGCCGGGACGTGGTGGTCAAGGTGCTGCGGCCGGGCATCGAAAGCGTGATCCGGCAGGATGTGGCGCTGTTGTTCGCGCTGGCGCGGCTGGTCGAGCACTACGTGCCGGACGGACGCCGCCTGCGGCCGGTGGAGGTGGTGGAGGACTACAGCAACACCATCTTCGACGAACTCGACCTGAAACGCGAAGGCGCCAACACCGCGCAGCTGCGGCGCAATTTCCTCGATTCCGAACTGCTGTACATACCCGAGGTGTTCTGGGACTACACCCGCCGCAACGTGCTGGTGACCGAGCGCATCCACGGCATCCCGGTGACCGACGTGGCCGCCCTGCGCGCCCAGGGCACCGACATGAAGCTGCTGGCCGAACGCGGCGTGGAGATTTTCTTCACCCAGGTGTTCCGCGACAGTTTCTTCCACGCCGACATGCACCCCGGCAATATCTTCGTGTCCCGCGAGCACCCGGAGCGGCCGCAGTACATCGGCATCGACTGCGCCATCATCGGCTCGCTGAGCCGCTTCGATCAGTACTACCTGGCGCGCAACCTGCTGGCGATCTTCCGGCGCAACTACCGGGAAGTGGCGCAGCTGCATGTGGAATGCGGCTGGGTGCCGCCGCACACAAGGGTGCATGAGTTCGAATCCGCGATCCGTAGCGTATGCGAGCCGATCTTCGAAAAACCGCTGGCCGAGATTTCCTTCGGCCAGCTGCTGGTGTATCTGTTCCAGACCGCGCGCCGCTTCGACATGCAGGTGCAGCCGTCGCTGGTGCTGCTGCAGAAAACCCTGCTCAACATCGAGGGCCTGGGCCGGCAGCTGTACCCGCAGCTGGACCTGTGGACCACCGCCAAGCCGTATCTGGAAAAGTGGGTGCGCGAGCGTTATTCGCCGCGCAGCCTGTTCAAGCAGCTGCGCTACAAGCTGCCGAACTGGCTGGAGCAGCTGCCGGACGTGCCCGATCACCTGCTGGCGCGGCTGGCGCAATCGGCCAACCCGGCCCAGGTGCCGGTGCCGGTGGTGGGCCCGGCGCCGCGCCGCCGGCGCTGGCCGCTGGCGGTCGGCGCCGCGCTGATCCTGGCCGGCGCGGCCCATGCGCTGCCGGGCCTGCGCCAGCAGCTGGCGCAGGTGCCCGCGCTGAGCTGGGCGGCGCTGATCGCCGGGCTGTTGCTGCTGTGGCGGCGCTGAGGCGGTACCGGCGGGGCATGTTGTCACAGCGCTCCGATCACCCGTGCGCCTCATTCAACACTTGCCTGTTACACCCGAACCCTGTGTCATAATGCCCGCTCTTTATCCGGCGCCGATCCGCCGTCAACGTTGCAAGCTGTCCCTATGAACGATTTCACCGCCCCACAGGAAACCCCCGACGCCGGCGCCTGGCTCGACGCCGTGCGCTGGGACGAACGCGGCCTGGTGCCGGCCATCGCCCAGGACGCCGACACCGGCGCCGTGCTGATGGTGGCCTGGATGAACCGGGAAGCGCTGGCGCTGACCGCGCGCGAGGGCCGCGCCGTATACTGGTCGCGCTCGCGCGGCCGGCTCTGGCCCAAGGGCGAGCAATCCGGCCACGTGCAGCTGGTGCGGGAACTGCGCCTGGACTGCGACGGCGATGTCATCGTGCTGCGGGTGAACCAGCTCGGCGGCATCGCCTGCCACACCGGCCGCGCCAGCTGCTTCTATCGCGTGCTGCAAGGCGGCAGCTGGCACACGGTGGAGCCGGTGCTGAAGAATCCCGATGAGATTTATGGATAACCCTATGGTCGATCAGGTACTGGCGGCGCTCACCGAAGTGCTCGAACAGCGCCGGCGCAACGCCGCCCCGGACAGCTCCTATGTGGCGAAGCTGCACCACGAGGGGCTCAACAAGATTCTGAAGAAGGTCGGCGAGGAATGCGCCGAGACGCTGATCGCCGCCAAGGACGCCAAAGCGTCGGGCGACAACAGCGATCTCATCTACGAAACCGCCGACCTGTGGTTTCACACGCTGGTGATGTTGTCGCATCTGGGCGAGGACTATCGCGCCGTGCTGCGCGAACTCGAGCGTCGTTTCGATTTGTCGGGACTTGTGGAGAAAGCGTCCCGGCAGGAGTCACACCAATAAGGGATAACAAAGGCATCTGACCGGAGGAGGTTGAAATGGGCGGTAGATTAGGCGAGTTACTCGTTATATTGGCCATCGTCGTCATGCTGTTCGGCACCAAGCGGCTGAAGGATTTCGGCGGTGACCTGGGCGCGGCGATCCGCGGTTTCCGCAAGAACGTGCGCGACGACGACAACGCGCAGCCCCAGCAGAGCCTGGAGCAGAAACAGGGCGGCGACGTGATCGACGGCAAGGCCGAAGCCGTCAACGCCGAACAGCACAAACAGTAAGCCAGTAAGCATCCATGTTCGACGTCAGTTTTTCGGAGCTGCTGCTGATCCTGATCGTGGGTCTGATCGTGTTCGGCCCGGAGAAGCTGCCCCAGGTGGTGCGCACCGTCAGCCTGTGGCTGGGGCGCGCGCGTCGCACCTTCAATCAGATTCGCGCGGAAATCGAACGCGAGGCCGGGGTCGACGAGCTCAAGCGCGATCTGCACAACCAGTCGATCATGGATACGTTCAAGGATGTGCACAACGATCTGCGCAGCAGCCAGCAGGAACTGGAACATTTGCCGTACGAGGTCAGCGACGTGGTGCGCCGCAACCTGGAACCGGCGCCGCCGCCGGCTGATGGGCCCGCAGCGCCCGCCGATGGTGCCGCGCCGCAGCCCGACCCCGGCGCCGCGCCCGACCAGCCCGGTGCGCCGCAGCAGCAGCGCTGAACCGATAACAGCCGCGATCACAAGGCCATGAGCGAACCCGAACTGAACGATCCGCCGCAACCTCTGGTGGCGCACCTGACCGAGTTGCGCTCGCGCCTGCTGCGCTGCCTGCTGGTGGTGGCGGTGCTGGTGCTGGGCCTGCTCTATTTCAGCAACGACATCTACGCGTTTTTCTCCGAACCGCTGCGCCGCCTGCTGCCCGCGGGCAGCAGCATGATCGCCACCGAGGTGGCGAGCACGTTTTTCGCGCCGTTCAAACTGACGGTGGTGGCGGCGCTGCTGGTGGCGATGCCCTATGTGCTGTTTCAGGTCTGGGGTTTCATCGCGCCGGGCCTGTACAGGCATGAGAAGCGGTTCGCGGTGCCGCTGCTGGGCTCCAGCGTGCTGCTGTTCTATGCCGGCATGGCCTTCGCCTATTACGTGGTGTTTCCGCTGGTGTTCGGCTTCTTCAGCCGGATCGCGCCCGAGGGCGTGGCCTACACGCCGGATATCACCAAGTTCCTGGATGTGGCGCTGAAGATGCTGTTCGCGTTCGGTTTCACCTTCGAGATTCCGATCGCGACCATTCTGCTGGTCTGGGCCGGCATCACCACGCCGGATGCGCTGGTGGCGAAACGTCCCTATGTGATCGTCGGCTGCTTCGTGATGGGCGCGCTGCTGTCGCCGCCCGATGTCATTTCCCAGACCATGATGGCGCTGCCGATGTGGCTGCTGTTCGAGGCCGGCGTCATCTGCAGCCGCTTCGTCAAACGCGAGCTGGACAGCCGCGAGCAGGACGGGCAGGAGCTGGAAAAAAGCCAGTCGTGATGTGCGACGCGGCGGCGCTCAGTAGCTGTCGCCACCGCCGCCGTATTCCATCGCCAGATTGTCGAAGCGGGTGTATTTGCCGATGAACGCCAGCCGCGCCGTGCCGATCGGCCCGTTCCGCTGCTTGCCGATGATGATTTCCGCCACGCCCTTGTCCGGCGACTCCTCGTTGTAGACCTCGTCCCGGTAGATGAACATGATCACGTCCGCGTCCTGCTCGATGGCGCCGGATTCCCGCAGGTCCGAGTTCACCGGACGTTTGTTCGGCCGCTGCTCCACGCCGCGGTTGAGCTGCGACAGCGCGATCATCGGGCAATTGAATTCCTTGGCCATGGCCTTGAGCGAGCGCGAAATCTCGGAAATTTCGGCGGTGCGGCCCTCGGTGCTGCCGCCGACCTGCATCAATTGCAGGTAGTCGACCATGATCATCGCCGGATCGCCGCGCTCGCGCACGATGCGCCGCACCCGCGCCCGTACCTCCATCGGCGACAGCGCCGGCGTATCGTCGATGAACAGCGGCCGGTCCTTCATCTTGCTGACCGCGGCGCTCAGCTTCGGCCAGTCCTCCTCGTCGAGGCGGCCGCTGCGCACGCTGGTCTGGTTGATGCGGCCGATCGAGGACAGCATCCGCATGATGATCGCCTCGGCCGGCATCTCCATACTGAACACCACCACCGGTTTTTCCTGGTGCAGCATGGCGTGCTCCACCAGGTTCATGGCGAAGGTGGTCTTGCCCATCGACGGCCGCGCCGCGACGATCACCAGATCGCCGCGCTGCATGCCCGAGGTCATGTCGTCCAGATCCTTGAAGCCGGTGCTGAGGCCGGTGATGGCGGCGTCGCTGTTGAACAGCTCGTCGATGCGGTCGACGGCGCGCTTGAGCAGCGGATTGACCGCCTCCGGCCCGCCGCTCTTGGGGCGCTCCTCGGTGATCTGGGCGATGCGCCGCTCGGCTTCGTCGAGCAGGTCGGCGCTGGTGCGGCCCTCCGGGTGGAACCCGCTGTCGGCGATGTCCTGGGCGGCGGCGATCAGCGCGCGCAGGCTGGAACGCTCGCGCACGGCGGTGGCGTAGGCGCGGATGTTGGCGGCGCTGGGCGTGTTGCGGGCGAGCTCGGCGAGGTAGCCGAAGCCGCCGGCGCGCTCCAGCTCATCGGCATGGTTGAGGGCGTCGGCCAGGGTCACCACGTCGATCGGCTGGCCCGCCTCCACCAGCTGGGCCATGCGCCGGAACATCAGCCGGTGCTCCGGCCGGTAGAAATCGCCCTCCGAAACCAGATCGGCCACCCAATCCCAGGCTTCGTTGGCCAGCATCAGGCCGCCCAGCACCGATTGCTCCGCCTCCAGCGAATGGGGCGGCACTTTCAGCTGGGCGATATCGGAATCCGGCGGCAGCGGCGCCGTGAACGACTCTTCGACGATCTCGGGTTCCACGGGAAATTACCGGGCTAGCACTACGGGAAGGCTGGCATTGTCGGGTATACGCCGACAAAAAAAAAGCACCGGCTGCGCCGCGGCGACAACCGATGCTTTTGCGAAGAAACCGGCGGAAACCGGTTTATTCGGCGATCACTTTCAGGGTGATCACCTGGGTGACATCGGAGTGAACCTGGATGTCGACCTGGAACTCGCCCACTTCGCGCAGCACGCCGTTGGGCAGGCGCACTTCGCTCTTGTTGACTTCGACGCCGGCGGCGGTGATCGCCTCGGCGATGTCGCGGGTGCCGATCGAGCCGAACAGCTTGCCTTCGTCGCCGGCGTTGGCGGCGATGGTCACCACCAGGTCGGCCAGACGCGCGGCGCGCGCTTCGGCCTCGGCGCGTTTGGCGGCGGCGGCGGCTTCCAGATCGGCGCGGCGCTGTTCGAACTCGGCGATGTTGTTCTTGGTCGCCGCCACGGCCTTGCCGTAGGGGATCAGGAAGTTGCGGCCGTAACCCGACTTGACGTTGACCTGGTCGCCCAGATTGCCCAGCCGTCCGATTTTTTCCAACAGAATGACTTGCATGTTTTCACCCTCTAGTCTCGAGCCGGGCCTCCGCGGCGGCGGAAGCGCGTATAACTCTGATCAGCGAATGCTCACGGCCTGCCGGCGCGCAAACGTCCGCGAAAATCCCAACCGCTGTCCAGCAGGGCCAGCAGCATCAGTGCCACCGTCACCACGCCGCCCAACAACAACCAGGCCACGTACAGCAGCACCAGCCGCCCGCGTCCCCAGCCCTTGATGCCGGCCACGCCGTGCACCAGGGCAAAACCGGCCACCACGAAGGGCACGGTGAAGATCGGCGACCAGTTCCGGTATTCCGGCCCCGGCAGCAGCATCAGCGCGCTGGCGGCCACCAGCGTCAACGCCAGCGGCAACGGCAGCCGCAGACGGTGGAACTCTTCCCGGAAACCGCCCGGGTTGTACAACATGGCCTGCCACCAGCGCGCCAGCAGCAGGCCGGCGACGATGGCGCAGGCCGAGAAGAAACCCAGCTGGCCGCTCACCCAGGCCGGCGTCAACGGCACCAGCGCCGCTCTGCGCTCCTGCGGCATCTGGCGGCGCAGCTCTTCGAGCATCTGGTTGAAGAACTCCGCCAGCCGCGCCACGTAATCGCTGCCGACCGTGAGCAGCAGCGACGCGGTGATCAATCCCACCACGGCCGCGGCCGTCAGCGCGTAGGGCCAGGACACGCTCCAGCGCAGCACCTGCGCCGCCACCACGGTGCCGGCCAAGACCACGGCCAGGGTCGCGGCGGCGCCGGCATCGCCAAGCAGCATGAAAATGCCGATGGCGGTCAAGACACCCCAGCCGGCCACCCAACCACCGTCGGCGCCACCCCTGCGCAGGGTGACGAGACCGACGGCGGCGACACTGATCCAGGCGAAGAAAGGCAGCAGGATTCCCACCACCGTCACCAGGATCGCCTGGATGCGCCCGCGCATGACAAACTCGGCCAGGGCGCGCATCGGTCAATGAACCCCGTATTCCAAGACGGAAAACCGTCTTACTTGTGCTGATCCGAATACGGCAGCAGCGCCAGGTAACGCGCGCGCTTGATCGCCGTGGACAGCTGGCGCTGATAACGCGCCTTGGTGCCGGTGATGCGGCTCGGCACGATCTTGCCGGTTTCGGAAACGTAAGCCTTCAGGGTTTCCAGATCCTTGTAGTCGATCTCCTTGGTGCCCTCGGCGGTGAACCGACAGAACTTGCGACGACGGAAAAAACGCTGTGCCATGAATTTTGCTCCTGTGAAATACGGTGTCTGCGGCCTTACTCTTCGGCTTCGTCAGCCGAATCGTCGCTCTCTTCCTGCTCTTCGCTCGTTTCGCGCTGGCGGCTTTCGCCGTCCTCGCGCGGACGCTCGCTGCGGCCCCGGCGCTCGCGGCTTTCCTTCTCCGCCTTCATGATCGGCGATTCTTCGGTCACCGCTTCGTCGCGCAGCAGGACCATGTTGCGCAGGACGGCGTCGTTGTAGCGGAAGTTGCTGGCAAGCTCCTCGATGGCGGCTTCGCCGGCCTCGACGTTCATCAGGATGTAATGGGCTTTGTGGACCTTGTTGATCGGGTAGGCCAGTTGGCGGCGGCCCCAGTCTTCCAGACGGTGCACTTTGCCACCATCCTTTTCGATCGCCTGGGTGTAGCGCTCGACCATGCCCGGTACTTGTTCGCTCTGATCCGGGTGGACCAGGAACACGATTTCGTAGTGACGCATTGCGGCTCCTTACGGGTTGAAGCCACCCGCATGACGCGGTGTGGCAAGGAGTGACGGGCCCGATGCGGACCCGCTACAAAAAGAGGCGCGATTTTAGGCAAACGCCGGCCGCGATGCAAGGTGTTTGCGGCGCTCCCGCCTGTTTTTTCGCCAGCGCCGCAAGCGGCTTGACGCTCAGGGCCGGCTGGAGGCGGTCTCCGGTTCGCGGCACAGGCTCGGTGCGGGCAGCGCGCTGCGCCGGGCCAGCGCCACGGCGCTGCGGCAACTCTGCCGGGCCGGGCCGGTTTCGCCGAGGGTCAGGTAGATGCGGGCGCGCAGTTCATAAAACGACACGTCGGCCTTGATCGCCAGCGCCTGCTGCAATTCTTCCAGCGCCACCCAGAAGCGGCCGCGGGCATAAGCGGCGGCGGCCAGATCATACAGGTAATAAGGGTTGTGGCGCCGATAGGGTTCGGCCCGGTGCGCGTATTCGTCCGCCTGGGCGTTGCGGCCCTGCTTGCGGTACAGCTCCGACAGATTCGCCAGCGCCGAACCGTTGCCCGGCTCCACCGCCAGCGCGCGCTGCAGGAAGCGCTCGGCGGCGGCGTAGTTGCCGCGCTGGCTGTACACCGTGCCGACGTTCGACCAGATGAAGGCCAGGCCGGGGTCGATCAACAGCGCCCGCTTCAGGTAACGCAGCGCGGTTTCAGCCTGCCCGGCGCGAAAATACTCCATGCCGCGATTGTTGAAATACTGGGCCCGGGCGCGCGCGTCGGAAATGAATTCGCCGCGCGCGTCCGGATCGCCGGCGGCGAAAAAGTCGTAGACCTCGAACCGCCGGCCATCGCCGACCGCGACATTCATATGACGGCGGAACACGGCCAGATCGCCGCTGCGCTCCCAGTTGGAGCGCACCAGCACATCCCGATAACGGGCGTCCAGCCCGACCTGGCGCGCCATCGCCACCACCAGATTGGAAAACGACACGCAATCGCCGGCGCCGCCGGCAAAGGTTTCGGCGGCGGTCCGGCTCTGGGAGCGGTCGTATTTGAGGGGGAGCGGAGAGGTATCGGAGAACAGCCGGCGCAGGGCCTGCAGGCGAGCGGAGCGATCCGGATAAATCATCACCTGCCGTGCCAGCAGGCGCCGCATCGGCTCGCTGAGCGCCAGCACGTCCACATCCGGCGCCGCTTCAATCTCGCCGCCCGCGTCCAGCGCGGGAAAAACCAGGGGGCCGCCCAGGGATTGCCGGTCGGGGGACGCGCAGCCCGCCGCCAGCAGATACCAACCGATCGAAAAGATTGCTACCAGTTTGCGCAATACCGTCATGCCGTCCATTCGCCATCTCCTTGGCTCCGGCATCTCGGCAAACCAGTCCTGCGACTATCCAATTCCGAAGCGGTTGTCCACACCACTACGGGACAATATAGGCGCCAAGACTCATCTCAGTAATAGAATCGATTCACATATGGATACGCGACCAACGCACAAACGGAGAGCAGGGAAACGCTGGGCGATGGCTCAAGCCCATCGCCAGGAAGGGAAATATCGAGACGGGAACGATCGGGGGAGTTGGCGAACGCTTACACAACGCGGCGCTGGCGCACCACTTCGAACAGGCAGATGCCGGCCGCCACCGACACATTGAGACTGCTGACGCTGCCGGCCATCGGCAGCTTGACCAGGAAATCGCAGTATTCGCGGGTCAGGCGGCGCATGCCCGAACCCTCCGCGCCGAGCACCAGCGCCACCGGGCCGGTCAGGTCCTGATCGTAGAGCAGGCCGTCGGCCTCGCCGGCGGTGCCGACGATCCACACGCCCAGGTCCTGGAGCGAGCGCAGCGTGCGGGCCAGGTTCGTGACCTGGACGAAGGGCACCACCTCCGCCGCGCCGCAGGCCACCTTGCGCACCACCGGCGTCAGCCCGGCCGCCTTGTCGCGCGGCGCGATCACCAGATCGACCCCGGCCGCGTCGGCGCTGCGCAGGCAGGCGCCGAGATTGTGCGGATCGGTGATGCCGTCGAGCACCAGCACGAAGGGTTTGGCGCTGCGCGCCAGCAGGGTGGCGATATCGCCTTCCTGATAGTCGTGGCCGGCCTTCAGCTGCGCCGCCACGCCCTGGTGCCGCCCCGGCAGCTGCTCATCGAGCTGGCTGCGCGCTACCTGCTCGATGGCGATGCCGGCGCCCTGCGCCGCGGCGATCAATTGCTGCATGCGCTGATCGCCGCGCCCCTCCTGCACCCGCAGCGCGGCGATGCGCTCCGGGCGCCGCTCCAGCAGGGCCGCCACGGCGTGGATGCCGTATATCCAATCCGCCGCCACGATCAGCGCCTCCGCCCGCGTTTGCGCGGCTTGTCGGACTTGGCAGCCTTGGCGGCCACGTCACTGACCGGCGACTTGTTCGCCGCCGGCCGCTTGCGCGGAGCCGCCGCCGGTTTTTCCCTGGCCGGCACACCGGCGCGCTGCGCCCGCCGTTCACCGCGCGAACTGCCCGCCAGCATTTCCAGATCGATCTTGCGATCGTCCAGGTTGACCCGCGCCACCTGCACGGTGACGCGATCGCCCAGTTGATAGGAACGCCCGCTCTTCTCCCCGAGCAGGCGCAGCTTGACCGGATCGAAGTGATAGTAATCGCTGGCCAGCGCGCTCACGTGCACCAGCCCTTCGACGTAAATATCGGCCAGTTCGACGAACAGGCCGAAGTTGGTGACCGCCGTCACCACGCCTTCGAACACATCGCCGACCCGATCCTGGAGGTATTCGCACTTGAGCCAGGCCATGACATCGCGGGTGGCCTCATCGGCGCGGCGCTCGGTCATCGAGCAATGCTCGCCCAGCACAGCCAGAGCCGCCTGATCGTAGGGATAAATGCGCGCCTGCGGCAGCGGCTCGGCGCCCTTGGCCGGCACCAGGGCGTTGCGCGTGCCGCGCAGGAAACCGATGACGCCGCCACCACCGCCACCGCCGCGCACCAGATAGCGGATGGCGCGATGCACCAGCAGGTCCGGATAGCGCCGGATGGGCGAGGTGAAATGGGTGTAGGCCGGATAGTTCAGACCGAAATGGCCCTCGTTGTCGGCCTGATAGACCGCCTGGCTGAGCGAGCGCAGCATCACCGTTTGAATCACATTGGCGTCCGCGCGGCCTTCGATGGCGGCGAGCACTTTCTGATAATCGCCCGGGCTCGGCTTGTCGCCGCCGCCGAGGTTCAACCCCAGCTCACCGATGAATTTGCGCAGCGCCAGCAGTTTTTCCGCGGGCGGGCCCTCGTGCACCCGATACAGCGCCGGCAGCTTCAGTTTGTCGAGCAGGCGGGCGGTGGCCACGTTCGCGCACAGCATGCACTCCTCGATCAGCTTGTGCGCGTCGTTGCGCACCACCGGCACGATGCGTTCGATCTTGCGATCGGGCCCGTAGATCACCCGGGTTTCGACCGTTTCGAAATCGATGGCGCCGCGTTCATCGCGGGCCGCGCGCAGCGCCTGATACAGGCGATGCAGGTTCTCGATGTGCGGCACCAGCTCCCGATACTGTTCGCGCAGCGTGTCGTGATCGGCCCGCTCCGGGTCGAGCATGGCCGCCACCTTGGTATAGGTCAGGCGCGCCTTCGAGTGCATCACGCCCTCGAAAAACTCGTAGCCGGTGAGCTTGCCGGAGGCGCTGATCGACATCTTGCACACCAGGCACAGCCGATCGACCTTGGGCTTGAGGGAACACAGCCCGTTGGACAGCTCCTCCGGCAGCATCGGCACCACCCGGTTGGGGAAATACACCGAATTGCCGCGTTTGTGGGCCTCCCGGTCCAGCGCGCTGCCGACCTGCACATAATGGGAGACATCGGCGATGGCCACCCACAGCCGCCAGCCGCCGCCGCGTTTCGGTTCGCAGTAGACCGCGTCGTCGAAGTCGCGGGCGTCCTCGCCGTCGATGGTGACCAGCGCCAGATCGCGGATATCGATGCGATGCCGCTTGTCCTCCTCGCTGGGCTCGGGCGCCAGCGCCCCGGCCTGTGCCTCGACCGCCTCCGGCCAGACGTAGGGGATGTTGTAGGAGCGGATCGCCACATCCACCTCCATACCCGGCGCCATGTGATCGCCGAGCACCTCCACCACCCGGCCGCGCGGCGGATTGCGCCAGTCCGGCTGCTGGGTGATCGCCACCATCACGTACTGGCCGTCGCGCGCCTCCAGGCTGTCGCCGCGGGAAACCAGGATGTCGTGGCTGATGCGGGTGTTCTCCGGGGTCACGGCGCCGATATCGCCGCGCCAGAAATAACGGCCGACGACCTGTTCGGTATTGCGCTGCAACACCTCGACGATGGTGCCCTCGCGGCGGCCGCGGCGATCGACGCCGGATTCGCGCACCAGCACCTCGTCGCCGTCGAACACCAGGCCCATCTGGCGGCTGCTGAGGTAGAGATCATCGCCGCCGCCCTCCGGGATCACGAACCCGAAGCCTTCACGGTGCCCCTGGACGCGGCCGCGGATCAGATCGAGCCGGGACACCAGGCAATAGGCATCGCGGCGGTTGCGCATGATCTGGCCGTCGCGCTCCATGGCGCGCAACCGGCGCCGCAGGGCCTCGACCTGTTCCTCGTCGTGCAGGTCCAGCAGATCGCAGAGCTGGGCCCGGTTGAGCGGCTCGGCGGCGCGGTCCAGGGCATCCAGGATGAATTCGCGGCTGGGGATGGGCCGCTCGTATTTCTCCGCCTCACGCGCAGCGAAGGGGTCTTGCGGGGGGGATTTCTTTGGCAAATTGGCTGATCCTTGCTCAAAAGAGGGCTGGGGTGAAAAAAATTTTCAGCGGCATTATACGCAAGGATTGACAAGCGGTCTCCCGGCCAGTAAATTGCGCGCCTCTGAAGTGCTCCCCTTGCCCAGGTGGTGAAATTGGTAGACACGCTAGCTTCAGGTGTTAGTGGCCTTGCGGCCGTGGAGGTTCAAGTCCTCTCCTGGGCACCATCAAACACTCCGAGCAGATATTCAGAAGACTAAAGAACCCGCTAAGTGCGGGTTTTTTTTCGCCCTTTATTCCTTGCGTCCTGGGGTCCGCAGACAGCTGAGCGGAGTTGTGGGTAAATCTGCAGGTTAAAGCCGTTTACGTGGATGTTTCTATTCGGCCGAAATCGCCCATGCCCCCTCCCTGCTTGACACCTCTTCCGGGGCTGGGGCTACCGCTGAGAGCGGCCCGGCACACAGAATCCAAGCCGAAAAACCGTGATTGAGCGCCTGCCAAATCGAGTTCCATCCGATCAAAAGAAGCATTTCTCGAACGAAGCCTCATCATTTAACCCAGATTAATCATTCCCTCCAAATAAGCATCCGCAATCGCAGCATGGAGAGTTTCCCTGCCATAGATTTCTTTGAAAAAAGCAACATGCTTATTAACGGTAACCTCGTGCAGCCCCAAAAGACGCGCTATCTCATGTGATCGCAGGTCCTTTTGTACCATCAGCTGAACAATTTCAATTGGACGCTGACGAAGTTTCACGCCCCTGCCGCTTCTTAAAGAAAAGCTTTTTTCCCGAATCAAGTCATTCAGAAAAAAAGCTACGTATTCAATAAACTCTTTATTTTCATATACAATTTTTTTCAAACCGTGGGAGTCACAATTATCGGACCAACAGCAAAAAATTGATCGATAGCAATCCGTTGTTACCGGAAGGTAATAAACATCAAAAATATTTTTTTTCTCCAAAAACCCAGAGAATTCCATGTGACGCTGAAATATCGAAAAACGATACCCAGCACTTCTCACATGATCATCAATGTCCGATCGAAATAACGGTAAGGCAGCCTCCTCGTCAATGAAATGCCGGACAGCCAAATCGTATCTATGGAATTCATTCCTCTGAATATCGTTGAGCAGTCCATCGGGATAAACTCCAATAGCAGCACAAATATCTGAGACAAAACGACGGTCAAAATTCAAAAAATGGGAAATACCCACTTTTTTCAAAGATCGACTTATAAGCAACAACAAGTCAGGCAAGTTTCGAATCTTTACCAGGTCGTTTTTGAAATGGAAAACGCTGCCACCACGTTGCACGTTATTCTCCCAACAGAAGAGAAGGCCTTTAGCAGATAAAAAGAATTGCTTATTCCTCCTGGAATGAACAACCGGCTCACATTGCCTGGAGGTTTTTTGTAGAAATTCCCAGGCCGCAGATGGTCACTTGCGTCCGGGGAGGAGAAGTTTTTCTGCGGAAGCCACACCAGCTTTTCTGACCAAACATATGGTCTTTCGCTCACCACCCGCTGGAAATCTCAATTCCCAGAAAATCTCGCACCCAGATTCAGAATAGGGGGTGAAACAATCAGTAATCTCTCGACAGCTGGCCGTCAGCCACACCTAAAGCTATCAGCAGGCTTAACTAAAGCCCGATCATTATGGCCTCTTCCATTCATCACCCGCTGACCGCAGCCTTCTTGGGTTCTTCCGCGATTCTTCGATGCACTTCCTCACGATGTACACTGATATCCCTGGGCGCGGAGATACCCAAACGGATTTGATTCCCCACCACCTTCAATACCGTGACAGTAATATCAGACCCAATAAGAATTGTTTCTCCGGTGCGTCTCGATAAAACCAACATGTCCCTATCTCCAATCAGAGGCTCTCATTCAAATTGAGTCGTCGATGAACTGACCGATTGAGTCCAACCTTAACGGCAGCGGCATCGAATTAATATCCGTGAAACCTTATAAGTAACTACACGGAGGTATACGAAGCTGTATCGATGCGAAAGCAGCAACTATTTAAGAGCTACCTTTTAGGATTGATAGAAGAGACGGCGGCACTACACCGCCGTTAAAACAAAATACGCCTAATACTTGTAAGAGCCATCAAGACCGAACGTGCGAGGGTCGCCAAATGCTTGAATGATCGAGGTTCCGGTGGGAAAAGTACCGACTATATATTCCTCATTCGTCAGGTTTTTCCCCCAGATCGAGAACTGAAACGCGCCCTCTAGGTTGGCGAAGTGTACGTCAGCCAGCGTGACACTGCCGTTCAATAGCGTGTAGCCATCCTCCCGATCCTTACCAACCGCCACGATAGCGAATTGACTTGTCGATGTGGCATCGAGGTGAAACTTAAGCTCTCCGATATCGAACCTTGGCAAAGAATAATCAACAGACACAGCCCCTGAATGTCGCGGTGCCTGTGTGATTTCGAACTGGTTCAATGCCCCGCCCGCAAGGGGATTAGCCAACGGCGGAAAATGAGTGTCCAGATAGGTGTAACTGATACCGACCAACAATCCTTGTAATGGCGCCGCGGTAATATCGGCCTCGAACCCTTGTACGCGCGCGGTTTTTGGATTGCTAAGAGTATCTGTGATTGATATATCAATTGGGTCTATTACGTCACTGGGCAGATTCGCAATATCTGTACGAAACACATCGGCATTTATACGCAGCCGACGATCCAGGAACTCCGACTTTATGCCGAGCTCCCAGGCCCTTACCGTCTCCTCATCATAGGGTCGAAACGTTATAGATCTGGGGTTGGCGCCACCAGCTTGATAGCCTGTTGACCATTTTGCATATGCACTGATGTCGTTCATCAGGTCATAGCCAAGTGTTACGGTACCATCAAGATGGTTATCGTTGAAATCGAAATCCTGCTCAATACCCGCCACAGTTCTGACAGCGGATTTGTCGTCATGAGTCCAACGTGCCCCCAGAGTTAGATGTAGTCGTTGATCAAACACGGGAGTCCATGTTGTTTGTCCATAAACCGCATAAGATTTCGACTCGGCGCGGGTGCCTACCAGTGGATCACCGAACGTATTAGGTGGAATAGTCGTCCACGGCGTGCCGGTTATAGCGCCGGTTGAATCCAGCGAATATTCATTGAATTTACTTTCCTTAGCCCATCCTCTGAAGTAATAGAGACCCGCCACTGAATCAAACTGGTCCGTTTTATAAAGCGCCTGAAGCTCCTGAGAAAATTGGCGCTGCCTGATTTCATCATCAAACATCAACCCATACAGCGCCACATTGTAATTATTCTTCAGGTGATCATTCCCGCCCATATAGCCTGTAATGGATTTCAGCGTAAAACGCGCATCGGGACTATACGATAGAGCAAGCCCGTAGCCCTGTGGAGTGCTATGGCTTGGATCAAGAGGAACGACCGGCATACGTGTTTTCGTCTCCCTGTTGCGCTCATTTTTGAATGGCGCTGGAGCACCAGAATAAATCTGAAAATAATTTTGCGTTGCCTTTATTTCCGACCGATAAGCAAAAGCATCTGCATTGAACTCGTCATTGGGACGGTAACTCAAACTGATCCTTCCGCCATCTTTTTGGTACGCATTATAATCCCATTCGCCTGGAGCAGTATTTTTGACCCAACCGTCCCTCTCCGAATGAACGTAATCGAGCTTTAAACTGAACCCGGAAAACTCCGGTAGGTTGACGTGCGTTTCGCTACGCCACGCTCCATAATTTCCCTTCGACAGGGTTTGCTCGAAGCCAAATACTCCAGTTGGTCTCTTTGAGATCAGACTGATAGCACCGCCGATGGAGTTACGGCCGAATAGGGTGCCTTGCGGACCCCGAAGAACTTCAATTCGCTCCAGGTCGGAGACCTCCATCACCAGCGCCTGTGGGCGATCCAGATATATACCATCAAGGTAAATACCTACATTTCCTTCCCGCACAATCGGGCCCGCATCGGTGGGTCCATTGCCCCGGATGGCGACAATCAACGTCGACGGTGCATCGGTAAAGGGCTGAAGGCGAAGGGAAGGAACTGTGCCTTGCATGAGGCCTTCAAGCCCATATATGCGCTGATTTCTTAGCTGCTCTGAACTCAAAACGGAAATTGCAAGTGGCGCATCCTGCAACGACTGCTCTCTCTTTTGCGCCGTGACGATAACCTCATCCAATTGACTTGGGCGCTGCTCCGCCTCAGCGCTGGAAACAGAATGAACAGCGGAAATGGCCGCAATACAGCGGCAGAGATTCTTCAACCCGAGCATAAATATACCCCCGATTTACTTTTGTTATTTGAAACGCACCATTAACTGACGAAGACCCCTTGTGGTAAGCGTGCCGGTATAGCGGGGCTTATGCCCTGGAACGCACTCAATGGTTTTCACTCTGGGCAAGATGACTTCCAATGCGATTCTAGTCTCTGCCCTAGCCAATCCAAGCCCAATGCAGGCATGTGGCCCGACAGCGAATTGCATGTGCTGGCGGTTATTTTCTCGACTTATGTCAAAAGATTCGGGATCGCGAAAAACCGCCTGATCATGATTGGCGGCTGCAACCACAAGCGAAACGATGGCGCCTTTTGGAATAGTCACCCCATGCAAAACCACATCACATGTGGTCATTCGAGGTAAACGATGGGTTGGACCATCGTAACGCAGAAGCTCTTCAATAAAATCGGGTATCAAATCTGGGCTGTTGGTAAGTTGTATTCTCAAATCCGGGAGCCGTGATAGATACAACATGGCCGTAGCCAAAAATTGTGCAGGGGTATGGAACCCCGCGGACATGAACAAGTCGAGTGCATCGCGCATTTGCCTATCCGACAAGTGCTTGCCATCGACCTGAGCCTGAACCAGAAGCGAGGCGATATCGTTTCGGGGCCGGATCTTTCTATCGCTCAAGATTTGGTTGTAGTACTCGTTTTGTTTCATGAATTCCGCCTCAAGTATCTCTACCTGCGACGGCGACGGTTTCTCGGGTGTGTTCAATTCACGCAGTTCCAGAATTGCTTTTGCTTCATCCAACGGAGGATTTTGTCCAGAAACATTGGTGCGGCCGACGATTTCGCCAATGTACGGATAGGAAAACTCCGTGACGAATTCGACACACTCCTTGTCTTTGAGCTGGGAAATAAGTTTTTCCGCCGTACGCTCCATCAAAGGCGTCAGCTCCTTGATCACACTACCGGCAAACTGCTTATTAACGATGGAGCGATACTTGGTATGCTCAGGTGGGTCCATGGACAGCAGAAACAAGCTTCTCCGGCAATCCGGCCGAAGCCAGTCAGGTGAAGCAATGATTTCAATGGCGGAAGAGCTGAATGTCTGCGGGTTGTTCAGAGCCCATCTGACATCCTGCTCTCTTGTAAGGGCGTACGACCCATCTGCCAACTGACACACGGGTTCATGCTCTCGCATATACGCATAGATTGGATAGGGATTTTCCTGTATTTCCTCGCTTCTCAGTTCTATTCGGGAATTTGCCACTTATTATTCCTTAGTGTTTCTAACTTATACGAATCAACCCCTGTTTTATTGCCTTGACCACCGCTCCCGCCTGCGTATGTGCCCCTAAACATTTCTTGGCAATGTACATATGCTGATTCGCGGTTCCCGTTGTGATATTCATCACTGCGGCGGCATCCCCCAGAGTCAGATCAGCAGCAATGAGCCGAAGCAGTTCCAGAGGTTTGTTGGGAATTAGTTGGTTCCCCCGCGATTTTCCACCCAGGTTCATACCGTGATGCAATGATCCGATATATTCCACCGCCTGACCGATTTTCCTCAGCTGATCGGCATGTCTTCTCGCCCGGATTTCCACCCAGTCGGAAGGTGCACCTTTTGCGGAAAATGAAAAAATCGCGCGCGCCCGGTCACCTCCTGCACCGGATGGCGAAAACCCGATTCCGCCATAGTTGTAAATGCTGATACTTTCCAACGAACGACGAATATCTTTATTCGTTGCAATCAATTCGTCTTCAACCGGAGCTTTTTCAACGAAGCTGTTTACCCAGGACTGCAACATCAACTCGTCACTATTCATACAGTGACGGACATTGAAATCGGCTTCGTGCAAGCGGCCTTCTCTATATTTGTCAGGCTCCTTTTCCGGATGCATCCAGAGCCTCTGAAAGCCGTCGCCCTTTGACAGTATCAGGGCGAAATCAGACATGCCGTAGGGTTTGAGCAACCCTTGAATCGTTTTAAAGAACCCCTGGAGAGTCCGGCGCTTAGCCAGCTCTTGCGTGAATTGAAAATCCGCGATGGCATTATCGATATTTATCAGGTCGTCCATAAACCCACGTCCTCGTTATCTATTCATCCTCGCTTTGTCGAGGATGCATTCCGTTCTCCGAAAAACCAAACCCGGCGTCCATTTTAGGTCAGGCGCAGGGTTATTTCGACTTTAAAAATTAATAATTTATATGAGATTTCTTATAGATACTTCAGTTATTCGACCCCAGGCGACTCTGTTTTTCCAACTTATCGGCTACACACCTTACCTGTGAACGGCCGGCCAGAAGTACGAAGAATGCCTTCGCCCCTCTTCGATGGAATACAACGCCTTGCAAGACCAGGCGACTAAAAAACATCCAACCCCAACAAAAAATCACCGTCCATGCCGTGCAAAAAGAGGCGTTTTTTGCGGACTTGTCTCTTCTTTCATAGTCTCCGCCACCGATAGTCAACCAAAGATCTGCTGCGTGAGATGCCCGTCAAATTAACCACCATGTAATGATCGATCACCTTAAACGAAGTTTACAATGCCGCGCCCAATGCATCTGAGGTTTGCATCAACAGCAAACCGCGCGGTCAAGACAACCCAGCTCGGACAAGGCATAACGGAATGAAAGACCAGGCGACCACAACGATAAAAACCAGCCACACAGCTCCCCAGCCGGGCGATCCCGATTGGTTCAGCGAAGTTGAAGCTCCCGTTCGAGTCGACAGCGTCGATCAGGTCGCGTGGGATCGCGAGGCCGATCTCGTCGTGGTCGGTTACGGCGGCGCCGGTGTTTGCGCCGCGTTGCAGGCGCGCGAGCTGGGCCTTTCCGTGATTGCGGTGGATCGCTTCGCCGGCGGCGGCGCCACCCGGATCAACGGCGGCGTTTATTATGCCGGCGGCGGCACGCCCGCCCAGAAAGAGGCGGGCGTCGAAGATACGCCGGAGGAAATGTTCAAGTACCTGCGCCAGGAAACACAGGGGGTCGTCCGCGACGATACGCTGCGCCGCTTCTGCGAGGGCAGCGCCGAATCCGCGCGCTGGCTCGAGGGTTACGGCGTGCGCTTCAAAGGTGCGCTCTACGCGAAGAAAACCAGTTATCCGCATACGGATTATCTGCTTTATCACTCGGACAACAGCCTGGCGCCCAACTACAAGGCTATCGCCAAGCCCGCGGCGCGGGGCCATCGCGCCGTAGTGGATAAACTCGACGCAACCATGGGTTACGGCAAGGGCATCTACGATCCGCTGCGCGCCGCCGCCGATCGGGCCGGCGTGGCGTTCATTGGCTCGGCCAGGGTTCGCCGGCTCATCGTCGACCGGAACGGACGCGTCCTGGGCATCAGCCTGACGCAGGTGCCCGGCGGCAGCCGGGCCGCGTCGCGCCATGCCCGGCTGGTCGCATCGGCAACGGCGCTGTTGCTGCGTCTGCCGCCGGCGCTGCCGGGCGCCGGCCTGATCCGCCGCATCGCGGAGAAGAAGTTCGCCCGGGCCCGCGCCATCGAGCAGCATATCGGCGTGACCCGTTTCATCCGCGCCCGTCGCGCGGTGTGCCTGTGCGCCGGCGGCTTCGTCTTCAACCGCGACATGGTGCGGCACTATGCGCCCCACTACCTGATGGGCATGCCGCTCGGCACACCGGGAGACGACGGCAGCGGCATCCGGCTGGGCCAGAGCGTGGGCGCGCAGGTCGAGCGCATGCATCACCTCAGCGCCTGGCGTTTCATCAATCCGCCCATCGCCTGGGCCCAGGGCATGATCGTCGGCCGGCATGGGCGGCGCTACGTCAACGAAATGCTGTACGGGGCGTCGATCGGCCTGCCCATGGTGGAGCACAACGATGGCGTCGGCTGGATCATTCTCGATGATGAGCAGCGCAGCAAGGCCATGGCGCAGGCGCGCAACAAAACGACGCTGCCCTTCCAGAAATATCCCGCGATGGTCGCGATGTGGCTGGGCTCAAAAAAGGCGAACACCCTGGACGCGCTGGCACGCAAATGCGGCATCGACACGGACCGGTTCAAGCGCGAGGTCGAGGTCTACAACGCGCTCGCCGAAACGGGTGAAGCAGACCCCTTCGGCAAGGCGAATGAAGATATCGCGCCAATCCGCAAGGCACCGTTTCATGCCATCAATATGTCGATCGACGCCACCTTCGCCTTTTTGCCGGTACTCTCACTCGGCGGCCTCAAGGTCGATGAAGAGAGCGGCGCCGTGCTAGGCCAGGATGGCGCGCCCATCCGCGGTCTCTACGCCGCCGGCCGAAACGCCGTCGGCATCTGCTCCAACATTTATGTCAGCGGTCTGTCCGTTGCCGATTGTGTTTTTTCCGGGCGGCGCGCGGCCCGGGCGGCGGCTGAACAAACGAATTGAAGCGCGCCGGCGGCGCAATCGTCACGTCTGTCGGCACTGTCCCAGCTCGTGCTTGGCGGAGATATTCTCGGCCACAGCATTTGGCCTTTCCGACGCCTGAGCGCTCGCAACGACAAGGTCGCATGAAAGCGGCCTTGTTTCCTGCGGCGTCCTCATCTCACCGGCGCGCTCGCCCGGCTCCCGGCAGGGTTTCGGAATCCAAGCGGCCGTTGCGCCAGCCGATCCGATAAAACCGGCTCGCATCCCTGGGACACTCCTTCCCCAAAAATCCCGCCTGATAACCCTTCATCGAATCACGGGGTTCGTACGTTTCCAACAACTCGGGTTTCATCAGGGACATCGCTCTATTCTCATCGTGGGATACGGTCCACACATTCCCACACCGACGTCCCCGACCCGATGACCTGGATCAAAACGCGCCTGAACAGCAGGCATTTTTGTCTCTTCTAACGCCACAACGCAGCGGCGCGGATGTGCGCCATGATCCGGGCGTTATCCTCTCCCCCGGCATTCGCATCCCGAG
>Ga0164243_10003118_pt1 | contig 26743 bp, 22 predicted proteins | sample OricompcompostOP_FD_108781 | JGI IMG/M metagenome (GOLD analysis project Ga0164243, IMG submission 108781) | Organic Plus compost microbial communities from Emeryville, California, USA - Original compost - Organic plus compost (OP) | ecosystem: Engineered > Solid waste > Mixed feedstock >...
ACAATACCGGTAATGCGAAACGGGAGAATGCCTCTCAGTTCGGTTATACATTTGGTATAGTCGCCGCCTGATTTGTTCTTATCCCACTTGAACAATCCTTCCTTCAACACACCAAACCAGAGATTGCCTTCCTTATCTTCGCAGATGCTGTTCACCGCGCCGTCTTCAAAAACGGGCGGATTGTAATAGTCTACTTTCCCGGTATTTTCATCGTATATATAAAACCCGGGTTCAGCGCCCAGCATAATTTTCCCGGAATGCATCCGGTACATGCTCCATATGGGATGATGCCTGGCAAGTCCGGGAATAGCCAGCGGCACCGGGCGCACCAGGCTATCGTACCGCAGCAGTTTGTTGCCCCAGCTGTTCGTAATAAAACCGCCGTCTTTCAGCCACATGAATACCGCGCCGGGTCCCTTCACCAGCGGGTTGACAGGTTTTGCTGTATTCAATATCCTCTGAAAGAAGATGGACGAGGGATTGAAATGATAAACGCCATTGGTGTTGGTGGCTACCCATATATTGTGTTCGTTATCTTCGAACAGGCTGTTGACAGTTTCATAGATAATACCCCGTTCATGGTTCATCTGGTTGGGGATGATATGAAATTGTTTTTCGCTTTCCACATATTCTGCCAGCACGCCTCTTCCGTATAACCATACCACGCCGTTCTGCGTTTCACAGAATGCTCTTGTGTCGGCCAGTATATTGAGGCTGTAATCTTCCAGTATGGGACTACCGTTATCTGTTGCCACGGCATAAATGGATGCAAAGGGTTGTCCGGGCGCGCGGCTTTGCAGCCACAATCTTCTTTTTGAATCTACGATGAGGTTGTACAGGAAGCGCAGGTGCCCGTAGCGGGCCATCACCGGGTCGCGGGTTGGTTTGCTTTCCCGCGAGTACAATTGTTTGCGCGTTGGATCGTACATGGCAAGACCGGAATCGCAGGCCAGCCAGTATTTCCGGGTGACGGGGTCGTGGTAAAAATCCCGTATGCGCCATTTGGGAGGAACGCCAAACTCCTGGTCTGCCGGCACAAACTGGTTCAGGCTGTCATTATACAGATACAACCAGCCATTGTGGTTCAGCAGAAAGATATTGCCATCCAGGTCTTCAATCAATCTCTTTCCGGCCATGAGCGTGGCCTTGTGGGCATCAACCGTTACTTCGCGGAACTGGTATTTACGGGTGTCAAATATGCCCAGCTTTTCGCCTGCAAAAGAGATCCATAGCCGGTTGCGTTTGTCCATCAGCAATTGCAGGATATGATTGACCGGTATCGGCTGATCTTTTCCTGCCTGGTTCTGAAAGGTAACGAAGCGGGCGCCATCATACCTTTGTAATCCGTTCATCCCTCCGATCCATACAAATCCTTTATCGTCCTGCGTTACAGCGGTCGCATCATTGGCAACCAATCCGTCTCTTTTTCCAAAATGCGTGAAAGAATGTTCTGTAACCTGGGCGCGCAGGTGGGTGGCCAGCATCAGCAGCCCGAGCAGACAAGTAAGGTGGTGGTGCACGTGAGGTGATTTATTGATAAAAGTAACTGATGTATGGTCATTACCTGTGCCACCCGGGGGCGAATTGCATAAATCGGCGGATGAACTGTTATATACCGGGGTCAGCAGCCGGGACGGCCACTCCCCCCGGACTTACGGTAACGGGCCCTTACAGCATAATGTGCCGGTACCGGTCTCCTGCCATTCCCAGCGACTCTGCCGCCCGCTTTCCGCAGTTCAACCGCACCCGGTTGCAGTTCATGCAGCTACCTGTTCCGTTTCGGTTCAGGGTCATCGTAGCTTCGTCCTGCCGATCGCAGCATAGAAGTTGTGCGCACTATTCTTACGATCATTAATTCATCAAATTAACGCTTACTAAAAAATGAAAAAAGTATTACTCATGCTGGCTATCAGTGCCGGTTGTTTGTTGAGCGCCCATGCACAGGTCCGTTTTGGTATTCATGCCAATGGTATCGGAGCCAGCGGCATTATGAAAGACCCGGAGGTTGATCTTAAACAAAAGATACGTTTCAGCTTTAAAGCCGGCGTGTCTGCGGAAATTACGCTGGGTGAAAGTATCAGTCTTATACCGCAGCTTAGCTATGTGAACAAAGGAGGCAAACTCAAAGAAAAGCAGGTGTTTGAACTGGAAGGCATAGAATATGAGGTAAGCGTGAATGGCCACTTCAAGCTGAACTATCTTGAGTTGCCTGTTAACGTGGTGTACCATACCGGTAATTTCAGCATCGGTGCGGGACCTTCACTCAGCTATGGGCTTAGTGGTAAATCGAAGTTCACCGTTGGAGAGGATGATGAAGTGGAAATGGGCAGCGGCAAGGTAGTGTTTGACGGCGATGAAGACGCCAATGACCTGGATATGCATCTCAAAGCACTTGAACTGGGCGCTAATTTTTACGCCGCCTGGAAATTCAACAACGGCATTTTTATCCAGGCCAATTACAACCTGGGATTGTCAAACATCTCGCCCATTGAAGACAGCAAGTATAAGAACAATTATTTCGGGCTGGGCGTAGGGTACTATTTTAACCGCAAATAGTACAGCAAGGTATTTTCAACGAAAAACCCAAAGGTTTGCAGGTAATGCTGCAAACCTTTTGTATTTACAGACAATGGCAGGGCAGCTGATTTATTTCCGGGCAAAATATCCTGACCATTGCGGAAAATATGTACTGCCTAAGTACTTGCATGTACCACCATACAGGCTTAACTCCCATTTTCATCAACATCTCCTGCTGTTTTTTGGAAACGCCTCGCTGCTGTATGCATCTTTGTGTTGTCAAAAGCAAACGGCTCTCAACAGCCTCAAAGTCCAAACCCCTTGAAACCCTGTCCGAATCCTGAAAACCGTTGAAATCCGAACACCGTCCTGATCCGAACCGTGAAAAACCTGTAGCGTCCAAACCCTGAAAACCGTAATCCCTGTACCATGAAAACCGCAGCTCCCGTACCCTGAAGACAGGCCTGAATTGTATCGCGAACACCGTTTACCTTTGAAAACTCCCATCCGCTATCCCGTTACTGAAAAACCTTTTTACGATATTCAGTAGACCGGAGATAATTTGAATGAACCCGCTTCTGAAAAGAGGCGGGTTTGTTATTTGGATAAATACAACCCATGCGGATTATTGCAGCCCTATCGTATTTGCATACACGATTTTACTATTTATGCAGCATTAACCGGCAGGTTGTATAAAACAGTTTACATTTTTCAATTGTTGTGAAACGCTTCTTTCATAAAAGCCACTAACTTTAGTAGAAACAAACTTTATTTTATGAAAAAGATCGTCCAACTCTTACTGTTACTCGTATTGGTAACAGGCGTCAGTTCCTTTACTCCTTCACGCCATCACTACAAGGCTAACCTCAAAAAGGTTTTTGTAGATGAGAACATTGATGTATGGGCAGGCCCGGGCATAGGCGCCCACGAAGTGATCATCTATGTAGAACGCACCGGCCCTGAAGCCGGTATGGGTCAGCTGCAATTTGACGTAGACCTCATGATTGATTACATTCCTTCGCAGGTACAATCCTTTCACGTAGAAGTGCCCTATGGCTATACCAGCCGGGCTACCGCCTATTACTGCAACTGGGTGGTAGGCACAGACGCCACCGTGGTAGGGAGCATTTACAATGTGACGTATGATTAAAGAAGCAGGCAACGCATCAAACAGAAAGCCCGGCAGATGGTATGCATCTTCCGGGCTTTCCGTTAACTACTCAATCCGCAACCGGATCACTTTCTCCGGCAACCACACCTTCATATCACTTTTGCCCCGGTTGTTCCAGATAAAATAAGGGATAGCTGTGATTTGTTTATGTACGGTTGTTACCGCAATGCCGTCGCTGCCTGTACTGATTACGGGTGCTGTAAACTGAATGGTATTGATGCCGCCCAGCAGATCGGGCAGGAATTGCACGTTGAAGGTGGTAGCAGGCGGCACCACCAGGTTATTTACATTATTTCCATTGTCTGCACTTTCTACACAGTATACCAGGGGACCATACTGCAATGCCACGCGGTCCCGGTTGTGCTTCAGTTTTTCATGACTTACCACCCGACGTACTTCCATGGGCAGCGAAACCGTCACCACATCGTCTTTCTTCCAGGTACGTTCGATGATAGCATACCCGTTTTCTTCCCTGTATTCAACCGGTTCATCATTTACGGTTATGGATGGCTGTAATGTTTTGTTGTCTGCATACCGGTACAACGAACCCGGCACCGGTTGCTGCAGCCATCCCGGTATCCGGAGCCGCAAAGCAAATGCCTGCCGCTTGCGCGGACTTACCCGCAGTTTCACCTCTCCTTTCCAGGGTAAACCACTTTGCATGGCAAGCGATACCTGGTTTTTCTGCAGCGATATAGTGGTATTACTGCCGATGAACAGGTTCACCCAGATGGCGTTGGCAGAATAGCTGTAGATATAGTTGCCAATTGAACTGACCAGCCGGGCAATATTTGACGGACAGCAGGCTGTACCAAACCACTCACTACGTTCATGATTATGCGCAGATGCCAATGGATTGCCATAGAAAAACCGGTCGCCGGAAAGCGACAGTCCGTCCAGCGCGCCATTGTACAGCGATCTTTCCAGCACGTCAATATAGCGGGCATTGCCAGACAACATGTTCATGCGCTGGTTCCAGAACACCATACCCACCGAAGCGCAGGTTTCGCAATAGGCTGTGGCATTGGGCAGATCATACGGTGCGCCGAAGCCTTCATTGGAACCCTGCGCGCCTATACCGCCGGTGATGTACAGATGGTGGTTCACCACATCGTGCCATACGGAATCCATAGCGGTGATATAACCCGGATTGCCATTCACAGCGGCTACATCGGCGGTGCCGGTATACATATACATGGCTCTAACTGCATGGCCGGTGATCTTTCGCTGATCACGCACGGGAATGGCATCCTGGCAATAACCGGGGTCTTTCCAGTCGTCCCATATTTTGCCTTTGCCATATCCCCTGCCGCGCTGTTCCAGGAACCATTCTGCCAGTTCCATATAGCGACGGTTGCCGGTATGGTGATAGAGTTTCATCAGCGCCAGTTCTATTTCCTGGTGACCTGCCACCCAGGGTTTGTTTTGCAGGCGGAATGTAGAATCGATATGCTCTACAAAACGGATGGCCGTACGTAACAATTTGTCCTTACCCGTCGTATTGTGCCAGGCAATGGCTGCTTCTATGAGGTGGCCGGCACAGTAGGCCTCATGCTTTTCCATATCCGTCCAACGGTTATGGATACCCGTTAACTGGTAGTAGGTATTCAGGTATCCGTCCGGCAGCTGTGCTACAGCAATTTTGTCGATCCATGCCGAAGCAATGGCCTCCAGCCGGGCATCGGGCTGGTTTTTAAGTGAATAGGCAATGGCCTCGATGGCTTTGTACACATCGGAATCGTCGTAGTACATGCCTTCGTGTTTGCCGGAACCTATTGCAGCCCTTTCGAAATTGCGTATGCGCGCCGTTTTGTGTTCGGTATGGTTCACGCAGGCATACAGGGTGGTCCTGGCCACGGTCTCCATCCGGGGTTTCCAGAAGGCGTCAGTAATCGTAACGTTGGAAAAATTCACCGGGTACAATTGCTGCAACGAAGTCTGTGCAGTTGCCGGCAGCGTTATGGTTACAGTAAGAACGCCGGCCATCATTTTTTTTAGCATGTCCTGTTGGTTCTTTGTTGGGGGTTTGGGAATCGTTTTATGTAATTACCATTTTAACAAACAGGCTCAAAAGTATGAAAAGGATTCAAAGCGCAAAATGTGCTTCGTCCAGGCACGGCACCATTAACATTGCTTTATCATAGGTTACGGGCATAAACAACAAACCCGCTGCCTGATGGAGCGGGTTCGCTTTATTACAATATATTATCAAAAGCGCTTGTTACAGCGGTACAATTTTCCTCACGCGGTTATTGCCGAGATCAGCTACATACACGGTACCATCCGGCGTAATGGCTACATCAGTAGGCTGGTTGAACCGTGCAGAAGTGCCGAGGCCATCTACAAATCCACTCACGGTACCGGCAATGGTGGTCACTTTGCCTTCGTGGATCAATCGTACCTGGTTGTTGCTGAGGTCTGCTACTGCAATCATACCGCTTGCATTGATGGCTACGCCATAGGGCTGATTGAATTTTGCATTGGCCGGTTCACCGTCTACAGAACCGGGACCGCCGGCGCCTGCCAATGTTGTTACCACGCCTGCAGGGGTGATCTTGCGAATGCGGTGGTTGAGCCTGTCCGCTACGTATACATTACCGTCAGCATCCACATCAATTCCGGAAGGATTGGCAAAACTGGCGGCAGCGCCGTTGCCGTCAGCGTAACCGCTGATGCTGCCGGCCAGGGTGGTCACTGTGCCGTCGGGTGCAATCTTACGAATGCGGTGATTGTTGTTATCTGCCACATACACATTACCGTCTTTATCAACTGCCACATCCAGGGGTTGGTTGAATTTGGCGGCAGTGCCCACGCCGTCTGCATAACCCGACGTACTGCCAGCCAAAGTACTTACCGTTCCGTCGGGCGTAATTTTGCGGACTTTGTGATTGTCGCGGTCCGCTACATAAATATTTCCCTGTTCATCTACCGCTGATTTCCAGGGGAAGCTGAACATCGCGCTGGCTGCCGGCCCGTCGTTATAGCCCTTATCTCCTGTGCCGGCAAATGTGGTGACCACACCGGCAGTGGTCACTTTACGAATGAGGTTGTTGGTCCTGTCTGTAATAACGAGGTTGCCGTCAATATCCAGGCAAACGCCTTCGAGTGACCGGAATGCTGCCTGCAGGCCGGTGCCATCTGCATAGCCGGCGGTACCACTTCCTGCGAGTGTGGTAACCATATATTCCTTATCAGGTTCTTTATAGGTAAACACAGGACCTTCGAGGGTAACGCCTTTCACGGTTACAGTCACCACGCCTGTTTGTCCGTTCTCCGGCGCCACAACCTGCAACTGGCCGGGTTTGGCGTCGAGCACAATAGCAGGTTCCCCGTTGAACTGTACAACGTTTTCATCGGGTAGCGGACTGAAGTTTCTGCCCAGGATGGTTACAATGGTTAAACCGCTGCCCGTTTGAGGCGCCAGGGAAACAATCACCGGCGCAGTATTTTTGGTTGATGTGCTGTCTTTTTTGCAGGCCACTGCCAGCAGCAACAGTGGCAGCAGGAACAATGCCTGTATGAATTTTCCGGTATTCATATGTTGAAATACTGATGTTATTAATTGGTTGAAACAATAACCCATCCGTTGGCCACGGCACGCGGAGCGCCGTCGGAAGACCAGTTGCGCACCTGCATGATATCTGCCCGCGGATTGTTGATCATGAATGTGGAAGAACCGCCGCCGTCACAATTGATCGCTTCCACTGCGCCGAGGGCATGAAACATTTCACCGAATTTCTGGAAGGTGATGCCATTGGAATAATCAAAACGTCTTCCGTCCACTACAATCATGTACAGGATACCATCTTCCGTAAAGCCAACACCGGTGCGCGGCTCAATCGTCACATCGGTATGCGGCACCACCACTTTATTGCGTACCAGCCGTTGGTTGGCGCCCAGTGCATGTAGTATCAGGTCTTTGCGTTGGGTGTAATCCAGTGAATCACCAATCATCAGTTCACCGGTTTTGCTGATGCCAAAATAGCCCCAGGTAGCCCCGGGAATGATGGTCCTTACTGCCTGTCCGTTCACGTACACAATGCCTCTCGGTTCACCGGTATTGGCATTGAAAAAATCTGCGTTTGTAGCTGCCAGTGGTTTGGCGGGCGCCTGGACATACTTCAGCATTTCCGGTACGGTTTGCCGCGCATATCCTGTGCTGCCAAAAGGTGTAAGCGGTCTGAGTTCTACACCAGACTGCTTCAAATCAGCCTCCAGCACAAAGGCGCGCATGGAATATCCTTCCATACTCAGGTAATGAATTTCGGTAGCCTGTACGCCGGGATGCAGTTGAATGACCGTATCGGTAAATATTCTGCTTACCAGATTGGAATTATCCAGTAGCGCCTGCGAAATGGGACTGATGTTGTAGTCCAGTATCTTTTCAGCCGGATCATCTTTTTTGCAGGATACCAATACAAGCACCTGCCATGCCAGTAAGAAAGTGATATATCTTTTCATGAACATAGTATCGTTGTTTTAGTCATTATTCACCATAACCAGTGTTCTGTGACAGGTTGGGATTTACCAGCCTTTCATAATCGGGAATCGGGAATTTGGTGCGGAAAGGTTCAATGCCCAGTTCACTAACGGCCTTGCCTGTACGCACCAGATCAAACCATCGAAAACCTTCGGCCAGTAATTCACGCCTTCTTTCCAGGGCTACCATCTCCTGGTATGCTTCGGGGGTGGCAGGGCTCAGCGGTCCCAGGTTGCGGGCGCTGCGCAATTCGTTCAGGCGCTCCAATCCGGCAAGTCCCTGTGCTTCGGCGCTGATGAGGTACATTTCTCCCAATCTTACAATGACAACCGGGTCTGTACCTGCCTGACCACTCGGATATTTATTGATCACATTCAGACTGCTATAGGTGTCAATGGACATAGCCTTGCGGTTGTCATCAGGTTCATACATGTTCATCACATCATCGGCAGGCTTGTACACATAGCTGCCTTTCACCGGATGTGCGTAGGTATAGAATAAGGTGCTGAGGGTAATGCTGGATTCTTCGGTTAAATTTTCAAAAGCAAAAATCACTTCCTTGTTGGCCTGCTTTCTGAAGATCTTTTCAAAGCTGTCCAGCAGAAACAATCCTGAGTTGATAACATGCTCCGCATATGTAGCTGCTTCGCCATTTTTTCCCTGCGCCAGTTTTACGCGGGCCATGAGCGCCTGTGCAGCCTCGCGGGAAACATAATAGAAGTTGCTTTTCAGATCGGCGCTGAATGATGGCGCTTTGTCCATAGCTGCCAGCAGATCTTCTTCAATAAATTCCCACACCTGTGCCTGGGCTGTTCTGAAAGGCTTCTCGGTGGTGTTCACACGCAGCAGCGGCACATCGCCCCAGCGGGTGGTAAGGTTGTAATAGATATAAGCTCTGAAGAAATGCGCCACGCCTTCAATTTTCGTTTTCTTGTCGGAGTCGGGCAATCGTTCGAGCGCCTGCAGCACATTGTTTACCTGGTATAAAGCGCGGTAATAACCATCCCAGTTATTGCCTACCATGGCGTAATCGGTGCGCAGGATATTGTTGATAAATGCCAGTACATTGCCACCGCCGGAACTGATGAGATTTCCTCCCACGAGATCGTACATGATATACGACTCACGGCCGGGAAAATTCTGCACGGAATAGTACATACCTCTCAGGAGCGGATCGAGGTCCTTCTCTGACACACTCTCCGGTGAAACCGACGAGTGCGGATAAAAATCCAGTTTTGTACAGCCTGCAAGAACAATGGCAGAAAAAACAAATGACAGAAATATATGCCGGTTCATAGTATGCTGATTTTATCGTTAGAAACTTATGTTCACACCAAAATTGATCACACGCAGTTGCGGAAGGATGAGGTTATCCTGCGACATAAACTGCGGATCGAAATCGCTGGTCACCTCGGGGTCCATGCCGGAATACTTTGTCAGCAGGAACAGGTTATCACCCTGCACAAATACCCGCACGCGCGACATGCGCAGTTTAGACAACACAGAGGCAGGTACCGTATAGCCGAGGTTCACAGAACGCAGGCGGATAAAGGACCCGTCTTCGAGGAAACGCGTGGAGTTCTGCGTATTCCAGGTGCTTCCATACATGGCGCGGGGTGTGGTGTTGGAAGTGCCCGGCCCTGTCCACCGTTCTTTGGCAGCCTTTTCTGATATATTCATGAAAGCATTGCCCATGCGCTCTGTGGTGAGCCGGTAGCTGGCGTATACTTCTGAACCGTACGAATAGGTAAAGAAGAAATTCAGATCGAAATTGTTGTAACGGAAACTGTTGTTCCATCCGCCATAGAAATCCGGATTGGAAGAACCAACAATCTGCCGGTCATTCACATCAATAATGCCGTTATGATCCACATCTTCATAAATCACGTCACCGGCCCGTACACCGCTGGCATAGAAGGATGCAGGCACATCTTTATCATCCTGGTAAATGCCCAGCATTCTGTATATATAGTGACTGCCCACTTCTTCACCCACTTTCAGGGTGCGGTTGGCGCCTATCAGCAATGCATCGTCGCCGATCAGTGAAGTGAGTTTATTTTTTACGAATGAAATATTGAACTCGGAAGTCCATTGCAGTTTTCCGAAGGTGAGATTGGTGCTTACTAAAAATTCCAACCCGGTATTGCGCATGGAACCGATGTTGCTGATGATGCTGGTGAAGCCGCTGGTGGCTGCCTCCGGTTTGCGGTACAGCAGGTTGTCTGTATTCTTGATGAAATAATCGGCGGTAATATTCAGTTTACCTCTCAGCAGACTGAGGTCAACGCCTATATCAAACTGGCGGGCGGTTTCCCAGGTAAGATCATAATTACCGTTGGTGCTTACCGCGATACCGCTTTCCAGGCCATAATTGCGTCCGCCGCTCATCTGTGCCTGGTAAGCATAGCTGCTGATGCCATCCTGGTTACCGGTAGCGCCATAGCTGGCCCTGATCTTGGCCTGCGTATGCTGCCATCCCCAGAACTCTTCATTGGAAATATTCCAGCCGGCAGAAACAGCCGGGAAATAACCCCAACGGTTATCCGGAGCAAACTTGGACGAACCATCGGCGCGCAGTGACAATGACAGGAGATATTTTCCATCCCACGCCAGGTTGGCTCTGCCGAACAACGACAACAACGCACTTTCGGAAAGACCGGTGGTTGCTTCGGTAATTTCAGAAGCTACGGACAACACATCAAATGAGGGAGAAGGAAAACCTCTTCCATCTATACCGATGGTGGAATTGGTCAGTTTCTGATAAGAATAACCGGCGAGCGCGTTTACATCCAGTTTATTAAAATTCCTGTTGTAGTTGAGTGTATTTTCCCAAAGTACATTGGTATAAAAACGTCTGAGATCGTTCAGCCTGCCCACGCCGGTGCCATACGGATGTTTTTCATTGTAGTGCACATTGTCCTGCGTGTAGGTAAGATCAGCGCCGAAAGACGATTTGAAACTAAGGTCCCGGGTAAGTTTTACATTGCCGTAAAAATTGCCCAGTACACGATAGGTGTTGAGGAAAGTGTTTTCCTCATTGAGTATCTGGATGGGGTTATGATAGATCAGGTCTTCTGTACCGCCCACATAATACTCGCCATTGGGTTTAAACGGACGATCGAAGGGACGCTGCGGCAATGCACGCGCCATGATGGTGGAACCGAGGTTGGAGCCCGGCACGCGGTCATTGTGCGAAAAACTAAAATTGGTATTGGCGCCAAACTCCAGCCAGCTGTTCAGTTGATGAGAAATATTCAGGCGCGTAGTATATCGTTCAAACTTCTGCGTTAGTATAGCGCCTTCCTGGTTGAGATAGTTGCCGGAAATGTACAGCTTGGTTTTGTCGGTACCACTGGTTATGGAGAAACCGATGCTTTGTGTTTGTGCCGTACGCAACACCAGGTCCATCCAGTCGGTATCAGGCAAACCGGGATACGGGTTCTCTTTACGCAGCATGTAATTATTATCACCGGGCTTGTAATTGTTCTGCACGTTGTAGTTGTCAATGGCTTCATTGACCACCTCGAGGTAAAGGTCCGATCCTGCCATTTTGATCTTGTTCAGGTAGGGCACCTGTTGAATGCCGGCAGTATAGTCCACGGTGAACTTTGCTTTGCCGGCCTTACCCGATTTGGTGGTAATGATGATCACACCATTGGTAGCGCGTGAACCATAGATAGCAGCGGAGGCGGCGTCTTTCAGCACTTCTACCGATTCAATATCATTCGGGTTCAGCAGCGCCAATGGGTTCATGTTTTCACCCATATTGATCAGCGCTGCATTCTGCTGTACCACGGGAATACCATCAATAACATACAGCGGTTCGTTGGTGGCGCTCAGTGAACCGATACCACGCACAGCCACGCGGTTGGTGCTGCCGGGGCTGCCCGATCCTGCACTCACCTGTACGCCGGGCATTCTGCCTTGAATCAGCTGATCAGGGCTCAGTACCGGCCGTGCATTTTCTTCAGTAGGTTTAAAGGAGGCAATAGCTGCAGAAACATCACGGCGTTTCTGGAAACCATAACCTACAATCACTACTTCACTTAATTTAGAATCCATTTTTTCCAGCCTGATCACCGGCGTGGTGTTGCCCCGTACGATATACTCTTTGGTAGCATATCCTACGTACGTAATTTCCAGCACGGTTCCGTCTTCTACCCCGGTCATACTGAAATGGCCGTTGGCATCAGTAGCTGTTACGCGATCGGTGCCTTTCACCCGTATGGTAGCGCCGGCAAGCGGAGCGCCATTTTCATCGGTGATTTTTCCATTGATATCTGCAGGTGGCGACGCGGGCGTCTCTTCGCGCGGTATGCTGTTGGCCGGCGTTTCCGTTTTGCGTTTGATAAAAATGGTTTTGTTCTGAATACTGAAATCAAGCGATTGTTTGCCGAGCACTTTCTGCATAAAGGAATGCAGCGGCTCGTTCTGCACAGAGATGGTTACAGGTTTTGCATCTCGTATCAACCTGTAATTGTACACAACCAGGTAACCTGTTTGCGCTTTGATTTCCGCAAATACCTTTTCGAGCCTTACGCCTTCTCCTGAGTACGTAATGCTCTGGGGACTTGCTGTAAGACTTAATTGCAGTCCGAATACAATAAATAGTAAAGCAGTTAACTTCATATATGGCACATTTACGTGTAAGGTTGCAACCCAACAGGTGAGTAAAAAAAAGGATAAGCAGAAAATGTCGGGGTATTTATGGCTTTACGATCAGTCTCTTGCCCGATGCTATTTCAAAATGTATGTCCATATCTTCAAAACCTTTCAGAACCTGGGATAAGGTAAGGTCGCGGCCCATTTCACCGCCAAACTCTATGGCCGGAATTCCTTTTTCATACACTACTTCCACATCATACCAGCGCGACAACTGTCGCATTACTTCCTGCAGACTGGCTTTATGGAAATTGAATATGCCGTTCTTCCAGGCCATTACCTGGTCTGTATTTACATAGGCAGGCTGTGAAAGCATTGCTGTTTCGTATACAGATATCTGTTGGCCAGGCTTCAGCAATGCAGCAGCGCCGCTGGTTTCGGAACTTACTTGTACGCTGCCTTCAAGCAGTGTTACTTTTACCTGGTCTTCGTCGTTGTAGGCATTCACATTGAAATGGGTGCCTAACACCGTCACATGCGTGGCGCCTTTCTTTACTATAAAGGGACGGGCAGCATCTTTTGCCACTTCGAAATACAATTCGCCGTCAACCTGCACGGTCCTGTTATTGCCGGTAAAGGCGGTGGGATAGGTAATGCTCGAAGCGGCATTCAGCCATACTTTGGAGCCATCGGGCAAGGTGAGTCTATACTGTCCGCCGCGTGGTGTGGACATGGTGTTCATCATCATCTCCCCTTTTTCTTTTCCTCCTACCCTGTATACAATTTCGCCGCTGGCGGTTTTTTCGATACGCGCATTGCCCTGCATGGCAAGGGTGCCAATATTGCTGCTGTCAAGCACAATGGTGGAACCATCTGCCAGTATGAGGATGGCCCTGTTGCCTCCGGGCTCCACATCAATAGGCTGACTATCTGAAATGGTTACAATGGTATCCCTTTCCGGCGTTTTGATGCCCCAAATCCACACCGCGGCTGTTGCCAGCAGCAAGACAGCAGCTGCATAGCGGAACCAGGTGAGCGGCACCACTTTCCTTCGCCGTTTTTCTTCCGCCTGCTGGTCAGCCGCCCATTGTTTAAACTTTTCGTAAGACTGTATGGCCTGTTCTGAAACGGTAATATTGCGGACACTTTGCAACTGCAGATCCCTGTCGAGCGCCGCTTTGATCAGCGGTTCAAATTCCGGCAATGCTGCAGCATCGAAAAACTCCTGCAGTTCTTCTTCAGAAAGTTGTTGAAGCAGGTATTGCTCTAACAGGAACTGAAACCGTTCTTTTGTCATTATTTGATGTAATTAAATAAGCAGAATGCGTGCGCAACAATGCCCACCAGCAGGTATAAAGACACGGGCGCGGGCAAAAGGTAGGGTGTGTGCAAAAAAAATTTGTGCGGGATGCTTATCTGTAAAGGAACCAGCAAAGCAGCAGCAGCAATTCATCTTTATGTATCAGCAGCGAAGACCTGATCTGGCGCAAGGCGTTGGAGATGTGTTCTTTTACGGCGGGCACCGATATTTTCATGATGCCTGCAATTTCTTTGTACCGCAATCCTTTTTCGCGGCTGAGCCGGAAGGCTTGCTGCTGACGGGCAGGCAGTTTACCGATCACCCGCTCGATGAGTTTGGCTCTTTGTTTCAGGATAAGCAATTCTTCCGGCGAATCGGCCTCCTGCATAAACAGGGCCCTCACCAGTTTGCGATAATGCTGTTGGGTGGCCAGGCTGCGCAGGTGGTTGGACACTTCGTTGCGGGCAGTAATAAAAATATAGGAATCAATATTTTCAACGGAAGCTAAGGAGGAATGTCGTTCCCATAATTTGAGGAACACGCGTTGGGTGCTGTCTTCGGCCAGTTCATGCACTTTAAGGTACATAAATGCTACGGCATACACCTTGTCGTAGAAGCCAAGATAGAGTCTGGCAAAAGCAGCTTCATCACCGCCGGCAATCTGCTCCAGCAATTCTTTGGTATGTAGAAAATTATTTTCCAACAAGCAGTTACTTGATATGCAATTTATAGATTTAAACTACTTGTTGACGCGTGTGGTGATTTTCTTAAGGTTAAATTAATGATGCATGCGGTGTAGTGGCGGTCGTTTTCAATTGGTTTTGTGGAAAAAGATTTGAAAAAATCCGGGAATAGGGTGCAGCAGCATTTTTGGGGAACAGGATTGTGTGCACAGCTGTTCCCCAATTGGTAAATAGTTATTCTGCAGCAGCTATCTTTTGTGTGATATACTTCCGGATCATATAATCTGTAATTGGCTTGAGGCGAAGGTTCGGGTTTTCCGGATGGTAGCCACCGCCGGTATAGAACTGCACTTCCTTATTGACTTTTGCATACCACACGTGACCAATTGATTGGCGGGTGATGGTATCGGGCCGGTTGATTTTTTTGAAGGAACGGAGTTTTTCCGCATCCTGGGCAATTACAAATACATCATTGCGCTGTTCATTGCAGGAAATGGGTTTATACTGATCGCCGGCCCAGTACATGCATTTTTCGGGAAGGCGGTTGCTGGTGGACAGATGTTGGATGGTCAGGATTATTAAGAGCATGGCGGCGACGAGGGTGGAACGGTAGAAAATGGGAGAATGCCACCAGGGTCTGGGGGGAGACTTTGGTGAGTTGTATTTTTCAATGGGGGTTTCCGGTGTGGATTGGATGGCAGTTTCTTCAAAGTCTTTAACTGGTGCAGAAGTTTCTGTTGCATCAATAGGTTGAGGCAGGTTGATCGTTTCACCAGCCACCGGAGGCACAGGATTACCTGTATTTTCCTCACTCCCCTTAACTGTTTCACCCTTTTCTGCTCCGACTATAAATTGCGGTAGGACAGCTGGATACTTTCTTTGATAGTCATATGGTCTTGGCTGAAAATCTATCAGCCACGCCAACAATTCAACGTTAATGTCTTTTGTTTTGATTTTTGGGTTTCTCAGAAAATTTACCAGCGGTTTAAACCTGGCGATATTAAGCTGCCAGATTAGCTCTTCTGTCAACTGCTCTCCGTTTTTGTAACCAAAAAATACGCTTAACACTTTTTCATCCTTTTTGTCGTACCGCTCCTTCAATACGGCAATACACTCATCCCGGATATCGGCTGTTGTAGGATTAATTAACCGGTAAGATAACGGACCCGCAATTTTCTTTTGCTGATAGTCCCCGAGGACTAATGCCTGGTAATCTGGAAACATAGTGATGTATTATTAAAGTCAAAATCAAACAACCGGAATTCAGGCGGCTTTTCCGGCATATTGGAATTTCTGGAATCTTCAGAATTATTGGAACTATTGGAATTGTTTATGGCTCAGGCCTTTGGACGCTGCTATTTTTGACCCGGACATCAGTGATAGCTCCATAGCTATGAGATCTTCTGTACAGCACTGATTGCTCCACGGGCAGCGAAGCGGCAAAGGTAACTGGAGGAAGGGAACCATTTACACTTCCCGCTTTCAACTCCCACTCTTCCCTGCAGGTAAGTAGCGCTGCTTACCTGGCCCATGCTTCACCGTAAGGCCAAACCCCGGTGCAGCCATTCCATAAATCAAAACTTTCAAAACTATGTTTCAGCTTCTTATACTGATGCTGCTGGGATTACTATGCCCGGATCAGACCAATCACAACGCCTGCCAGGATAAAGGCGGCCAGGTAACAACCATGGATGGTAACGGCGACACCGGAGGAGAAACAGGCAACCCTCCCCCGAACCCTAATCCGCCCACTCCTCCTCCATCAGGTGGCATTAATCCTTAACGCCCACCCATAAGGCAAGAGCAATCTTGCCTTATTTTTTTCCTACCTTGGGCCGGTGCAGAAATTTATGATTTTTTATTTTTAGGTCAAACCAGCACCTTGAAAAAAATTTCGGTTATACTGGTCCTTGTAGCGTACTGTTGTGCCTGTAAAGAAGAAAATACCCCGGCCGCTTCGCCTCCATCGTATTCGTCTGATTTTGCCCGGGGTGAAGCGTTGTATTACAGCAGCAACCCCAACCTGGATTCCGCCTTTTACTATTTTAACCAGGTAGTTATCCATTCAAAAGACAGCGTAAAAGTGGCCATGTCGTACAACTACATGGCGAACATACAGTCAGATGCCAGCGATTACTTTAACAGCCAGGAAAGTGCGCTGAGTGGATTGGCCTATCTTGATAAAAATAATCCCGCGCATCACTATTATTTATTCTCCATCTACACAGCGCTGGGCAATAGTTGCTATAACTTAAAAAACTATGACGGTGCCAACAGCTACTATGATTCAGCCATCAAATATGCCGGTAAGGACACCTCACGACAATATCCATTGAATGGAAAAGCATTGGTAGCGCAGCGAACAGGCAACTATCAGGAAGCGATCCAATACTATACCTCCATTTTGCCCAACAGCATGCATAACCGGAGGGAATATGCCAGGATTTTATCGAATCTCGCCCGCGCACAATGGCTTGCCGATTCCTCCTCTGCCGTGCTTCCCCTGTTCCGGACCGCATTGGCCATCCGCCGCAGCGAAAAAGACAATTGGGGTTTGAATGCCAGTTACTCTCATTTGTCTGACTACTATGCCGGGATTCGTCGTGATTCCGCCTTGTATTATGCTCATAAGATGTACGAGGCAGCACAACAGGTCAATAGTCCCGATGACCAGTTGGAAGCCTTGCAGAAATTGATCCGCCTGGGACGTGAATCCGAAGTGCAGCAATATGCGCTCCGGTACCAGTTGTTGAGTGACAGTATTCAAACGGTGCGCAATAAGGCGAAGAACCAGTTTGTATTGATTCGTTATGAGACGGATAAAATCAAGGCGGAGAAACTTCTATTGGAGAAGGATAATGCGGAGAAGCAATCGAAAATAGTCAAACAACGGGCGTGGATGTATGGTATAATATTATTTGTAGTGCTGGCTGCTGTCCTTGTATACTTCCTGGTGCAAAATACTATCAGGAAGAACAAGCTAAAAATTTCACAGAAGGTACATGATGTAGTGGCCAATGGACTGTATGAACTGATGAGCAATCTGGAACATGGCGTGGATATGAATAAAGATAAATTGCAGGACAAACTTGAAGATCTTTACGAAAAATCGCGTGACATCTCTTATGATAAGCCGGTAGCTACTACCACAGGATTTGAGAAAGTTATAAACGATATACTGAATCCTTTTCTGACTGCTGATATAGACATCCACACCATCAACAATGAAAACAAACTCTGGGATCGCATTCATACGGATACAAGAAAAGAGTTGGAACCTATTCTCCGCGAATTAATGGTTAACATGAAAAAGCATAGCGGCGCCGACCTGGTGGTGCTGAAATTTGAACATCATGATAACCTGCTCACTATCCAGTATGAGGATAATGGCGTCGGACTCCCACCCAACTTTCAACGCGGCAATGGCTTGATCAGTACGGAAAACCGTATTAAAAACCTGAAGGGCCGCATTAATTTTGAGCCGCTGGAGCAAGGTTTGAAGATTCGCATATCCATTCCAACTACCCCGATGCCATGATCAATAGAGTACTAATTGTTGAAGATCACGAAAGCGCCAACATTTCTGTTCAGAAGACACTGGAAGAAATGAAAATTGAAGCTGTAGACTATGTCTACTACTGCGATGATGCCCTGGAAAAAATCAAACTGGCAAAAAACCAGGGCCGGTCATACGATCTGCTGATCACTGACCTGTATTTTGAAGCAGACTCCCTCACACAGCAGATTACTGACGGCACTGCGCTGATTGTTGCTGCCCGGGAGGTGCAACCTGAACTGAAAGTGCTGGTATTTTCCGCAGAATCGAAACCGGCCGTTATCAGCATGCTGTTTGACGCAAAGGGCATTGACGGCTACGTGCGCAAGGCGCGCAACGATGCAAAAGAGCTGAAACTGGCCATTGAGGCTATCAGGCAACATCAACGCTATTATCCCCGGCGGCTGATGCAGGAAGCCAATCAAAATAACCTGTACTCCTGGCAGGAACTGGACATTGCCATTGTGGAACTTATGGCAAATGGCGTGCTCATCAAACAAATTCCCAAACACCTGAAAGCAAGAGGTATCCGGCCTTCGGGACTCAGTTCGGTGGAAAAGCGATTAAATCTCATAAAGGACAGACTGGATATTAATACCAATGAACAACTGATTGCGTATTGCAAAGACAGAAGGATTATTTAATGCCGCACCTGTCAGAAAAATGTATCCGTTACGGTTTCCCGTAAGGTAAAATGCAGGGCGCTTGCTACATTTATTGTAATCAATAGACCTTCTATGATAGAGTAATATTATGATCACACGTGGCAGGTCAAATGGCAACTCTCCCTTTTCCTTTCTGCTCACGAGGACAGTGAATAGTTTCAGCCGCATCTCAGGACTATTCACTTGTCCTCTTTTCAAATGCTTTTTTGAGTAAATGAAAAATGTTTTGTTTACTTTTTTGGTGCTTACGAGCGTTGAATGTACTAATGATACGACGGTATATACCTGTAACAGTCCAAACGCAAAAAAATATCACTTAAAGGAAAACTGTCGTGGTTTAAGCAATTGCAATTACCGCATCATCAAAACCACGCTTACCAAAGCAAAGCAGGAAAACAAAATGCTGTGCAAGTGGGAAGAAAAAGCCATGCTAAAACAGTACAGCCAATAATTTATATCTATGTGCGTTACTACGTTTATAGATCACAGCAATATTGGCACATTAATAAATCTTCTGGCAAGACGATTATGGCACGACAGCTTGACAAATATCAAACATCTTTACACAATTCCCATGCTGTAAATCAGTAACTCACTATAACCCTCCAATATCCTGCGTATGAAGTTCTTTATACATTTTCTTGCATCGCTCCTGATAACGGTTACTGCCAGTTGCCAGTCTGACTCCGTGCTGGTATGCCGGGGGAAAAGCAGCTATGCGTATCACAGGCATCAATGTATGGGATTGTCCAATTGCCGCTCAGGAATCAGTAAAGTAAGCGTGTCCACAGCGCGCACTACGGGAAGAACGCCTTGCAAGATTTGCTATGGGTCTTCCGTACCTGCCAGTACAAAACAAACAGTAAAACCTGCGCAGTCATCACAGTGTAGTGCAATAACCCAAAAAGGCACCCGGTGTTCGCGGTCATCAAGAAGCAATGGACTTTGCTGGCAGCATGGAGGGTAAATTGTATGAAAACCATGTGCTTACATGTTACTAAAAACAATTTTCATGTGCCTCACCGGGTAAGTGCTTAATTACTTAAATTTATGTTGGGCCATTGTTTTCTAAAATAGTCCAACCTGTCATATGAAAAAAAGCACAACCTTAACCTTCGTCCTGCTACTGCTATATACGCATTCCCGGAGTCAACAAACCCGCATTTCCGAAATAGGCATCAGCCAGTTATTCATCTGGAACCGTACAACTATCCATGACATTTACAGCGGCTCGAGAACCGCCGACAGAACCGGCGACTCCTGGAGTGTTGGCACCAATGTCAACTACTCCTTCAGCCTGAGCAAGAATTTCTATGCAACCGTCGGTGCGGGATACTACAATCAACGCTTTAACATACACAGAGGGTTCGACTTCCATGAACCCAATGTAGTATCAGGCATTTTTTATACTACTAAAAACTACGCGTACAAAAGTCTGCTCTATTTTGGCGGACTGGGTTACAGGATACACATCACCCCTACACGAAAAGCAACTTTTCCTGCCAATTCAGAAATAAGGCTGATGGTTTTGTACAATGCCTTCAGCACTTTCCGGCAGGAGTTCCGGCATAACTTCGATGACAATTTTTTAGGGAATCCCAATCCCATGGTCAGGAAAACCAATTATCACTTTGGCAGTTCTATCACCGTCAAAGGCGGATTGCTATGTCCGCTCAGCAAAAAAATCAAAGCCGGTGTTGACCTGGTATTGCCGGTATACAACCGTTGGCGCAAGGATTTTATTTTCAAAGAAAATCCGGATGATTACTATGGCGCTGATTTTTCCATTGGTATGTCATTAAACCTAATCTATAACTTAAACTAATCTGCCGTGTACAGAGAAATTTACCTTTTCCTCATTGCCCTTGTCATCACAGTAATTGGCAATGCACAAGTAAGAACCAACTACAACAACCTCGAGCGCCTGACTGAAAAAGGCAAGTTTGTAAAAGAGTATGCCGTTAAAGCGTTCGATTTAACCCCGCCGGACATCACAGAAGCGCTGAGGCGGGATGAAGCAGAACAATCCCAGGGGTCAAAAATTATTTACATTGCTGAACCCGTGCCGGTCAACATCAGCGTGGTAAGGCAGGCAAGCTGGGTCACCAATGGTGAATACGACTATGGCAAATTCACTTTAAGATCCAGAGGCGCCAGAACGCTCAGCATCAATTTCAGCGACTTCTATCTGCCACCGGGCACCGAAATGTACATCTACAACAAAGACGCAGAAATGATCACCGGTCCTGTTACCGATGCAGAAAACAATGAACACAAACTGTGGGGAAGTTCAATCTACAAAGGTGATGAGCTTACCATCGAAGTTAGAGTCCCTTCCAATGAAAAAGAAAGACTGAACTTAACCATCACCAACGTTGCGTACGGTTATAAAGATATTTTTGTCAACAAGGTTGCAGGATTCGGCTCATCGGGCGCCTGCAACATCAACGTGCTTTGTCCGGCAGGCAGCGGCTGGGCCAATGAGCGGAATGCCGTGGCGTATATTGCCCGGTCAAATGGCCAGGCATTGTGTTCAGGCGTCATGCTGATGAATACCTGTGCATCAAACATTCCTTATTTACTCACAGCTGACCATTGTTTCACGGGCGATAACAATGTTGCTGGCTGGCGTATTCATTTCCAGGCATGGAGTTCCAGTTGCTCACCCACTTTTAACAGCGATGGCATTTTGTTCAACGGGGCTACACACCGGGCCAACTGGGCGGCGAGTGATTTCTGCCTGGTGCAATTGAATCAAACACCTCCTGCCAATTCGGGCATTTGTTATGCCGGATGGTCAAGATCTACCACAGCCGCCACCAGTGGTGCTGGCATACATCACCCTTCCGGCGATGTGATGAAAATTTCTACCTACAATACAACGCTCGCGCGTGAAAATAATCCTGCGCGTTGCGGCGTGAACCCGATAGGCACACTACATTGGGTAGTGCAATGGAGTGCAGGCACCACAGAACCTGGTTCTTCAGGTTCGCCGCTCTTTGATCAAAACCACCGGGTAGTGGGCCAGTTATCAGGAGGACCGGCCTCGTGTGCACAACCGGCCAACTGCAACATGGATATGTACGGAAGGTTTGATGATTCGTGGACCGGCGGAGGCACCAACACTACCAGGCTGAGCAACTGGCTCGATCCCGCCAACACGGGCGCCACAACCACCAACACGACCAACATATCATCATTGGTTGGGAACTTTGCCATCAGCGGTCCCAATTCGTTTTGTTCCAACGGCGTCTATACCCTTTCCAATGTACCCGCAGGCGCAACGGTCAACTGGACGGCTTCACCGGCCGGCGTGGTTTCACTTAGTCCCAGCGCTTCATCAGTTACCGCTAACAGAATCTATAACGGAACATTCACTTTATCAGCCACTGTAACCCATTGTGGCATTACCTATCCGGCCGTAACCAAACCCGGCATCACTACCGGAGCGTCTATCTATGGCTCCTACTCTACTTCTTTCGATGGTGGCGGACCGTTGATTAAATACCCGCAGGAAGGATATAATTACATACAGCCCTACAGCTGGGTATGGGCAAATGTCAGCTTCAGTACCGGATGGTCACTGGTAGGCGGCACTATCTCTTCATGGAGTTATGACGGTTATAACCTTTCCTTCTATTTAGGTCCCAATGACTGGGCAACATTCCGGGTAACGGTAACCCACAACGGCTGTACAACGACACAGGATTATACCTTTGTGGCGCAGTCGTCGTTCCTGCTTTACAGGCTGACCCCGAACCCTGCGGATGCTGACCTCACTGTTTCTGTGGATGAAGAAAAAATCAGAAGCGGGCAAATCAGCAGTGCTGCAGACCAGGATATTCAGCGGGTAGTGATAGTTGACGGGTTTGGCAGGATTGTGCGACAGCAAAATTATCCGCAGCATACAAAGAAAGCAACGATTAATACGAGCGGGCTTGTGACGGGAATGTATGTGGTGAGGATATTTGATGGGAAGAAGTGGAGCACGATGAAGTTTATTAAGAAGTAGCGAAGCAAAGTGATTAAATAAAAAAACCATCCGCAAACAGCGGGTGGTTTTTTTATTGTACCAGCCATAATTGTGGAAAAATTATGGGCAAAAAAGGTTTTTATCTTAGTGGAAAATGTTTTTATTTTTGCGTGTATTCATTAGTGATATATCATCAAATTGTATTATATCATAAATGAATAACCGATTTAATATTGTAATGCAGGTTGACCAACCTTCAGGATCACCTATTCCATTGCCTTTATCCTTTCAAGCACCATAGGACACCTCAACTCCTTTACTAAATGTATTCAAATGCGCTTTTGCCACATGCCCCCGGAGCAAGAGAGCGCTACCTGGTTAGTTTTTAACAGGAAGTAATAGAAAGAATATGCCATTAGTTCAATGGCATTACAAGCAAGTTTGACCGATAGCCCGGCTTAGAACAACATTGATTAACTATTTAACACGTCCAGGAGATGAGGCATGAACCTTATACAAACCTGAAGGCATCAGAGGATTTTCAGGTGTTTGAATTTGAAAGTGTGGGGCTACATGGCGCTATTCGCAAAAGAATAATCTTTCTACCCACAAAAAAGAGTGGAGTGTATAGTCTTGTATTCGGGGATATTGGTGAAAATAGCGCATTCGATATTTATGCCACCAGCGACAATGGCGACCACAATAAAGTGCTCGCAACAGTGGCCAAAGCGGTAGAAATATATACCAGCCGGTATCCCAAACGGTGGATACATTTCAGTGGGAGTACCAGGGAAAGAACGCGGCTATACCGCATGGCCATTAGTATTAACCTGGGGGAGCTATCTGAAAAATTTGAAATCTATGCCGAAGTAAGTGGCAGGAATGAATTCCAGGCTTTTAAGAAAAGTATGCCAGTAGAGGCATTTTTAATAAGACGAAAAAAATTCTAAATTTATGATCATGAAAAAACGAATAAGAATCTCCAAGGGCATTCTGAATGCAAAGGTCACGCTTACAATTGACAAGGAGCTCAGCAAAATAGATGTGAAAACATTAGCTCCGGAGAAATTGGCCGAGGCCAACAGGCGTTTGGATAGGATGAAATCATTGCCGAAGTAATACTGCTCAAAAAACAGTTTTTTGCCAAATGACAACTATCCTGCCACCCGGGATAGTTAATTTTGTCAAATGCAGCAATTCATTGACTATATACTACAGTTTGGCAATCTAAACAATCAGCAAATTGATCTTATCCAGAGAAAGGGCACCAAAATGGTGCTTCGGAAAGACGAATTTTATTGGGAGGCTGGAAAAAAAGTAAAGCAAATTGGTTTTTTAACAGACGGGGTCATCCGTGTTTATTATTACAACAATAAAGGGGAGGAAATTACCCGCTATTTTATTGATGAGAACCATTTGATTTTATCGGGGCCTGCAATAGATGAGATTTATACGCCTTCCGAATACCTATCGGCCATAACCGACTGCAAACTGGTTGTTTTTTCAATAAACGACTGGAAAGAAATTAACGAAACCATTATTCCCTGGGGCAATATTGTTCAGAAAATAGTTGCAAAACATCACAGCGAAAAAATAAGAAGAAGAAGTGAATTGGTTTCGGCGGATGCAACTAACCGGTATCTTGACTTTATAGAAAAATTCCCCACGTTGGTCAATCGTGTGCCTTTATCATACATCGCTTCTTACCTGGGCATTACACAGTCTTCTTTAAGCAGGATAAGAAAAAAAATCCGCTAAGATTGCTTTTTGCCAAATGACAAGTGATTTCATTTTTTCTTGAACAACCTTTATGGTGTCAAAACAAAAATCAAGAAAAATGAAATCAAGAAAATTAGGAAAGAGCGGACTGGAAGTGTCCTCATTGGGGTTTGGTTGCATGGGATTAAGTTTTCCGAATGCACCTTCAAAAGCAGAAAGCATACAATTAATTCGTGCAGCAGTTGAACAGGGCATTACTTTTTTTGACACCGCGCAGGGCTATGGTGATAATGAACTGCTGGTTGGAGAAGCGCTTGAGCCGTTTCGTAATGAAGTCGTCATTGCCACCAAATTTGGTTTCAAAGACGGTAACTTAAGATTGGGGTTGGACAGCCGTCCGGAAACCATAAAAGCTGTTGCCGAAGCATCCCTGAAACGGTTACGGAGAGATGTAATAGATCTGTTCTACCAGCACCGACCCGACCCGAATGTTCCCATTGAAGACGTTGCCGGCACGGTAAAAGATTTGATTGCGCAAGGCAAAGCAAAACACTTTGGTCTATCCGAAGCAGATGCTGACACTATTCGCAGGGCCCACGCAGTATTGCCTGTAACAGCCCTGCAGAGCGAATACTCAATGTTTTATCGTAACCCTGAAAATGAAATTATTCCGTTATTGGAAGAACTGGGCATTGGTTTTGTTCCGTTCAGTCCGTTAGGCAAAGGATTTCTGACAGGCACAATAACGCCTTCCACTGAATTTGACCAGACGGATGGCAGAAATTTCTCTCCTCGTTTCAGCAAAGAAAACAGAGCAGCAAACCAGGCATTGGTTGATTTGGTTGTTTCCATTGCAAAGGACAAAAATGTTACTCCTGCGCAAATTGCTTTGGGCTGGCTGTTGGCGCAAAAGCCTTTTATTGTTCCTATTCCGGGGACATCTAAAATGGAGCGCCTGCAGGAGAATATTGGGAGTACCAATGTTTTGCTGACTGAGGATGAGTTGGAAAGGATCAATGCAGCATTGGAAAAAATAAAAATTGTGGGTGAGCGGTATCCGGCGCAGGTACAGGAGGCGATAAAGAGTAGATGAGAGATATATGTAAATTCCTACGATGCTGACCACTAATCCTGCGATGTTGACCACCCCTTCATTAAGTGGTCATTTTCTGTAATTATTTCGAAGAGCTGGTTGTACAAAAATAGGGTTCTGCTACTTTTTCCTTAAAGATTCTCCTTTAAGTTCAAGTCTGTGTGCTGTGTGAACCATTCTATCCAGGATAGCATCCGCCACAGTGCTGTCACCGATTATTTCATACCATTTGGCGACGGGCAGCTGGGAAGCAATGATGGTGGATTTTCTTCCATGACGGTCTTCAATGATCTCCAGCAGGATCATTCTGGCTGTATTATCGAGTTGTTGTAAACCAAAGTCATCCAGGATCAGCAGGTCATACTTTTCTATTTTAGCCATCTCCCGACCGTAGGATCCATCAGCTTTCATCATTTTAAGTTTAGAGAAGAGTTTTTGAGTATTGAAGTATAGTGTTCGGTACCCAAGCTGGCAGGCCTGGTGACCGAAGGCCGAAGCGAGATAGGATTTTCCAACACCGGTAGCGCCTGTTATCAGGATATTTTCCTTTTTGTCGATAAAGCTGCCATCAGCCAGCCTGAGCACCTGGGTTTTATCCAGCCCCCGGTTGGCCGTAAAATTGATCTCCTCGATACTGGCAGAATAACGGAAGCGGGCAAGCCTTGTATGCCGGCTGATCCTTTTGTTTTCTCGGTCCTCCCATTCTGATTGTACCAGGATATTGATCAGTTCGTCGTGGGTAAGATCATGATGCTGGCGATTGTCCAGCATGGATTGATAACTACGTAACATGCCGTGTAGTTTAAGATGCGACATTTTGTTTAAGACGGTAGCGTTCATAAAAAATAAAAAGGGTTTTAAAATTAACTCTACTTTGTCAAATTCTTAATATTAATAATTTTTTGATCAACCGCTTATCTGGCGGCTGTTTGGCCAGGATGTAATCCAATAAATTCTCAATGCTCCTTTTTACAAATTGCAGAA
>Ga0164243_10003119_pt1 | contig 26738 bp, 17 predicted proteins | sample OricompcompostOP_FD_108781 | JGI IMG/M metagenome (GOLD analysis project Ga0164243, IMG submission 108781) | Organic Plus compost microbial communities from Emeryville, California, USA - Original compost - Organic plus compost (OP) | ecosystem: Engineered > Solid waste > Mixed feedstock >...
ACGGCACCGCGGCGACCGGCGCCGCCGTGCCGCGGCCCCGTCAGGCGCCCGGCTCCGCGGGACCCCGGCAGGAGTTCGTCGACGCCTTCGACGCCGAGGCCCCCGCGGCCCGCACCGCCGAGCGGGCGTATCCGCCGGCCGCCGACCGCGAGACGCCGGACCTCGCCGACGACGCGCCGCCGACCGGCGTGCCAGCTCCCGTCAAGGGCGGCAAGGGCCGGGCCTTCACCGGGGTCGCGGCCGCCGCCGTCGTCACCGTGCTGGCCGTCGTGGTCGCCGGCCAGGTCGCACAGGGCGGGGGAGGCACCGGCACCCAGGCCGGCGCCGCCGAGGGCGGGACACGGGACTCCCGTGACACCGCCTCCCGCACCGACGACCGCCCGACGCCCGCGGCCACGCCGCTGACGTACGACCAGAAGATGGGCCGGCGGTACGCGCTGGGCGCGGACGCGACCGGCTCCGGGAAGTTCGACGCGGTCCCGGGCACCGACAAGGCCCCCGGCGGCGGACGGAAGTTCACCTACCGCGTGGACGTCGAGCGGGGCCTCGGACTGGACGCCGAGCTGTTCGCCGAAGCCGTGCAGAAGACGCTGAACGACAAGCGGAGCTGGGCCCACGGCGGCGCCCGGACCTTCGAGCGCGTCCCCGGCGACGCCGACTTCGTGATCACGCTCGCCAGCCCCGGCACCACCGCCGATTGGTGCGCCAAGTCCGGACTCGACACCACCGAGGACAACGTCTCGTGCGACTCGGCCGCCACCGAGCGCGTGATGATCAACGCCTACCGGTGGGCGCAGGGGTCCGAGACCTACGGCGACCACATCCACGCCTACCGGCAGATGCTGATCAACCACGAGGTCGGCCACCGGCTCGGCTTCGGCCACGTCAACTGCGACAAGGACGGCGAGCTCGCCCCGGTCATGCAGCAGCAGACCAAGTTCCTCGACCACGACGGGATCACCTGCAAGGCCAACCCTTGGGCGTTCCCCAAGAGTTGACAGGTGACGCACAGCTCACATTGACATGCGCAGCCAGATCGTTCATATTTCTGCGCATGTCGTCCCGTCCCGCCACCTGCCGCGCCGCCATCGAGCTGGCGCTCATCGGCGTGACCCATCTGTGCGTGGCCGACATCCACTGTCGCTGACGCCCGCCCTTCGGCGTACGCGTCGCGATCCCCTTTTTCCTCCGTGCTGCGGTCCCTGACCCGGCGCGGCCTCTCGACGACCTGACGCCGGGGCAGACGTCCGTTCCAGCACGTCTCACTCCGTGTCGTTCCATCTCATGCTTCGAGATCCGAAGCGGGGCCGGCACGCGCTCATCAACCGAGAGGTCGTCTCCGATGCGTCAACCGTCCGTCATAGCGCGCCGTGTGGCAGCGGCATCCGTCAGCCTGGTCGTGGCAGCGGGCGCCGCCGCCTGCGGGCCCGAGGACAACGATGCCAAGGCAGCCGGCAACGACTCCACGCCCCACAAGGGCGGCACGCTGACCGTTCTGAACTCCAACCCTCAGCAGGACTTCGACCCCGCCCGGCTCTACACCTCCGGCGGCGGCAACATCCCCTCGCTCGTCTTCCGCACCCTCACCACCCGCAACCGCGAGAACGGCGAGGCCGGTGCCCAGGTCGTCCCCGACCTCGCCACCGACACCGGGCGCCCCAACAAGGACGCCACCGTCTGGACGTTCACCCTCAAGGAGGGCCTGAAGTACGAGGACGGCACCGAGATCACCTCGGCCGACGTCAAGTACGGCATCGAGCGCTCCTTCGCCCCCGAGCTCTCCGGCGGCGCCCCCTACCTGCGGGACTGGCTGGTCGGCGCCGCCGGTTACCAGGGGCCGTACAAGGACAAGAAGGGCCTCTCCGCGATCGAGACGCCGGACGCGCGGACCATCGTCTTCCATCTGAACAAGCCCGAGGGCGAGTTCCCGTACCTGGCCACCCAGACCCAGTTCACGCCCGTCCCCAAGGCCAAGGACACCGGCACCAAGTACGAGCAGCACCCGGTCTCCTCCGGGCCGTACAAGGTCGTCTCCAACGAGAACGACGGCGAGCGGCTCGTCCTGGAGCGCAACCCGCACTGGTCCGCCGCGACGGACGCCGAGCGCAAGGCGTACCCGGACAGGATCGACGTACGGTCCGGGCTCGACTCCTCCGTGATCAACCAGCGCCTGTCCGCGTCCCAGGGGGCGGACGCCGCCGCCGTCACCACGGACACCAACCTCGGCCCCGCCGAACTCGCCAAGGTCTCCGGCGACAAGGAGCTGGCCGCCCGCGTCGGCACCGGCCACTTCGGCTACACGAACTACATCGCCTTCAACCCGAAGGTGAAGCCGTTCGACGACCCCAAGGTGCGCCAGGCGATCTCCTACGCGCTCGACCGCTCCTCCGTCGTCAACGCCGCCGGCGGCTCCGCGCTGGCCGAGCCCGCCACCACCTTCCTGCCCGACCAGAAGTCCTTCGGCCACACCCCGTACGACCACTTCCCGGGCGGTGCGAGCGGTGACCCGGCCAAGGCCCGGGAACTGCTGAAGGAGGCCGGGCACGGCGACGGGCTGACCGTCACGCTCACCCACTCCAACGCCAAGGACTTCGAGACCAGCCCGGAGATCGCCACCGCCATCCAGGACGCCCTGAAGAAGGCCGGCATCACCGTCCGGCTCCAGGGCCTGGAGGACAACGACTACTCCGACAAGATCCACAATGTGAAGACCGAGCCCGGGTTCTTCCTCGCCCACTGGGGTGCCGACTGGCCCTCCGGCGGTCCCTTCCTCGCCCCGATCTTCGACGGCCGGCAGATCGTGAAGGACGGTGCCAACTTCAACAACGGCCTGCTGGACGACGCCTCCGTCAACGCCGAGATCGACGCCATCAACAAGCTGACCGACCTCGACGCCGCCGCCAAGCGCTGGGGCGCGCTCGACAGCAAGATCGGGGAGAAGGCCCTCACCGTGCCGCTGTTCCACCCCGTCTACAAGCGGCTGTACGGCAAGGACGTCAAGAACGTCGTGATCAGCGACTGGACCGGCGTCCTCGACGTCTCCCAGGTCGCGGTGAAGTAGCGCCGTGAGCGAGGCAGTCCTCGCCGTCGAGACCCCCGGGGCGGACGCTCCGGGGGTCTCGGGGGCCCGTCAGTTCTGGAGGCGGCTGCGCACCCGGCGCGCCGCCCTCGTCGCGGCGTCCGTCGTCGCCCTGCTCGTCCTGGTCGCGCTCACCGCGCCCCTGCTCACCGCGCTCGAGGGCCAGGACCCCACCACCTACCACCCGTCCCTCGTGGACTCCGCGCGCGGCGGCGTCCCCGTCGGATCGTTCGGCGGCATCGGCGCCGACCACTGGCTCGGCGTCGAACCGCAGACCGGACGCGACCTGTTCGCACGGCTCGTGTACGGCGCCCGCGTGTCCCTCGGCGTCGCCCTCGCGGCGACCGTCGTCCAGCTCGTCCTCGGGGTCGCCGTCGGCCTCGCCGCCGGGCTGGGCAACCGCTGGGTCGACCAGCTCCTGACCCGTGTCGCCGACATCTTCGTCGCGATGCCCCTGATGATCGTCGCCCTGGCGCTGCTCGCCGTCGTGCCGACCAGCTTCCCGCGCCCGGTCCTCGTGGCGCTGGTCGTCGGGCTGGTCTCCGGCTGGGCCACCCTCGCCAAGCTGGTCCGCGCGCAGACGCTCACCCTGAAGGAGGCCGACTACGTGGCCGCCGCCCGCCTCAGCGGATGGGGCACGCTCCGCATCGCCCGGCGCGAACTGCTGCCCGGCCTCGCCGCGCCCGTCATCACGTTCGCGGCCATCCTCGTCCCGACGAACATCTCCGTCGAGGCGGCCCTGTCCTTCCTCGGCGTGGGCGTACGGCCGCCGACACCGTCCTGGGGACAGATGCTCACCTCCGCGAACGTCTGGTACCAGGCGGCCCCGCAGTACCTGCTGCTGCCCGCCGGAGCCCTGTTCGTCACCGTCCTCGCCCTCACCGTGCTCGGCGACGGCGTCCGCACCGCCCTCGACCCGCGCGCCGCCTCCCGGCTGCGCGTCGGCACGGGCCGGAAGGGCGGTCGCTCATGAACGGCTTCGGCGGATTCGCCGTGCGCCGGGCGGCCGGTGCCGTCGTCACCCTGTTCGCCCTCTCGGTGATCATCTACGTGGTCTTCTACGTCACCCCCGGCGACGTCGCCCAGATCACCTGCGGCCCGCGCTGCTCACCGGCCCAGGTGCAGCAGGTCTCCGCGCAACTGCACCTCGACGACCCGCTGTACGCGCGGTACTGGCACTTCCTCCAGGGGATCGTCGCCGGCCAGGACTACTCGACCGGCACCTCCGTCCAGCACTGCTCCGCGCCCTGCCTCGGGCTGTCGTACCAGAGCGACCAGCAGGTCCTCACGCTGATCCTCGCGAAGCTGCCGGTCACCGCCTCGCTGGCGCTCGGTTCGATGGTGCTGTGGCTGGTCATCGGCGTCGGCACCGGCGTGCTGTCGGTGTGGCGGCGCGGCCGGCTCACCGAGCGGGTGCTGACCACCGTCACCCTCGCGGGCATGTCCACCCCCGTCTTCGTCATCGGGCTCGTCCTGATGATCGTCGTCTGCGGACAGCTCGAACTGCTGCCGTTCCCGCAGTACGTCCCGTTCACCGAAGACCCCGAACAGTGGGCCTGGAACCTGCTGCTGCCCTGGCTGTCGCTGGCGCTCATCGAGTCCGCCACCTACGCCCGGATCACCCGCGCCGCGATGCTGGAGACCCTCGCCGAGGACCATGTGCGCACCTTCCGCGCGTACGGCGTCGGGGAGCGGGCCGTCATCGGGCGGCACGCCCTGCGCGGCGCGCTCGCCCCGCTCATCGCCGTGAACGCCAACAACATCGGCGTCCTGTTCGGCGGTGCCGTGCTCACCGAGACCCTGTTCGGACTGCCCGGCATCGGCCGGGAGATGGTCGAGGCCGTCAAGGTCGTCGACCTGCCCGTGGTCGTCGGGATGGTCCTGGTGACCGGCTTCTTCGTGGTCCTCGCCAACGCCGTCGCGGACGTCCTGTACGCGCTGGCCGACCGACGGGTGGTGCTGACATGAGCGACGCCGTGAAGAACGCGGCCGGGAGTCCGGTCGTGAAGAACGCGGCCGGGAGTCCGGTCGTGAAGAACGCGGCCGGGAGTCCCGTCGTGAAGAACACGGCCCACGACCTCGCCGTGAAGGACGCGGCCGGCAGCCTCGTCGAGGTGGACGGCCTGACCGTCGACTTCGGCGGCCTGCGGGCCGTCGACGGCCTCGGGTTCCGGCTGGAGCGGGGCGCCGCCCTCGCCCTCGTCGGGGAGTCCGGCTCCGGCAAGTCCACGGTCGCCTCCGCCCTGCTCGGGCTGCACCGCGGCACGGGGGCGGAGGTCGGCGGCACGATCGAGGTCGCGGGCGTCGACGTGGGACGGGCGTCCGAGGACGTGCTGCGCCGGCTGCGGGGCGGGACGGCCGCCATGGTCTTCCAGGACCCGCTGTCCTCGCTCGACCCGTACTACGCCGTCGGCGACCAGATCGCCGAGGTGTACCGGGTGCACACACGTGCCTCGCGGCGCGCCGCACGCGCGCGTGCCGTCGAGGTGCTCGACCGGGTGGGCATCCCGGACGCCGTACGGCGGTCCCGGTCGCGTCCGCACGAGTTCAGCGGCGGCATGCGCCAGCGCGCGCTCATCGCCATGGCGCTCGCCTGCGAGCCCGAACTGCTGATCGCCGACGAGCCCACGACGGCCCTCGACGTCACCGTCCAGGCGCAGATCCTCGACCTGCTGCACACCCTCCGCGAGGAGACCGGCATGGGGCTGCTGCTGGTCACGCACGACGTGGGCGTGGCCGCCGAGAGCGTCGACGAGGTGCTGGTCATGCGGCACGGGCGGCAGGTGGAACACGGGTCCGTCACGGAGGTCCTGGGCGCGCCCCGGCAGCCGTACACCCGCGAACTGCTCGGCGCCGTCCCGCGCGTGGACGCGCCCCGGGTGACTGGTGCCGGGTCGGGTGCGGAGGCCGGTGAGAAGTCCGGTGCCGGGTCGGGTGCGGAGGCCGGTGCCGGGAGCGGCGTGGAAGCCGGTGCCGGGAGCGGTGCCGAGAGCGGCGTGCAGGCCGGTGCCGGGAGCGATACCGGAAGCGATGCCGGGAGCGGCGCCGGGAGCGACGGGTCCGGGGAGCCGGTGCTGGAGGCCGTCGGGCTGCACCGGGTGTTCGGGCGCGGGAAGAAGGCGTTCACGGCCGTGGACGGGGTGTCGCTCACCGTCCGCCGGGGCGAGACCCTCGGCGTGGTGGGGGAGAGCGGGAGCGGCAAGACGACCCTCGGCCGCATGCTCGTCGGACTCCTGGAGCCGACCGCCGGAGAGGTCCGCCACGACGGGCACACGCGCGTGGGCGTCGATCCGGCCGTGCAGATGGTCTTCCAGGACCCCGTCTCCTCCCTCAACCCCCGCCGCAGCGTGGGCGAGTCGATCGCCGACCCGCTGCGCGCGCGGGGCGAACGGGACGAGACGCGGATCCGCGCCCGGGTGCGCGAACTGCTGGAGCGGGTCGGCCTGGAGGCGGCCCACCACGACCGCTATCCGCACGAGTTCAGCGGGGGCCAGCGCCAGCGCGTCGGCATCGCGCGGGCGCTCGCGGCGGACCCGCGCGTCATCGTCTGCGACGAGCCCGTCTCCGCGCTCGACGTCACCACGCAGGCCCAGGTGGTGGCGCTGCTGGCGGAGCTGCAACGCGAACTCGGCCTCGCGCTGGTCTTCATCGCGCACGACCTCGCCGTCGTCCGTCAGGTCAGCGACCGCGTCGCCGTGATGCGGCGCGGGCGGATCGTCGAACAGGGCCCCGCCGACCAGGTGTACGACCACCCGCAGGACCCGTACACCGGGCAACTGCTGGCCGCCGTACCGGCGCTCGACCCGGAGGTCGCGGCGCGGCGGCGGTCGGCGCGGCGGCGGGCGGCGCGACGGGAGCCGGCCACGATCTGACCGGACCCGGCGAACGAGCGTCATGAGCGTGACGATCCGTGTGCGTTTGAACTCCTAGCGCGACGGAACGCGACCCGCACGGGAAAGTTACGACCGTTCACCCCTTTTGGTGGCGCGACGGACAACCGTCCATCGCGCCACCGCCTTGTGCGCATACGTTCTTCCCGCTGTGAGCCGCCGCCGTACGGCGGCTCCCCTCAAGGGAGATCGGGGGTGTACTCGTGCGCATCGGACTGATTGCGGAGGGTGGCTATCCGTATGTGAGCGGTGACGCCAGGCTCTGGTGCGACCGGCTCGTACGCGGACTCGGGCAGCACGAGTTCGACATCTACGCGCTCAGCCGCAGCGAGCGCCAGGAGGACGAGGGCTGGGTCCCGCTGCCCCCGCAGGTCAGCCGCGTGCGCACGGCGTCGCTGTGGGCCGGCGAGGACGACGGGGTCGTGTACGGCCGCCGCACCCGCCGGCGCTTCGAGGAGCACTACGGCGCGTTGGCGGCCGTCCTCTGCGCGGGCGGCGACCGAGCGGCCGAGGGCACCTCCGAGCCCCCGTCGACCCTCCAGGCGGACCGTTTCGGCAACGCGCTGTACGGACTCGCCGAACTCGCCCGCGACGAAGGCGGGCTCGCCGGGGCGTTACGGTCCGAGACCGCCGTACGCACCCTCGAACGCGCCTGCCGCGCGCGGGACGCGATGCGCACGGCGCGCGAGGCGCGCGTCCCGGACCTCCTCGCCGTCGCCGCCCACCTCGAACGCGCCCTGCGCCCCCTCTCGCTCGACTGGTACGAGGACGACGGGCTGGGCGCCGCCGATCTGAGCCACGCCACCTCCGGCGGCACCGCCGCCCTGACCGGCCTGCTCGCCCGGCACTTCTGCGACGTACCGCTGCTGCTCACCGAGTACGGCGTCCGGCTGCGCACCCAGTACCTCGCCGGCACCGGCGCCCCGCCCGCCGTACGCGCCCTCCTCGCCGGCTTCCACGGCGCACTCGCCGCCGAGGCGTACCACCGGGCGGCCGTCATCACCCCGGGCAACGCCCACGCCCGGCGCTGGCAGGAGCGCTGCGGCGCCGACCGGTCCAAGCTGCGCACCGTGTACCCCGGCATGGACGCCTCCCGGTTCGCGGAAGTCGGCGAGGCGTCGTCGTGCGCGGACCCCGACACGCTGGTCTGGGTCGGCCGCGTCGAACCCGCCAAGGACCTCGTCTCCCTGCTGCACGCCTTCGCCGAGGTCCGCAAGGAGGAGCCGAAGACCCGCCTGAGGATCGTCGGCACCACGGGGGGAGCCGAGGGGGAGGCCTACCTCGGGCACTGCCGGGCGCTGGCCGCCCAGCTCTTCCCCGACGAGGCCGACGGCCCGCACACCGTCGGGGAGAACCCGGTCTCCTTCGAGGAGATCGGCGGGCCGCAGCTCCCGTCCCTCGCCGACGCGTACGCCTCCGGCGCGGTGACCGTCCTGTCCAGCGTCGTCGAGGGCTTCCCCGTCGGCCTGGTCGAGGCCATGCTCTGCGGGCGCGCCACGGTGTCCACCGACGTCGGCGCGGTGGTCGAGGTCATCGGCGGCACCGGCCTCGTCGTACCGCCGCGCAACCCGAGGGCGCTCGCGGAGGCGTGCGTGGCGCTGCTGCGCGACCCCGAGCGCCGTGAACGCCTCGGCGCGGCCGCCCGCGCGCGAGCACTCGAACTGTTCACGGTCGAGCAGAACGTCGCGGCATTTCACGGCATTTACCTCGACGTCGTCGCCGGTACGCCGGTCCGGCGCGTCGTCCTCGACGACGCCGGCGCCCCGCTGCCGTTCGGCGTCCCGGCCGAGGCGCATGTGCCCGGGCACTGGACCAATCAGCGTGCGCAGGGCGGTCAGGAGACGACGGCACCCCTGCCCGAGGGGGCGCGATGAGGGGCGAGCGGAGGGGCGGGACGTCGGCTGGTCCGGTCCCGGTGACGCACAGGGGCGCGACGAGGGGCGTACGGGTCGGCCCGGTGCCGGCTCGCCCGATGCCGGTTCGCCCGACGCCGGCTTGCCCGGCCCCGGCGCAGGAGGAGACGCGATGACGACCGCAGGAGGGACCGACCACCCCATGACCGCGCCCGGCGGCCCGGAGGTCTGGGACGAACGCGCCGAGGAGTGGCTCACGGCCGGCGCCGAAGGACCCGAGGACCAGGCCCTCGCCGACCCCCTCGACCGGCCCCGCCCGCCCCGCGCCGGCGCGGACCCGGTGAGGGCCCTGATGCACCGGCACCACGACCTGTGCGCCCGCGCGGTGGACCCCTTGGAGATCGCCGCCGGACTCGAGGCGCACGGCATCACCGACCGCACGGCCGCCCGCTTCCGGCACCGGGACGTGTTCTCGCTGGCCGAGGAGATGTACGCGCGTGTGCCCCGCGACGGCGAGTCCCCCGGCGACGCCGCACCTGTGGCACCGCCGCGCGTACGGGCCGACTGGGTGCTCCTCACCCTCCTCCCCGGCGCGCTCGGCACGGCCACCCTGGCCGCCGTACGTCTCACCCACGGCCAGACCCGCCTCATCGCCGCCGCCGTGGGAACGCTCGCCGTGCTCCTCGCCCTGCGCGCCGCCCTCGGCAGGGGCCCGCTGTCGACCACCCACCCCACCCGCCCCACGGCGACCTGGACGGGCTGGCTCCTCGGCTACGCCCTCCTCGGCGACGGCCTCCTGCGCGCGGCCCTCACCGGAGGACCCGACACGCTGCCCGGCGGCGGCGCCGACAGTGCCTGGCCCCTGACCACCGCGCCCCTCCTGGCCCTCGCGCTCTCCTGCGCCCCCGCGGCCTGGTGCGCGCACCTCCTCGCCGTACGGGCCCGTCGCACGCTGTCCTCCAGCCGGGCCCTGGCCGACTTCGCGACCTCGGTGCAGCCGATGCTGCTGGCCGCGTTCGCCGCCTACGCCGGTGCCCTCGCGGCCCTCACCGCCGCGACCGCCGCGGCCCTGGACGAGCCCGCCGACTACCCGGCGACCCTCACGCTGGGCGCCCTGCTCTTCCTCGCCCGGCTCCTCACCGTGCACGGCTTCACCCACGCCCCGGCGCTCGTCCTGACCGCCACCGCGGCGGCCGAGGCGACGGCCCTCGCCTGCGTCTTCGCGGCCCGCCTCCCGGGCTGTGCGTGGCTGGCGACCCCCACCCGGGGACTCGCCGACGCCTGGGGAACGGCCGCCGTCCCCGCCCTCGCTTGCGGCGCCGCCGCCCTGACCCTGCTGCTCCACGCGAGCCGCACCCTCACCCGTGCGTCGGCCCACGCGGCGTCGGAGCACGCGCCGGGGGAGGAGCGGTGGTGAGCGGGCGGCCGGGAACAGCCGTCGCGTACGGCGCACGGCCGGCCCCCGGCCGCCTCGCCTACGGCGAACAGCCGGCCCTCGGCCCCCTCGCGCACGGCGCACGGCCGGCCCCCGGGCCCCTCGCCCACGGCGCACAGGCGGCCCCCGGGCCCCTTGCCCCGGCCGCCACCCCCGCTCCCCCCACACCCTCCGCTTGCCCCGCTCCCCCCACACCCTCCGCTTCTCCCGCTCCCCCACTCCCTTCCCTCCGCTTCTCCCACCACCTCTGGCCCCCGGCCCGAACCGCCGGAGGCACCCCGACGAAGGAGAGACCTCCCATGACCACCTCCCGATCCGACCTCCCCTCGGCCCCGGGAGCCGCGCGATGAGGGTCCTGCTGATCGGAGCCAACGGCTATCTCGGCCGCTTCGTCGCCGACCGTCTCCTCGCCGACCCCGCCGTCCAGCTGACCGCGCTGGGCCGCGGCGACGACGCGGACGTCCGGTTCGACCTCGCGTCCGGCAGCCCCGGCGCCCTCACCCGCTTCCTCGACGCGGTCCACCCCGGCGTCGTCATCAACTGCGCCGGCGCCACCCGCGGCGGCGCCCGCGAGCTCACCCGGCACAACACCGTCGCCGTCGCCACCGTCTGCGAGGCCCTGCGGCGCAGCGGCTGCGGCGCCCGGCTCGTGCAGATCGGCTGCGGCGCCGAGTACGGCCCGAGCCAGCCCGGGTCCTCCACGGCCGAGGACGCCGTGCCCCGACCCGGCGGCCCGTACGGCGTCAGCAAGCTCGCCGCCACCGAACTCGTCCTCGGGTCCGGCCTCGACGCCGTCGTGCTGCGGGTCTTCTCGCCCGCCGGCCCCGGCACCCCGGCCGGCTCCCCGCTGGGCCGCCTCGCCGAGGCCATGCGCCGGGCCATGCAGTCCGGCGACGGCGAGCTGAAGCTCACCGGGCTCGGCGCCCAGCGCGACTTCGTCGACGTCCGGGACGTCGCCCGCGCCGTCCACGCCGCCTCCCTCTCGGCGGCGCAAGGCGTCATCAACATCGGCTCCGGACGCGCCGTCCGCCTGCGCGACGCGGCCGCCGTCCTCGCCCGGGTGGCCGGGTACGGCGGCGCCCTGCACGAACTCGACGGCCCGCCCGGCCCGCTGCGCGCCACCATCGGGCACCCACGGGGCGACTCGGACCACGCGACGCACGGCGCGCACGGCGCACACGCCGGTCACAACGCCGCGCCCGTGGCCTACCCGGACGGCTGCGGCAGCTGGCAGCAGGCCGACGTGCGCACCGCCCGCGACCGGCTCGGGTGGCGCCCGCGCATCAGCCTCGAGGAGTCCCTGGGCGACATCTGGATGGAGGCGGCATGCCGTATCTGACCGGTACCCCCACGACGACCGCGAGCACGGACCTGCGCCCGGGGCTCGGCATCCCCGGTCTGGCCCACCCCCTGCTCGCGCCCGCCGAATGGGCCGAGCTGACCCGCCCCGGCGCCCCCGTGCACTGGGCCGTGCTCAACGTCGCCGACGGCCCCGGCACCCAGCCCGACCCCCACTGCCTGGAGGCCGCCGGCCGCCTCCGCAACGCGGGCGTCCGCGTACTCGGCCACCTGGACGCCTCCCGCCTCGACACGACGTGCCTGGGCACCGCCCGCCCCGGCGCACCGCGCCTACGCGCGACGGAACCGGGTCGACCGGGCCACGTCCGGCCCGGAGCGGCCGGCGGCCGCGGCCTGGGCGACCTGATGTCCGAGGCCCAGCGGTACATCGACTGGTACCGGGTCGACGGCTTCTACCTGGACCGCTGCCCGATCGAACGGGCCGACCTGCCCGAGACCCGCCGCGCGGTCGGCACACTGCGCGCGCTGCGTGACAAGGCCCACATCGTCCTCGGCCACGGCACCCACCCGCACCCCGGGTACGCCGAGTGCGGCGACCAGCTCGTCACGTTCTCCGGGCCCTGGTCCGAGTACCGCTGGTCACAGGTGGCGGAGTGGACGGCCGACTATCCGCCCGGCCGTTTCTGCCACTTGGTCCACGGGGTGCCGCGCGGGCATCTGGACGAGGCGCTGCGCATCGCGCGCTGGCAGGGTGCCGGGACCGTCTGGTTCACCGACCGCACCGACCGCGGGGGACGCACTGACCCCTGGGAGGCCATGCCCGGCTACTGGGACGACATCGTCTCGCGGATCGGAACAGGTGTCTCGGAATGAAAAAGGGCGTGGCACTGTTACGAGGAGAACAAATGTAGTGATCGACCGACCAACGGAGTCCCCGTGTCGCTGCCACCCCTGGTCGAGCCCGCCCCCGAGCTCACCGTAGACGAGGTTCGCAGGTACTCCCGCCACCTGATCATCCCGGACGTCGGGATGGACGGGCAGAAGCGGCTGAAGAACGCCAAGGTGCTGTGTGTGGGCGCCGGCGGCCTGGGCTCGCCGGCGCTGATGTACCTGGCCGCGGCCGGCGTCGGCACGCTCGGCATCGTGGAGTTCGACGAGGTCGACGAGTCGAACCTCCAGCGCCAGATCATCCACAGCCAGGCCGACATCGGCCGCTCCAAGGCCGAGTCCGCCCGTGACTCCGTCAAGGGCATCAACCCGTACGTGAACGTGATCCTTCACGAGGAGCGGCTCGAGGCCGACAACGTGATGGACATCTTCAGCCAGTACGACCTGATCGTCGACGGCACGGACAACTTCGCGAGCCGCTACCTGGTCAACGACGCCTGCGTGCTGCTGAACAAGCCGTACGTGTGGGGCTCGATCTACCGCTTCGACGGCCAGGCCTCCGTGTTCTGGTCCGAGCACGGCCCGTGCTACCGCTGCCTCTACCCGGAGCCCCCGCCGCCGGGCATGGTCCCCTCCTGCGCCGAGGGCGGCGTGCTGGGCGTGCTCTGCGCGTCCATCGGCTCCATCCAGGTGAACGAGGCCATCAAGCTCCTCGCGGGCATCGGCGAGCCGCTGGTCGGCCGCCTCATGATCTACGACGCCCTGGAGATGCAGTACCGCCAGGTCAAGGTCCGCAAGGACCCGAACTGCGCGGTCTGCGGCGAGAACCCGACCGTCACCGAGCTCATCGACTACGAGGCCTTCTGCGGCGTCGTGTCCGAGGAGGCCCAGGAGGCGGCGGCCGGCTCGACGATCACTCCCAAGCAGCTCAAGGAGTGGATCGACGACGGCGAGAACATCGACATCATCGATGTCCGCGAGGTCAACGAGTACGAGATCGTCTCGATCCCCGGCGCCCGACTGATCCCGAAGAACGAGTTCCTCATGGGCACCGCCCTGGAGACCCTTCCGCAGGACAAGAAGATCGTCCTGCACTGCAAGACGGGTGTCCGCAGTGCGGAAGTCCTGGCGGTCCTGAAGTCCGCGGGCTTCTCGGACGCGGTCCACGTCGGCGGCGGCGTCATCGGCTGGGTCAACCAGATCGAACCCCACAAGCCGGTCTACTGACCCCGGCTCCCGCCGACCAACGGCCCTGAAGAAGCCCACGGCTCCGACCCGCTCGGACGCCGTGGGCTTCTGTCGTTGTCGGCCGACGCCGGGCAGCCTCGCCCGGCCCAGAGACGGCCCGGACGGGCAGGCGAAATGAGTCACCTCCGTTGTCAGTGCGTGCCGCTATGGTGCGTCCGCCATCAAGGGCACGCTTTGGGGAGGGACATTGGGAGCCAAGACGGGACTGCTGGTGTACGCCGACAGCGACGCGCCGGGGTTGCTGCGACGAGTGGGGGCCGCGGATCTTGATCGGACGGTCGCGATGATGCGGCGGCTCTACTCGGGCTGGGAGATCGAGGAGTGCGAGGGCTCGACCCTCTGGGGTGGCGTGTACCCCCCGAAGGGGAGGGCGTATGCGGCCAGTTGGCCTGGCGTGGACGTCATCGGTGATCAGAGGGTGATGATCGACGCCCCCTCCCAGCTCCCCGAACATCTCGTGGCGGCGAGCGCCGGCCGACGGCTCGTCCTGCACGCTATGCACAGCGTCGTCGACTGGCTGGCATTCGCCGTATGGGAGGACGGCCGTCTCCTCCGTTCCCTGAGCTTGTCTCCGGACAGCGGCATCATCGAGAACATCGGCGAACCGCTCCCCTTCGAGCTGCCCTACTGGGCCGGAGACCGCCCAGCCGACGTCATCCCCTGGCCGGACGAGGACGAGGAGCCGTACCCGTTGCCGTTCCACCCCTTGGAACTGGGCGAAGACGCACTGCGAGCGCTCTGCGGCTTCATCCAGGAGGGCCTCCCCGAGCCGGACGACGTTGACGCGGACAACATCCGACTGCACGGCTTCCAGGGGCGGGAGCCGCACCGCCCTGATCCCGCGGAGTAGGGAGCGCAGCTGCGAAAGACCGCGCTCTGATCGACAACGTCGTCGCCTGATCATCTAGAGCGACTTCAGGAAGTCGATCAGCTGTCCGAGCATCCTCTCCTCCGCCATCCGCCGCCGCATGACGGCCCGCCGACTGCTGACTCGAAGAAGCCCACGGTCCCGACCCGTTCGGACGCCGTGGGCTTCTTTCACTCCACGTCAGCGCATCGCTGCCCGCGAAGGAATCACTGGGTGTCCTCGATCACGTACCCCGAGCAGGTCGAGAGCATGATCGACGGGTTGTTGCCGCCGTTGTACTCGCCCAGGCAGACCTCGTACTGGATCCACGCGTTGGGCCACTTGCCCTCCGGGAGGTTCATGTTGACGTCCAGTCTCTTCCCGGCGCCGTAGTGGTGCCAGGCGTCGTATCTCTTGCCGTCGTCGGAGCGGATGTATCTGACCACCACCGAGTGGCCGTCGCTGTTGTTGTCCCAGACCAGCAGGTGGTCGCCGTCCTTGATGAACGACGCCGACCCGTGGCAGTAGTAGGGATTGACCGTGCACACGTCACCGGCGTGGGCGGCGGAGGTCGTGACGGTGTAGGTGACTGCGGAGGCGGGGGTGTCCACCGCGAGTACAGCCAGCAAGGCCGCGGCAGCGGCAGCGAAAGCCCTGGAACGCTTCTTCATCATGGAGATCCTTGTCCGGCTCGATGTCCAGCGGTGACCGATGAGCCCAACTGTGTTGACAGCGTGGTGAGTTGGGCTGCGACGGAATACTAGGGTGAGAAGTTGATCTCGACCAGTAGTTCGGGACGGCTCCCTCACATAAGGTCGTTGGTGTTCGACGAGGGCTCTACAGGGGGACGGAACGTGAGTCAGGGGAGGGGCGGGCGTATCCGGCGCGCGAGGCTGGTCGGTGCTGTCGCGATGGCGTTGCCCGCTTCGGCGGCGGCGGTGGTCGGCTTCGGCATCGAGGGCGGTCTGCCGTGGTGGGTGGTGATGGCCGGCACCCTGGCGGCGGCCGGATTTGGCGGCTGGGCCGGGGCGCAGATCGGCCGCCAACGCGGGATCCGAAACGAGGTTCTGGAGCCGGGGGAGACGGTGCTCGGCACGTACACCGTCCGGCCTCCGTACACCCGGCACACCCCGCCGTCGGCCCATGAGGGCCCGCAGTACCAACTCCGTATGACCACGCGGCACCTGGAGATGTGGGAGCGCGCCGTCCTGCTGTGGCGGCATCCGCTGACGGAGCTGCGCCTGCTCACCGAGGGCCCGCGTCTGCGCATCCACCACGACGGACGCGAGGCCGGGACCATGCTGCTGGAGCACCCCAACGCGGCACACGATATTTGCAGCGTCGCCAGGCGGCACGGCGCGACCTGATGTACCTCCTGCGGTTCCGCTCGCCGAGGTGCCTCTGTACCGCGGTTCAGGTGCCGATGATCCGTATGGTCGGCTGTTCCTGACACACCACCTCGATCGCTCCCCAGCTCCTTCGAGGTGATAGACGGCACCGAGCTGTCGCAGCTCATCGATACCGCCCCAGTCCCCGTTCGCCACTCGCGTCCACCGCCGGTCTGACGACGCCCTGGCCGGACCAGGTGAGCTCCCGCACTACCGAGAAGTCGATCACCGCCTTACGGAAGCAGGTTGCGCAACGTCCTACCCCCACGGATGCGGGCTTCTGCCCGGCGTTCATGATCGCAGGGGGTCGCCGTCGCGTACAGATCGCGGACGGTTCGTCAGGAGCAGACCTTGCCGTCCTTCGGGACGGTGCCCTTGAGCAGGTACGCGTTGACCGTGGAGTCCACGCAGTCGCTGCCCTTGCCGTACGCGGAGTGACCCTCGCCCTTCCAGGTGAGCATCACGCCGACGCCCTTGCCGAGTTCGTCGGCCATCCGGCGCGTGCCCTCGTAGGGGGTCGCCGGGTCGCCCGTGTTGCCGACGAGGAGGATCGGGGCGGAGCCCGGCGCGCTCACCTCCGGGGTGTCGTACTGACCGGACACCGGCCAGTCGTGGCACCAGCCGGCCGTGTCCCAGCCCAGCATCGGGCCGAACACGGGCGAGACCTTCTCGAAGCGCGGCAGCAGCTTCTTCGCGTCCTCGGCCGTCGGGCGCTGCTTGTCGTCCAGGCACGATATGACCCGCTGCGAGTGGCTGCTAGTGCCGTACCTCCCCGACGCCTCACGGTCGTTGTACTCGTCGGCGAGGGCCAGCAGCTCGGTGCCGTCGCCCTGTCGGGCCGCCTGGAGCGCGCTGGTCAGGGTCGGCCAGCCGGCCTTGCTGTACAGCGGCCTGATGATCCCGGTGAGCGCGAGGGACTCGGTGAGCTTGCGGCTCGACGACGTCGGCAGCGGTTCAGCGTCTATCCGCTTCAGCAGGTCGACCACCTCACGCGTGCCCGCCTCGGCGCTCTTGCCCGTGGACTCCAGGTAGTTGTTGAGCGCGCGCTGGAAGCCCAGCGCCTGGTTCTCGGCGTGGCCCGTCGCGTCCGCGCTCGGGTCCACCACGGCGTCCAGGACGATCCGGCCGACGTTCTCCGGGAACAGGTGGGCGTACACGCCGCCCAGTTCGGTGCCGTACGAGATGCCGAAGTAGTGGGTCTTCCGGTCGCCGAGCACCTGGCGCATCAGGTCCATGTCGCGCGCCGTGTCGGTCGTCGAGACGTGCGCTATCAGGGAGCCCCCGGCCTTCTGGCAGCCCTTGCCGAAGTCCGCGGCGTCACGGAAGTACGCCGTCTCCTCCGCGGGAGTGTCCGGCGTCAGGTCGACCGCCTCGGACGCCTGGATCTCCTGGTCGCGGCGGCAGCGCACGCCCTCACTGGCTCCCACCCCGCGCGGGTCCCAGCTCACCAGGTCGTAGTGCTCGCGCAGCGCGGACGCGCTCGCCGAGTACCAGGGCAGGGTGGCGATGCCCGAGCCGCCGGGGCCGCCGAAGTTGAACAGCAGGGAGCCGATGCGGTCGTCCCCTGTGGTCTTGGCGCGGATCAGCGCGAGGTCGATCGTCCTGCCCTCGGGCTTCTTCCAGTCCAGCGGAGCCTTGAGTGTCGCGCACTGCCACTCGCCGCCCGGCGCGGGCGAGCCACCGGTGGCCTTGCAGCGCCCCCAGTCCAGTTTCTGCGAGGTCAGGGAGGAGGGCAGCGCGGAACTCGCGGCCGGCGCCGAGGCACTGCTGCCGCCCGTGTCCCCGTCGGACTTCGGGTCGTCCGACGAGCCCCCGCTGCACCCGGTCGCGAGCAGCGCGGCGGCAGCCGTCAGGGCCGTCCACCGTACGAACCGTGCCATGCCGTGTCCCCCCTCGCGGGCCCTCCGCACCGTGCAGCGGAGGGCGGTCCGGCCATACTAGGCGGATCACGGAAAGCCCGTCTGACCCTGTGGATAACTCTCTGACCTGCGGATATGTAAGGGATCGGCGGGTTTCAGCCGCAGACCGTCCCGGCCGGGGGCACCTTCCCGTCCAGCAGATAGCCGTTCACCGTGTCCCGTACGCACTTGTTGTCGCTCTCGTACGCTCCGTGCCCCTGCCCCTTGTAGGTCATCTCGACGCCCACCCCGTCGCCCAGCGCCCGCGCCATCTTCCGCGCTCCCTCGTAGGGCGTGGCCGGGTCGCCGGTGTTGCCCACGACGAGGATCGGTGCTGAGCCGGGCGCGCTGACATCGGGATGGTCGGCGGCGCCGGGCACGGACCAGTCGGTGCAGCCGAGCATCGACCAGGCGAGGGTGTCGCCGAAGAGACCGGACGCCTTCTGGAACTCCGGCAGCCGGTCCTCCACGAACGCAGGGGTGTAACGGAGCTTGTCGTCGGCGCAGTTGATCGAGACGTTGGCGGCGGTGCTGTTGTTGTACTCGCCGTTCTCGCTGCGCCCGTTCAAGGAGTCGGAGAGCAGCATCAGGGTGCTGCCGTCCCCGTCGTACGCCTGCTCGAGGCCCTCCGTGAGGTAGGGCCAGAAGTCCTTCGAGTACAGCGCCTGGATGATGCCGTTGGTGGCGGCGCTCTGGGTGAGCTCGCGCGGGAAGATGCCCTTGATCGGTTTGCTGTCGAGGTCCTTCAGCAGTGTGGCGATGCGGTTCTTGACGTCCTCGGGGGTGTCGCCGATCGGGCAGTCCTCGGCCTGGGAGGTGCAGTCCTCGGCGAAGTTGTCGAGGGCGAGCTGGAAGCCCTTGGCCTGGGCGAGGGATTCCTGTTCGGGGGGCTGGGTCGGGTCGACCACCGCGTCGAACACCGCCCGGCCGACGTTCTTCGGGAACAGGTGGGCGTAGACGCCGCCGAGTTCCGTGCCGTACGAGATGCCGAAGTAGTGCAGCTTGTCGTCGCCCAGGACCTGGCGCATCAGGTCCATGTCGCGGGCCGCCTCGGTGGTGCCGACGTGCGGGAGCATCTCGCCGGAGTTCTTCTCGCAGGCGTCGTTGAAGTCCCTGGTGCTGTCGACGAGCTCGGTGCGCTCGGCCGCGTCGTCCGGCGTCGCGTCCTGCTGGAAGTAGGCGTCGAGCTGCTGGTCGTCCTCGCACCACACGGGTGCGCTGCGGCCGACCCCGCGCGGGTCGAAGCTCACCAGGTCGTAGCGGGTGCGCAGGGTCTCGTAGGACTCGCCGAAGGCCGGCAGCGTGGTGACTCCGGAGCCGCCCGGCCCGCCGAAGTTGAAGATCAGGGAGCCGATGCGGCGGTTCTCGGGGCCGGTGGCCTTCACCCGGATCAGCTCGATCTCGATGGTGTCGCCCTTGGGGTCGTCCCAATCGCGCGGCGCCTTCATTCTGGCGCACTGCCAGGTGCCGTCGTCCGGCAGCGGCGAGGGGCTGCCCCCGCCTCCCTGCGCCTGCGACGGTGCCGGGCAGTCCCGCCACGTCAGTTTCTGCGCCGTCAGATCACGGTCTTCGGAGTCGTCGTCCCCGCAGGCCGCCAGCGCGGAGGCCAGCAGCAGGGCGGCGGCGGTCAGGGCGGCGGCGCGCAGCCGGGGCGGGTTCGGCATGATCCCATCCTGCGGTCGTGCGGGGCGCGGCGCCCGGGACACGGGCCGTACGAGGGACGGCGGCGCCACGCTCGTGCGGTGCCCCTCCACCGTACGGCGCCCGGCAGGTGCTACGTCCCCCACAAACCCGCCGGTCGGGCGTCTACAGCGCGCCCTTGCGGGTCAGATGGTTGAAGGCCAGCCAGCCGGGCAGCACCGGCAGCCACAGGGTCAGCAGACGGAACAGCAGCACCGCGGGCGCGGCGACCTCGCTGGGCAGGCCGACGGCGATCAGACCGACGGTCAGGGTGGCCTCCACGGCGCCCACGCCGCCCGGGGTGGGGGCGGCGGAGCCGAGCGCGTTGCCCGCGAGGAAGACGACGGCCACGCTGGCGATGCTCAGCGAGGTGCCCTCGCTGCCGAACGCCCTGATGGAGGCGTCCAGGCACATCACGAAGCACGCGGTCAGCAGCAGCATGCCACCGATACCGGTGACCAGCTTCTGCGGCCGCTGGAGCACGTCGAGCATGCGGGGCACGACACCCGCGAACAGCGACCTCACGCGCGTGACGACGAACTTCCGCAGGAACGGCACCGACGTCACGACGAGCACCAGCACCGCCACCGTCAGCAGACCCGCGATGACCGTGCGGGACGGCGACAGCGAGGGCGTCTTCTCGGTCCCGGTGAGATAGCCGAAGGACAGCAGCATCAGGATGTGGCAGCCGAGCCCGAACAGCTGGGACGCGCCGACACTCGCCACCGCGAGCCCCGGCCGCACCCCCGCGCGTTGCAGGAAGCGGGTGTTCAGCGCGACGCCGCCGACCGCGGCCGGTGCGACGATCTTCACGAACGACCCGGCGACCTGCGCCGCCACCGTCCGCCGGAACGGCACCCGCTCGGGCACGAAGCCGAGCAGGGCCATCGCCGCCGCGAAGTAGCTCGCGGCGGAGAACAGCACGGCGGCGGCCACCCAGCCCCACTGGGCGTTCGCGACGAGCGGGCCGAACTCGATGTGCGTGAGCTGCGTCAGCAGGAAGTACGCGCCGATGGCGCCCGCGATGAAGCTGATCAGGGTGCGCGGGCGCACCCGCTCCAGCCGGGCCGGCTCGACTGGTGCCTGCGGCCTGATGCGCAGCACCTCGTGCCGGATCAGCGTGAGCAGGTCCTCCTCGCGGGCGTCCTCCAGGGCCTCGTCCAGCGCCCGCTTCTCGGCCCGCGCCTGCGCCCGCACGGTCTTCTTGTCCAGCTTCTCGGAGTCGGCGCCCGCGTCGGCGGCGGCCTCCTCGCTGCGGGCCTGCTTGGACAGCTTGGACGCCTCCAGGACCGCGTCACGCTCGCGCTGGGCGCGTTCCCGGGCGAGCCGGCGCAGCGTCGCGCGCGTGGAGCGGCTCAGCGCGATGGGCTGGAGCATGGGCAGGCAGTCGGCCACGGCGTCCGGGCCGAGCACGCCGACCGCCGAGGCCACGGCGCGCTCGGCGCCGACGCGCAGCCCGAGGGTGACCAGCAGCTGGGAGATGTCCATGCGCAGCAGCAGGCTGTTCGCCGCGATCTCGCCGATCCGCAGGTCGGTGATGATCACCTTGCCGGAACGATCCACCAGGATGGCGTCGCCGACCAGCCTGCGGTGCGCGATACGGCGCGACTGCAACGCCTTGACCTGCAACCAGGTGTCGCGCAGCAGGTCGTCGGTGATCTCGTCGTCCGCGAGCGAGTCGAGGGTGCGGCCGCCGGTGTGCTCGTAGACCAGCATCACGGCGTCCGGGCCGAGCTCGGAGGTGGCGATCAGCTTGGGCGCGTTGGCCCCGGCCGCGATGGCCGCGTAGGCGAGCAGGGCCTCCTGCTCCAGGGCCTGCCGCAGCGACTGGAGGCTGCTGCGGGTGGCGAAGCCGCGCAGCGTGAGGTTGCGCCACGCGCGGTAGAAGAAGCCCTGGGCCTGCTGCTCCCGGTCGACGACCGTGACGTCCAGCGGAGGGCCGTCCTCCAGGGTGACGAAGTAGCGCCGGCCGCGGTCGGTGGCGGTCTCCTGGGTGTCGGCGACCTCCTCGCGGGCCGCGCTCACGGGACGGAAGCCGACGTGCCGCAGGCCGGCCATCAGGGTCCGTCCGGTCGGGCGGACGTTGGGCGAACCGACCGCGTAGAGCGTGCCGTAGGCGACGGCCCAGCCGATCAGGAGCGTCAGCAGGATCGAGAACGGCGTGGTGTAGCCGGTGACCAGCATCGAGAAGGCGTACAGGACCAGGACCGCCCACAGGACCGCGCGCCAGCGGGGTCTGCGGGACATGCCCACGGCCGTCATGTACGCGATGACCGGCGCGAGGTAGCCGTGCACCGGGTCGGTGAGCGAGCCGACGTCACCGGGGGAGGGCTGGGTGAGCGCGTCCCGGATGGACTCCGGGGCCGCCCGCGCGACCCAGAGGTCTGTGGCGAGTGTCACCCCGTGCGCGAGGACGGCCGCGAGGACGCCGTCGGCGATGCGCAGCCCGTCCCGCTTGATCAGCCGTTCGATCGCGAAGGCCACCGGGACCAGCAGGATGGCGATGCTGGAGACCAGCCCCGCGAGCTTGCTGAACACGTCGGGCGCCTGACCGGTGCCCTTGTTGATGTCCTGTTCGAGGCCCGAGGTCGTGCCGTGCGCAAACGCGGCGATCGCCAGCAGCAGCACGATGCCCAGCACGCCCGCCAGGACCCGGACGAGGTCGGAGGGGCGGTGCACGCGCGCGGGGAGCAGCGGTTCGTCGCCCTCCACCTCGTCGGCGTACGCCTCCTCGGCGTCCTGTGGCGTCCCCTCACCGGCCGCGCGGCCGGTGTCGGGACCCTCTGCGACCTGCTGTTCCTCGCCGGCGGCGGTCCCTTCCGGGTCCTTGTCGCCAGCGCGCGCGGTGTCAGGGCGCGACGAAGCGCCGGACGTGCTCTCCGCGTCCTCCGGGTGCACGCCCTGCTGCTTCATCGTCTCTTCTTGATCTCGTATCACCAGTCACCGCCCGCACGATGGTGGCATGCCCCACCGACACACAGGGGCATCAGGGTGCAAACGCGGGGGCGCACAGTCTGCCCGAAGCATCGCCCCGGAGCGAGGCCTACGGACGGTGGCGGGCGCGTCGCGTTGTCGGTGGCGTGGTGCAGGATGGGGCGGATGAGCGAGGAGAGCCTTCCGGACGCCGCCCCTCCGCAGCACGCGGACACCCTCCCGCAGCACGCGGACGCGCTGCCGGAGTACGCCGAGCGGGTCCTGGAGGTCGCCGAGCTGATCCCGCCGGGGCGCGTCATGACGTACGGCGATGTCGCGGAGTGGCTGGAGGAGGGCGGGCCCCGCCAGGTGGGCCGGGTGATGGCCCTCTACGGGGGTGCCGTCCCGTGGTGGCGGGTGGTCCGCTCGGACGGCGTCCTGCTGCCCGGTCACGAACTGCGGGCGCTGGGGCACTACCGGGCGGAGGGCACGCCGCTGAGGGAGGCGAGCAGGGCCGCCGGGGGCCACCTGCCGCGCCTCGACATGAGACGCGCGCGCTGGGACGGCGGTGGACGCGCACAGGGTCACACCTGACAGCTTCCGCCATCGGCGGGCCCGCCGTGTGACCGATGACGCGTACCGGGACAGGTGGGCACGTCCGAGGCATGACGTACGTTCGTGAGGCGAGGGGTGCGGGTGCCGGGAGTGACCCGAGGGATGAAGCGGAAGCCCTGCTTCCGCGATGTCCCCCGGCGTAGCGTCGGCTGCGCGTGTCCCCCTCACCCCGCGGTCACCGCCCTCCCCGCGCGGAAGGCGGCCGCCCGCGGCCCCGACCACCGCCTGACGGCGACGGCGCAGCGCGCCGGCCACGACCCCTTGCAGACCCACCAGGACCGGCGAACCACGTGAGCTCCTCTTCCTCCACCAGGCGCCTGTCGCACACCCCGGTGCGACAGGGGGCCCGTGGCGCTTACCGGTTGGTGCGTACCCCTCCGGCGCAGGCGGCTCCCCCTCGTCTTGACGCCGCCCAGCGCTCGGTGGTTGACCACACCGGCGGCCCGATGCTCGTCCTCGCGGGCCCGGGCACCGGCAAGACCACCACGCTCGTCGAGTCGGTGGCGGCCCGCATCGCGCGCGGGGGCGACCCCGAGCGCATCCTCGTGCTGACGTTCAGCCGCAAGGCCGCCGTCGAACTGCGCGACCGCATGGCCCTGCGCATCGGCGCCGCCCGCGCACCCCAGGCCACCACCTTCCACTCGTTCTGCTACGCCCTGGTCCGCGCCCACCAGGACCACGACCTGTTCGTCGAGCCCCTGCGGCTGCTCTCCGGCCCGGAGCAGGACGTGACCGTCCGCGAGCTGCTCGCCGGGCAGCCCGAACTGGAACGGCTCGGGCTCGCCCATGTGCGCTGGCCCGACGAGCTGCGCGCCTGCCTGACCACCCGGGGCTTCGCCGACGAGGTCCGCGCGGTCCTCGCCCGCAGCCGCGAGCTGGGCCTCGGCCCCGGCGCACTCGACGACTTCGCCCGCCGCATCGGCCGCCCCGACTGGCGGGCCGCCGCCTCGTTCCTCGCCGAGTACCTGGACGTCCTCGACCTCCAGGGCGTCCTCGACTACGCCGAGCTGGTCCACCGCGCGGTCCTGCTCGCCCGGCGGCCCGACGCCGCCGAGGCGCTCGCCGCGCGGTACGACGCCGTGTACGTCGACGAGTATCAGGACACCGACCCGGCCCAGGTACGGCTGCTGCGCGCCCTCGCGGGCGGCGGCCGCACCCTCGTGGCGTTCGGCGACCCCGACCAGTCGATCTACACGTTCCGGGGCGCCGACGTGAACGGCATCCTGGAGTTCCCGCACACCTTCCCGCGCGCGGACGGCCGCCCCGCCCCCGTCGAGGTCCTGCGCACCTCCCGCCGCTCCGGCGCCGCGCTCCTCGCCGCGACCCGGCTGCTGACCCGGCGCATGCCGCTCACCCGGCTCCCCGCCGACAAGGTCCGCGCCCACCGCGAACTCACCGCGGTCCACGAGGGCGGGCGCGTGGAGGTGCACACGTACCCGACGGCCGGCACCGAACTGGACAACATCGCGGACATCCTGCGCCGGGCCCACCTGGAGGACGGCGTCCCCTGGAGCGACATGGCCGTGCTGGTGCGCGCCGGCTCCCACACCATCCCGACCGTCCGCCGCGCCCTCACGGCCGCCGGGGTCCCCCTGGACATCGACGGCGACGACCTGCCCCTGCGCCACGAGCCCTCCGTCGCGCCCCTGCTGACGGCACTGCGCGCGGTGGCCACGGCGGTGGCGGGGGAGGGACGCGGGGAGGAGGGGCCGGGCGAGTCCGCCGCCTCCGGTGCCGAGGGGACCGATCCCGCCCCCTGCTGGCTCGACACCGAGACCGCCCTGACCCTGCTCACCTCCCCGCTCGCCGGCATGGACGCCGCCGACCTGCGCCGCCTCGGGCGGGCCCTGCGGGACGAGGAGCGGGCCGCGGGCAACCCGCTGCCGCCGCCCTCCGACGAACTCCTCGCCCGCGCGCTGGCCGAGCCCGAGCGGCTCGCCGTGCACGACCCCACGTACGCGCGGGGTGCCCAGCGCCTCGGCGCGCTGCTGCGCGCGGCACGGGAGCGCCTCGCGGGCGGCGGTACGGCCGAGGAGGCGCTGTGGGACCTGTGGGAGGGCACGCCGTGGCCCACCCGCCTGGAACGCGCCGCCCGCCGCGGCGGCGCCGCAGGACGCAACGCCGACCGGGACCTGGACGCCGTGTGCGCCCTGTTCGCGACGGCGGCGCGCGCCGAGGAGCGCACCGGCGGCCGGGGCGCCCTGAACTTCCTGGAGGAGATCGACGCCGAGGACATCGCCGCCGACACCCTCACCCGGCGGGCCGTGCGCCCGGACGCGGTGCGCCTGATGACCGCGCACCGCTCCAAGGGGCTGGAGTGGCGCCTGGTCGTCGTCGCCGGGGTCCAGGAGGGTCTGTGGCCCGATCTGCGCCGCCGCGGATCGCTCCTGGAGGCCGACCGCATCGGCCGCGACGGGCTCGCCGAACCGCTCACCCCCGGCGCCCTGCTCGCCGAGGAGCGCAGGCTGTTCTACGTGGCCGCCACACGCGCGCGTGAGCGGCTCGTCGTCACGGCCGTGAAGGCCCCCGCCGACGACGGCGACCAGCCGTCCCGCTTCCTCACCGAACTCGGCGTGGAACCCGTCGACGTGACCGGCCGCCCCCGCCGCCCGCTGTCCGTCGCAGCCCTCGTCGCCGAGCTGCGGGCCACCACGGTCGACCCGCGCGCGTCGGACGCGCTGCGCCGGGCCGCGGCGCTCCGGCTGGCCCGGCTGGCCGCGCTCGCCGACGACGACGGCCGTCCCCTCGTGCCCGCCGCTCACCCCTACCGCTGGTGGGGCATGTTCGAACCCACCGAGTCGAAGGTGCCGCTGCGCGACCGCGACCAGCCCGTGGTGCTGTCCGGCAGCTCGCTGGACCAGCTGGCCAACACCTGCTCCCTCCAGTGGTTCCTGGGCCGCGAGGTGAAGGCCGACGCGCCCGCGACCGTCGCCCAGGGCTTCGGCAACGTGGTGCACGTCCTCGCCGACGAGGTCGCCTCCGGGCACACCCCGGCCGACCTCGCTGTCCTCATGGAACGGCTCGACTCCGTCTGGAACGCCCTCGCCTTCGACGCCCCGTGGAAGTCCGAGCAGGAGAAGGCCAACGCGCGCGTGGCGCTCGAACGCTTCCTGCGCTGGCATGTGATGGACCGCGCGGGACGCACGCCGGTGGCCAGCGAGCACGACTTCGACGTGACGCTGGAGGCGGGCGACTTCGAGGTGCGCATCCGCGGCCAGATGGACCGCGTCGAGGCCGACGCCGACGGCCGCGCCTACGTCGTGGACTTCAAGACCGGCAAGCAGGCCCCCAGCGCGGCCGAGGTGGCCCGCCACCCCCAGCTCGCCGTCTACCAGCTCGCCGTGCGCGAGGGTGCCGTCGACGAGGCCTTCGACGGCACCCGGCCCGAGCCGGGCGGCGCCGAACTCGTCCAGCTGCGCCAGGGCGCCGCCAAGCGGGACGGCGGCGACACACTGCCCAAGGTGCAGGCGCAGCAGCCGCTGGACGGCCCGGAGGGGGAGTGGGTCGGCGATCTGCTGGCCACGGCGGCCGGCAAGGTACTCGACGAGCGGTTCACGCCCACGGCGGGCCAGCACTGCACACACTGCGCCTTCCGCGCGTCGTGCAGCGCCCGCCCGGAGGGGCGGCACGTGGTCGAGTGACCGGCCAGCCCCGCCCGTGTCCCGTGACCGGCGTGACGGATCGCACCACTCGCCGCGGTGCCAC
>Ga0164243_10003120_pt1 | contig 26734 bp, 24 predicted proteins | sample OricompcompostOP_FD_108781 | JGI IMG/M metagenome (GOLD analysis project Ga0164243, IMG submission 108781) | Organic Plus compost microbial communities from Emeryville, California, USA - Original compost - Organic plus compost (OP) | ecosystem: Engineered > Solid waste > Mixed feedstock >...
CTCGCCGAGACCCAGCCCGCGCTCGCCGGGGACCAGGCCGCCCCCTCCGAGGCCGAGGCGCGCGCCCTGGCAACGCTGCGGCGCCGGGATCAGGAGTGGCGCTGGCCGCTGCCCCCGGCCACCGCGGAGGCGGTCGAGACCATCCCGGCCGCCGACGTGATCCGACTCGCCGCCGCCGCGTCGCGGACCGTACGCACCGCCCTGGCCGAGGGTGTCGGTGGCCGTGCGGTGGGGGAGCGGGCGGTGCGGGATGCCCTGCTGGACCACGTGGCCGTCGTGGTCACCACCGAGCACGGTGAGCGGATCGAGGTGCGGCAGCGGCTGGTCCAGGGAATCGTTCGGATGGGCCTGGTGGGCCGTCCGTCGACCCCCCTGACAGACACCGATGGTGATGGACAGGTGACCGTGAGACGCGCCATGGGGTGGACCGGATTGTGTGGTGTGCACGGTTGCGCCTGGTACCGTCCGATCTCGCCCCTACGGCTCAGCTGAATGGAGCCGGGGGGTTGACGTCTGGCCGGCACGTTCAGATGATGTCGGTTCATACGAACAGCTCGCCCCGCCGCGCAAACCCTGGTCCGGGCCAGCTGCTGATCCAGATAGCGTCGCGGCTCCCTTCGCGGGCCGGCGACCCCGGGGTGCTATGAGGACGGAGGGCCGAGGCCGTGGCTTGGTGGTCTTGGTTGGGGGGACAGCGGTTCAGCGGTCAGTGGTTCGGCGGCCAGCGGTCCCGTGACCGCGGTAGGACCAGCGACGCGCTGACCACGGCGAGCCTGCAGGAGCTGCTGGGCGGCACCGCGGTGGCGACCAGTGAGGCGATGCCCGGCGACGACGCCCTGGCCCGCTTCGAGGTGCCCCATCAGCGGCTGCCCGAGAACGGCGTGGCCCGCCCCATCACCATGGCCCGCATCCGCGAGTCCCTGGACCGCCTGGAGATCCGCTACCTGACCGACAACGACGGCAGCCTGCTGGCGATGTGGGAGCGCCACGCGGTGCTCTTCGCGCTGGAGGGCCCCGACGACGAGATCCTCGTCATGCGCGGCCGCCCGCACGGCACCGTCTCGCCGGACTGGGCCGACCGGGCCTACCGGGTCGTCAACGAGTGGAACCACACCCGCCGGTTCTGCAAGGCCTACATCGGCGATCCGACCGAGCGCGGCATGCTGCCGATCTACGCGGAGATCCAGGTGCCGCTGCTGGCCGGCATCCACGACGCCCTGCTCGACGAGATGCTCGACTGCGCCGCCGCGGTGACCAGCGCCTTCGTCGATTGGCTGCACGACGACGGCGCGCTGCTCTAGCCACCACTCGCCCGTACGGTCCGTCCCCGCCGACGGAGCTGACCGTACGGGCGCCGCGTCTCGCGATCAATCGAGGGCGTTGACCATGTGCCAGGCGGCGCGCTCCAGGTACTGCCAGAGCGTCTCGCGGTGCCCGGGGTCGAGGCCGAGCGAGTCCACGGCCTCGCGCATCCGGTCCAGCCATGCGTCGCGCTCGACCGGACCGATCCGGAACGGCGCGTGACGCATGCGCAGGCGTGGATGCCCGCGCTGGGCGGAGTAGGTGCTCGGACCGCCCCAGTACTGGATCAGGAACAGCGCCAACCGTTCCTCAGCCGGCCCGAGGTCCGCCTCCGGGTACATCGGGCGCAGCACCGGATCCTCCGCGACACCCGCGTAGAAAGCCGCCACGAGCCGCCGGAACGTGGCTTCCCCACCGACCTCGTCATAGAAGGTCGTCTGCTGCACTGGATCGGACACGTCACCATCCTGCCAGCCGCGTGACGGGTCGTCCGCGCTCGCCCGGGTCGCGCTGGTCACGCTCGTCGCCGTTCGTCCGGTACGCCGGCGGCCCCACCGGCGCCACGGGCGAGCCCGCTACTGTTCCGGGATCGCCGCCCGCCACGGTCCGTCGCCCGCTCGCCCCGGACCCTCGCTCGCCGGTCGCGGAAGCTGTGGTGTCGGTGTGCTGGGCGTGGCGCGTTGGTCCTCCCCGTCCGGCCGCCGAGGTTGCGGCACCCGACGGCTCTCCGGGGCCGGCGAGGGCTGCGGTGACCGTACGGGCTCGTGGGGCTGCGGCGACGGTCCGGGCTCCTGGTGCTTGGGGGAGGGCGCCGGTGGGTCGTGCGCGGCGGCGAGCGCGCCTGCCTCGGCGAACGCTCGCGGCGCCGGCCAGTTCACCGCCATCCCGATCATGAGTAGCACGCCACCGAGGCTCCACAGCCCGACGACGAGCGGAAGCGGCGCCCGGGCGGCCAAAGCACCGGTGGCCAGCACCGCGCCCCCCTGCAGGAGTTGCAGGCCGGCCGAGACGACGCCGAACGCCCGCGCCCGGAAGGCCGCGGGCAGCGCCTGGACGAACTCGCCGTTGGCGACCGGAACGAGCGCACCGATGGCGAGCCCGGAGAGCAGCGCCATGGCCGCGACCACCGGCACCGGCGGGTTGAACACGGCCGGGACCAGGACCAGCGGCGTGGCCACGGCCAGCGGCCGCAGCACCTGCCGGCGCGCCGACGGGCGGATCAGCCGAGACGACAGCGAACCCAGGACCAGCCCAGCGGGCACCGCGCCCATCACGAGACCCTGCGACCAGGCCCGGTCGATCTCCCCGGCCCGGTAGTCGGCCCAGGCGGCGCCGAGCCCTTCGGGCACCACGGCGAAGAGCGAACCGCAGAAGACCAGCAGCACCAGGGCGCGCAGGGCCGGGTTGGTGAAGACGACGCGGAAGCCGTCGGCGGTCTCCCGCAGCAGGCCACGGCGATGCTCCTGGCGCAGCGCGGCCTCCCGCGGCGCGACGGCGAACCGCACCAGCAGCGCCGAGACGCCGAAGGTCACCGCGTTGAACCCCAGCGCCAGTTGGGCGTCCCAGGTGGCGAGGGCGGCCCCGAGGAAGTAGCCCGTGATCTGGATCGGCGGCGTGGTGGCGGCGTTGATCGCGACCCCGACGACGTAGCGGTGGGGCCCGAGCACGGCGGGCAGCGTCGCCGACCGCGCCGCCTCGAACGGCGGGGTGAACAGCGCCGAGAGCAGTAGCAACCCGAGCAGGGGGAGCAGCGGGGCGGTCTCGCCGAGCGCGGCGACGACCGCCATGATGATCATGCGGGCGAGGTCGCACCACACCATCACGCGGCGATAGGGGTAGCGTTCGGCGACGGCGACCAGGACGTTCCCGCCGAGCAACCACGGCGCGAAACTGATGGCGAACGCTGCGGCGCTGGCCGTGACGGAGCCGGTGGCGCTCAGGACCATCGCGGTGATGGCGGCTCGGGCGAGGTAGTCGCCCAGCCACGAGAGACTGCTGGCCGCGTAGAGGGCGCGGAACTCACCGGACGCGAAGGCGTCCCGGAAGCCCGCCGGCCGGTCGGCCTCAGCCGTCGCCGCGACCACGGTCAGGCTCCACCCTCGCCGTGCTGTTCCATCGTCGGCACCCGTCGGGATGCCCGCTCGAAGGTGGGGCGCTCACGCGCGACACCTCCTCGATCTGGCTAGCTATCCAATGTCGATGCGTGCATGGCTATGCGCCGTCTCTGTGCTGGACCTGCTACGACGAACGTCGGGGGCGTCCATCCGAAAGGACGATAGCTGTCTCACCGTCGATATCGCGACCCGACGCGGCGAGGACAAGGTAAAGCCCTATCAGTCCGCCGAGGGATTCGCGGGTCGCCGCTCGTTCGTCGGCTGGGCCGGCCTGATCGCGAACCGGTGGGCCGCCAGATGGTGCGTGATGCCGGCCGCCTCGAGCGCCTCGGCCAGCCGCCGCCGTAGTTCGCGACTGATCCGCGACTCGGCGGTCGGGTGCGTCTTCACGGTCGTGCGCACCATCGCGCCGTCGATGTTGATCTGTTCGATGCCGAGGACCTGAGGCGCCTCGATGATGTCGGCCGCGTACTCGGGATCCTCCGCCACGCGCTGGGCCGCCGCGCGCAACACCTCCGTGGCCTCCTCGACCCGGGTGAAGCCGATGGGCACGTCGACGGTCACGAGCGCCCAGCCCTGGCTGCGGTTGCCGACCCGGACGATCTCCCCGTTGCGGACGTACCAGAGCACCCCGCGGCCGTCGCGAATAGTGGTGATGCGCAGGCCGACCGCCTCGACCGTACCGGTGACCGCGCCCACGTCGATCACGTCGCCGACGCCGTACTGGTCCTCCAACAACATGAACAGGCCCGCGATGAAGTCCCGGACCAGGTTCTGCGCGCCGAAGCCCAGCGCCACGCCGACGATGCCAGCGCTGGCGAGCAGCGGGGCGAGGTCCACCCCGAACTCGCTGAGCACCATCATCGCGGCGACCGAGAAGATCGTCACCGAGGCGAGGCTGCGCAGCACGGAGCCGAGCGCCTCGGCCCGCTGCCGCCGCCGGACGCTGCGCAGGCCGGCCGCCTCCTGCAGGCCGGCGGGCACCCGGTCGCGCAGGGTGCCCAGCAGGCCGCGCCGCTCCTCGGCGGCCCGCTGCGTGGCGCGCTGAATCAGTCGCTGCGCGATCGCGCGCAGGACGATGGCGGCGACGATGATCAGTACGACGCGCGCGGGTTTCAGCAACGCGTAGTACCCGGTGTCGATGATCAAATCACTGACCGAATCGCCGGAGGTGGGGGCCGAACTGGGCTCGGTGGTGGGTGCCACGCTGCGTTGATACCCCATCCGACGCCCCGGCTGTCACCTCGGGTTTACCGAAGTGGTATCGCCATCCGGCCCGATCTCGTGGACTATGGGTTCACTGTTCCCCTTCACGCAGAGCGCGGAGTGACCATCTCGCTATAGCCCACCCCTTCGAGCCCACGCGGAGCCGGCGATGCCTGACATACGACCCCCAGCACACTCGTCCGCGCTTGTCCTGAACGCGACGTATGAGCCCCTGGGTGTCGTGTCTGTCCGCCGAGCAACCATCCTCGTCCTCTCCTCGAAGGCCGTCTGCGTCGCGGACGGTGAGGGCGTCCTGCACAGTGAGCGCACCACGGTGGCTGTGCCGCTGGTGGTCCGGCTGACGCACTTCGTCCGCGTGCCCTACCGCCCGTACGTGGGCCTGTCCCGTCGGGCGCTGTTCGCCCGCGACGGCGGCCGCTGCGCCTACTGCCGCGGGGTCGCCGAGACCATCGACCATGTGCTGCCCCGCAGCCGGGGCGGCAAGCACCAATGGGACAACGTGGTGGCCGCCTGCGCGAAGTGCAACCACACCAAGGGGGACCGTACGCCAGCCGAACTCGGTTGGCGTCTTCACGTGGTGCCCGCCGCGCCCAAGGGCCAGGCCTGGCGCGTGCTGGGCCACCGGGCTCCCGACCCGCGCTGGGCGCCCTGGCTCGACCTCGCCGCCTGAGCCGCGGCCGTCCCACCCTGACGCCACCGTTGCCCCGGGCGAGTGTGAGCGCTCGCGGCGGCTGACCAGCACTGCGCCAAGATCCTCTGTTCACACTCGTCAGCCGACGGGGTGCGTGTGAACCGACTCGCCGGGGGTGCTCGGCGTGTCGCTCACGCCCGGCCGAGAGCGTGCGTCGCCCCAGAGCGTGCGCCGCCCGAGAGCGCGCGTCGCCCCAGCGTGCGTCGTCCGAGAGCGTGCGTCAGACGAGGTGGGCGAAGACGATCACGTTGTCGGCGTACCCCAGATGGCCGCCGACCCACTCGCCGCCGCAGGTGATCAGGGCGAGTTGCGGTGTGTCGGTGCGGGTCAGCACACGCTGGGCGGGGAAGGCGGTCTTGGGGAAGGTCTCGACCGTGTCCACCGCGAACGTCGCGGTTCGCTTGTCGGCCCGTTTGACCTCGATGGTCTTGCCCGGTCGCAGTTCGTGCAGCTTGGCGAAGACCGCCGGTCCGGTCGCCGTGTCCACGTGACCGACGATGACCGCCGTACCCGCTTCGCCGGGCGTGGGTCCCTGGCCGAACCAGCCCGCCGAACCCGCCGGATCCTCGGCCGGCGGGGCGATGCTGCCGTCGGGGGCCTGCCCGACCTCTACCACGCCGGCACGGATGCCCAGCGTGGGAATGGTGATGCGGGTGGGCGTCGAGGGTTGCATGCCCTCGCCGTGCCTGCGCAGCCCCAGATCCAGGCTCGGCAGCGGAATGCCCAGCAGCTGTCCGACCCCGAGCGCCGCCGCGAAGACGCCGACCAGCACCAGTGCCGCGATCAGCGGGGTCGAGGTACGCGGGCCGCTGACCCGCGGTCGAACGTCGCGCCTCATCGTCGTGTCCGTACGGTTTGTCCTCGCCGCGGCTCAGCAGCAGCGTCGCTGCGCCGCGGGTCGACCAGCGCCAGCCGCCCCCGCCCGACCCGTGCTCGGGGTCGCGACACGCGCCCACGGGTCGGCCGGCGGTTCGAGCGGGACCTTGTCGGGGTCGAGGGCGGCCGCGCGGTCCGCCGCGGCGCCGGAACGTGCGGCGCGGCTCGCGGCGCGGCCGGATGGAGAGCGGCGAGTGGCGCGGCCGGATGGGGAGGGCGGGAACCGGGATGCCCGGTGACGCAGGCCCAGCAGGGTGGCGGCGACCAGGCAGAGCACGGCCAGGCCGAGCCAGAGCACGGGACCGCGCGCGGCCGGGTCGTGGGCCAGGGCCGTCAGCCCCGAGGTGGGCTGGTCGTTGTTGGCGAGATAACCACCGCCCGTGTTCGGGCCCGGCACGTTCCCCGCGCCGCCGCTGGTGCCGTTGGACACGATCACCGTGGTCGTCGCCTTGGACCCGCTCGAACAGGTCATCCGTACGTCGTACGTGCCCTTGGCGGTGTTGGCGGGCACGGTGGTCGTTCCGGTCAGACTGGCGGCGGTCGCGTTGCCCGTGGTGGAGGATTGCAGGGTAAGGCTCCCGAAGGCCGATGAGGTGACCGTGGCGGAGGTGCTGCCACCGTCGCAGCTCGCCTTCACCTGGAGCTGAGACCCGGCATTGACCGTGCCCGGCGAGACGGTGACCCACACGCCAGCCTTGTTGGACGCCATCGCCGTGGCGTTGGCGCACGCGGATGCGCTGACGAGCGCCACGCCTGCGAGCACGAGTACCCGAACGAACCGCATGACTGGCTCCGATCGTCTCGTCTAGTCCTGCGGGTGCCTCGTCCCCAGCCTCCCCCGCCGCGCCGACCCATCCGGGGTATATCCTCGTTCTTCAATCTGTGGCGTGACCCGCGGGGACCGACCCCAGCTGTCGGGTGGCGCCACGACACGGGTACCGTGAAGGGCGTCCTTGAGCGGTTCCGTTTCACTGGCGGGAGCGGCGTTGAGCCCCGAGTTCACCCGGTTGGTGCTCCTTCTGATCGCCTGCGCGGTCGGGTTGGCACTGGTGCTGACTGCCCTGGTTTTCGCTGGCGGTACGCGCCGGAGCAAGCGTTATCGGCCCGGGCGTCCGTTCTCGTTCCTGCCGGTGTGGTTTCTCGCCGCTCCGGAGGAGCAGTCCCGCGCCGGCATCGCTCGGGCGTTGACCTCTGGGACGTTGGCTGGGCGGGTCTCCCGTCCGCGGGAGACGGGAGGCGCCAGTGATCGCTGGTGAGCTGTCGACCTCAGCGTCTGCTGAGGCTGGTGCGGGCTCTGCGGGCGGCACGGTCACGCCCGGCTCGGTGGAGCCGTCCCGCGCCCACCCGACCTGGCACCCCGAGGTGCTCGACGGGCCGCTGTCGGTGCGCGCCCTGCTCCGGGTGGACGAGGCCCTGCGCCTGGCCGACTCCTCGACCGGGCTGACGTTCAGCGTCTACATCGGCGACCTCGGCGAGGACTCGCGGGAAGCGGCTCAGCTGCTGCACGGGCGGATGGCCAACCCCGACGTGAGCATCCTGATCGCGATCTCGCCGAACGAGCGGGTGGTCGAGATCGTTACCGGCTCGCTGGCCCGCCGTCGCGTGCTCGACCGTGACGCGAAGCTCGCCGCGATGTCGATGTCGTCGGCCTTCGCCGGTGGCGACCTCGGCGGTGGCATCGTCGCCGGGCTGGCCCAGCTCGCCGACCACGCCGGCAAAGCCCCCCGCTGACCACGCCGGCAAAGCCCCCCGCTGACCACGCCGGCAAGGCCCCCCGCTGACCCGTCGGGTCCCTCTCTTCCGCCGCCGGGTCCCTCTCTTCCTCGCGGTCTTGGGGTTTTCCGCGTGATTGGATCTCCAATCACGCGGAAAACCCCAAGATCGGCGCGGAATTAGGCGGAGGCGGCGTCCTTGGCGCGGGCGGCGATCGCCCGGACCACCCCGTCCTTGCCCTCGGCGACGAGCCGGCGCAGCGGCGCCGGGTGGCCCTGCACCCCGAGCCACGCGTCCGTCTGGTCCACAGTGGACTGCTCGACGTGGGCCGACGGGTAGGCGAAGAAGACGAACTCCTGCGCCACCTCGCTCGTGCGGCTGGCCCAGACCTCGTCGACGATGTCGAAGAACCTCGTCACGTACGGCTCGGTGAGGGCGAGCTGGGCGGAGTGGTAGAAGCCCTGCAGGATCGAGCGCTGCAGCCAGTTCGGCAACTGCTCGTCGCCGGTGAGGCGGCGCCACGCCTCGGCCTTGGCCTCGGCCGTCGGCACCAGGGTGCGGGCGGTCGCGGCCGCTCGCTCACCACTGGCCGTACGGTCGCGGTCCAGCTCCGTCTCGATCTCCTCCGGCGCGGCTGCGCCGTGGGCGATCAGCGTCGACAGCAGCGACCAGCGCAGGTCGGTGTCGATGCGCAGGCCGTCGGGCACGTTCACGCCGGAGAGCCAGTCGCGCAGCACGGCCAGGTCCTCGGGCCGGCGGGCCGCCGCGTTGAACGCGCGCGCCCACGCGAGCTGGAACCCGCTGCCGGGCTCGGCCGCCGCCAGCGTGGTGCGGGCCGTGTCGGCGAGCAGGGCCCAGCCGGTCGGCATCCACGCCGGGTCGGCGTACGAGGAGATGGCCAGCTGCGCCTGGCGCAGGGTCGCGGTGACCAGGTTGATGTCGTTCTCCTGCGGCAGGCCCGAGCAGACCAGGGCCACGTAGTCACGGGCCGCCATCTCGGCGTCCCGGGTCATGTCCCAGGTGGCGGCCCACACCAGCGCCCGGGCCAGCGAGGAGTCCAGCCCCGCGATGTGACCCACCACTGTGGACAGCGAGTCAGGGTCGAGCCGCAGCTTGGTGTAGGAGAGGTCCTCGTCGTTGAGCAGCAGCACGTCGGCCGCCTTGACGTCGGTGAGCACGTCGATCGGGGTGAGCGCGCCGCGGATGTCGACCTCGTACAGGGCCCGCCGGACCAGTGCCGAACCCTGCAGGTCGTACAGGCCGATGCCGATGCGGTGGGTGCGCAGCGTGGGGTGGTCGGCGGGGGCCTCCTGCGCGACCGCCACGCTGGCGTAGGTGCCGTTCGGCCCGATCGTCACCACCGGGCGGATGGTGTTGACCTGGGCGGTCTGCAGCCACTGGGCGGCGAAGTCCCGCAGCGGACGGCCGGATGCCTCCTCCAGCGCCGAGAGCAGATCCCCGAACGTGGCGTTGCCCCAGGCGTGCGCGGCGAAGTAGGAGCGCAGGCCGGTGAGGAAGGCGTCGATGCCGACGTAGGCCACGAGCTGCTTGATGACCGAGGCGCCCTTGGCGTAGGTGATGCCGTCGAAGTTGACCTCGACCGCCTCGACGTCGGGCATCTCGGCGTAGACGGGGTGGGTGGAGGAGAGCTGGTCCTGCCGGTAGCCCCAGTTCTTGCGCACCGACAGGAACGTGGTCCACGCGTCGGTGAAGCGGGTGGCGTTCGTGTTGCACCAGTGTGAGGCCCACTCGGCGAACGACTCGTTGAGCCACAGGTCGTCCCACCAGCGCATGGTCACCAGGTCGCCGAACCACATGTGCGCCATCTCGTGCAGGATCGTGTTGGCGCGCTGCTCGTACTCGAAGTCGGTCACCTGCGACCGGAAGATGTAGTGCGACTCGGCGTGCACGATGCAGCCGAAGTTCTCCATCGCGCCGGCGTTGAACTCGGGCACCCACACCTGGTCGTACTTGGGCAGCGGGTAGCGCACACCGAAGTTGGCGTTGAAGAAGTCGAAGCCCTGCTTGGTGATCAGGAACAGGTCGTCCGCGTCGAGGTACTGCTTCATCGACTGCCGGACGAACAGGCCCAGGTCGATCCCGTCGTGGGTGTCGCGGACCTCGTGGTACGGCCCGGCGCACAGCGCGGTCACGTAGGTGCTCATCCGCACCGACTGTTCGAAATGGACGGTCTTCGTGCCGTCGACCGGGCCGGGCTCGGTGCTGGCGACCGGGGAGTTGGAGATGACCGTCCAGTGCGCGGGGACCGTCGCGTGCCAGGTGTAGACAGCCTTGAGATCCGGCTGGTCGAAGCAGGCGTAGGCGCGCTGTGCGTCGGCGGTCTCGAACTGGCTGTAGAGGTAGACCTCCTTGTCGACCGGGTCGACGCTGCGGTGCAGGCCCTGACCCGAGGTCGAGTAGCGGAAGTCGCCGTCCACCACGAGGACGTTCTCCGCGGCGAGGCCGGGGATCGTCAGCCCCTTCTCCGCGGACCAGCCCGAGGTGTCCAGTTCGACGCCGTTGAGCCGCACCGACCGCAGCCGGTCCGCGGCGGCCTCGATGAAGGTCGACGCTCCGGGCTCGCTGCAGGTGAACCGGATCTCGGTGACCGAGCGGAACGTGCCCTCGCCCGGCCCGCCGGTACCGTCCGTGAGATCCAGGCTGATGTCGTAGGACGACACGGTGAGAAGGCGAGCACGTTCGGTCGCCTCGATCTGGCTCAGGTTGCGCACACCGGCCACGGGTGTCTCCATCCGAATGTCGGTGCGGAGGTGGGGTGTCGCCAGCCGCACGGTCGCTGGCCCACCAGTTGGCGGGTCGAAGCTGAGTCTGACACGTCTGCCCGCCGACGCGACGCCTGCCCTGGACCCTGTGCCGGTCCCGTGCCGCGGCCAAGACCGCTGGTCATCCCGAACCCTGGTCGCCGCCCGAAGACCGCGGTAAGCATGATTGGCGTCCCGAAGACCGTGGGGAGTGACAATGACCGATGTCGACCTGTTCGTGGACCCGATCTGCCCGTGGGCCTGGATCACCTCGCGGTGGCTGTTGGAGGTCGAGCAGGTCCGCGACGTGCGGGTGAACTTCCGCGTGATGAGCCTCGCGGTGCTCAACGAGGACAAGGACGTCTCCGCCGAGTACCGCAAGCTGCTCGAGACGGCGTGGGGTCCGGTCCGGGTCCTGATCGCGGCGGAGTCCAAGCACGGTCCGGACGTGGTCCGACCGCTCTACAGCGCCATGGGCACGCGCATCCACCTCGAACGAGCCGGCCGCGGCCCGCACATGATCCGCTCCGCGCTGGCGGAGGTCGGGCTGCCCGAGGACCTCGCCGACGTCGCCGACAGCGAGGAGTTCGACGCGCCGCTACGCACCAGCCACCACGCCGCGATGCGCCTGGTCGGCCAGGACGTCGGTACGCCGGTCCTGCACGTGCACACGGGCGGGGAGCAGCCGGTCGCCTTCTTCGGCCCCGTGATCACCCCGATCCCGCGCGGGGACGCGGCGGGTCGGCTGTGGGACGGCGTGCTCGCCGTGACCAGCACCGACGGCTTCTTCGAGCTCAAGCGCACCCGGGACCGGCCACCGATCTTCACCTGACGTCCCGCGGCGAACGAGTGACCGTACGGCGTGGGGACCGCGTTTCGTCAGGGTACACACGTACGATGGCCGGGTGTTGATTTCCGTCAGTGATCTCGTGCACCCGTTCGAGGTGGTCGCGGCTTCGGACGCGGTCCGCGCGGTGGCGATCGACCTGGCCGCGCTCGACGGCACCGACTCGCCGGCGTGCCGGTGGCACGGGGAGCCGCCGGCCGGGCTGCCCCGCGCCGAGTGGGTGGCGTGGCGGGCGCACTGCCAGGGCCACGTGCTGCTGCCCTGGGCCGGCGAGCTGACCGCTGACCGACTCGCCGCCCTCGTGGTCGGCGGCGCCGACCCGATCACCAGGGTGATCTTCGCCGGCGTCGGCAGCCCATGCGTCCACAGTGGAGTCCTCGTCGACCCGGCCACGCGGGTCCGGGAGGTGCAGGCCTGGACGGCCACGGCCGGGTTCGCGAGTCTCACTACCCGGCACCGGCGCGGGACCGCCGCACGGCGTGCGGCGTATGCCCGGTAGGTTCGCTGGCATGGCAACCGTGGTGCATCCCCTTCGCCGGGCATGGCTGTCCACCGGCGGGACCGGCGCGCGCAACTACGACGAGTTCGCCGACGACGCCGAGATCACCGCCATCATCGCCGCCAACCCGGACAGCGCGCTCGCGATCGAGATGCCGCACCGGGCGCCGGAGAGCCTGGGCAAGACCTTCACCGAGGCGCTGCCCGACGCGGTGGCCAGGCTGATGCGCCAGCGCGCCGACGGCAGTTACGCGCCGGCCACCGACGTGCTGGTGCTCTACCGGATCGCCGACCCGGCCCGGCCCGCGGAGGCCGCCTACGGGTTGTTCGCCATGGTCGATACTGATCAGATCTCCACGGCGGCCGACGAGCCCGGACGGGTGATCCGCAACGAGGACGTCTTCATCGAGAAGGTCCGCGAGCGTGTGGCGTTGGCCGAGGCCACCCGGCATCTGCTCTCGCCGGTGCTGTTGCTGCAGACCGGTTCCGGCAAGGAGCTGCACGAACGGCTGGTGGCCGCGGTCGAGGCGGCTGGGGCACCTGCGGTGACCGATATCGATCACGTCGGTCGGGTGCATGCTGTCTGGCCGCTGAGCATCGACGACCCCGCGGCCGCCGCACTGGTCGAACTCGCCGGCGCCGGCGAGCTGGTGGTGGCCGACGGCAACCACCGCAGCCTCGCCGCGCAGATCGGCAAGCTGCCGCGCTTCCTCGCCGTGGTGACCACACCGGAGTCGGTGCAGATCCAGCCCTACCACCGGCTGGTCCACCACACCCCGGTCCCGCTGGACGAGGTGATCACCCGGCTCACCGCCGCCGGCGCCACGGTGAGCACCGGCGTGCCCGGCATCCCGCCGGCCGGCTCGATCGTCCTCTACGGACAGGGCCGGGCGTACGTCATCACGCTGCCCCGGCCGGCGGCGACCGAGTCCATCGTCGACGGCATGGACCACGCCGTCGTCGAGCGGGTGCTCTTCGCCGGCGCGCTGGGGCTGGAGCCCGGCGACAAGCGGATCACCTACGTCGGTGGCGACTACTCGCCGGAGTGGTTGGTCGGCGAGGTGGACGCCGGTCGGGCCGACCTGGCGGTGCTGATCGCGGCGGTCACGGTCGACGAGTTCGTGGCGGTGAACCTGGCGCGGCAGAAGATGCCGCGCAAGAGCACCTGGTTCACGCCCAAGGCGCGCGGCGGGCTGGTCCTCGCCGACCTCGCCGCCGAGTAGCGGGCGGGCGCCGGGCCTCCTCGCAGGCCCGGGGTGCGGTGACCGTACGGGCAGACGAGAACGAGAGCCGGCACACGCCCGGACACCCTCCCGACAGGGTTGGCCGCGCGGCTGCCAGACTGTCACGCCATGCGGGTTTACCTGGGGTCCGACCATGCCGGACTCGAGCTCAAGCAGTACCTGTTCGGGCGGCTGACCCAGCGCGGCGACGATCCGGTCGATATCGGGCCAGCCGCGCTGGACCCGGAGGACGACTACCCGCCCTACTGCCTGCACGCGGCCGAGCGCGTGGTCGGCGACCCGGGCAGCCTCGGCATCGTCATCGGCGGCTCGGGCAACGGGGAGCAGATCGTCGCCAACAAGGTGCCGGGAGTGCGGGCGGCGCTCGCCTACAACGAGGAGACCGCCCGGCTGGCCCGGTCGCACAACGACGCCAACGTCGTGGCGCTGGGGGGCCGGATGCACACCCTCGAGGAGGGGTGGGCGATCGTGGTGGCGTTCCTGGAGACGCCCTTCTCCGGGGCGGAGCGGCACGCGCGGCGCATCGCCCAGGTCAGCGCGTACGAGCGGACGCACGTCCTGCCCGAACTGCCCTCGCTCTAGCTTCAGGGGGCTAGAGGATCTTGCTGGTGGCGATGGCGGCCAGCACCGCCAGCACGAGCAGCCGGAACACGCGCATGCCCGGCGGGGTCACGGGCCAGGTGCGGTTGAGCAGCAGCGCCATGCCCGCCACCACGGCGTAGAGCAGCATCGCCCCCCACCAACCGGGCAGGAAGAGGCCGGCGAGCGCGACGGCGAGGGCGGCCACGAACACACTGGTCCGGTTGAGGCGGACGAGTCGGCGCAGCGGATCGGCCATGGGCTACTACGGTAGCGGTCATGCTGGCCGTACTGCGGTTCGAGGTCTCCGGTGACGCGGACGCGAGCTTCCTCGATGAGGTCGAAGCGGCGCTGGGGCTGTTCGCCGCCCGGCCCGGGTTCGTCTCGGGCCAGGTCGGGCGCGCCTACGACCAGCCTGACCTGTGGTGCCTGGTGACCGAGTGGGAGTCGGTCGGGGCCTACCGGCGGGCACTGGGCTCCTACGAGATCAAGGCCGGGGCGACGCCGCTGCTGTCCCGGGCCATGGCCGAGGCGTCGGCCTTCGAGACGGTGGCGGTCGCGGCACCCGATGGCGCAGTCGCTCGGGTGAGCAGCGACCGGTCGATAGCATCTCGGTGATGACCACGACCAGTGATGTGACGAGCACCCCGCCGGGCTCCGCTGGCCCTGCCGGGGCCGGCGTGCCGCCCGTGCCGCCCGGGCCGGGGGTGCAGCCGCCCTTCGTCGCGCCGCCGACCGACGGCTCGCGCCGGCGCCGGTGGATCGCCGGTGGCCTCGCCGCGGCCGCCGTCCTGGTGCTGTGCCTGGGTGGCGCCGCCGGGCTCGGGGCGCTGGTCGTGCTGACCTCGCGGGTCATCAACGACGAGTCGCGGGTCAGCGTCGAGAAGTACCTCACGGCGCTGCAGGCCGCCGACTACGACCGCGCCTACAACCTGCTCTGCGACTCGCTGCAGAACCAGGTCAGCCGTGCCCGGTTCGCGGCCGAGAAGCGCGAGGACGCCCCCATCAGCGGCTTCGAGGTGACCGAGGTCAAGCAGCGCAGCAACGACGTGCTGGTGACGGCCAGGATCACCTACGCGGGCAGCCCCACGCAGACGATCACCTACACGCTGGTGCCCGACGAGCAGGGGACGACCGCGATGGAGGTCTGCGGTCCGTACTAACCTCGTTGCGGCACAAACCGTACCGAGCTTGACTCACAGCCGTACCGACCTTGATTCACCACCGTACCGAGCTCGACTCACGACTGTCCGCCGACAAGCCAGCCGGCGGCGAAACCGAAAGGGTTCCCATTCCATGGCCGCCGACCGCATCGAGTCCATCGTCAGCCTGGCCAAGCGCCGGGGCTTCGTCTTTGCATCCAGTGAGATCTATGGCGGTACCCGGTCGGCGTGGGACTACGGCCCCCTCGGCGTGGAGCTGAAGGAGAACATCCGTCGCCAGTGGTGGCGGTCGATGGTCCAGCAGCGCGACGACATCGTCGGCCTCGACTCGGCCGTCATCCTCGCCAAGGACGTCTGGGCCGCGTCGGGCCACCTGGAGGCCTTCGTCGACCCGCTGACCGAGTGCGCCTCGTGCCACAAGCGGTTCCGGGCCGACCACCTGGAGGAGGCGTACGAGGCCAAGCACGGCAAGTCGCCGGCGTCGCTGCAGGACCTCAACTGCCCCAACTGCGGCAACAAGGGCACCTTCAGCGCGCCCCGCATGTTCAACGGCCTGATGAAGACCTTCCTCGGCCCGGTGGAGAGCGACGAGGGCCTGCACTACCTGCGCCCGGAGACCGCACAGGGCATCTTCGTCAACTACAAGAACGTCGAGACCTCGGCCCGCAAGAAGCCGCCGTTCGGCATCGCCCAGGTCGGCAAGAGCTTCCGCAACGAGATCACGCCCGGCAACTTCATCTTCCGCACCCGCGAGTTCGAGCAGATGGAGATGGAGTTCTTCGTCGAGCCCGGCACCGACGAGCAGTGGCACGAGTACTGGCTGCAGGAGCGGTGGAACTGGTACGTCGACCTGGGCCTGAAGGAGTCGAACCTGCGCTTCTTCGAGCACCCCAAGGAGAAGCTGTCCCACTACTCCAAGCGCACGGTCGACATCGAGTACCGCTTCCAGTTCGGCGGCACCGAGTTCTCCGAGCTGGAGGGCATCGCCAACCGTACGGACTTCGACCTGACGACCCACTCCAAGCACTCGGGCGTGGACCTGTCCTACTTCGACCCGACCAAGTCGCAGCGGTGGGTGCCGTACGTCATCGAACCGGCCGCCGGCCTCACCCGGTGCGTGCTCGCCTTCCTGCTCGACGCGTACGACGAGGACGAGGCGCCCAACGCCAAGGGCGAGCCGGAGAAGCGGACGGTGCTGCGGCTCGACCCGCGGCTGTCGCCGGTCAAGGTCGCCGTGCTTCCCTTGTCCCGCAACGAGAAGCTCTCGCCCAAGGCGCGGGAGCTGGCGGCCGCGCTGCGCAAGCGGTGGATCGTCGAGTTCGACGACGCCCAGGCGATCGGCCGCCGCTACCGCCGCCAGGACGAGATCGGCACCCCGTTCTGCGTCACCGTCGACTTCGACACCCTCGAGGACGACGCGGTGACCGTCCGAAACCGGGACACCATGACCCAGGAGCGCATCCCCATCTCCCGCGTGGAGAGCTACCTGCTGGAGCGCCTCCCCGGCTGCTGATGCAAGCAAGGGCACCTTGTTAACGCCGAGCGTCGAACAAGGTGCCCTTGCTAACGTCGCGCCGTGCGTCACGCGCCGTGCGTCACGCGTCGCGCGCGTCGCGTCGCGCGCGTCAGGCGGAGCTGACCACGACGCGGGCGCGGACGCCGGAGGCCATGCGGTTGCGATAGGCGGTCTCGATGTCCGCGAGCACCTTCCGGGGAAAGGCGCGTATCTCGCTGGGCAGGACGTGCAGCACCTCCACATCGAGCAACGTCAGTGTGCGGTCCCGTTCGAGCGTGCGTCGCCACCCGTCCGGGTCGGCGTGATACTCGACCGAGTCGACCTCCAGGGCCAGCCCGGCCTCCTCGATGAACCCGTCGGGCGTCGGCACGGGGCGTCCGTCCACTGTGGTGAGTCTGGGGTTCCAGAGCACGGCCGGCAGTACGTTGCTGCTCAGCGTCAGATCCCGCAGTTCCGCCTCCGGCGCGGACATGACGCCCTCCGCGACCTCGGTCAGGGCACGGCGTACCAGGCCCGTACGGCTGCGAGCGGCACGCCGGATCTCCGCATCGAGTTGTGCCGGTGATGCCCGTCCACTCTGGACCGCTTCGGCCACGATCGCCCGTACGTCGCGCAGGGTCGTGAGCAGCCGGCAGGCGTCCACCACGGCGCGTGGTGCCGAGGTGATCCGGTAGACGTCGGCGTCGCGCGCGGCCGGGTCCAGGGCGAGGGTCCGTTGCACCACGATGAAACCGGTCGAGCGGCATCTCGTGTGGTGGGGGATCAGTACGTGGATCCGGTCCGTCGACGGGGCGCTGCGAAAGCCGTACCAGTGCAGCGCGGTCAGGCCGGTGAGCTGGCAGTCCTCGCCGGCGAAGAGTGCCGCCGCGATGCGCCGGTGCTCGGTGCCGCCGTCGGTGTTCTCGACCCGGTAGACGGCGGGGGCCAGTCGTTGCCAACGTCCGTCGCGCAGGTGCCGGCAGATGGTCATGTCACCGACGCCTGCGGCGAGGAGCTGCTTGCGGCTCAGGACGCCGTACTGGCGGTCCAGCAGGGTGCCGAGCGCGGGCCGGAGGTCGGTGACACGCATGCCGGCAGGTTGCCGCTCGCGAACCCGATGCGCCACCCTCGCCGCGAGATCTGTGGATGGCGAGGGGGGTTGTGGATAACTCGCATCGAATGTTGGGAATCTATCAACGGTACGGCGACCTGGTCAGGCCCTTGATCGAGGCCCGAGGTCGCTGAGGTGTCCGCGGAACCGGTCCATCGTGCCCCTCCCGCGCCCCTCAGCCCCCGGTGTTAGCAAGGTGCCCTTGTTCGACGCTGGGCGTTAACAAGGGCACCTTGCTTGCACCAGACATCAGAACTGGAAGCCGCCGGGGCGACGGTTGCGGTCGGCGATGAGGCCGGCCAGCGTGGACAGGGCGATCTCGGCGGGGGTGTGCGAGCCGATGTTCAGGCCCAGCGGGCGGCGGATGCGGGCGATGACCTCGTCGGGCACGCCGAGCCGGCGCAGGGCGTCGACGTGCACGGGCGGGTGCTTCACGCTGCCCATCACGCCGATGTAGCGGGCGGGCAGGCGCAGGAAGGCCTCCAGCGTCGGCCCGAGTTCGGGACGCTCGTGGTCGGTGAAGACGACGTCGGTGGTGCGGTCGACGAAGTCCTCGGTCGGCACCGAGTAGACCTGGTCCGCGTAGCGCCACTCGGCCCACGCGAGCCGGCTCGAGTCCGGGTCCATCATGATCGTCTCGTACCCGAGGTCCCGGGCGAAGTGGAGCAGGAACTCCGTCACCGGTGAGATGAAGACGGAGACCAGTCGCCGGGGGCCCACCTCGGGTGGCAGTTCCCCGCGTGCCATTGCGCAGTACGGGTCCGGGTGTGACGGCGCTACCACGGTCCTGGCTCTCCCCACTCGTCGGCGCCTGTTCGAGACTCGCCCATCCTAGTCAGCCACCCACGCCCGGGCATCGCCCCGCGAGCCCCGCCCGTTACGGGATCTTGCGTGGCCGCAGGGTGAGCAGCCAGGCCGCCAGCGTCATGCCCGCCAGTGTGGTGGGTGCGGCGATCAGGAAGGCGTAGAAGGAGCCCAGCGAACGGTCGGCCACCCACTCGGCGGTGAGCACGACCAGGGCGACCGCCACGGCGATGCCGAGCACCCCGAGGGCCTGGCCCGGCCGGACGGACCGGCGCACCATCGCCACGACGCCCGCGGTGAGCAGGACGAGCGACCCGCACCCCAGCGCGATCTGCATGGGCAGGCATGGTACGTGGCTGTGGCATGCTCGGTCGGTGACGGGCGCACTGAGGATCGGCGAGCACCTGATCGCGCCGCCGGTCGTGCTGGCTCCGATGGCCGGCATCACGAACGTGGCCTTCCGCCAGCTGTGCCGGGAGCAGGGCGGGGGCGTCTTCGTCTGCGAGATGATCACCACCCGCGCCCTCGTCGAGCGCAATCCGAAGACGCTGCGCATGATCGCGTTCGCTGAGGGCGAACACCCGCGCAGCCTGCAACTGTACGGAGTCGACCCGGCCACGGTCGCGGCCGCCGTACGGATGGTGGTCGAGGAGGACCTCGCCGACCACATCGACATGAACTTCGGCTGCCCGGTGCCGAAGGTGACCCGCAAGGGCGGCGGCGCCGCGCTGCCCTGGCGTCGCCGGCTGTTCGCCCGCATCGTGACCGCGGCGGTCGAGGCGGCGGCGGGCGCGGTGCCGGTCACCGTCAAGATGCGCAAGGGCATCGACGATGATCACCTGACCTTCGTCGAGGCCGGGCTCGTGGCGCAGGACGCGGGCGTCGCGGCCGTGGCGCTGCATGCCCGTACGGCGCAGCAGCGCTACTCGGGGCGGGCCGACTGGGACGCGATCGGTGAGTTGAAGCAGGCTCTGGACGTGCCCGTGCTCGGCAATGGCGACATCTGGGAGGCCGCCGACGCCGTACGGATGATGCGCGAGACCGGGTGCGACGGCGTCGTCATCGGCCGGGGCTGTCTCGGCCGTCCGTGGCTGTTCGCCGACCTGACCGCCGCGCTCGGCGGTGCCGGCGCCGCCCAGGGCGGCGGGCCGCGGTTGCCGGCGTTGGGCGAGGTGGCCGCGATGATGCGCCGGCACGCGCAGTTGCTCACGGGCTGGTTGGGCAGCGAACGGGACGGCTGCACCGACTTTCGCAAGCACGTGGCGTGGTATCTCAAGGGCTTCCCGGTGGGGTCGTCGCTGCGGCAGTCGCTGGCGATGGTCGCGTCACTGTCCGAACTGGACGATCTGCTGGCCAAGCTCGACCCGACGATCCCGTTCCCGGTGGAGGTGCTGGGGGAGCCGCGCGGCCGGACGAACGCGCCGGGTCGGGTGCACCTGCCCGACGGCTGGCTCGCCTCCCGCGACGACGACGGCGTCCCGTTCGACGCCGAACTCGACGACTCCGGCGGCTGATCCTCGGGGCGGGCCGCCGCTATCGCCCCGAACGACTGCTGCTGGACCTGATCGCGACGAGCTCGCCGCGAAGATCATGTTCGATGCCGGGATCGACCTGCCGGCGTTGCGTCAGGACGTCGGGAAGGCGATGCCGGCCGCTGCCTGATCCACGGGCCGGTGGTGGGGTCGTGCGCGATGGTGAGTGTGGAAACGCTCCCAAGCGCGTGAACGCTCACAATGCGTGTGTTTCGCCTCACGAGTGCGCAATGGTGACATGAGGCACGCATACATTGCGGCTCAGAGCGGCGCGGGAGCCTACCGGTCCCCGCCGTCGAGGGCGCGGGATCGGGGAGGCGACAGCCTCCTCGTCCGCCACGGGCGCAAGGAGGCGAACGTGACTGACCTGTCCACCACGACCACTGCCACGACGGGCAGCACCCCGGCGTCGACCGCCGATCACATCAAGAAGTACGTCTATGACTTCGCCGAGGGCAACAAGGATCTGAAGGATCTCCTCGGCGGCAAGGGCGCCAACCTGGCGGAGATGACCCAGCTCGGCCTGCCCGTACCCCCGGGGTTCACCATCACGACCGAGGCGTGCCGGGCCTACCTCGCCACGGGTGCCCCACCGTCCGAACTGGACGAAGAGATCGCCGTCCACCTGGCGCGGCTGGAGCAGGCGATGGGCCGCCGGCTCGGCGACGCGACCGACCCGTTGCTGGTCTCGGTCCGCTCGGGCGCGAAGTTCTCGATGCCCGGCATGATGGAGACCATCCTCAACGTGGGGCTCAACGACGCGAGCGTGCGCGGGCTGGCCAGCCAGGCCGGCGGCAACGACCGGTTCGCCTGGGACTCCTACCGTCGGCTGATCCAGATGTTCGGCAAGACCGTCCGTGGTGTGCCGGGCGAGGCGTTCGAGAGTGCCCTGGAGCAGGCCAAGCTGGAGCGTGGCGTCGACAGCGACCTCGGGCTCGACGCCGACGACCTGCGCTCGCTGGTCGCGACCTTCAAGACCATCTTCGCGACGCACACGGGGGAGGACTTCCCGCAGGAGCCGCGCGAGCAGTTGCGCCAGGCCATCGAGGCCGTCTTCGCCTCGTGGAACTCGCCCCGGGCGCAGATCTACCGCCGGCAGGAGCACATCCCCGCCGACCTCGGTACGGCGGTGAACGTGGTGGCGATGGTCTTCGGCAACCTCGGCCCGGACTCGGGCACCGGCGTGGCGTTCACCCGCGACCCGGGCAGCGGCGCCCAGGGCGTCTACGGCGACTACCTGGCCAACGCCCAGGGTGAGGACGTGGTGGCCGGCATCCGCAACACCGTGCCGTTGCAGGAGTTGGAGCGCATCGACCCGAACAGCTTCGCCGAACTGATGCGGATCATGTCCACGTTGGAGAAGCACTACACCGACCTGTGCGACATCGAGTTCACGATCGAGCGCGGCAAGCTGTGGATGCTGCAGACCCGGGTCGGCAAGCGCACGCCCGCCGCGGCCTTCGTCATCGCCGCCCAGCTCGTGGACGAGGGACTGATCAGCGCCGACGAGGGGCTGCGTCGGGTGACGGGCGCCCAACTCGCGCAGCTCATGTTCCCCACCTTCGATCTGCGTGGCAACCCGCGCCCGATCGCGCGCGGCATCCCGGCCTCGCCGGGCGCGGCGGTCGGCAAGGCGGTGTTCGACTCCCGCCGGGCGGCCGAGCTCGCCGCCGCGGGCGAGCGGGTGATCCTCGTGCGCCGCGAGACGAACCCCGACGACCTGCAGGGAATGGTTGCCGCGCAAGGGATCCTCACCTCCCGCGGGGGCAAGACCTCGCACGCCGCGGTGGTGGCCCGGGGCATGGGCAAGACGTGCGTCTGCGGCGCCGAGATGATCCAGGTCAACCCGCACACCCGTACGTTCACTGTGGACGGTGTCACGATCAAGGAAGGCGAGATCATCTCGATCGACGGCACCAGCGGGCAGGTGTACGAGGGGGAGGTTCCGGTCCAGGCCTCCACCGTCGTGCGCTACTTCGAGGGTGACCCCGAGGTGCTTCAGGAGCCGGTGGTCGCCGCCGTACACCGGTTCATGACCCACGCCGACGCGAAGCGGCGGCTGCGGGTCCGGACGAACGCCGACACGCCGGAGGACGCGGCCCGGGCCCGCCGGTTCGGCGCGGAGGGGATCGGGCTGTGCCGCACCGAGCACATGTTCCTCGGCGATCGGCGCGAACTGGTCGAGCGGCTCATCCTGGCGGAGACGCCGGCCGACCGCGAGGCCGCGCTCAACGCGCTGCTTCCGTTGCAGCGCACCGATTTCGAGGGCATCTTCCGGGCCATGAGCGGACTGCCGGTGACCATCAGGCTCATCGATCCGCCGCTGCACGAGTTCCTGCCGTCGCTGGAGGAACTCGCCGCGAAGGTCGCCGTCGCGGAGGCCCTTGGCGAGGATCCGGGCCATGACGCGGTGCTGCTCGCCGCCGTGCGGCGCATGCACGAGCAGAACCCGATGCTGGGCCTGCGCGGGGTGCGGCTCGGGCTGGTCATCCCCGGGCTGTTCGCGATGCAGGTACGGGCCATCGCCCAGGCGGCGGCGACCGTCCACAACGAAGGTGGCGATCCGCGGCCGGAGATCATGGTGCCGCTGGTCGGTGCCGTGCAGGAGCTGTCGACCGTGCGGGCCGAGGTGCTGGGCGTGCTCGACGAGGTCACCCGGCAGACCGGTGTGTCGGTGAGGACGCTGATCGGCACGATGATCGAGGTGCCCCGGGCGGCGCTGACCTCCGGCCAGATCGCGCAGGAGGCGGAGTTCTTCTCCTTCGGCACGAACGACCTGACCCAGATGGGCTGGGGCTTCTCGCGCGACGACGTGGAGGGCTCGTTCTTCTCCAGCTACCTGGACCTGGGCATCTTCGGCGTGTCGCCGTTCGAGTCGATCGACCGGGACGGCATCGGGCGCCTGATCCGGATCTCGGTCGCGGAGGGCCGGGCCGCCCGCCCCGACCTGAAGATCGGCGTCTGTGGCGAGCACGGCGGTGACCCGGAGTCGGTGCACTTCTTCGACGAGGTCGGCCTGGACTACGTCTCGTGCTCGCCCTTCCGGGTGCCGGTGGCCCGTCTCGAAGCCGGTCGTGCCACGCTGGCGGGCTTCAAGGGCTCGGCCAGCGCCTGACGCGCTCGGGCGCCGGACGCCATCCACGGCGCGGGCGCCCGGACGCGCTCGTCGGTGTGCGGCAGGGCCGCCCTCGCGGCGCCACGGCGCCCCGGGGGCGGCCCGCCCTGTGTCACACCGGGCACGTGGCCGGACGGGTGAGCCGGGCCGAGCAGACCCGGCATTAGGCTCGGGCCGTGTCCGATCAGTTCACGGGGCGCCGCCGCCGGCAGTCCACCGTCTCCGTTGCTCGGGTGGTGGCGCTGGTCGTGGCCTTCGCCGTGGTGGCGTGGCTGCTGGCGCTCGGGGAGCCGGCGCGTCAGGCCCAGTCGGGGGCACCGCCGATCACCATCGCCGCGCCGACCTGGGCGGGCCCGAAGCCGGTCGACGTGCCGGGGGTGCTCGCCGACGGCGCGACGTACACGCCGCGGCTCTACCTGGATGCCCGCACGTCGGTGGGGGTCGCGACGGGGGCGGACGGGACCGTACGGGTCATCCTCGTCAGTGCCAACGGGTCGTTCACCGAACTGCGTCGCCGGCCGCCGGCCGACTACGCCCAGTTCAACGGCTTCGCCACGGACGGGACCACGCTGGTCTGGATGGAGACGGTCAGCCGCAACGGCAGCGCGAGCCACTCGCTGTGGAGCGCGAAGTGGAGTTCGGCCGGTACGCCGACGGCGCTGGTCTCGAACGCCGGCGACCCTCGCTTCGCCGGGCTGAGCACCGACGTCGTGATCTCGGCGGGAAAGGTGATGTGGGCCTCGGACGCCGCCGGCCACACGGACATCCGGCAGGTGGCGCTCACCGGTGGCCGGGTCACCTCGGCCCGCTGGCTGGACGGCGAGTTCGCCCTCTCCGCGCCGCCCTACGCGGTGACCACGCCCGGCGGTCCGGTGAACTTCATGAATATCGCTACGGGTGAATCATTCAGGGTGCTGGTCGGTCCCGGTGAGGTCGCCGTCTGCGACCCGACGTGGTGTCGGGTGACCGTCACCGAGAACGGCACCCTCGCGGGCATCGACCTGATGCACACCGACGGTTCGCAGCGCACCCGGATCGCCGGGGGCGAGTCCACCCCGACCATCACCGACCCGACGATGCTCGACCGGTTCGTGCCGCTGGCCACCGACCGGTCCGGCGGCGTGGGGCTCAACCTCTACGACCTGCGTACGGGCCGCACCGACCTGGTGGCGCCGGCCGCCGCGAACGTCGGTGGACGCAACGGGATCCTGTGGTGGTCGACCGGCACGGGGGCCGAGCTGGTGTGGCACGCCGTCGACCTGCGCGAGTTGGCGTAACGAGCAAGGATGATCACGTGAGCGATGATCACGTGAGCCCGGGCCCGGTCACCGCGGCGCGGGCGGCGGACGAGGAGCGTTACGTCGTCGAGGGGCCGAAGGACTCCGACTGGCGCGGCCCGTTCGCGCGCGACCGGGCGCGGGTGCTGCACTCCGCCGCGTTCCGGCGGCTCGCGGCCAAGACGCAGGTGCACGCCGACACGGCCAGCGGCGACGGCTTCGTCCGCACCCGGCTGACCCACTCGCTGGAGGTGGCGCAGATCGCCCGCGAGATGGGCGGCGTGCTGGGCTGCGACCCCGACGTGGTGGACACCGCCGGTCTGGCCCACGACCTGGGGCATCCACCGTTCGGGCACAACGGCGAGGACGCCCTCGACGAGGTCAGCGGCGCGTGCGGCGGCTTCGAGGGCAACGCGCAGACGCTGCGCGTGCTGGTCCGGCTGGAGGCCAAGGTGGTCGGCCCGGACGGCGTCTCGGCCGGTCTCAACCTGACCCGGGCCAGCCTCGACGCGGCCTGCAAATACCCGTGGCCCCGCCGTCCCGGCTCGCGGAAGTTCGGCGTGTACGAGGACGACCGCGCGATCTTCGACTGGCTGCGCGCCGGTGTCCCGCAGGACCCGCCAGGGTCGGACGCCGCTGGCGGGGCGCGGCGCAGCCTGGAGGCGCAGGTCATGGACTGGGCCGACGACGTCGCCTATTCGGTGCACGACGTCGAGGACGGGGTGATCTCCGGCCACATCCGGCTGAAGCGGCTGCTCGCCGACGCGGACGAGCGGGCGGCGTTGTGCCACGACGTCGCGGAGACGTATTCGGCGCAGCCGCCGGCGGAGCTGGAAGCCGTACTGGCGGAGCTGCTCGCCGAGCCGGCCCTGCGCGCGGTCGCGGACTTCGACGGCTCGGCCCGCGCGATGGCGGGACTCAAGGCCGTGGCGAGCATGTTCATCGGCCGGTTCGCGACCGCGGCCGTGAACGCGACGCGGCAGCGCTACGGCACCGGCCCGCTGCGCCGGTACGACGCCGACCTGATCGTGCCCGAGGGCGTGCGGGCCCAGGTCGCGCTGCTCAAGGGCATCGCGCTGCGGTACGTGATGCGCTGGCCCGGGTCGTCCGCCCGGTACGACCGGGAGCGGGAGGTGCTGCGCGAACTGGTGGCGGTGCTGGTCGACCGGGGCGCCGACGCCCTCGATCCGGTCTTCGCACCGCTCTACCGCGACGCGCCCGATGACGCCGCCCGGCTGCGGGTAGTGATCGACCAGGTAGCCTCGTTGACCGATCAGACAGCGCTGGCCTGGCACTCCCGCCTGACCCATTGAGTACCGTCCTGGAGCATCCGCGCGGTGTCCTCCCAAGATCATGGCAATGGGCTAACGTCAGGCGTCCACTCGTCGGTACGGAGGCTCGTGTGTCTTTCGCGACCCGGTTGGTGACCCTTGGCCGCTGGCGGCGGCTGGCCGCGGCGGCGGTGGTCGGTGTGCTCGCGGGAGGCCTGGCGATCCTCGGCCTGGGCAGCCCGGCCGCCGCGCACGGCCAGTTCGTCACCTCGGACCCGGCCCCGGGCACCACGGTCACCACGCCGATCGAGCGCATCCTGCTCTACTTCACCGAGAAGCCGACCTCCAACGCCTTCTTCTCGGTCACCTCGCCGACCGGTCTGCGGGTCGACCGGCTGTGGACGCACGGACCGACCCGCACGCTCGACACGCCCGTGTACGAGTGGTTCCACAAGTCCGACGGGTCGTGGGTCACCCGCAAGTACACGGTGGCCGTGTCGGCGCAGCTGCCGATCGCCTACTGGCCGGAGACGGGTGAGTACACCGTCGACTACCTCTCGGTGGCCACCGACGGTGAGCCGGTGCGGGGCCGGTTCACCTTCACCTACGCGGGGCCGGTGGCGCCCAAGCCGCCGGACTTCCGGCCGCAGGCTCCGGCGCCCGACCCCAACCTGCTCGCGGTCGTCAGCGACGGCCCGACCGGTCCGCCCTCGGCGCTGTCCATCGAGGAGCAGATCGCGATCGAGCAGGCCAGCGGGTGGTGGGTGCTGTGGGTGCCGCTCGGGATCGCGGTGCTCGTGGCGCTGACCATCTACCTGTTCTGGAAGCTGCGCCCGCAGCTCGTCCGGGACCTGATGCTCTCGCGGTTCGGTGGCCGCTACGCCGCACCGACCCAGCGCCGCCCGCTGCAGTTGCCGTCCGTGGTGGCGCAGCGCCTGCCCGACATCCCGGCCCGGCTCCAGGAGAAGCTGCCCGTACGGCTGCAGGAACGGCTCTCCGCCAGCCCCCAGGGCGGGCGTGCCCAGTCCCCGCGGGCCTCCGCGGACCAGCAGAGCACGGGCCCGGACCAGCAGAGCACGGGTCCGGAACAGCGCAACACGGGCCCGGAACAGC